>Ga0310121_10004525_pt1 | contig 12240 bp, 11 predicted proteins | sample CB27_Tmax_986_MG_FD_203504 | JGI IMG/M metagenome (GOLD analysis project Ga0310121, IMG submission 203504) | Marine microbial communities from Western Arctic Ocean, Canada - CB27_Tmax_986 | ecosystem: Environmental > Aquatic > Marine > Oceanic | place: Canada: Western Arctic Ocean | collected...
GGAAGGGGCTCGCCGCAACCTATTGGTACAACATAATTTGCGCCAATAAACCTCCACTTTCTGTGCCACAATACGCTTAATCCGGATGAGCCATCTTTCAGCGCTTTCAGCAAGTTGAGACAGGTATTCAGACGAGCACTAAAGGAATCGGCCTTGGCTTGAACATCGCCCAGGAGATGGTGGATCTCAATCTTGGCGAGATGAGCGTAGAAAGCACAGTCGGCCAAGGAAGTACCTTTTCGTTCTCGGTTCCGATGGCTCAGCCGTCGGAGGTCTTGCGCCGCTACCTGGACCGTCTGGCGCGGGATCGTGGGAATGCAGCGACCGTGTCGCTGATTCAGACCAGCATTGACCAAGCGGCCGAAATGGACAGGGCCGCCGCCGCCGATTGTTTCCTCAACTTTATACTGCGTGGCGACGATTTGTTATTTCGGCCTCAGCCGCATCAATGGTTGCTGGTCGTACCGACGCCGCCGATCGAGTTGCCGTGCGTCGCGAATCGAATCCGCGACGAGTACCTCGCGGCGAACCGCAGGCGGCCCCATAGCCCGCTGCCGCCATTCGAGCTCTCCGTGCTCAATACTTGGCCCGTACTGACAGGCCGGGATGAAATCCTCGCCTGCTTCGGCCCGTTCTTCGATGCGGTGGATGCGCTGCCGGCTATTGCTGCAAACTAGCGCAGAGAAGACTAAAAGGTGTCAGGAACCTTTTATTGACGCTTGAGCCGTGGACGAGTAATCTAGAGAGTATGGGCAGACCGAAAAGTACTGCCGAAGGCGGACTTGTCATGCAACCCGCGGACCGAGGGTGAACTGAATGCCATTCGAATCGCACGGCCGCTTGCCGACTCCCAATGGACAGAATCAATCGCTCGCCATGGGCTAGAAACAACACTTTGTCCACAAGGCAGACCAAAAAATCGAATAAAGGTTCCTGACACCTTTTATTCGGCTCATTCGAATCGCACGACCGATTGCCGACTCCCAATGGACGGAATCAATCGCTCGCCTTGGGCTAGAAACAACACTGTGTCCACAAGGCAGACCGAAAAAAGCGAATAAAGGTTCCTGACACCTTTTATTCGGCTATTGCTGCAAACTAGCGCAGACCAGTTCTTGGTCGTTGCGGATGAAGACGTGTTTGTCAGCAAAGGCAGGATGTGCCCAGCAGACGCCGCCACGACGACTGGGCAACTGGGGACGTGTGGGATCGATCAGTTTCGCTCGGCTGATCTCGTGGAAGCCCTCGCGTGATAGCTGGGCAATGATCAGTTCACCCCGCTCGTTGAACATCCATGTCCGGTCGCCGTTGACCACAAAATGGATGTTGCTCCAACGGTCGCGCGGTGTGGCGGTCTGGTCTTCCCAGACCCGATCCCCGGTGGCGGCATCCAAACAACGCAGCTCGCCGTAGCTGTCCACTCCGAAGATGTAGCCATCGTGAAACAAGGGCGTGCTCATGATCGAGTGTAGCGCGTCCGTCCGCTTTTCGTCGAGGCCCCGCCGCTGCCAGATCTTCTCCACGGCAGGTCGATCTTGTCGCAGTCGCAACATCAACGAACCATCGTAGAACGACGTGACAAACAACTGGTCGCCGTCCACGATCGGGGTGGCGATTCCAATGGGAATTTTCGTGGGGGCAAAGGGATGCCGCCAATAGACCTTACCGCTGGCGGGATCCAGGCCGGCAACGCTGTCCCCGGTCCAGCATACCAGAACCGGGACTCCAGCCTGCTGGACAATGATCGGCGCCGAGTATTGTGCGCGATCGCTCAAAGAACGCCACTGTTCGTCGCCACTCTTCTTGTCCAAGGCCACGATACTGGCGTTGTCTTTACCGCCAATGTGCAGGATCACCAGATCTTCGTAGATCAACGGCGCGGCGGCGATGCCCCAGATCGGCATGCGTCGATCGGCCACGATGTGGTAGATCGAATTCAAGTCCTTCTTCCACAACACGACGCCGCTACCTGCGTCGAAGCAATGCAAATGGCCCATCGAACCGAGTGCATACGCGCGATTATCTTCGACGGTAACCGCAGCCCGAGGGCCGGCCTCATAGCTGATCGCGTACTCGCAAGGATACGGATAGGACCACAATTCAACGCCGCTTTTCGAATCAAAGCAATGAACCCGCTCGATCTGCTTCGGTTCGACGAGCCGGTCCGTGACGTAGACTCGGCCTTTGACCACCGTCGGCCCACTGTACCCGGAGCCGATCGGCTGGCGCCAACGCAGCTCGATTTGTTCAGAGTCAAACTGCTGGACGATGCCCGTCTCACGCCATACACCGTCCCGCTGCGCTCCGCGCCACTGGGGCCAATCTTCAGCCGAAACATGTGCGACCGTGCTGAGTCCGACCAGAAGCACGCACAGAAATCGACTGGGAGCAACAGACATGAGTGAAGACCTCAGGGGGTGTGCCGATGGAGGAAGGAATGATTGTCCAAGATGACCGAAGAAGCGGCGAGATGCAATGGGCGGAGAGCGGAAGAGCTTGGCTACCTCAAGTCAACGGCCACCAGCCGAGCGCCGCGGCCGTGGCTTGTGGAAGCCTCGTCGAAGCGGAGGCACATTGCACGGCGGTGAGTCCCCTGACCGCCAGTCACGCGGCGCGGGACATGGTGCCTTCGGCGCCGTCGCGCAGAGCCACGATCGACAAGCCGTGGCGGTCGGCAAAGTCGACGACCTTAGCTTGATCAACCAGAATGGTCTTGTCGGCTTCCACGGCCAGAACTTTACCGCCGGCTTGGACTAAAGACTCGAGTGTTCCCAGGCCGATCGTAGGCACATCAAAACGCATGTCCTGTTGGGGTTTGGCCACCTTGACCAAGGTGAAACCCGCGTCGCAAAGATCGCCGGCGCGGCGAATGCACTGGTCGGTCCCTTCGACCGCTTCTAGGGCCAAAACGGCGCGACCTAGGACCGCCACGCTTTGGCCGATATCAAGCCGTCCAATTTCCTTGGCGATTTGCCAGGCAAACTTGATGTCTTTCTGCTCGTACGCCGTGGGCAGGCGCTGGGTGAGATTTCCCGCTTTCACTAACAGCTCAGGAACAAATTCCGTCGCGGGCGCGATCGAGATGCCATGCCTTGTCAGGGTATCGACCACGGCACCGATTAGCGTATCGTCCTTGCGGTCCTTGTTCCGTGCTATGAAATGGGGAAAGAAGGTCCTCATTCCCTGCCAATCGGGAAAGTGTTTCAACAGAAAGTACCTCTGAAACAAAAGAACTTTGTGGACCTTGCCGGCCATGGTGGCCGTGCGGACGCCGTTTCGACGAAAAAAACGAATCCCGGTTCCTATCTGAGCCAAACTGATGCTCTTGTAGACGTCGCTGATTTCCCGCAGCTTCGCATCTGCGTGGTCCTTCAGCCCGGCACAGATGACGCGATGGCCTTGTTTTCTCAAGGCCTCTGCGACGACGATCGGGTATCGCCCCCAACCGGCAATCAAGCCGACGGGCGAGTTGTCTACTGGCATTGAGCCTCCTCGTTTCGCAATGGCTGAAGGCCCCGCTTCAGGCCGCATCCTTCGTCTGCGACCTCTGTTGCTGGGCGACTTGCTTTTGCAGGTCTCTGAAGTCTTTGCGCATTTGCGGCAGTTTGGACAAAGCGGCCAGCTTGACAAACTGCTCGCGTTCGGGCGTGGCAGGAATGCCCACGTAGGTTGCATCGTCCGGGATATCGTTGATCACACCAGCCTTGGCGGCCAACACAGCCCGGTGCCCGATTTTCGTGTGATCCCGTAAGCCAACTTGTCCTGCCATCACGACATAGTCACCCGTCGTACAGCTGCCGGCGATTCCAGCCAGTGCACAGATCACATTGTGTTTGCCGATTCGACAGTTGTGGGCGACTTGCACTTGGTTGTCGATCTTGGTGCCGGTGCCAATCGACGTGGGACCGTACGTGCCGCGGTCGATGGTGGTGGCAGCCCCGATTTCAACATCGTCCCCAATTTCGACGTAACCCAGCTGGGCAGAAATGCGGTGCCGTCCCTCGATCAGCTGGTAGCCAAATCCATAGGATCCGATCACCGCGCAGGCGTGGATGATGACACGATGGCCAACCCGGGTGTTCTCGTACAAGACCGCGTTGGGAAAGACGACGACGTCATCTCCCAGCTGCACTCCGTCCATGAGCCGCACTCCCGAATGGACGACGCAGCGGGCGCCGAGACGGACGTCTTCACCGAGCGTAGCCCCCGGACAGACCACCGTATCGCTGCCTACCACCGCCGTGCCGCTGACGTGTGCGGCCGCGCTGACACCGAACGCCTGCTGCCGGCGCGGAGGACGAAAGAAGGCAACAATTTTGGCGAACGAATCGTGAATGTCGTCCACAGTGACGAAGGGCAGTCCGGTCGGTTCAAAACCTGCTGGCACGATGACCGCCGAAGCTAGGCACACTGTGAGTTGATGCTGAAATTTTGACTTGTCGGCCAGGGTGATGTCACCCTCTTGGGCATCGCGAATGATCGCCGCCCCCACGATAGGAATACCTCCGTCGCCATGGAGTTGTCCGTCGACAAGTTGTGCAATGTCGCCAAGCAAAGTGCTCATGAATTTGGAGTCCTTTCTTTACTTGATCCCGGGCAGCGCGTCTGCGGGGATTATCGCGGCGGGATGGTACTGAAAACGGGCGTTGCTAGACAAGATCGATCCCGCTGCTAGCATGTGACCCGCAAAGTGGTGTTGTCCAGCTAAGCATCGGGCGCGGACTAGGGGTTTTGGAGTTCCTCTCCATCGATGGGATACAGCATGCGGTCCAACGCCGCCAAGGCCACGTTCCAGGATGGCTTCGATTCGCGGAAAGTTTCCCACCATACGATCAACACGGAGGTCAAATCCATGTTTGCGGATTTTTCGAGATGCCAGGCGTCGACGGCTCGCCGAATCGATGCCTCGTTGAGTTCGGCCAATTCAACTCGCTCAGCCGCTTTGAGGACGATCGGTACCATGGCGAGCTGCGCAAGTTGAGGAAGTCTGTCGGGCCTCAGACCGTCGCTGAATAGCGGCAGGTCGCAATTCAGTTGCGCCAGCAACCAGGCAAGTCTGACGACTTCCGGCAGCTCGGGCACGTTGTTCGTCAGCACGGCTTCGATTCGTACCGAGTTGGTCAAAAGATGTGCACCGCCACCTCCTCCGAGGGCAGGGTGCACGAGCACGACGTCGGCGCTCGGGACCAGTAGACGCAGGTCGCTCAAACTCGCAACGGCTGCCAGTAAACCGGGCCCCCGCGCCTCCCATTGCTCGCGCAGGGGACGGCCGCGGTGCACGAGCTGGTCAACCAAATCCGGGATTGCCCGCCCCACCGCTGCTTCCACGTCGGCGATGCGGCCGGCCAGGGCGGCAACTCGCCCAGGCGTGGCGGCGTCGTGCCCTGCAGCCTTGCGTAAAGCGACCTGCGCCAACTCCTGATTGTTTTCAATTTGACAGGATAGTGCGACCAGGTGCCGCCACAGCGGTTTCTCCGGGAGGCCGTCCATCTTCATTTGCTGGGTTAGTCCCTGACTTGGTGCCGCCAGCGCCTCCCGAAGTGGCGCATCCACGAAATCGAGCCGTCTCGCAATGGCCTCGGCCGCATGAAAACAACTTGCGGAATGGCTGGCGATCCAGCGAAGATCGATCGTCATCGGATGAGATTCCTGTTTTCTACCGCGACACGGCTTTGGGTATCACTCCAGCTCGTCCTACGTCAGATGGCCAGCCGGAGTCACCGAATTTCGGATTTCGACATACCGACATTCCGATTTTCCGATTTTCCGATTTGGCGGCGGGGCAAGGCCGCCCTAGGGCATTTCGGGATCCCCCTATTTCGGTATCATGTGGTGCTTGGGGGCCCTCACGGCCAAGTCTCGTGGCGGCCGGCCGATCTTTGGCCTCGGGAGACATCGGATGTTGCAGGAAGCCGTCGAGCGCTGGACCGTTCAACAAGCCAGCGAGCTTTACGACATTGCCAGTTGGGGGCAAGGTTACTTCTCCGTGGGGTGCAACGGCCATTTGTTGGTCCATCCGAACCGCCAGCCTGAGCAGGCCATCGACATGGAAGAGTTGGTCGAGCGGCTGCAAATGCGGGGGCTGGACTTGCCGATTCTATTGCGATTCAACGGGATTCTCCAAGATCGATTGCAACAGGTTCATGCCGCGTTCGCGCAGGCGATCGTCGATCACAAATACACCGGCCAGTACAGCTGCGTTTATCCCATCAAGGTGAACCAGCAGAAACAGGTTGTCGAGAAGATTGTCGACTACGGACGACCGCTCGGTTTTGGATTGGAAGCAGGTAGCAAGCCGGAGCTATTGGCGGTGGTGGCGATGACCGATGCCGAAACGCCGATCATCTGCAACGGCTTCAAGGATGCCGAGTTTATTGAGATGGCGATGCTGGCCCAAAAGATTGGCCGCAATGTAATACCAGTTGTCGAGAGATACACCGAACTGGAACTGATCCTGGAATATGCGGCACGGGTGGGTGTGCGGCCCCAAATTGGGATGCGAATCAAGTTGTCCACGCGCGGTGGGGGCCGGTGGCAGGACTCTGGTGGATTGCGCTCGAAGTTCGGCCTGTCGGTTGGCGAGTTGCTCGAAGCGCTCGACCACTTGCATCATCGCGAGATGTCGGATTGCTTCCGGCTGCTCCATTTTCATCTGGGCAGCCAAATCACCAACATCCGCTACGTCAAGGGTGCCCTGGTCGAAGCGGCTCGCGTCTACACCGAGCTGGTGCGTCGCGGAGCCGGTTTGAGATATCTGGATGTCGGCGGCGGATTAGGTGTTGATTATGACGGCTCGCAAACGAATTTTGAATCGAGCGTGAATTACTCGCTACAGGAGTACGCCAACGACGTCGTGTATCACGTGCAGACCGTGTGTGACGAGGCCGGTGTGCCGCATCCGCACCTGTTGTCAGAGAGCGGCCGGGCGATCGCCGCCTATCACAGTGTGCTCGTCTTCGGCGTGCTCGGCGTGGCCGTACAAGGCAACGCCGACGAAGTACAGATCGCCCTGGGCGACAATGCCGAGCAACCGTTGAAGACGTTGCTGGAAACCCATCAATCGGTCACTGCGCGCAACTTGTTGGAAAGCTTTCATGATGCTCAGACCGCGTTCGATATGGCAATGAATCTCTTCAATACGGGATACTTGGCATTGGACCAGCGCGGCTTGGCCGAGGATCTCTATTGGGCCATTTGCCGCAAGATCCGCCGCCTGGTCGATTGCCTCGACTACGTTCCCGAGGAACTCTTCGGCTTGGACCGAATTCTGTCGGATACCTATTTCGGCAATTTCTCGCTGTTTCAATCGATGCCGGACAGCTGGGCAATCAAGCAGCTGTTTCCGATAATGCCCATTCACCGACTGGACGAGCGACCGACCCAACACGCAGTGATTGGCGATATCACTTGCGACAGTGATGGAAAGATCGATCAGTTCATCGACCGGCGAGACACGAAACGAACTCTGCGCTTGCACGCATTTGACGGATCGCCCTACAACTTGGGGGCGTTCTTGATCGGCGCCTATCAGGAGATCCTGGGAGATCTACACAATCTGTTCGGCGACACCAATGCAGTCCATGTTGATCTTTTGGAAAATGGTGATGTGGCTTTGCAAGCCATCGTCAAAGGAGACACGGTAAAAGAAGTGTTGGAATACGTGCAGTTCAGTGGTCGCGAATTGATCCACCGCTTACAGTTGGCCGTTGAGGTGGCCGTCCAAGAGGATCGAATCGATCACACTCAAGCGGGCCGCTTCGTCAAGTTCTATGAATCGGCCTTGAATGGCTATACGTATCTCGAAAAGCCCGAGGAGCCTCTGTGACCGTGGAATCGGTTTCTGTTGTCGATCATCCACTGGTGAAGCATCACATGGCTCGCTTGCGCGATGCGGAGACGCCACCGGCAGAATTTCGCCAAGTGGTGCAACGCCTTTCGATGCTGTTGGCCTACGAGGCGACCCAGGACCTGCCGGTCGAGTCGGTTGAAGTACGTACGCCACTTTGCACGACCGGTGGACACCGCCTGGCATGCCGCATCGGGCTCGTGCCGATCCTGCGCGCCGGCCTGGGAATGGTGGATCCGATGCTCGATCTGATTCCGGACTCCGAAGTCTGGCATCTAGGACTCTATCGGGACGAAGCGACGGCCCGTCCGGTTGAATACTACAGCAAACTGCCTCCCGGAAAACCCGTGGATGTGGCACTGGTGGTGGACCCGATGCTGGCCACTGGTGGCTCCGCAACCGTGGCGCTTGCAGCTCTACAACGATGGGGCGTGCCGCGGACCAAGTTGCTTTCGCTAATCGCCGCTCCCGAGGGCATCCGCGCGGTACGTGCCAAGTTCCCGAAAACACGCGTCCATGTTTGCGCGGTCGACGAGTGCCTTAATGATCGCAAGTTCATCGTTCCCGGGCTGGGCGACGCCGGTGATCGAATCTTCAATACAGAATAATGGGGCAGCGCCGCTTTGGAGTATGGCGCTGGCGATTCAATGAAGCATAAGGACTCTTGAGTAATTCTGACTCGTGACGACTTCAGCCATTCTGCCGCGATTGACTAGCTTCCTGGGGCTGTTCGTGATGATCGGCATCGCTTGGCTGCTTAGCTCGCACAAGAAGCAGGTTAGCGGGCGCATCCTGGGGGGTGCGTTGTTGCTGCAGTTCTCGTTTGCCGGCTTCATTCTGTGGACGCCGCCGGGATTGGAACACCCCTTAGGAAAATGGATGAGTGATGGCGTTTCGTTTTTCTTTGAACATCTACAGGAGTCTGTCCAGGCGGGATCAGGTTTCTTGTTTGGCATTTACCCGCTTGCTAGTGATCCTCCTTTTCCACCGCCCGTCGTCTTGCTGCGTTCGTTTGCCTTTGGAGTATTGCCCACCATCGTCGTCTTTTCATCGCTGATGTCTGTGTTGTACTACTTCGGCGTCATGCAGCTGATCGTGTCGGCAATGGCGCGCTTGATGCAGAAGACGTTGGGGGTTTCGGGGGCTGAGAGCCTGTCGTCCGCGGCCAATGTCTTTGTGGGACACACGGAGGCTCCGCTGGTGATTCGGCCGTACATCAGCGGCATGACGTTGTCGGAATTGAATGCGGTCATGGTGGGCGGATTTGGAACAATTTCCGGTGGCCTGCTGGCTGCTTATGCAGGCATGGGGATCGATGCGGGGCATCTGGTCACCGCCTCGGTTATCTCAGCCCCGGCGGCACTGTTGATTGCCAAGGTAATGCAGCCGGAAATTGACACTCCGCAGACGTTGGGAAGGGTGAAAATCGAAGTGCCCAAACGGGGAGTCAATGTGATCGAGGCAGCTGCAATCGGAGCTACCGACGGGATGAAGTTAGCCATGAACGTGGCTGCCATGTTGTTGGCCTTTCTCGCGTTGCTGGCCCTCTTGGATGCCCTGATCGGCGGAGCCGGTTGGGCGCTGGGTTTCCGTGACCCCAACGGTGTCCCAAGCTGGTCGCTGGCGAGAGCCTTGGGATTCGCTTTCGCCCCGATCGCTTGGGTGATGGGGATCGAGAGCGGCGATTGTCTCAGGGCCGGCGAACTGCTGGGGTTGAAAACGATGGCCAACGAGTTCATCGCCTATCAGCGTTTGGGCCAGTGGCTGGGCCCCGAGTCGAACGTGTCCCTGTCGCCCCGATCGGTCACAATTCTGACTTACGCCCTCTCGGGTTTCGCCAACTTGGGGGCAATTGGCATTCAGATCGGGGGAATCGGTCCTTTGGCGCCGGAACGGCAGCCTGATCTGGCACGGCTTGGTTTGCGCGCCATGTTCGGTGGTGCGCTGGCTTGTGGCATGACAGCTTGTATCGCAGGAATCTTGGTGTAGCCCAGTCCCGTGGAGCATGCCCATTGGAGCATGCCCGTGACAGCGACTCAGTGAATCGCGTCCTAGCGGTGCCGCGCTACCGTGTACCAGCGGAAACTGAACCGCCCGCTGGAGTAACTCCACAAGCTGGTCAAACACAGCATGACGAAGGTCCATGCCGCCACGCCACGATCTGACAGGCGACCGCCAAGATCGAGCAATTCCACCAACGGTCCGCGATCAGGTGCCAGCAATGCGAGTCCCAATATGACGGCGTAACCGGTGGCCAACACCGTGGTCAATATCGTCATTACCCAGGCCGAGCTCCAGTCGGCCAGTTGCACGAAATACACCGCATAGGCGAGTTGAAGCATTGTCAAAAAGAGGATCAGATAGGCCCACCGCGGCAGCGCGCCGCGCTGCTCGGCGCGTCCGTATTCGAATAACTCTCGTACCGCGGGAATCGTCCCGGCCAGCAAGGTAATGACCAGACCAAACGCAAACCAGCGGACCGTGGCCAGCTTACCCCGGTCCGGTACGTAATCTGCCACGGGACATTCCGACTGCAACGAATCACGCGACTCAGCCGAGCGGCGTTGTTTCGTGGGTTCATTTCTCGGTGCGTTGGCTGGTCGTTCCGTTGGCGGTTGGACGGTGTCGGTATGCTGTACTACCGGCGGTGGCTCCGGCGCGGGAAGCTCGACAAAGGACGATAGCCGCACGAACTGGCCGGTGCTGCTGCGCCGCGCTGGTTTGCCGGGGACGGCTGGCTTGCCGGGGACGTCTGGCTTACCGGGGACGGCTGGCTTACCGGGGACGGCTGGCTCGGCCGAGACGGCTGGTTCGCCGGGGACGGTAACACGCTGTTTGCATTGTGGACAGCGCAGGGCACGACCGGCGTAGTGCTGCGGCACGGTTACGCGACATCCACACACGCAGCGGAATTTGAGCGGCATGTGGTGAGTAACTCCTAGCTCGACTGTTTGACTTTCGCGATGAACTCAACCCAATGTGTGGACGCGTCTTTTGGCCGAAGGCCACCGTTCACCGTAGCCTGGGGCAACGCCTCAGGACCCCCAGGACCATGTATCAAGTACGGGTGTTTGGCCGAAAGCCATGTGCACCGTTAGCCCGGTGAATATGGCCTTCGGCCAACGGGACGACGTTTTTTGCACCGATTCCTGGGGCGTTGCCCCAGGCTGCGATGTTTATGGCCTTTGGCCAAACGCTTCGCCCTTGGCCAAACGCTTCATTGAGACGTTAGTCGCATGGGTATTTTTTGTACGGAGAAATCGACTCTAGCGAATTTAATATTCGGTACAACACCCGCATTACAGTGGCATTCAAGGTCGTACAGTGTTGCCACTTCGGCTACCCCTCATTCTAAGCGTTGATAAAGCACTAGGGTTGCTAAAGACTGCTTCGTCCTCGTCCTCGAATTCGAGGGCGATCCGCAATACTCCTGCTCCGCTTGCGCTACGGGACCGGATATGTCATGATGGACGACGAAGGTGCACCGAACGTTGCTCTAAACAGTTCCCACGACTACGGAGTTTTCGATGTTCAAGAGTCGCATTAAGCAGCGTTTGTCCGAGGACCATGCCGTGTGGGGGGCGGCTATTCCAGACGATTCCGAGATTGTGGCCAAGCTAACGGTCAATTGCGATGTCGATTTTCTATGGATCGACTTGGAGCATCGCGCGTACGGGACCAACGAGGTCCGCTGGATTCCGATTTTGTGCCGCCAGGTTGGTTGCACGCCCATGATCCGCGTACCTGGGCTCGATTCAATTTGGATTAAGAAGGCGCTCGACATCGGCGCTAGCGCGATCATGGTTCCGCAGATCAATACCAGCGAGGAAGCAAAACGGGCCGTCGAGTTTGCCAAGTATCCGCCCGCTGGTTCACGTGGTATCTCGCCGATGTGGACAAGCTTGATGGATGTGAGTTGGGACGACTATCTGCCGGTCGCCAACGACGAGACGTGCGTGATCGTGCAGATCGAATCGCCTGCCGGCATTGACAATCTCGATGCGATCGCCGCCGTCGACGGTGTCGATGTCGTCTTTGCTGGGCCCGCCGATCTCTCCGCGTCGCTGGGGGTCATCGGTCAGTTGGGGAATCCCGATCTGCGTCGATTTCTAGCTGAATTTCCTGCTCGAGTCGCGGCACACGGGAAGCCGGCCGGTATCACATTCGGCACGTTGGAAGAGTGTCGTCTGGCGTACGAACAGGGCTATCGGTTCATCAACATTGGCTCGCTGTTGACGTACGGCGTCGATGGGTTGAAGGCCGCGCTCGGACAACTACGGGGTCAAGAGCAGAAATCGTAGCGGACCGCCGCCCGCAGACTCGCGCAAGGGTTAATTTCTCAGGTATTCGCTCTGCGCCGCGCCGACGATCTCGAGCGATTGGGAATGCTGTGC
>Ga0310121_10004526_pt1 | contig 12238 bp, 6 predicted proteins | sample CB27_Tmax_986_MG_FD_203504 | JGI IMG/M metagenome (GOLD analysis project Ga0310121, IMG submission 203504) | Marine microbial communities from Western Arctic Ocean, Canada - CB27_Tmax_986 | ecosystem: Environmental > Aquatic > Marine > Oceanic | place: Canada: Western Arctic Ocean | collected...
TACAATCTGTCCCGTTCTGGCGTCTACTGCGATCACTGACCATGTGGCGGATAGCGAGGTCGGCAAGAGTGTGCAGGCAGCGATAAACAAAACCACTGCTTGTCTCAAATCTCGTATGATTTTCATACTTATCTCCACTCTCCATCGATCCAAGTGCACCAAGGCTCCAGGAGTCCGAGCCAATCCATAGCTGGTTGTCCGATTGGGGCTCCTGGAGGAGCACTCACCGAACTCGGGATTTGTCCTGAATCATAAGGCCTTCCGAGAAATCGCCTTATGTCAAGCTGGAGTAGCACAGAAGTGCCAGAAGGTTCCATCTCCGCAAGGCGACCGGCCAAGGTCCGAAGTGCCAATGTCGACTGCGCTCTCACCTGCATCATTGGCGCGGTTTCCGCTAGCGATTTCACCCTTTCAATTACTACGCCAGCAACCGTATTTCTGATTGCGGTCTCGTAACTATTGTTTGCCTCTCCCTCAAAAGCGGCCTGGAAAAGTCTTTGTAGGACATCGTTCAAGCCCGGCATCGATGGATCCAGCATCTTCTGTTCCACCAGTCTCGCTGCTCGGTCTGCCGTGAGGATGTTGTTCACGGTGTGGCTTGCCGCTACGAATGCAGGTGTGAGCGCATCAAAGGCGGAACCAGTATAGCGTGGGAAAAGCTCTCGTGTCCTGCCGTATCCTGGGGGTCTTGGAGGAATCGCCTCGAGAACTGAAGTCGGAAGCGCTAACTCGCTAGGAGAAAGAGTTCTCATTAGAGCGTCCAATGCTCGATTTTGATACTCGGAAGCAATATGCCAGACAGGTCTCAGGCCATCACCTCTAGCCGCATAGATGTAGCCCACCCCACCCATCACCGATGCAGTGGATTCCACCTGATATCGATGATGTAGATACAGAGGTACTAGTACCTCTTCGATCGTTGCCATGGGCATTCCGTTCTTGATGGCTGCCTCGCCGAACCGGGACATGGCCACTGATCTCACATCCATCATTCGGTCCAATTCATCAGCCATGTCAGTGCCATTCGCCCATTGGTCTGCTTGGGGCGTTGTCTGGACATCCTGGTTTGACATATAGCGCACATCATTATCCCAGGCGTCTTCAAGAACTTTTATCAGGGCAGCTTCGTCATCTCCCCCACCGATGAAGTCTTGATACCCGAAAGTGACAGCGGTCTTATCCCAGTCACCGATCCCCACGTCGTAGACCTGAGAATGGTCTAACGAGCCATCACCGTTAAGGGTGACAAGGGGATGTGGGTAATCCATCACTGAGATACGACCAGCAGTGCTATTGTAGTAGTTGTGGCCTAACCCGATCGTATGCCCCACTTCATGTGCCGAAAGCTGGCGGATCCGGGCCAGTGCCCACTCGGCGATCTCGGGCGTCTCTTCGTCACCTTCTGTATAAGGAGAGAGTAAGCCCTCGGCGATCATGTAGTCCTGCCGAACCCGGAGTGAGCCAAGAGTCACAACCCCCTTAATAATTTCTCCAGTGCGAGGATCGGACACTGACCCGCCGGTACTCCAGCCTCGTGTGGAACGGTGTACCCAATTGATGACGTTGTAGCGAGCATCCAATGAACTAATGCTGTCTGGCCTCAGTGTGACTTGGAAAGCATCACGATATCCCGCTGCCTCAAAAGCCTGATTCCACCACCTAGCTCCGTCCAGAAGGGCGGAACGAATCGGTTCTGGAGCCCCAGGGTCCAGGTAGTAGATAATCGGCTCCACAGGATCACTAACCGCTGCAGATGGATCTTGTTTTTGAAGCCGATGGCGCCGGATAAAACGCTGGGTCATTGGTTCGTCGAGGGGTACTGCATAGTCCTGGTAGCTCGACGATCCGTAGCCCGAACGCGGATCGAACATCCGCGGTTCGTAGTCATCATCTGGAAGTTGAACGAATGAGTGGTGAACACGGATGCTTGCCGCTTCTCCGGTCGAGGCAACGCTACCTACACCTTCGAATCCGCCCCCACCTCTCCCGCCACGGCCACCACCACCACCTGATTGCTGGACGAAGGTGAGTTCTACTTCCAACTCTGTATTTGTCGGAAACGAGTTTGTCATGTCCATGTAGACTGAGCTTCGGCTGTTATCTAACTGGTACGTCCCTGGACTCATCCTTTGGCCGGCATTCGTAGCATCTCTAATTAGAAAGTCTGTCAGATCAACGAGGACGCGCCCGCCCGTTTCTGCAGCTGGGGTAAAGCTCCAGAGGATTGATCTCGCAAACGCATCTCGCACTGCTTGCGTCTCAGACGGGTTGTCACTGTTCGCCCTGAAACGATAATTGGGCTGAACCATTAAAATCTTACGACCTACTCGTTCAAATTTGACGATTCTCGAGCCACGTAGGGCCCCACGGTCGAGACCGATATCATTTGATCCGAGTCCCGCACCAAATCCAGCAAAATGGATCATTTCTTCATCAAGCTCCGGAATCTCCATCCAGAGCTGACCGAGGCCGGCGTCCCAGTACAGGGGGAGAAACCCCTCAAGGCTAGCCATACCATCGGTTTTCTCCTCAATGGTAGGAAGATCCCCCATGCTTTGATCCCCACTACTGCCTCGTTGAGCAGAGAGAGGGTTTGATAACACACTCGCCAGGAGTGCAACTATGACGAACGACTCTAAAGAGCGCTTAGATCCTGCTGAGGTCATGCGGTCCTCCTAGATATTTCTACTACTGAATTGTCTTATGGGTACGCTTGGGTGCTTTCAGCGAGAGAAGTCGATGGTTGCATCGAGTATCTCACCGCAGTCGGCGATCTTTACGGCCCCCGATATGGTTGCTCCGTGTTCCGAGATTGTTAAGGCACCGTCCATGGTGCCGCCACTGCACCCGGTAGCCGGGTTGTTTCCGTATGTGATCCCTACCGTAAGCTGGTCCCCTGCTAGAGTCCCATTAAATGTACCATTGATCTGGATTGGTCGATTTACTGACACTGTGCCAGTCACTGCCCCCCCAGGCTGGGTGCTGACTTGTATGGTGCCGGTCATTGTTACGCCGGCTACTGTGAGTGAGCCAGAGTAGTCACCGGCCACGTTGTAGGGGTATCCGGCATCTCCAGGCCCTGGTGAACCAGCACAGCCCACCACGAGCCCGGCCAATACAAGAAGCCCAGGAGTTTTGATTCTCATCCAGAAACCTTCAGACAGAGTCAAGATAGTTTCCCTCAATAATCAGATGTGACCCCACCAAAGAGCCGAGTGTGAATCGGGCTGGCACGATGTGCGGCTTGCTCTCGCCGATTAGTTGACCGTAAACGTTACGGTATCAACAACCCATGGCTGAAGTGGGATGTGAATTCCATCAGCTACTACTGCAATGAGTCTATGCTCTCCGGGGGCTACACCCTCGAACGTGAACTCAGACGAGCCATCTCCCATGTGGATGATACTACCCGGTACAGTCGGAACCGGCTCACCAACTCCTGTCAGGTCAGCATCTAGATACAGGTGATGATGACCTGACCCGGATGTCATGTCCCCTGCAGGCACGATCGGGAACCCTGCAACCTGCAGGCTCACGGTAACATTCCCGCCCATTACCTGAGATCCTGTAGCGGGTTGAGTGATCGTGACTGTCCCAATGGGAGCGTCACTGGCAGGATCTGCATCGGTTTCCGCTGGGGGCGCATCACCGCAGGCTAACAACGTTATTGTGAGAACTGCGAGGCTAAGCTTTGGGCTATTATTCATTATTCATTGCTCATTGGGAGGGAGGGTCCGAGTAAGGCTATCTTTCACAAAAAGGGCGTATTTATGGTTTGTACCGCAAGAGCGCCCGCCTAGGATTCCGATCAACACCGCTCTGGTCCTCGTCCTCATTTCCCGGAGGTCGTGGTCGATTCATCCTAAGGGATACGCCGCCGAAGAAGTGTGAGCCCGATCGGCCGACCTTGTGGTCTCCATCATTCAGGTAGTCGAGGATCGCTTGGTCCCATGAGAGGCCTGCTTTTCCGACTAATTCCATCCATGGACCATAGGCAGTTTCATCCGGTGCTTCTGTTGTACCACTCCAGATTGTTACTCGGGGGTTGTAGCCACCTCCGCCCTCACCGCTTGAGCCCTTGAGTGGCATCTGAATCAAGACGCTGTCCGTCATGGGGAGCCTGAAAGTCTCGGGATCAAAATTGGCTCCGTAGCGTCTATATCGAGCGTAGTTACGCTGGTTCATCTCGAAAACGTCTTGATTTGAGTTGATGCCTGACGTGATGTAGTCTCGAATCTGGAACGCGGCTTCCTTATGGCGGGGAAAATTTGGATTGTCTATGAAGCTAAAGCCGGGCATGAACCAGCCTTTGTTGAAGCCCCAGTTACGTTCTGTCACTCGCCCACGTCTGACGAGCCCGGTGTATTCGCTGAATAGCTGCACAACCTGGTGGCTCGGGTAGCCGTGCGGGTTGAGGAAGATGTCTGGGAGCCAGGTAGCCCAGAGTTTCCCTCTGACAGTTGATTCCGGGTAGATCGCGTGATCATCATTTCCACCGGAAGTCGCATCTTGGCCGAGGGACCCAAGGTATCCAGCGTGGAGGATGTAGTCGGGATTTGTTCTATAGAGGTCATACGCCAGTTGTGCACCGTCCGGGTTCGTGAACGGATGCACGATCACGTTGACCCGGTTGAGTTTGGCCCGCTGTAGAGAATCAGTTAGGAGCAGCTCCGCGTGACGTAGCACGTGGCTAGTCGATGAAACCTCATTCGCATGCTGCCTCGCCGAGTACACGACCGTTGGTTTGAACGTGGTCGCCTTGGCGTGTGACCAGTGTGTGGCAGAGATCAACGGCATAAGGTCCATCGCCCAGATTTCTTTGCCGAGGTAGGAGCGGCCGACTCTGTAAATCGAGGCTTCGTCAAAAGAAGCCGCCATTTTTGCAATCATCTGGTGACCCTCGGGAGGAGGGATCGGGGTATCCCACTGAACAATGCGGTCACCCTCGTACGACCAGTTCTCAGGCAATAGGCTCCGCCATTCGGCGAGTGGATTTGGCGATCCGTTGCCGTCGAGTGTCGCGGTCCGTCGGGAGTTGGGATCCTGCTTGTGAGTCCACTCCGCCCAGATCTCGATTGAGCCTAATCCGTGGTAGGAGAGCGCGGTACTATAGAGGCCCTGGCTGCGTAGTGACTCAATTTCCTGAATCGTTGCTTCAATCTGCGCGGCCGAGACCATACTTCGGTCGACGGCTTCCGGAGCAGAGAGAGTGATGAGACTGTCACGTGTGTCTAGATCCGTGTCGACACGCACCCTCAGACCTAGATGTCTGAGCCCAGGCTCATCTTCATGAACCTTGGCTAGCCTCGCAGAAGGTCGCTCAAGTCCTGTTTTCGGAATGTCGAGGCGCACTTCACCCGTGCCTCCTTCGTCGTCCTGATATTCAACGATGACGGCTGGGCGTGAGGTGGCGAAGCCTGTAAATACGACCTCAACCGTTGCAGCCGACCCGTCCGACTTGGGCCGCATGCGAGGTATCACTCGTCCTGGGAACGTCAGTCCTTGTCCGCGTGAGTTGCGGCCCAGGATGTCGAAGAACTCGATTGTGCCGAAGTAGATTTCTTCGTGTAGGGCATCCATGGGTGCATGGATTTCGTTATCGATGCCCAGCCGGTAATCGGGCTCACTCATTGCCATCTCGACTGTCAGTGATCCGAAATAGGGGGCATCCCCACTGCCACCGTTCGGTATCCCCTCGTGCAGTTCCATCACGTAGTCATAAATGACTGGCAGAACCTCGGCTTGGTAATAATCCCAAAACGCCTCAGGATCCGTCACAATCCGTTCATCTGTGATGGTTCGGCCATCAGCAGTAGCCTGCAGCCAACCAGTGGTCACCTTGACCTGCTCGTAGTCTCGGAATCGGTCGAAGTATGGGCGAAGGACCCATTTTGGATCAAAGCTCTCGTTGAGAATGACCGAGCCCGACGTGTCCGTTACGCGTACTTCGTACGTAGGACCTTCGGTCACTTGCTCAAACCTTATTTGTTCGAGTTCAAGACCAAGATCGCGCGCGAATACCTCGTCAATCGGAAAGATCTCGTGCAGCCATCGGACTGGTGTATTGATCGCTTGTTGTGGCCAGTCCTCTGGAGGGTCATTTTTCCGAAAACTGATAAGGATCTCTCCCAAGGTGTGACCTTGGAGTCTTGGCGCGATCACTTCTTCGAGCCAGGAATAGCCCTGTTTGAACGCAGAGAGGATACGCACTTCCGTGTTGGCAGGGTCAGCCCCCGCATCAATCAATGTTTGCTGAGCTTCACTAGCGATTTGGGCACGAAGCTCAGGAGGCTCACTCAAGCGCGCTTCTACCCGAATCGGCTGACCTGCTATCGCTGCCGGGATGATTGTTTCTCGGAAGAGAGACCAAAAGCGGTCAACCTCGGACGGAAGTGTCTTTGTCTCTTCGAAGATTGTGCCGGCTTGTTGGACATCTCGATCGTCGATTAGGACTTCGAGATTGTCCGTTCCCAGGCTAGAGGAAGCTCTCGCCCGAACGTACTCACCTAGGCCATCTTCCGCTTTCTCAACCGACATGAGCACGCGGGCGGAAGAGACGGTAACGTCAGAAAGTTTATCTGCTATGCGATCAAGCTTGTACAAGCCAATTGCTGCTTGTCCTACAGGCGAGTGCCCAGAGAGTGCATCCCATACTTCCTGCTCAACGTCATCCACGGTTGGCCGGTCTTTCCCGCGTTCATCAAGATAAGGAAAGGTCAAAGCGACTTGCTCTAAAGCTCTCAGGGCACCGGAGTCATCGCTTCCTGTCACAACAAGTGAAGATTTTGACCCGAACGCGTCTGGAACAATCTGGATTAGGCCCTCCCCGGGCTCCAAGTCAGAAGTGTTGATCAGGCCACTGTCGGCGAGTTGGTCCGTGAACCGGTTCTCAGTGCCGACCAGGACCAGGGTAGGTTGTGATCCGGGGTTGTCGAAGGTCTCAGCTGGTCGAACAAGTGGCACAATAAATCCAGTGGACTCGAGACCAAGTCTTCCAGCTAGGTCAGGTAACCCTTCTATGCCTGAGGACCCTGGAACAAGCATGACATCGATACGATCAGGGATAGGTCCTCCACCTAAGAACCCGTCTGTCGTGTATAGGCTTGAGAGGTCCAGGTCGTTTTTCGCACCGCTACCAGGTCTCCCGGAGATGGGTCCCGGAGGGTCGGGTTCTGCTCGGCCCTGAAGACGGATTACGGGCCCGTCGGTAATTCTTGCCTCTACCGAACCGAGGCCAGGATAGGACAAGGGAATGCGGTTGTCCTCCTGATCATCGCCCTGAGTTGTGACCGAATCCGTTTCTTGCTCAGAAATCTCAGAAGATTCTTCTGGACTAGAGTCTTCGCCACCAGGTTCTAGGTCCCGGAGACGACGCATGGCTTCTGCTGCCGAATCGATGTCGGCGGGATTTACTGTGATATCAGCAATGACTCGGGACACGCCATCTCTATCTATTCTGGCACGTGCCTGAGTCAACCGGACTTCCCCATCCACTACTCCTGCATTCACCAGCGCATCGGAAAGGTCTTCAGCAACCGCACCTAGTTTGGCGGTTGAGAGCGTCCTCGTATGAGGAAGTACACCGGAAAAGAGACGGGCAGCCGCCATCAGTCCTTCATCGTCACCACCAACAATGAGCACCCAGGTGCGGTCATCCACATTTCGAATGACTACCGAGCCCTCTCCAGCGTCGAGTGAGGTTGGGTCAATACCCGGTGAGCTCAAGCCAGAGCTGGCCAAGCCACTCCGCCCGATCACGATTAGAATCCCTTCGGCTGAAATTCCTCGCTGGATGGGGAGGTTCATCGCCATCGTCTCGAAACCGAGACGAGCTGAGATCTCTGCTGCTGCCGCCGTCTCACTTATGCTAGGTGTCTCACCTAAGATGAGAGACGCATTCACCAGGTCTGGCACACTATCTGCGTTGGTGTCGACCACGAGATTACCGAGATCGTATAGCGTGGCCAGGTCCATTCTTGTTGTCTGAGCTTGGGCCGACACGGTGGTCGTTACAGAGTTACTCAGGACTAGAGATATCGTGACGAGGATCGGAATATGGCGCATGGTTCCACTCCGGGTACCGGGGTAGAGCAGGTGCATCAGAACTGGTTCGGAAAGCGAACCTAGGGGCCGTCTTCGGTAGCTACAAGCGTGATAGAAGAGCGTGCTTGTAGGTTGTTTCTCCCCTCGATGCTAGTTGAAACAGATGTTGTTCTACTTTTCCGGAACCCGCCAACCCCTCATGATTCGCAGAGAACTAAGACACGGGTAGCAAGCCGCTGCGTAGGAGGCACTCATGATTCGCACTTCGATTACCGTTTTGTCCCTCTTCTTACTGTCAGCTTCGAGCGGGCTAGGACAGGATCAGGGCAACTTCAGTATTGAGGATATTCTCAGCCCTGGATTTCCATCCAACCTAGTCTCAGCAAGATATGCAGACCGGATTGCCTGGATTGAGAATGAGCGGGGTATGAGGAATGTCTACACCGCTACCCCTCCTGAGTATGATCCAGTTCGGCTCACGAGTTATTTGGAAGATGACGGTATCGATCTCACCGGCCTGCAAGTTTCTGACGATGGTAAGATTGTGACTTTTATTCGTGGTCATGCACCTAATCGGGAAGGATGGATCGCAAACCCATCCAGTAATCCACGAGGGGGGGAGAGAGTTGTATGGGCGATGGGTACCAGTGGTGGTAGCCCATGGCGGGTGGTAGCGATGCGAGACTATGAACTCTCGCCAGATGGTCGCTGGGTTTTGTATGTGGACTCGGGTCAGATTTACCGAGCTCCAATCAACTCCGGGTTACGGGCTGTGGAGGACGGAGGCACACCCTTCATCACTAATTACGGTCAGAACAGAGATCCTGTTTGGTCACCTGATGGAGGTCACGTGGCCTTTGTCAGCGACCGTGGTGATCACAGCTATATCGGAGTTTACGACCAGCGAAGTCCTTCGATCACCTATCTCTCTCCCGGCGTTGATCGGGATTCCTCACCAACTTGGTCTCCAGATGGCTCGCGGGTTGCGTTCATTCGCCGCCCAGGCCTTCCTTTTGGTTCGAGCGCGGAGCGTCCCGAAGGGCTCGAAGCATCAGATTTTCCTGACGGATTGATCTCTTCGGCATTTGTTGGCGGTCACACACTTGAGATCTGGATTGCTGACACGTCCACTGGCGCGGGGAGGCTTCTTTGGAGCGCGCCAGCAGAGGAGGATGGGCTCAATGAGATCAGTCAGATCCAGTGGCAAGGTGAACATATCGTGTTTGAGGCAGAGCCCGGAAACTGGCGACACTGGTACTCGATTTCGGTTGAGGAGCCCGCGCTGGTTGAATTGACACCGGGCGATGGGTTCGTGATGCAAACGGCCTTCTCCGCTGATGGACGAACGCTATTCTACTCCTCAAACCATAGTGGTATAGATCGGCGAGACTTGTGGCGTGTGCCGGTGGGAGGTGGGCGGCCTGAGATGATGACCCGGGGGAATGGGATCGAAACATACCCAGCAACTCTTTCATCGGGTGATGACGTCGCAATCCTTTTCGCGGATGCCCGACAGGCCCAATCCGTTGCCATTGTTCCAGCGAACAGCGGACAAGTACGTGTGATTACATCGCTTCCGGATCGATTCCCGCGAGGTGCACATGTGATTCCTGAGAACGTGACCTTGACCGCAGAAGATGGTCTTGAGTTTAACAACCAACTTTTTCTACCCTCTGATCTCCAAGAAGGAGAGCAGAGGCCGGCTCTCATTTTTATTCACGGTGGATCGAGGCGGCAGATGCTGCTGGGGTATCATCATCGCGGTTTCTACCACATGGCGTATGCTATGAACCAATATTTTGCATCGCGCGGTTACGTGGTGTTGTCGGTCAATTACCGAAGCGGGATTGGATACGGAAAAGAATTTCGAAATTCTCCCGGACGTGGAGGGCAGGGTAATACTGAGTACAGAGATGTGTTGGCCGCTGGGAAATATTTGCAATCCCGGGATGACGTTGATGCAAGCCGGGTTGGTATTTGGGGACTCTCCTACGGTGGTATTCTCACAGCTCAAGGCTTGGCTCGGGATTCGGACGTGTTCGCAGCTGGTGTTGACATCGCTGGTGTGCACCTCTGGGGCGACTCGCTTGATCCGGAAAGTGTCTCCTGGCAGGCGTCATCAATCTCAGAGATCGAGAACTGGACATCCCCAGTGTTATTGATTCATGGGGATGACGACCGAAACGTCGATTTTTCCCAAACAGTTGGCCTCGTCCAACTGTTGCGAGCGCACGGTGTAGAGTACGAACTGATGGTCTGGCCGGATGACGTACACTCGACCTTGCTGTTCAGACGTTGGGTTGAAGCCTTTGAGGCGTCGGATGACTTCCTAGACCGCAAGCTTGTACAAGGAGAGCGTGTGACAGCAGAGGGCTTACCTGGGAGGCGATAGCGATTCAGGGAACGTTACGAATGTAGCGTTTTAGTCTGGCACTCAGTTTCCAGTCCTTTGGAATTGCATGTCGTAAACCCTTCCAAAACTGAGGCTTAGCTCGGTTATGTCTCCGCTCAAGTCACTCTTGAACCGTATGGTTTGTCCCCCTGCGCTAAAGGCGTTTGAATAGATCGGGGTGAGCATACGGGTGCGACCTGGGCGCTGCGACAGCGTGAGCACACCGTCAGTCACTTCTACCAAGAACGTGGTTTCCGCATCGTAGCTAGTGTATGTGCCCTCGAATGATACGAGCTCATCTGGGCTTGGCGACCAAGCTTCTATGGGTTCGAACACTTGGTTTGTGTATTGCCAAGCTTCAATCTTAAACTGGGCGCGCTGGCCCTGGTTGAGTTGGAACCGGTAGATGCGATCTGCCGTTCCAGCCTGGAAATGGGTCTCACTAAGCGGAATAAGTGTTGTATTTCCATCTCTGAGTTCGCCACCTGCGAGCCTTAAGGTTCGCATGTTGCCAGTTACGGGATCTCTGTAGAGGCCGACGTAACGTTCGAGGACCATGGTTGACACAGAAGCTGGTTCTGGAGGGATGGTTTCGGTAACCAAATCACCCAAGAAGGCCCTTGCGACGCTTGAGCCAGTGCCCCCGGTGGACACGTTCGACGCATTACAAAGCATTGCGACTGATAGTTTGTGGTCGGGATAACGTCCAAGGAATGCCCTATATCCTGCAGTAGATCCTGTGTGGGTTACGGAGCGCACGCCACCCATCGTTCCATGTTGTAGTCCTCCTGCGTAGATGATCTCGGCACCATTAGATAGCCTGCCCCTCTCATTATGCATCATCCGTACAAACTCTGGACCTCCGAGTCGTCCGTCGGTGAGTGCCTCATTCCAGATCATTAAATCCCCAACGGTCGTTAGGATGCCTCCATTTCCATGGACATATTCGATAGGTCGGTTGATCACCCAGTTTCCCCCGGGCCTTGCTGCATAGGCTGAGCTGCGGCCTGGCACGAGACGACGGTAATCGTCTCTCCACTGGGTGCTGTTCATTCCCAAGGGCTCGAATATTCGTTCCTTGGAGAAGTCCGCGAACGACATGCCAGCCAGGCGATCCACAACGATGGCAAGCAGATTGTACCCTGTATTCGAATATGAGTATTCGTGACCTGGGTCGAAATTGGCTGCACTCTGTCGACTAACGATGTCGAGTACATGTTCATGGGTGTGACTTCTTTGCTCGCGACCCCATCCTGAGATCCCCGCTACGCTACCCCAATCTCTCAGTCCACTCGTGTGTGTCATGAGATGACGAAGTGTGATAGTAGGACCATAGTTCGGAACTTCCGGCACGTATTCCCGGATATCGTCCCCTAGAGACAGCTGGCCGTCGAGAGCAAGAAGCATGATCGCTGCAGCTGTAAATTGTTTGGAGACAGAGCCGCCTTCGAAGATGGTTTCCGGCTTATTGGGAATCCCATGCTCCAGATCAGCCATTCCGTATGCTCGCTCCAAGACGGTTAGGCCATCTAGGGCTACGCCCACCGCACATCCAGGTGAGGATACTGACGTCCAGGGTGCGAAGATCTCATCCACACGCACTGACACGTCAATTGGGACCTGGGCGTACATTACGCTGGGGATCGCGGCCAAAATGAGTATGCTCAGTCGTACTTGGCTCAAGAAGCTCATTTTTCTGTCCAGTTATTTATTGGTCTCAATCAAGTTCTTGCGAAAACAAAAGGGGGGGCCGGTGCCCCGGCCCCCCCTTATCCTGAGTATTCCCGGTACCAGGTTCCGGCT
>Ga0310121_10004527_pt1 | contig 12236 bp, 9 predicted proteins | sample CB27_Tmax_986_MG_FD_203504 | JGI IMG/M metagenome (GOLD analysis project Ga0310121, IMG submission 203504) | Marine microbial communities from Western Arctic Ocean, Canada - CB27_Tmax_986 | ecosystem: Environmental > Aquatic > Marine > Oceanic | place: Canada: Western Arctic Ocean | collected...
AATTCGCATCATGTCAAAAGAAAAATAGCAAACAATTCAAACTTAGCTTGATCGTCTAACAAGCTCGCACCCACACAGGCAAACGTAGGGGCACGGCATGCCGTGCCCGCGACTCCCGGGCACGCCAGCCCCATCTCATATAATCAGTGCGTAGCCCCCTTCCCCCGCGGAAGTCCCCGGAGATTGCCAGTCTGTGTACCAAGATCACCTCGAAGTCCGAGGCGCGCGTGTCCATAGCCTCAAGAACATCGACCTGCGCCTGCCGCACAACAAGCTGATCGTCGTCACCGGCGTTTCAGGCTCGGGCAAATCCTCGCTTGTCTTCGACACGATCTACGCCGAAGGCCAACGCCGCTACGTCGAGTCCCTCTCCTCATACGCCCGCCAGTTCCTGGAGCGCATCGAGAAGCCCGACGTCGATGAGATCCACGGCATCGCGCCGGCCGTGGCGATCCGCCAGAAAAACAGCACACGCAACCCGCGTTCGACCGTCGCCACCGCCACCGAGATCTACGATTTCCTGCGGCTGCTCTTTGCCCGCGCGGGTCGAACCTACTGCTCGAAGTGCGGCAATCAGGTCCGCAAGGATACCGTCGACGAAGTCGCCACGCGCATTCTCGAACTCGAAGAGGGCTCGCGCTGGTACGTTCTCTTCCCCGTTCACGGATGGCTGAAGGACGACCCCGACGACCTCAAAGCGCGCCTCGCCGATTTAAGAAGTAAAGGCTTCAACCGTCTCTATCAGGACGGCAACCTCTCTGAGTTCTCGACTCCCGAGTCACTGCTCGACATCGATTTCAAGAAGCCCTTCTACGCCCTGGTCGATCGCCTTGCGATCCGTGACGACCTGCGCCAGCGCGTCACCGATGCCGTCGAAACCTGCTACCGCGAATCGCAGGAAGTCGTCTTCGAGCACTCCACCGATTCCCAGGAACGGCTCTGGTTCAGCGAGCGTTTCGAATGCCGCCAATGCGCCATCGAGTACCTGGAGCCGGAGCCGCGCCTGTTCAGCTTCAACAGTCCCTTTGGTGCCTGCCCGCGTTGCCAGGGCTTCGGCAATACCATCGATATCGACATGGAGCGTGTCGTTCCCGATCGCTTCAAGTCGTTAAGAGAGGGCGCGGTCGATCCGTGGACCAAGCCACGCTACGTCAAGTGGCAGCAGAAGATGTTCGACGCGGCGCGTGGCGCGGGCGTCCGCACGACGGTTCCCTATCACGAGCTCACCGCGAAAGAGCGGGACTTCATCGCGCACGGCGGCGATGGCTTCCAGGGCCTTGACGGCTTCTGGGCATATCTCGAACGCAAGAAGTACAAGATGCATGTCCGCATCTTCATGAGCCGCTACCGGGGCTATGCCCTCTGCCCCGACTGCAAGGGTGGACGACTGCGTGCCGAAGCATTGAACGTCCAGCTCGGTGGTAAGAACATTCGCGAGATCGTGAATCTCACCCTCGAAGAATCGAAGTCGTTCCTCGAGAAGCTCGACCTTGATGGGCAGCAGGCGCACATTGCTGAAGAGCTGGTCCGTGACATCGTCCACCGCCTTACGTTCCTCAACGACGTGGGGCTCGAATATCTCAGTCTCGACCGGCTTTCGTCAACGCTCTCGGGCGGCGAGGCGCAGCGCATTCAGTTGGCAACATCGCTCGGTTCGCGGCTGGTCGGGGCTTGCTACGTGCTCGATGAGCCGTCGATTGGCTTGCACTGCCGCGACACCGGACGGCTGATCGGGATTCTCAAGAACCTCCGGGACATTGGCAACACGATCGTCGTTGTCGAGCACGACGCCGACGTGATGCGTTCAGCGGACTACATCGTCGACCTTGGCCCCGGCGCGGGCGAACACGGCGGCGAGGTTGTATTCTCGGGAACTACCGAAGAGTTGCTCTCGAACGGCGGGCCGTCGCTCACCGGCCACTACCTACGCGGCGAGACAACGATTCCTGTTCCCAAGACGCGCCGCAAGATTCGGCCACGAAAGCAGATCAAGTTCCAGGGTGCCTACATCCACAACCTCAAGAACATCGACGTGGCCATCCCGCGTGATGTATTGACTGTCGTCACAGGCGTTTCCGGATCGGGTAAGTCGACGCTCGTTCGCAATATTGTCTTCGACGGCCTGCGCGGCCTTACCAAGGGCGCCGGCAAACCTGACGCCGACGGCGAGTTCCAGCGGCTACCCTGCCGCAAGATCACCGGGCACACGCAGATCGAAGACGTTGTCTTCGTCGATCAGTCACCCATTGGCCGCTCACCGCGCTCGAACCCGGTCACTTACGTCAAAGCGTTCGACGCCGTCCGGGAGCTATTCGCCTCAACCGCCGAAGCCAAGCGCAAGGGCTTCGCACCCGGGCACTTCTCGTTCAACATCCCCGGCGGACGTTGCGAGACCTGCCAGGGCGACGGCACGGTCACAGTCGAGATGCAGTTCCTCGCCGATGTCGCGCTGGTTTGCGAGGACTGCGATGGCAAGCGCTACCAGAAGGAAGTGCTCGACATCCGCTACCAGAGTAAGAACATCGACGACGTCCTGCGGATGACCATTGACGAGGCGCTCAAGTTCTTCATCCGCTCACCAAAGATCACTCACAAGCTGTCGCAGTTGTCTGAGGTGGGCCTGGGCTATCTCCGCCTCGGGCAGTCGGCGACCACGCTCTCCGGCGGCGAAGCGCAACGCGTGAAGCTTGCCAGCCACGTCGCGCAATCGAAGTCCGACAGCACGCTCTATCTTTTCGATGAACCCACGACGGGGCTTCACTTCGACGACATCCGCAAGCTGCTTGCCGCCTTCGACAAGCTGCTCGATCACGGAGCGACGCTGCTCGTCATCGAACACAACCTCGACGTCATCAAGTCCGCCGATTGGGTGATCGACCTCGGCCCGGAAGGCGGTGCCGGCGGCGGTGAGATCGTCGTCCAAGGAACACCCGAACAAGTCGCGAAGAAGAAGGGCTCCCACACGGGACACTATTTGGCCCGTGTCCTAAAAGGGGCCTGACGGCGGGTTTATGACTGCGCTCCGGCCAGCCGCGATCCGAGCCGTTCTCGGCGCCGAACAACCCGTCACCCGTTTCGCCCCCAGCCCGACCGGTTACCTGCACCTCGGCCATGTCGCCCACATGATCTACGTCTGGGGCGTCGCAAGCGCTGTCGGCGGCAAGGTTCTTCTGAGGGTCGAGGACCACGACCGAGGCCGCTGCCGTCCTGGATACGAGCAGGCCATGCTCGAAGACATCGAGTGGCTCGGCTTCGAGCCCGCCAACGCCATCGGACCAACAAGTCCTTACCGCCAGTCCAACTCCGACGCCGTCTACCACGCTGCGCTGGCCCGGCTGCGTGAAGATCACAAGGTCTACCGCTGCGTCTGTACGCGCAAGGAGATCGCCGAGCACTCGCCGCTCAGCGACGGTGGGGAGCGCTGCTACAGCGGCCATTGCCGGGACCGCGATCACTCCGAGACCGCCGACCATGGCCTGCGTCTCGTCATCGATCCCGCCGAAGAGGCATTCAGCGATCCATTCCTAGGCGAGCAGTCACAAGACCCGTCCCGCCAGTGCGGCGATCTGCTACTCCGCGACCGCCACAACCAATGGACGTATCAGTTCGCCGTAACCGTCGATGACATGCGCCATGGCGTCAACCTTGTCGTTCGTGGTGAAGACCTGCTCGCATCAACCGGACGACAGATCCGTCTCGCGCAAATGCTTGGTCGAGCAAAACCCATCGCCTTCGCCCACCACCCACTCATCAAAGACCCCCAAGGCGACAAGCTCAGCAAGAAGCAATCCGCCGCACCTGTTCGAGAGTTGCGCCGGCAAGGTTTGACCGCCAAGGACGTGCTCGGCCGCGCCGTATTCGAAGTCGGCCTGCTCCCACAGCAGCGACCGATGACAGCCGGAGACACTCGAGAACTCGTGGCGCCTTGAGCGAGGCGTTTGACTTAGGTCAGGAACAGCAGAGCCACACCGGCGGCAACCATCGCTCCGCCCGTCCAGCGGCCGCCTTGTGCGCCGGCCGGCAGGACTTTCTCCAGCAGCACGAACAGCGTGATCGCGGCGATCCAAAGTAGGTTCATGACGCCGCCGAAGAACAGCAGCAGCATCAGAGCCCAACAGCACCCCAGGCAGTAGAGGCCGTGGTGCATGCCCATGCGCAACGCACCGGCCGACCCTGCACGCCAGTGTTTCGAGATGAAACTCGCCGGAGCGCGGCAGTGTTCCAGGCAAGCGTTCTTCGAGGGAGTCCACTGATAGAGCCCCGCGGCGATCAGAATGCCCGCACCCACCGTGGGGCTCGTCGTCACCATCATGGGCGAAAGCAGCGCCGCCTGATCCATGGCCCACTGCAGGACCGTGGCCGCTAGGCTAAACGCGGTCCACATCAATAAGTAGCCGCTGACGAACATCGCGGTCGGCGCCACGTACTGGCCCCGCTCTTGGGATCGCCGGGCGATGGCGGCGTAGATAAGCGTCATCGGGATGGCCGACGGCACCATCATGCCGACCATCATGATGGCCCACATCAGGAACATCATCACGAAATCCATGGCGGTCCATGGCCGGACACCCGCCATCGCATCGTCCATGGGCATGTCCATCGCCCACGCCATCCAAATGAGGTAGACCCAGGCGAGCACCGTCACGCCCACGAGCCCTGCCCACACGGCTAGGCGTTGACGCCGCGGCAGGGTCATCTCGCCCTGAGTCTGAATGGACACGGATCGGAGTCGGGAGAGGCGCGTCGGGTGATCCGCCGCTTAGTTGCGGATGAGCCCGTCCTGGTTCAGATAATAGACACAGAACTGGCCGTAGCTGTTGTCGAGTTCGATCTCAAGTCCTGCTGTGGCCTTCGAACTGCCTCGGCCGATGTTGGCGGTTTGATACTCAATCCCTTGGTCGATGGAGATCGATATGCCGTGAGCGCCGCCGGAGAACGGGTTCGGGATCGGAGAGCCGGTCGATTCGACGAGGCCGGGGACGTTGATCTTTCCTTTACGTGCCTCGACGTTGACCTCCACATCGACCGGTGCGTAGAGCGTCTCCTTGATCTCGGCCATGAGGCTGTTGACGATGTTGAGGAATGTCGTTCCGGGCGCGGTGCAATCACCGTGGAGAATCTTGCGTAAAGCCTCTCGTTGCTCCGGCGTGGCGCTTTCCTCGATGATCACTTGCTGCTTTCCATTGCCCTCGGCAATTTCTCCTGGCCACGCGACGAGCATCACCCACTTCAGGCCATCCAGTCGAACATCGTTGAAGCGGCCCTCCTCAAGTACACCGCCGAAACCGCAACTTCGCCCGCGACCACAGTCCCCCCAACCCCTTGACACCGGGTACACACTAAGAACAGAGTGGCACATGTGAATGTGCCGGCCCGCGCCCTCAGGCGCGGACAACCTCTAAACCCGGCCGAACCTGCGCCGGTTCTCTCTCAGGTGACAACGCCGCACTCGGTGACTGTCACCTTTTTTCGTTAGCGGCCCCAGCAGCACCCGCGCCGCACCACAGCGAAAAAAGGCTGGCTGTCACCCGATGCACCGGCTCGCCCACCCGAGTAAGAACCAAGCAGCTTCGGCCGTTTCTATTACAGCCGCGGAACCACCGTACGCGGATCTCCCTTTTGAGATCCGCGGCTTTTCCACACAGGGCGCAAACCGCCCAAAGGAATTCACAATGTCCAGCAGAAAACAGCAACGAGCCAACAAACAAAACGCCCAGCACTCCACCGGCCCCCGAACCGACGAAGGCAAACAACGTTCTTCCCAGAACGCCCTCAAACACGGCCTGCGATCCAAGCACCCCGTCATCCCCGGCGAAGACCCCGCCGAGTACCAACGCAAACTCGATAAACTTCGCGCCGACCTGCGACCCCTCAACGCCCTTGAAGAAGACCTCGTCGAACAAATCGCCGACGCATCCTGGCGGCTCAAACGTTTCTCCCGCATCGAAGCCGCCGTCAACGCCTACCACCTCGACCGATGCGCCAACCAAGAACACAACACCGGCAAAGACGACGAGCACATCCTTGGCAACACCTTCACCGGGTTCGCCCTCACCGACCTAACACGCCTCAGCCGCTACGAGACCCAACTGACGCGCCGCTATCACCGCGCCATCAAAGAACTCCGCGACCTCCGCAAGGGCGCCGAAGACAACTGGTTCGTCGCCCGCCTGCCCGACAACCGCACGCGGGCCGAGCGGGACCGAGACGAACACGAATATCAAAAGCAAGAGCAACGAGACGCGATCCGACGCGACAACCAGCCGATCGAACCAACCCAGTCCACGCAACCACCAATGAAACCAGCAACTTCGGACACATCGGCCACTCCCAGGCCCACCCCCAGCCGGGACCGATATCAACCAACAGCAGAAACCTCCGGCCATCCAGGCCCCAACGAGGCCATCAAATAATCGCCACACCCTGCCAAAACCCGCCAAGACCTGACACCCACTACCACCGCACACCCGACCTGCGCGCCCGCGAGCAAAATAAGTGGAAATCTTCGACCTCCTCAATCCCCCCAAACCAAAACTCAGAGCCGCGCCCGTAAGGGTGCGATGACCAACCACCATCAACCTCGCCCCCCACAAGCGCCACCCATCGTCCCAACTTCGTACACATCCAGTCACGACCACACTCCCCCAGCAAACTCAGCAACTTAGTCCCACAGAAGCCCGAAAAGCACACCCCCTAAGATATCCTCGTAACCAGGAAAGCGCACAAGGATCGAAGATCTATTTGAGCCTTTCAAACGCTCGAACAAAAGCTACCAAGACAGCTAAAGATGGAGAGATTCGGAAGCTTGTCGTCTCGCTGGAACCTGCTGGCGGGGGCGTCACTGCGAAATGTGGACCTAAACCGTTGCATTGCCACAGTGGTGTTGATTATTCTGAGGTCTCGGCTGGAAACTCCGCGCAAGCGATTCAAATATGATTTGTTTTCTATCAGACTTCCTCAATAGGCTGCTCCGCATTTATCTGCGTGCGGGACAGATTCCGTCCGGAGTTGTGACGGCGGTCCCTTGGCCAACTCAGGGCTTCGTTCGTCGGTTTCGGAAAGTGTCGGCTCTTGCCTGGATCGCTAGTGTCCTTCTCGCCATCAGTCCCTTCCCAACATCAGCGCTAGCCGAGTTCAGCCCGGATACAATACAGACCGAGAGCCTTGGCGCAAACGAGGGCTTGGGCGAAAACGTCGCCCCTGTACCGGAAGGCCTAACCGTAGTCGACTGGGCACAGATTCGCCGGGAGTACGAGCGTCATCGCTACTCGGCTGTCCCTGACGGCGAGGGCTACAAGGCGCGCAATCACCGACAGGGTTGGCTGATTCGTTTTGATGTCCGCGGCTTTTCGGTTCAGCCGGACGAGGGCGGCTGGAGCTGGGGCCTGGAACTCGTGAGCTACGGCTTCGACGGAGCTGAACGAGTCGTCGAGGGCAAGGCGGCGATAACAGCCGACAAGAACCGGCTGAGCTATGCCTGGGACGACACGGTTGAGGAATGGTCCATCAATGACACTCGCGGGCTGGAGCATGGATTTATGTTCAGCCGGCGGCCGGCAGGCGAAGGCGAACGCGTGCGGTTGCGGCTTGCGGTCCGTGGCAACTTGCGAGCGGAATCGGTTGACGGCAAGGCGGTGCGATTCGTGAATGAGGATGCGGCGGCGGTGGTCAACTACGCCGGTCTGAAGGTCTGGGATGCCGATGGCTGGCCGTTGCCGGCTCGCCTCGACGTTACCAGCACAGGACAAGTGCGCGTCGTCGTTGAGGATCGCGGGGCGAAGTATCCGATTACCGTGGACCCGATCGCCCAACAGGCCTACGTCAAGGCTTCGAACACGGGCGGGAGCGACGCTTTCGGCGATTCCGTGGCCGTCTGGGGCGACACGGTGGTCGTCGGCACCGGTTTTGAGGACAGCAACGGGGTCGGCATGAACCCTCCTTCCCAGGCGGACAACAGCCTTAGTGAAAGCGGTGCGGCCTACGTCTTCACAGGCTTAGGCCCTCCGGTCGCTGACGCCGGTCCGGACCAACTCGTCCACATCCCCAGCGGCGGTACGGCAGACGTGGCACTCGACGGCTCAGGATCGAGTAACCTGGGCGGCGATCCGCTGATCTACACCTGGACGGGGCCGTTCCCCGAAGGCGGCGGTACCGCGATGAGCGAGATGGCGATGGTGACGCTACCGCCCGGAGTCCACACCGTGACGCTGACCGTCGATGACGGCGGAGGCTTGATGGACAGCGACACGGTCGAGATTACGGTGAACCAGATCCCCGTGGCTGACGCCGGGCCGGATCAATTGTTGCAGATTCCGGGGGGTGGCACGGCGGATGTAACCCTGAACGGCTCGGGGTCGAGTGACCTGGATGGGACCATTCCCCGAAGGTGGCGGCACGGTCATGGGTGTGATGCCTGTGGTCACGCTTCCAGAAGGGACGCACAACGTCACGCTGAGCGTTGACGACGGCAATGGAGGCATGAACAGCGACAGCGTTCAGATAGAGGTCGCCCAAGGGGGCGCTTGTCCGGCTGGCCTGGTCCTCGCGGACCTGCTGCTACCGGGAACCCAGACCCTGGAGGCGACCGCCACCGTCACGTTGGGCCCGCATCGCCAGCCACGAAAACCCCAATCCAAAGCTCAGAGCCGCGCCCGTAAGGGTGCGATGACCAACCACGCAACGAACACGCATCAACACAGGTCAATCCCGGCTGGGTCGGACCGACACGAGCACCCGTCACGACGACTCCAGAGGCCGATTGGTCGCCATGGGATTAATCAACGCAGGCTAACACCAGCAGCTCAGAGCTTGATTGGAGGACGATTGAACAAACACGGAAAGGCCAACGAACCGGACTGGCTTCGGGAGCGTTCCGCACTCGGAAACCTCCAAGGCGACGTGCGGCTTGCCCAAGGGGATCTGAGCGGGGCGCTGCAGGCCTACGGCGAGTCGCTCACGGTGAGGCGACGGCTGGGGGGGGGGGGGCCGATCCCTCCAACGCGGGTTGGCAGCGCGACCTGTCATACAGCCTGACAGTCGTGGCTCAAATTCACGAGCAGCAGGGCGAGGGGGCTGAAGCCCTACATCTCGCGGAAGAGAGTCTGGTGATCGACGAGCGGTTGGCGGCGTTGGATCGAACCAACGTGATGTGGCAGCAGGATGTAGAGGTCACGCGGGCGCTGGTGGCGCGGTTGCGGGGTTGAGGGCGGATTGAGTGGGCCGACGGTTTCCGCTGGCTTCGCCCGCGGGCGTGCAGGTTGACACCCGCGCCTCCGTTTCTTGTAGCGAACGGATATGGAGGGTCGAAGGAAAGGCCGCGGATCTCAGGAGCGAGATCTGCGCTACGGGACTGGCATGAAGGCTAGTACTTCGGGACGCTTGGGTCGACTTGGTCGCTCCAGGCTAGGATGCCGCCGGCTAGGTTCTTGACCTTGCTGAAGCCCTCGTCCTGGAGGAACTCGACGGCTTTGGCACTGCGCTTGCCCGACTTGCAATGGACGACGATGTCGTCGGCTGCGTTGAGCTCGCTGACGCGGTCTTGCAACTGGCCGAGCGGAATCAGCGTCGTGCCGTCGATACGGCAGATGTCGAACTCGTGCGGCTCGCGGACGTCGAGGACTAAGATGTTTTCGCCGGCATCGAGCTTGGCCTTCAGTTCGACCGGTGAGATTTCCGGAATGGCGTCTTCGGCGGCGGCTTCCTCTTCCTGTTGCTGCGGGATGCCGCAGAACTGCTGGTAGTCGATCAGCTCGGTGACCGTCGGGTTGTCACCACAGACGGGGCACTCGGGGTTCCGGCGGAGCTTGAGCTCGCGGAAGCGCATGTTCAAGGCATCGTAGAGCACGAGCCGTCCGCTGAGCGTCTCGCCCTTGCCGAGGATGAGCTTGACGGTCTCGGTCGCCTGGATCATACCGACAAGGCCGGGCAAGATGCCCAGCACGCCGCCCTCGGCGCAACTCGGGACCAGACCCGGCGGCGGCGGCTCGGGATACAAGCAGCGATAGCAGGGGCCGCCGTCGTGATGGAAGACCGTCGCCTGGCCTTCGAACCGGAAGATCGAGCCGTAGGCGTTGGGCTTGTTCAGCAACACGCAGGCGTCGTTGACGAGATAGCGCGTCGGAAAGTTGTCGGTGCCGTCGACCACGATGTCGTAGTCTTTGATGATGTCGAGCGCGTTGGCGCTGGTGAGCGCGGTTTCGTATTTGACGATCTCGACATTCGGGTTGATGTCTTGCATGCTGTCGGCGGCGGAGTCGAGCTTGGGCCGACCGATGTCTTTGGTGCCGTGGATGACCTGACGTTGCAGGTTCGAGGCATCGACGACATCGAAGTCGACAATACCGATCTTGCCGACGCCGGCCGCGGCGAGATAGAGGCCGAGCGGCGCGCCGAGACCGCCGGTGCCGATCATCAGTACCTTGGCCTGCTTGAGCTTTAGCTGCCCTTCCATGCCGACCTCTGGCAGGATCAGATGGCGGCTGTAGCGCTGCACCTCTTCGTTGGTCAGGGCAACGGCCGCCGGGGGCTCGGCAACCACGGTGCTTCCGCCGGCGATCGAGGGGACGATGCTGATGGTCCCGCCGGCCTCGACCTTGGTTTGATCTTTGTCGAGGTAGCGGATGTCTTCGTCGTCGACATACACGTTGACGAAGCTGCGCAGCTTGCCTTCGTCGTTGAACAGGTGGCGGCGCAGGTCGGCGTGCTCGGCGGTCAACTTGTCGAGCGCTTCGCCCACGGTGGCGGCATCGACTTCGACGGCATCGTGGCCACCGGCGTACTGGCGCAGCGGGGTGGGAATGAGAATCTTAGCCATTACTTCTCTCCGTATTCCATCTCTTCTTTTGCAGCGGACGTCTGGTCCGGGTCGGGAAGCCAACTATTGGCGTGGTCGAACGTCCCATTCTGAATGGAGAGGACCACGAACGAGTACCAGGGGCACGAGTTCTTCAGATCCGTCTCGGAAAAGTAGGCGTCGCAATCAGGGTGCGAGTGATAGATGCCGATTAACTCCAGCTTACGCGACCGCGCCTCGGCGTCGGCGGCGAGCAGGGCTTTTTGATCGAGCACATAGCGCTCTTGCTTTGGGCCGTCATGGACGTTTTCCATGCGCAGGGCTTCGGTGACGGTCTTCGCGCCGTTTTGGCTGTTGCCGAGCATGACGCCGACGCACTCGTTGGGATAGATGGCCTGCGCGTGCGTGACCATCTCAGACCAAGACTGTTGTTCAATGCGGATCATTCTTCGTCCCAGAAATGCTCGCTCAGATATTTGTCGGCGGCGTCACAAAGAACCGTGACGATGACACCCTTGCCGATTCTGGCGGCCACCTTGAGAGCGGCGGCGACGTTCGCACCCGAGGAGATACCGACCAGCAGGCCTTCCTCCTTGGCGAGTTGCTTGACGATCTTGTAAGCGTCCTCGGTGTCGATGCCGATGTTCTCGTCGGCTAGCTCTTCATCGTAAATGCCAGGGACGATCGCCGTCTCCATGTGCTTGAGGCCTTCGAGACCGTGAAAGCCGCTGGAAGGCTGCATTGAGATGAGCTTGATGTCGCTCGAGTATTCCCGCAGACGGCGGCCGACGCCCATGAAGGTGCCGCTCGTGCCGAGGCCGGTGACGAAGTGCGTGACGCGCCCGCGGGTCTGCTTCCAGATCTCGACGCCGGTGCCGTCGTAGTGAGCGAGAAAGTTCGCCGGGTTGTTGTACTGGTCCGGATAGAAGTATTCGTCGGGATCTTGACGATACTCTTCACGGCAGGCGCGAATGGCTCCGTCGGATCCCTCGGCGGCTTCGGTTAGGACGACCTCGGCGCCGTAGGCTTTGAGAATCCGCTTGCGCTCGGACGACGCATTGGCCGGCAGGAAGAGCCGAACATGGTATCCCTTGGCGGCGGCGATCATGGCGTAGGCGATGCCGGTGTTGCCGCTGGTGGCGTCGATGAGGGTACCGCCGGGTTGGAGCTTACCGGTGCGCTCGCCGTCGCGGATCATGTTGAGCGCCGGACGGTCTTTGACCGAGCCGCCGGGGTTGAAGCCCTCGCCCTTGGCGTAGACTTCGACGTCGGGGAAGTCGCGGGCGACGTACCGCAGACGGATCAGCGGCGTGTTGCCGATTTGATCGAGAATCGAGGTGCCGTCGTCGACTTTTTCGTCCGTCTTCACGGTGCCTCTAGCCATCGCAAGACCACGTGTCATTGTAGACAACTCCGTCGGGAAAGGTCCGGCGCAGGCATTGAG
>Ga0310121_10004528_pt1 | contig 12236 bp, 13 predicted proteins | sample CB27_Tmax_986_MG_FD_203504 | JGI IMG/M metagenome (GOLD analysis project Ga0310121, IMG submission 203504) | Marine microbial communities from Western Arctic Ocean, Canada - CB27_Tmax_986 | ecosystem: Environmental > Aquatic > Marine > Oceanic | place: Canada: Western Arctic Ocean | collected...
ATAGCTGCTTGTGATACATTTCGTGCAGCAGCAGTGGAACAATTACAAATTTGGGCCGAAAGATCAAACGCAGAATTTGTAAAAGGTGCTCAAGGTTGTGATGCTGCTGGGCTTGCATATGAAGCATTAGAAAAAGCTAAATCTAAAAAAATAGATGTTCTATTTATAGATACTGCTGGAAGAGTCCAAAATAGAACAGAGTTAATGGAAGAATTAGTAAAGATTATTAGAGTAATAAGAAAACTTGATCCAGAAAGTCCTCATCATTGTTTGTTAATATTAGATGCTACAACGGGACAAAATGCAGTGAGTCAAGTTGAAATTTTTAAAGAAATAGCAGAAATTTCCGGACTAATAGTTACAAAATTAGATGGGAGTGCTAAAGGAGGTATATTATTATCCCTTGCTGAAAAATTTAGCCTGCCAGTTCATGCGATTGGAGTTGGTGAAAAAATAGAAGATTTACAATCTTTCGAAGCACAAGAATTTGCTAAAAGTCTTATGGGTTTAGAAAAATAAAAAAAATGGAACAAAAAGGCTCATTAATAAAATCAGTTATAGAAATTATTCCTTTAATATTATTTTTTACAGCAAATGCAAAATACGGAATAATTCTTGCCACAAAAGTCTTTGTTGTAACAACAATGATTGCTCTAGTTGTAAGCTATTTGTGTTATAAAAAAGTTTCTACTCCTCTTTTAATAACTTCTTTCTTAGTCCTAATTTTTGGCAGCCTTACTATTTTTTTTAAAGATCCCACTTTTATAAAATTAAAACCAACAATTGTGTATATTTTATTTTCAACCTTTCTTTTTTTAGGTTTGGCATTAAAAAAAAATTTTTTGAAAATTTATCTATCAAGTTTAATCAAACTAAATGATGTTGGCTGGAATACACTAACTATAAGGTGGGGAATTTTTTTTGTAGTAATGGCTATTTTAAATGAAATTATTTGGAGGAATTTTTCAACAGATTTCTGGGTATCTTTTAAGGTATTTGGTTTTTTACCATTAACTATAATTTTTACAATATTACAGCAAAACTTAATCAAAAAATATTCAACTAAATGATTTTTTTAGAAACGATAACTATAAATAATACCTAAAGTATCTAGACCCTCATTTGTACCTTCACCCCAAAGATTTGCATTTGATATATGATCAAACCTTAACGAAATAGAATCTTTGCCATAAAAATTCCAACCAATTTCTGCAGCTTCGCGAAATAGGACACTTGATCCTAATTCTTTTTTATCTGTTTGAACATTACTGGCAGAATGAATCTTGTCGCCATTATGATAAGCTAGTCCCCAGCTAAAGTTAAAAAACATTCTTTTTGGTAATTTATAGTCCCAAGTAACTCCCGCGTAAGCTTGACTAGTATCTCCTCCCATATTAATTGTTGCGCCGATATGAGGTTTCGGCTTACCTAACCAAAATAAATTATAATTTACTTTTCTAAAGAGAAATTCAAATGTCGAATCTAATCCTTCTTCTTTTTGTCTTCCAAAAACACCTGCATCATGTTGTACAATACCCGTTTTTATTTCAGTAATAAAAGATGAATTTCCTTTTTTATCAAAGGCAAAAGCATTATGCACTATGGTGAAAAATGAAAAGATTATAATAAAAATTTTTAATTTATTAGTCATTGAATTAATTATAAAAAATTAATATTTAGTTACAAGAAAATACTCAATTAATGATTTTTTAAGAAAAAAACTAATTTTAACCCATCTGCCTTTATCATCATACCAAATGTCATAATCTATTCTTTTTCCATTAGGCTTATTCTGTGCTCCTACAACTTTGTATCTTTGCGCAAAAATAGTATCATTTAAGGTTTTAATTTTTTCAAAATCCTTTTTTTCAACATTTATCAATCTCTTTTTTCCATGTTGACTATCAATTAATACTTTCTTTTTAAACCAATTTTGGTGCCAATAGGAAGTAATTAAACTATTACCATCAACTAAGAAAACCTTTCCTCTAGATTTGATTTCTATTTTTGAACCTTTTCTTTTTGCTGTAAATTTAAACTTTCTACCGTTTTTTTTTGTAGTAGTTTTTGCTTCAATAAATTTATTATTGATCCAAATTTCTTTACCTTCATGAAAATATTTAAAAATTGGTATTATTCCTAATTTAACAATCATTTCAATTTGTGTATTTACAAGAATTTTATCTTCTATACTTTGGAAGGATAGTTTGTAAAAACCTATTTTTTTATTATTTCGAAAAATTTCAAATTCGTGGGTTGATTTGTAATTAAAGCAAAAAACATTATTCGAAAAAAAGAAAAAGATAAGGAAAAGAAAAATTTTAATTGGTTTTTTTTTCACAGAATAAAATATAAATATTAAACTCAATTATTATGAAATATAAACAAATTAACAAACAAAATATATGGGTAGAAAAACTTTCAAAAAAAAATTTTGAAAATTCACCATGTTTATTTTTAGACCGGGATGGAGTCTTAATTGATTGGAAAGATTATAACATGAAAATTAAAGACATGAAATTAGTCATGGGCTCTGAAAAAATTATCAAGGAATGTAACAAGAAAGAAATTCCTGTAATATTAATTACCAACCAAGGTGGTGTGGGTTTAGGTATACATACTTGGAGTGATTTTATAAAAATTCAAAAAAAAATTATTAATCAACTACAAAAAAAAAAAGCACGAATTGATGGTGTAGTTGCATGCCCACACCATCCATTGGCAAAAGGAAACTATAAACATAAAAATCATCCATGTAGAAAACCTAATGGAGGTATGTTTTTACTAGCAAAAAAATTATTTAAAATTAATTTACAAAATTCCTGGATGGTTGGCGATAAAATAAATGATTTAATTGCTGCAAATTCTAAAGGCCTAAAAAAAGGTTTTCTTGTTCTGACAGGATACGGAAAAGAAGAAAAAGAGAAAATAAATCTATTACCTAAAAACTTTTTTGCAGTAAAAATACTCTCATCTCTTAAAAATTTAAAAATAACTTTTTAAAGAATTAAATACTCTATTCCCTTCGGAAATTTCTTATTTCTCCAAATTGCTTTTAAATCGAAAATTTTACCATTATTATTCAGTTTTTTATTAAAAAAAGAATAATTTAATTTTTTATAATTATTATGAGCTACCGCTAGAATAATTGTGTCATACTTATTTTTTTTAGATAACGTAGTAAGATTTATATTCATTTTTTTTACCTCACTTTCATATGCACCCGGATCATTTACATAAATTTTATGACCTTTCTTTTTTAATGATCTTATCAAATCTATAACTTTTGTATTTCTTAAATCACTTACATTTTCTTTAAAGGTTAAACCTAAAACTAAAATTTTATTTTTTTTACTAATGTAGTTATTTATGTACTGAGCTAAAAATATCGGAAAATTATTATTAACTTTTCTTCCAGAAAGAATTAAATTTGGTTCAATTTTTTTCTTTTTTGCTAAATACGCCAAGTAATAAGGGTCAACGCCAATACAATGACCGCCAACAAAACCAGGTTTGAAATTTAAAAAATTCCATTTTGTTCGGGCTGTTTTCAAAACATCATAAATATTTATATCAATTTTTTTAAAAAGCTTTGTGATTTCATTTATAAATGCAACATTTATATCCCTTTGAGTATTTTCAATAACTTTTGCAGCTTCAGCAGTCTTGATATTTTTAGCTATAAAAATTTTACCAGAATTAATTTTTCCATAAATTTTTTTTAAGATTGATACTGTTTTATTACAATCACCTGAAACAACTTTGATTATTTTATCAACTGAATGAACTTTGTCTCCCGGATTCATTCTTTCAGGAGAATATCCTAAATAAAAATCTTTTCCGGAAATTAAATTAGAATATTTTTTTATTTGTGGTCCACAAATTTCCTCAGTAACACCTGGATACACCGTACTTTCAAGAACCACTACAGATCCTTTTGATATAATTTTTCCAATATCTTTACAGGCTATCAATAAAGGTTTTAGATCTGGTTGGTTAGATTTAGTTACTGGTGTTGGAACAGTTACAATAAAAATATTTGAATTTTTTAAATCTTTTATATTAGTAGAGTATTGTAACTTTGATTTTTTTAATTGCTTAGAGCTAACTTCATTATTTTTATCTAAAAAACTTTTTAATTCTTTTATTCTTCGTTTATTATTATCAAATCCTAAAACATTAAAATAATTTGACAATTTTATAGCTAAAGGAAGACCAACGTACCCCAAACCAAAAATAGAAATATTTAAATTGTTTCTCATTATTTAATATTTAGAAATGTTAATATAGTAATTTATGTTGTAAAACATAATAATTATTTGTTATGAATGAATAAGATAAATGAGCAAGTTTTTACTTCTTATATATAAAATTTTATCAGTAATTTTTCTACCTATAGTAATTGTTATTGTTTTTTTTAGGATTTTTCAAAACAAAGAAATAAACACCAGAATTAAAGAAAGATTTGCTTTCTCATCAGTAAAAAGACCGAAAGGTAATTTAATTTGGATTAATGCATCTAGCATAGGAGAGTACCTTGCAACAGTTTCTTTAATAAAAAAAATTAGAAAAATTAGACCTAAAGTAAAAATATTACTTACTACAAATACTAAAACATCAGCTTTGCTTGCACAAAAAATTACAAATAAAAATATCTTCCATCAATTTACTCCTCAGGATAATCCTTTGATTATTAAAAAATTTCTCAATTACTGGAAACCCTCACTTGTTATATGGATGGAATCTGAATTTTGGCCAATAATTTTAAATGAAACAAAAAAATATGGGATAAAAATAATATTACTTAATGGAAGAATGTCTGACAAATCTTTTAGAAATTGGAGTTTTTTTAAATTTTTTTTTAAGGAAATAACCTCTAACTTTTCTTTAATTTTGACTATGTCAAAAATAGATAAAGAAAATTTTAAAAAACTTGGTACAAAAAATGTAAATTTTATAGGTAATCTAAAATTTTCTAATAAAGAATTACAATATGATCAAGAATTAGAAAAAAAGGCTAAAAAAATAATAGGTAATCGCCATGTTTGGCTCGCTGCTTCAACTCATCATGGAGAAGAAATCTTCGCAACAAGAATCCATTTAAAATTAAAAAAAAAATTAAATTTAAAAGATTTGTTAACAATTATAGTTCCTAGAAATATCAAAAGAACTTCAAAAATTAAAAAAAAAATTAACTCATATGTCCCATTAACAGAGCTATTTCAATCAAAATCAATTTCACGGAATACAGAAATAATAATTGATGATTCAATTGGACAATTAGAAATATGGTATAAAAATATAAAAACAGTTTTTTTAGGAAAATCTTACCCTCCTAAAGGTGGACAAAATCCAATTGAGCCTGCTAGAAATGGATGTGCAATTATTTCAGGAAAAATGTCAAATTTTAAGGAAATAGAAAATGAAATGTTACGTTGTAAATCTCTTTTACTTGCAACTAATTTTTCAGAATTCTATTCAAAAATTGAAGATTGTATTAAAGAAATTGTTTATGTAAAAAATATCAGAACAAATGCAAAAAAATATGTCAACTCTAAATCTTTTATATTAGATAAAACTGTTAAAACAATCCAAAAATATTTAGTCTAATTATTCCCTATTGAATAATATTTAAAACCGTCTTTTATAATTTCTTTTGAATAGATATTTCTCAAATCTAAAATTACAGGTATCTTCATTAATTTTCTAATTTTTAAAAGGTCTAAATTTTTAAACTGATTCCATTCGGTTACAATAACTAAAAGATTTGAATTTTCAGCAACTTCATATTCGTCATTGCAAAACTCTATAGACTTAGATAATTCTTTTTTAGCATTTTCCATACCTTTAGGATCATATATTTTGATTTTAGCCTTAGTCCTGGATAAATCTTTAGCTAATTTTAACCCCGGGCTTTCTCTTACATCATCAGTATTTGGTTTAAAACTAATACCTAAAAGTCCAATTTGAATATTATTAAATTTATTTTTTGTAATTTTTTTAATTCTTTGAAACAAAAATTTAATTCTTGATTCATTTGCTCTATCAACAGCTTTAATAATTGTTAAATCAGAAGAATTTTTATTACCTTGATAAATTAAAGACTTAACGTCTTTTGGAAAACAGGATCCACCATACCCAGGTCCTGGGTGTAAAAATTTTGGTCCTATTCTACCATCTAATCCTAATGCCTTGGCAACAGTTTCGACCTTAGCTCCAATATTTTCGCATAGGTCAGCTATTTCATTTATAAAAGTGATTTTTGTAGCTAAAAAAGAATTATTTGCATATTTTATTATTTCAGCAGTCTCATTATTTGTAATTACATAAGGTCGATTTAAAGGTTTATAAATTTTTTTTAATATTTTTTCAGCTTTAAATGTTCTACAACCAATTACAATTTTATCTGGTCTAGTAAAATCTTCTAAAGCTGAACCTTCTCTTAAAAATTCAGGATTTGAAACTACATCAAACATTCTGGCAGGTTTCTTTTTTTTTAATATTTTTTCAATACGTGTTGATGTGCCTACTGGAACTGTAGATTTAGAAACTACAACAGTATATCCTTTGATTTTTTTTGATATCTCTTTTGTAGCTTGGTCAACGAAATTTAAATTACTTTGGCCGTTTTTTTTTGGTGGTGTCCCAACACAAATAAAAATTACATCAGATCTTGAAATATTATCTGAATATTCATTTGTAAAATTTAATCTATTATTTTCTAAATTTTTTTTAAAAAGATCTTCAAGGCCAGGTTCATAGAAAGGTATTCTTCCAAATTTTAGTTCTTTTAATTTATCAGAATCTTTTTCAATACATGTAACATCAAATCCGAAATCTGCCAAACAAACACATTGAACGAGGCCAACATATCCAGCTCCTATAACAGTTATCTTCATTATTATTTAATTAAGTGGTATTGAATATGTAAAAAGAAAGGTTTCTGTGCCAGGATTGTTTTCATCAAGACTTGCATTTGATAAATGATGAAATTCTACCCCAATTCTTGCACCATTTTTTCTTCTATAAGCTAAATCCAAACCAGATCTAAATTCAATTGCATGACCAAGATCTTTTCCATCTCCTCTTTCATAAAGCCCTGGGGCAAAACTTGGAGTTACAACAATTTTATTAGTTAAATAAAGATCCATTCTAATTCCAGCATAAATATGAAAACCATGATCAGTATTAATTAATCCTCCAATCATCGGTTTAAATGGCCCGTATCTTGTTCCATGTCTGTACTCAACATTAAATAAACCAGCTGTTTGATTATCGTTCAAATCCCAAAGACCTGCTCCAAATGTGAGAAGATTGTTATCATTTCGCTCAGCTGCTAAACTTAATCCATTGAAGAATAAAAAATAAAAAAAATAGAATATTAGGGTTATTTTTTTTAACACAACTTTTAAGCTGCACTCTTCAAAATATTTTCAAGTTCCTTAGTTGCTGTATCTTTATCCAATTTCTTCATAGCGGCTAATTCTCGAGCCAACCTGTCTAAAGCTGATGAGTAAATTTGTTTTTCACTAAATGAAGCTTCATCAAAAGAATCTTTTTTGTATAACTCTTTTAAAACTTCTGCTATTAAAACTAAATTTCCAGATAAAATTTTTTCTTCATACTCTTGTGCTCTCCTACTCCACATAGTTTTCTTCTTTTTTCTTGCTTTAGATTTAAGAATATTCATTGCATCATTTAATCTATTAGCAGTACTAAGTCTTCGTAGTCCAAGATCTTTAATTTTTTCAATAGGCACTCTTAAGATTACCCTTTTATTTATTGATATAATAAGAACCTGTATACGCTTACCAGTTATAATTTCTTTTTTTATTGCTAAAATTTTTCCTGGTCCATAAGAAGGATAAACTACATAATCTCCTTTGCTAAATTTTAAATTAGAAGTTTTTTTTCTTTTTACCATTTAATCTCCCTTACCTCCATTTTCAGTAAAAAATTCCTTCTTATTTTTCTCTTTAGCCCATTTATCTTGTTCCTCTTTAGAAAAACCTTGTTTTTTTTTAGTAATATTTGGCCATATTTCAGAAAATTTTTTATTTATTTCAGTCCAATCTTTTGCTTCATCATCTGTATCTGGAGTTATTGCATCAACCGGACATTCAGGCTCACAAACACCACAATCAATACATTCATCAGGATGAATAATTAACATATTTTCACCTTCATAAAAGCAATCTACAGGACAAACTTCGACGCAGTCTGTATATTTACATTTAATACATTTTTGATTAACAACGTAAGGCATATGGCAAATATAATATTATATCATAAATTATCATAATTTTGGATATTTTCTTCGTTACAAATCTGTTTCAAAACATAGGGTAAAATGCCACCATTTGTTAAATATTCAAGCTCTTTTTTACTATCAATTCTTGTCTTAAGTTTAATGATTTTTTTTTGTTTATTTTTATAAGTAATAAAACATCTTATTATCTTATTGGGTATTAAATCACTCTCTAAATCAATAAAGTCAAAAGTTTCTGTACCAGTAATTTTAAGACTTTTCGCATTATCTTTACCTAGAAATTGTAAAGGTAAAACACCCATACCAATAAGATTGGTTCTGTGAATTCTCTCAATTGTTTTAAATACTACAGCTTTAACACCTAATAAACTAACTCCTTTGGCAGCCCAATCTCTTGAAGAACCTGTTCCATATTCCTTTCCTGCAATAATTATTGAGGGAACTTTCATTTTTTTATACTTTTTTGACAATTCGTAAACAGAAGGTATTTCCATATTTGAAAAAATACCTCTTATCATAACTTCATGATTGCCTCTTCTTGCACCATACGTATTAAAATCATAAGTTTTAACTTTATTTTTTTTTAAATATTTTGAAGCAAGTGAATCTAATTTTATTCTTCCTGCCGGCGAAATATGATCTGTAGTAATAGAATCTCCTAGTAGAGCCATAACTCTAGCATTTAAGATATTACTAATTTTCCTTGTTTGATTATTTATTTTTTCAAAGAAAGGTGGTTTTTTTATATAGGTACTTTTTTGTGACCAATTATATAAATCAGATTTATTAAATTTACTTTTTTTATTCCAGTCCTTTTCTCCTTTAAAAATTCTAGAATATCTTTTTTTAAAAAGTGTTGGGGACAAAATTTTATTTAGCACTAAATTAATTTCTTGTTGTTTTGGCCAGATATCTTTTAAAAAAATTTTTTTATTTCTTTTATCTATTCCTAATGGTTCTTTATAAAAATTTATATTAATATTTCCAAAAATTGCAAAAGCTATTACTAAAGGTGGGGATGCCAGATAATTTGCATTAACTAAAGAATTAATCCTATTTTCAAAATTTCTATTGCCAGATAAAATTGAACAAACTGTAAGATTTTTTTTTATAATTTTTTTTTCAATTTTATCTACTAAAGGCCCTGAGTTACCAATACAGGTAGTGCAACCATATCCAACTAAATTAAAACCTAAATTATCTAAATATTTTTGTAAATTTGCTTTCTTTAAATAATCAGTTACTACTTTGCTTCCAGGTGCTAATGAAGTTTTAACCCAAGGTTTAGTCTTTAAACCTAATTGAAAAGCTTTTTTTGCTACTAATGCTGCAGCAACCATCAAAGTAGGATTGGATGTATTTGTACAACTAGTTATTGCAGCAATTACAATACTCCCATTTCCAAATTCTTTTTTTTCTTCTTTTAAATTATAATTTTTTTTAAAATTTTTTGATATTTCAGATAGTTTAACTAAATCTTGTGGCCTTTTTGGTCCAGCAACAGATGGTTCAATTTTATCTAATTCAAAATCTATTTTTTTATTAAATTTTATTTTTTCATTAATTTTTTCATTAAATAAATTTTGTAGTTTTAAATATTTTTTCACAAGATTAATATGTTCATTGCTTCTTGCTGTTAATTTCAAATAGTTAATTGTTACATTATCAACTGGAAAAAACCCACAAGTTGCTCCATATTCTGGAGCCATATTTGATATAGTGGCTCTATCAGGTAAAGATAATTTTTTAATGCCTTTGCCGTAAAATTCTACAAATTTTCCAACTACATTTTTTTTTCTTAAAAGATTGGTTAAACTAAGTACTAAATCTGTAGCAGTTACACCTTCTTTTAGTTTTTTCTTTAAATTAACGCCAACTACATCAGGAACGGTTATTGGCATCGGTTGGTTTAACATGGCGGCTTCAGCTTCAATCCCGCCTACCCCCCATCCAAGAACGCCCAATGAATTAATCATAGTAGTATGACTATCAGTTCCAACTATAGTGTCAGGATAAAGTAAAATACCTTTGCTAATTTTTTTTTGACTTACAACTTGAGCTAAATATTCTAAATTAACTTGATGACATATACCATTTCCTGGTGGAATAACTTTAAAATTTTGAAAGGATGACTGGCTCCATTTTAAAAAATCATATCTTTCTGAATTTTCTTTAAATTCCCTCTTAACATTCATTTTAAAAGCATTATTGTTACCAAAAAAATTAACATTTATTGAATGATCTACAACAAGATCAACAGGAATAAATGGGTTAATTTTTTTTATATTTTGTCCCATTTTAAAAACCTTATCCCTCATAGCTGCCAAATCTACTATTGCGGGTATGCCGGTAAAGTCCTGCATTAATATTCTGCTAGGTTTAAAAAAAATTTCAGAAGAATTAGAATTTTTAATTAAATTTTCAATTTGGTTAATATCATTACTATTTTCATTTTGATTACGTAAAAGATTTTCTAAAAGAATTCGTATAGAAAATGGAAGATTTTGAATTTTAAAATTAGTTTTTTTTTCAAACTCTTTTAGGCTGTAGTAATAGTAAATTTTATTATTTAATATAAAACTTTTTTTAATATTTAAATTCATAGAATTTCTTTATTGATTACAATATAAAACTTAATTAAATAAAATTAATGTCTTTTTTTGAAATAAAAAACATTTCCTGTATTAGAGGCAACAAATTATTATTTAAAAACCTTAATTTCAAGCTTAATAACAAAGAACTTCTTGTTATTAAAGGTGCTAATGGTTCAGGTAAAACAACTTTATTAAAAATCCTAAGCGGATTATTAAAACCTATATCTGGGTCAATAATTATTAACAAAAAAAATATAAATATATCAAAAGACGAATATTTTAAGTATTTTGAATATATTGGACATGAAAATGCAATAAAAACTGCTTTGACAGTTAGGGAAAACTTAAATTTTTATCTTAAAATTAAAAGAAATCTAGCAACTAAAAATTTTGAAAAAACTATAAAAATTTTTAATTTAAAGAATCTTTTAGATATTAAGGTTGAAAATTTATCATCAGGAGAAAAAAGGAGGGTTTCTCTTTCTAGATTATTATTATCAAATAGTAAAATATGGTTCTTAGACGAACCTACTAATGGCCTGGATAAAATAAATACTGTAAATTTTTTTAAAATTTTAAAGCAACATTTACAATTAAATGGTTTAGCAATAGTTGCAAGTCATGATGATATAAGAATCAAAAATAAAAATATTAATTTATCAGTTAATTAATTTTAAATATGTTGAATTTTTTTAATTTAATAATTACAGATATCAAAATTTCATTAAGAAAGAAAAATGAAAGTATAATTTCCATATTATTTTTTATATTTTCAATATTAATTTTACCTCTTATATTTCAAGGTGATAAGGACATTCTTAAAAGATTTTTAATTGGAATTATTTGGTTTTTAACATTATTAACTATAATTTTTTCCGTAGAAAAACTTTTTGAAAATGATTATGAAGATGGGACGTTAGATCAAATTTACATATCTGGCATACCACTTGAGACAATTTTTTTATCCAAATCATTGTCTGTTTGGATCATTACATGTCTACCTATTATTATTTTATCTCCTATATTAATATTACTTTTTGATCTTCAGGTAGAAAAAATATTAAATATTTTTATATCTCTCTTAATTGGAACTCCAATTTTATGCATGATAGGAGCAGTTACATCAGCTTTAGTACTTGGTTTTAATAAAGGAACCTCGATTATATCTTTAATAACGCTGCCACTTTATATTCCAGTATTAATTTTTGGTATAGAAGCATCAAATTCTGAAACTATTCTTAAACAAATTAGTCAAGAATTTAAAATATTAATCGGATATTTATTAATTGTCGTTGCAATATCTCCATGGATAGGAGGTTTAGCCCTTAGGCTAAAATATAGATAATGAAAACAGCTATAATTCATTCTTATAA
>Ga0310121_10004529_pt1 | contig 12234 bp, 10 predicted proteins | sample CB27_Tmax_986_MG_FD_203504 | JGI IMG/M metagenome (GOLD analysis project Ga0310121, IMG submission 203504) | Marine microbial communities from Western Arctic Ocean, Canada - CB27_Tmax_986 | ecosystem: Environmental > Aquatic > Marine > Oceanic | place: Canada: Western Arctic Ocean | collected...
ACGAGCCGCGCACCGAACCAGAGCAGGATCACTGTACCGAACGCAGCCAGCATTTCTGTCATCGGCGCGGCGAGCGCACGCGCGAATTCGGCTCGCAGAAAGTGCCTGAAGTATTCCCCGGTCAGACCTCGGAAGCGCTGCTTCTCGCGCGGTTCCGAGGACGAAGACTTCACGAGCCGGATGCCGGTGAGCGTCTCCTGCACATGCGCGGCAACCTCCCCACCCAGGTGCAACACGCGCCGATCCCGCCGCCTCAGCACGTTCACCAACGGACCCCAGATGATCATTGCCCCGGGAATCACGACAAACGCAGCAAGCATAAGTTGCCACGAGATCAAGACCATGAAGACGACCGCCACCGCAAACTCGAAGACCGCCGATACGAGCCTGGAAAATTCGGCGGTCACGAGTGTTCGCATCTGCTCGACCTCGGTCGTGAGGCGGCTCACGATCTGACCCACGCGCACGCGACTGAAGAAGGTCAGATCGAGCTCGACGAGATGGTCATACACCTCGTTGCGCAGATCTCGGTTGACCCCCTGCTCCGCCCGCGCAACCAGATAGGTGCGCGTGAAGTGGAAGAAGTTCTTCACCGCAAAGACGAGCAGGATCAGAATGATGATGCGCGCGATCGCCGCGAGCGGATCTCCCGAGAGATCGACCCACTGGTAGACGGTGCCGTCGAGCAACCTCTCCATTAGTGACCCACTCGCGGAGCGCGGACCGCCTCCGCTTACGAAGAGCACTTCGATGAAAGGGATGAGCAGGACGTAGACCGATGCGTCGAGTACCGCGAAGACGGCGGTCGCGACGATCGCTACCAATAGCACACCCGAGTGCGGTCTCAGATACGACAGGACGCGACGGTACGGGGAAGCCACAAGCGACGCGTGCGCTTCGGCGTTCATTGTCTTGGTGTGAGACTCACGACCGGAACGATCATTTCCTCCGGGCTGATGCCGCCGTGGAGAAACGAATTTCGGTAGCGTGCCTGGTACTCCCGAAGCTTCGTCGGATAGACGAAGAAGTAGTCCTCGAGAGCGATGACGTAGGTCATGCCGAGGCGGCCCGCCGGCAGTCGCAGATGCTTCTCGTCAGTGGTCGTGTACGCGGTCGTCGACACCTCGGCACGCAGATCCTGTCCGAACTTGTAGCGGAGATTTTTCGTCGCATCGCGCCTCGCGAAAAGCGTGCTCGGGTGCTGGCAGAGAATCGAGCCATGATCAGTCGTCATGATCACCTGGTGGCCCCGAAGCGCGGCCTCCTTGAGAACCGCAAAGGCCGTGGAACGCTCAAACCACGCTCGCGTCAGGTCCCTCAGCGCCGCCTCGTCGCGGGCGACCTCCATGAGGATCGGGGACTCCGACCGACCATGTGTCATGAGGTCTACGAAGTTGAAGACGAGCGCGATGACAGTGCCCGGCGTCTTGAGCGCCGAACTGACCCGAGCGCGGACCTGATCACCGTGCCGGTCCGAGAAAATCTTCTCGTAGTGAACGGGTACGTCCCGCCCCGTGAGTCGTTTGAGCTGCTCGACCAGCAATTGGTCCTCGAACGCGTTGAGGCTGCCCTCGTCACCCGTCGCGTCCCACCACTCCGGACGCTTCTTGGCGATCTCGTCCGGATACTGACCGCTGAAGATCGCGTTTCGCGCGTAGGGAGTCGCAGTCGGCAGAATCGAATAGTGGTACGTCTCCTCCATGTCGAAATACGGGGCGAGCAGCGGCGAGATCGCCCTCCATTGATCGAGCCGCATGCAGTCGAGCACCACGAAGTACACGGGATCCGAACCGAGCCGCGGGACCAGAAACTCCCGAACCAGGTCGACGGACAGACGTGGCCGGTCCTCCGCGTCCTCCATCCATCGCGCGTAATGGCGGGTGACCCATATGCCGAAGTCACGCCTCAGGTCGTCCATGATCGAACGGACCGTACTGAGCAGTCCGGTCTCGCTCGCGTGCTCCAACCGGATGTGCCAGTCCACGAGCTCGGTAAAGACCTTCACATAGTCCTCGGGCGCGTCGGCTTCCTGCTGGAGCATGGAGAGTCGGCCGAAGCGAGCCGCAAAATCCTGCGCTACCTGCTGCTGCCGGATCGAGGAGCCTTCGAGAATGCGCGTCACCACAGACAGCACCTGTCGGGGGCTCGTCGGCTTCACGAGGTAGTCATCCACACGCCGCCCGATCGCCTCGGTCATCGTATGGTCCTCTTCGGACTTCGTCACCATCACCACGCGCTGGTGGGGATGGTGACGCCTCATTGTCTCCAGCACCTCGAGCCCCCGACGTCCGGGCATCTGTTCGTCGAGCAGAACCAGGTCATACGAGTTCTCGCGCAGTAGCTCGAGCGCGTCGTCCCCGTTGGAGATGGCATCGACGTGGTAGCCACGCGCCTGGAGGAAGAGCAGGTGCGGCTTGAGAAGGCCGATCTCGTCGTCGACCCAGAGGATGCGTTTCCCGGGCCGTGGGTTCTGGCTGATCATGGGGAGAAGCTACACTCACGCCGGGGCGAATACGACGCCAAGCCGACGCCTCAACTCCTCGCGTACCGAGCGGAACGCCTCGAGTTTCTCTTCCTCGGCACCCACGACCCCGGCCGGTTCCGGCAGCCCCCAGTGGATGCGCCACGCGTCCTCGAGCCAGACCGGGCACACCTCCTCGGCGCACAGCGTGATGACCACGTCGACCGGCCGCTCCACGTCATCGACGCCAATCGAAGTGTGATCGGAGATGTCGATACCGATCTCCTGTAGGACTTCAATCGCCTCAGGCCGTACGGCCGAGGGCTGCGAGCCAGCGGAGGAGATCTGCACCTCGGCATCGGCTAGGAAGCGAGCGATTCCCTCAGCGAGCTGGCTGCGGGCTGAGTTTCGCACACACATGAAGAGGATGTGTCGCGGACGAAGCCTACGCAGAGCCTCGGCCTCGGCAATCCATGATGCTGTCATCGACTGTGCGCCCCCCACGCAACCATTCCGGTCCTCCACGGATCATACCACATCATTGATGCGACGGGCTTGCCCGACGGGACGGCCATCCGATCCTCCGGCACCTCAAGCGGCGTGGTGACCCGACCGGTGACTGGGAGTACGAAGGGGCATCGCACTTCTGCTCGGTCTCGTCGGTATCTACGGTGTGATCTCGTACGTCGTATCGCAGAGGACTCGAGAAATCAGAGCGCGCCGGCGGCGTGAACCCATCCAGCGCGCTGCGAGCGGACTAGGGGGGCGGTTCGCCCCACCGGCGTAGCTCACGCGGCACTCAGGTGATGCGCCATGGAACAAACGTGTGGCATCCTTGGGACGGGATGCGGTTCGAGCTGTGGGGGGGCCTTCGCCACCCTACCCGATGATGCGATACGGGTACCACGACGCGACGGCCTTCCCTTCCTGAACGGCTGGACGAAACATCCACTCGGAGGCCTCGCGGATGAGCTGACGGTTCAGGTCGTTGCTGCGCGTGGGCGGATCTAGACGCGTGGAGTCGGCGATGACCCTTCCGCGCTCGTTGACGAAGACCCAAACCTGGACCGAGGAGCCCCGCAAGCTATTGTGGCTGGGGGGAATGATCACGCCGCGCGGGACCGGAGGTTGCAGCCGGAAAAAACCCTCGTCCGAGTCGCCGCCGTCGCCTTTCCCGTCGCCGTTTTCCCAGCCGGGGCCCGGCTCGTCGCCCAGAACCGACGTCGGATCCATCCCGACTTCCTGTTCGAACAAAACCGGCTCGATTTCGACATCGGCCGGGATCGGGATCGGAGGCGGCACGACCAGCGCCGGTGGCAGCGTGCGCAAATTCAGCGCCTGCAAAGAGCCCCTCGCGGCCCGGTTGTCACCCGTTCGTGGCCCGGCAGCAGCGAAAGGCGAGAGGGGCATACCCGTCACGCGCGACCCCAAAACGATCAGCAGGTGTAAGAGCACGGACAGCCACAACCCCGTGCGCCAGATGCGGCGCTCGAGGCGTCTACGGTCCTTGACCGTGCAGTCGTGATACAGGCTCATGCTGAGAAGACATCTGATGGGGTCACTAGTCCCACATACTACCTACCACACCGGAACGGTGTTTCCGGATGCGCTAACCCGCACATATATTAACTATGTCGTATGTATAATGGGGACGCCGGGTGGCCCCGCCGATCAACACTTTCCCGGAGGTTCTACAGGTGGCAGGTCCGAACCCAAGCTACTTCGAACAGCAGGTGTTCCTGGCGGTGTGGCGGCTACGCGACGGTGCGTACGGCGCCTCGGTACGCGACGAACTCGCGGCGCGCACCGGGCGGTCGGTAACACAGGGTGCGATCTACGTGACGCTCGTCCGATTGGAAAAGAAGGGCTTTCTCCGCTCACGACTCGCTGACCCGACGCCCGTGCGGGGGGGAAAGTCCAAGCGGTATTTCGAGATCACGCCCGAGGGTATGACCGGAGTGACGGCGGCTCGCGAGGAGATGGATCGCCTCTGGGAAGGCCTGCCGACGACGGCGGAACGCTGACGCCCGACCGTTGAGTCCCCACCGCCCCCCTCTCGCCGTGCGTGCTCTACTCCGCCCGTTGCTGCCCGGAGTCCAGGCGTTGCGGACCGGATAGGACTCGGTCAACTTCCGTGCACGTGAACACGCCGGCGGCTCCGAGCAGGGGCCGGCGGCGGTTCTTGCGGTGCTTCCGATCGGTGCTGTGCGCCTCAGCATGGACCAAGCGACGAACGAGAATACGACCGAGGGCACTTCCCGAGCGCGGGCCTTCTACGAGCTGACTAAGCCCGGCATCGCCGGGTACGTGATGATCACAGCTGGTGCGAGCGCCTACGTGGCATCCGGAGGATCTCTCGCTTTGGGCCCCGCGATCCACACAATCCTCAGTACCGGGGTCGCGACCGCGGGTGCGCTCTCGCTGAACCAGTACGCCGAGCGCGACTACGACGCGATGATGGTACGTACACGCGGACGGCCGCTTCCCTCGAAGCGTCTCGAGCCGACGCAAGCCTTCCTCTTCGGCGTCGCGCTACTCTTGGGTGGCCTGATCTACCTGGTGCTTGCCGTCGGTGCCCTTCCGGCGGCGATCGCGGCGGCGAGTGCGTTGGTATATCACGCCGTATATACGCCACTCAAGACCCGGTCGTATGCGGCTACGCTTACGGGAGCGGTACCGGGTGCATTACCCATGTTGATCGGGTGGACTGCCGCTACCGGTGCGATCGATCTGGGTGGTCTGGCGCTGTTCGCCATCGCATACCTCTGGCAGCTGCCGCACGTGCTCGGTCTAGCCTGGATGCTGAGGGAAGACTACGCGCGGGTCGGCTTCAAGCTGATCCCCAGGAGCGGGGCCAGGGTGATCGGACTCTACATGGTGATGGCGACCGGATTGCTGATACCTGTGAGTTGGATCCCGACATACCTCGGCCACACCGGCATGGTCTACGCTGTGGGAGCGACTGCTCTCGGCGCCGGCTTCCTGTTCACCGGGGTCAGCGCCGCCAAGGACCTGACCGACGAGCGTGCCCGGAACGTCTTCTTCGCCTCGCTGCTCTACCATCCGCTCCTGTTGGGCTTCCTACTCTTCGACACTGTTCGGCTCTAGGACACCGGAGGTATGCCGTGCGCAACCTGATTCTCGCCCTAGCCCTGACGGCAATGCCTGGGACCGTGACCGGCCAGACGGCCGAACGCGCACGAGCGCGCGAGCTCGGCATCACGGTCGGCATCTTCCCGACGGGAGAGTACAACGCGATTACGGACGTGGCTGGCGTTCGTGTGGGCCACACCACGGTGTCCGACGGCGTCTCCATTCGAACCGGCGTTACCGCGATCCTACCACACAGCGGCAACCCCTACTTCAGCCGCGTTCCGGCCGCGATCCACGTGGGCAACGGCTTCGGCAAGCTGCTCGGCGTGACGCAGGTGCACGAGCTCGGCGAGATGGAGACGCCAATCCTGCTGACGTGCACACTGTGCGTGTGGAAGGCGGCCGACGCGATGGTCGAGTGGATGCTCGCACGTGATGGGATGGAGAACGTGCTATCGCTCAACGCGCTCGTGGGCGAGACCAACGATGGTGGCCTGAACGACATCCGCTCCCGGCCCATTACCGCGGCCGACGTCGTGCAGGCGCTCGAGTCGGCGAGCGGTGGTCCGGTAGAAGAAGGTGCGGTGGGCGCGGGCGCCGGTACGAGCGCGTTCAGCTGGAAGGGCGGGATCGGCACGAGCAGCCGGGTGCTGCCCCAAGGCCTGGGCGGCTATACGGTCGGCGTTCTGGTGCAGTCCAACTACGGCGGCATACTGCAAATCAATGGGGCGCCCGTGGGCATCGAACTGGGTCGGTATCCCTACGCCGACCAAGTCGGCGACCCGGAGCGCTCCGATCCCCAGGGCGACGACTACGACCCCGAGGCGGACGACCAGGAGTGGGGTTCGATCATGATGGTGGTGGCGACGGACGCGCCCCTGTCCGACCGGAGCCTCGAACGGATAGCGCGCCGGGCGATCATGGGACTCGCCCGCACTGGTTCCTTCGCAAGCAACGGATCAGGCGACTACGTGATCGCCTTTTCCACGGCCGACGGAGTCCGACGCCCGATGAACGGCGAAGTACATTCGATCGACGACCTCGCGAACGGCAGTGTCTCTCCGCTCTTCCAGGCGACCGTAGAAGCGACCGAAGAGGCGATCTACAACTCGCTCTTCAAGGCCGTCACTGTCACCAGCAACGGCCGCACCGTAGAGGCACTGCCGATCGCGGCGACCTTGGAGATCCTCAGGCGCCATGGAGCGATCCGATGAGCGGGACTATACCCGGTCCACCTGATCGGGCCACCGGGGAAGCGAGTTCACCAACGCAGCACACGCCATCCGGACGGGTACGTCTCCACCACCCTCGCCTGCGCGAACGCTGCGAGCACCGGCTCCGTCCAGCGGTCGCGATGTGCCTGGGGCACCGGACCGCGTGGGTCGAACGGAACGACCGCGACGGAGTACGCGCCGGCGCGCACGCCGTCCTCGAACGCCGAGGCGTCCCATAGCCCGCGTCGCTCAAGCGAGGTCATGATGAACGGATGCAGCTCAGGGCGACGCCCACATGCCCGTGCGAGCCCCGCCTCTTCGACCAGTACCGGCCCCTCCGATGGCAACGCCGCGCATACCGATGCCATCTCACGTGAGCGCTGTCGGAGCCTTTCCCAGTTCACGGCTACGAGCGTGCCCACACCGATGTTAGCGCCGATCACCTGAAGAGCGGCCAGCCACAGCACCACTACACGACGGAACTCGGGGCCGGGCGGACCGAACACTACGGGCCCCGCGAGCACGACCGTAGCCAGGTGGAGATCAAGGAAGTATGGGTAACCGCTCCCGTCACGAATGGCGGAAACCGACCACAGCAGCGCCCCACACCAGTACCACCACGCGAGGTCGGAAGCGGAGCCAGTGCGACCACGGATACCCGCCCAGGCCGCGATGCCGAGCAGAATCGCCCACGGCGCTGCATGGCTTGCGAGCTGGAATCCCAGGTTCGCGAGCGAGTACGTGCCAGCCGTGTAGACGATGAGGTGTCGCCACACTTCGCTCCCCCATACGATCGACATCGCAGCGGCCCCGACCGCTCCGGCCAACGCAAAGCCAGCCAGCGCGAGAGCACGCCCCGACCGACGCTGTCGCCAGAGCCAGGCCAGCGCTATGAGCGCCGGAACGACCTGTGTCTGTTTTGCGAAACAAGCCGCGGCGAGGAGGGTGCCGGCCGCGAACAGCACACCGCCGGAACGACCTCGATCCGCCAGCGCAAAGCCCACAATCGTCAATCCTGCGGCCCACATTTCGATGTGGAACTGTCCTGCTCCATATATGACGGGGACGCTGGCGCCGAGCAGACCGACCGTACCGATGAGCGCCGTCCCCCTTACACCGCGCGCTCGCAGCCAGGCAGCCAGCGCCGCGACGACGAGAGCGATTCCGCACGCATTGACCAGCCGCCCAGCGAGGAGGGCTGGCGCGCCGAGCATCGTGAACCCGCGAGAGAGAATTAGTACGAGCGGGGGGTAGTTGAGCACGCGCTGTGGGCCGCTGTCCCCGAACGTCGGATAGAGAACGCCGGTCTCACGCCATAATATGAGGTGGTCCAGGAGCTCGCCGGCGGTGTAGTCGGGATCCAAAGGGAACGTGAGCAGCAGCGCCGTCCAACCTACGAGCAATACGGTAAACCACCCGAACTGGCACTTCGCGACGATCGAGCGGAGATCCTGGGGCAAGGGAGCCTACCGGGCGGAGGCTAGGTGACCGGCCATTGACAGGTCACGGGGCTTCGTCAACGTGTCAATCCCAGCGCGGAGGCCGCAAGGTACGTGAGCACGCCTCCGTACGCAGGCTTCATAACCTCGCCAGACTCCCCTGGACCCTAATCACCGGCACAATGCCCGCTTCGACACAGCCGCCACGGACAACCCGCAGCACCTGGGTCGCGGGCGCCACATTCGCGCTGACGGCTCTCGGCCCCGATCTGGTCGCAGGTCAGGTGGAGGTGGCATGTCCTTCCGGCGTGGTCGCCCGGGTGGAGATCCTCAACCACTCGATCTACGGACCCGAAGCGGTCGAGCGCGCACACTTCCCGTGGGCGTACCGGCTCGCAAACTTGCTCCACATCTCGACGCGCCCGGACCGGATCCGTGCCGAGATCGTCGTCCACGAGGGAGATTGCCTCGAACTCAATGCTCTCGAGGAGTCAGAACGCCTCGTGCGCGAGTTGGCCTTCGTGGCGCGCGCGCGCGTCACGGCAAACACAGAGGCGGGCGGGGCCCGCGTAGTACTGATTGAGACCTGGGACGAATGGAGCACGCGCGGGGGGCTGAACCTCTCGATCGAGAACAAACTCCGCTTCGAGGGGGCGTTCGCGAGCGAACGTAACCTGCTCGGGCGAGGACACTACGGCTTAGTAAGCTGGCGCCGCTTCCAAGAGCGCCGCGACCTGGGCACGCGGTTCGGCACCACATCCTTCCTCGGTACTCGTCTCGACGCATCCGTCGGGGGGGGCACCACCCGGACCGGGCAGTTTTTCAACTCCGTATTCTCGTACCCGTTCGTCGGAGAGGAAGGTCGTGTCGCCGGAGATGTCCGAGCCATTGCGAGGGACCACGAGCAGGCGTACCTTACGGGCGACACCGATGCGTACTCGCACGTACTGCTGCCGCTCGAGGATCGGCGATTCGAGGCGACGCTCCTTCGGCGGTGGGGCGAGCCGGGGTCCTTACTACTGCTGGGCGGCGAGTTTCGCCTGCTGAGACGGCGTGTCGTCGGTACTCCGACCGCGGCATTCGCGAACGACTTCAACGATCCCCTCCCCGCTCCGGACTCGTTCGCCAATCAACTGAAGTCCCAGGCTTCCCCGCCGTCCTACGCACGCGTCGGCGTTCGCATGGGGGTGCGAAACCTCGCGTTCCGTCCCCATGCGGGGATCGATCTCGTGAGCGGTGTCCAGGACATCGCTACTGGCACCGAACTCACGCTGACGCTCGGCCGCACGTTCGCCACCTGGGACGGAGCGTCGCTGGACACATATGGAGGCGTCGAGGCCTTCACTGGTCTGACCCGTGGACCGCTCACCGTGCAGACGACGATTTCGGCGGCGGGCCGCCGGATGGACCGCGTCGCCGAGGGCGGTGATCGGATACGCGATCTCGCGGCTCGGGCGGACGTCCGTCTCTACCTGTACGCCGCCGCGCACACGCTTGCCGCCGAGCTTCGCTATCGTGGAGGGTGGCGGGCCGACGAAGTGTTCCAGCTCAGCATGGGTGGAGACCAGGGCGTACGGGGTTTTGTCGACCTCGAGAAGCCGGTCAGCCGGTTCCTCGTGATACGATTCGAGGAGCGCTGGAATCCTAGACCGGTGGGGCGTGCGGTGGACGTCGGCTTTACCGTCTTCGGCGACGTCGGACGTGGATGGGCTGGCACCGCACCGTTCAGCGCCGACACAGGCTGGGAGTCCGCAGCGGGCGTCGGCTTGCGGTTGGGCCTCCCAGCTGGAACCGGTTCCAACCTTCGAGTCGAGATCGCGTGGCCGGTCGGCGGGGTCGCGGAAGGGTCGGTGGTCCGTGCGTACTGGGTCAGCGGGTCCACGTCGCGTAGGTGACTCCGGGTGCGCCGAGTCGGAAGCTACGCAGGCCGTCGCAACGTGAGCACTTCGAAGGGCCGAACCCCGTGGGGCACGACCGCACGTTGCTGGACCTCGAGCCCAGCGGAGTGGACGAACGCGGCGTGAAGACGACAGGACTCGGGGTGCGGGTGCTCGAGCACGATGGTCCCACCGAGGCCCAAGCGCCCTGCGAGCTCGTGCGCGAGCAACCTGCGCTGTCCGCCGACGTAGTAGAGCACTTCCGAACAGACGATGAGGTCGAACGGCCCCGGCGGCGCCGCGTTGATGACACTCCCCGCTACGAACGAAACGTTGGACAGGCCCTCGCAACGGCGTCGGGCCGTTTCTAGAGCCCTCGGTGAGACGTCCGCCGCTGTGACCGTGCCGACTCGGTCATCCGAGGCCAATACCAGCGTGAATACTCCCTCGGAGCAACCCACCTCGAGCACTCGCTCGTATGGACCCGGTCCGATTGCGCCCAGTACCGCGGCGAGGCGCTCGCGCTCGTAGGGGCTGGCCTCGTAGCTCCACCTGTCAGGCTCGCGGTGGTGAAGGTCGAATATGTGCCGCAGCAAGCCTGCCTGGATCCGGCCCCCACCGAGCGCGACCAGACGGTACATGAGGCGGTGGAGTCCGTCGCCAAGTCGATGCGGGGCGTCGGGGCTGCTCTCGGGTAGTGGCATACGCTCAGATACGGCACGCGTGACGATGTTCGTGTGTGACCTCGAACGGCTCACCGTAGCTTGCCGCCGACGGGCAGGCCCAACTTACACGGTCACCACGCCCCGCCACCATGCGAATGCCCAGGGACCCAGATCGCTCCGGGCAATCCGGGACTCGCGCGCTAGCTCCGCGCCGCGATACGGGGACGCACACGCAGAGCACGGGAGATCGGTACGCGTTGTTACGTAGAGATTACCTACTTCGCGTAGGTCGACCAGGTAGACCGGATGAAGTGCCTCGTGTCCTCCCGACGTACGCGCTGGCTAGCCCTTGCTCTTGAGCCGGGCCACCAGAGTACGCATCGTGGCCTGGGTCTCCTCGCTGGACCACACTTCGATGAATTCTTCGGGTCCCAGGCGTTCCGGGTCAGCGTACAGGCGGACGAGATCAGCGCGGGCGACAGCGCGTGTGCGCAGCATCGCACGCGAGGGTGCGGCGAGCAGTTTCTTACACCACTCCAGCGCGGAGGGCACCACCTCGTCCAGCGGCACGAGGCGGTCCACGAGTCCGATCTCGAGGGCCCCCTCAGGGGAGAGCAGCCGACCCTCGATGCACATTCGCTCTGCGTTGTGAGATCCGACCAGGCGACGGAGGTTCGCTTGAAGGACCGGGGATACCGGCAGACCCACCTGAACCTCATTGAGCCCAATCTTGTACTTACCCTCCGCCATTACGCGATAATCGCAACAGATCGCAAGTACGGCTCCACCTGCAGGACTGTGGCCGGTGATGGCAACGGCAACCGGCAGGTCGGACATTACAAGCGCGGTTCTCATGGCGAACAGTTCCTCGAAGGTCTCGATGGCCGCGGCGTCGCCCCCCTCGAGCATAAAGGGCACGTCGAGGCCTGCCGAGAAGAAGCCAGGCGCTCCCGAGATCACCACAGCACGGACTCCCTCGACCTGTGCGGCGTCGAGGGCCTCCCTCAGGGTCACCAGAACCTGCGGCCGCAATGCGTTAACGGGAGGATGCGCGATCTGAAGCTCGCGGATGGGACCGTGATCGATCCCTTCGAGCATGGCGTGTCCTCCACAGAACCGTCATGGGCCGGTCGAGACGGGCGTCGTTCCACCTCGCGCGGACGACGCTCGACCATGCTAGTGGCCGGGGCCGGACGCGCCAATAGGATGACTCGTACGGAGCGCGTCGAGGTTGACGCACAGCGCACACGCGGGAACAATACGGTCCCAGGTCGATTCCCCATGTTGGATCCGAGCGTGCGCCTCTACCTCCGCCAGCTCAGAACCTTGCGCTCGTGCGCCCTCGCCGCGTTGGCGCTTGGTCACGGTACTCACGCCTTCGCTCAGGCTCCGACCGTTACGCTCTTCGAGCTGTCGGCATCGCCCAGCTTTTTGGAGCGGGCCGACCGGGCCTATTGGGCGGGTGACGCCGCGGAGTCGCTTCGA
>Ga0310121_10004531_pt1 | contig 12230 bp, 11 predicted proteins | sample CB27_Tmax_986_MG_FD_203504 | JGI IMG/M metagenome (GOLD analysis project Ga0310121, IMG submission 203504) | Marine microbial communities from Western Arctic Ocean, Canada - CB27_Tmax_986 | ecosystem: Environmental > Aquatic > Marine > Oceanic | place: Canada: Western Arctic Ocean | collected...
AGAAAGCGGACCGCTCGGGGGAGTCCAGCATGTCGCGAAACTGTTCGTACAACAGGTCAAACTCGGTATTGGAGAAATTGGTCCGGTTGGGTCCGGGCGATGCGTTCGGCCCGTAAAAGAGCTGCAAGAAATTCTGAGCATCCGGATAATCGGCGATCCAACTCAGCCGGAAACTCTGGGCCTGCCTACGTTCTAGACGGCTGAAAAACGCAGGAAGCGTGCTGTATTTCGGCACGATGCGAATTCCGATTTTGTCCATGAAAGAAGCAACCAGTTCGACTCCTTCGCGCATCTCGGGGCTTTCCGCGTTGCCGATCTCCACCTGGATTGTCAGTCGGCGGTCCGTCTTCGGATCGATGCCCTCCGGATAGCCCGCAACCATCATCAACTGTCGCGCGCGCTGAAGATCGAATGCATAGGGAACGGGTCGATTCGAATAACCGGCGACGCCCGGAGGAATGGGACCGTTCGGCCGAATGATCCGGAAGTTGTACTGGGACAGCCATTTTCCGGTGTCGAAGGCGTAAGCCATCGCCTGGCGTAACTCCTTGTTCGAACCGACAACCGGATCATCCATGTTGAACCCGAAATAAATAAGAGTCATCGTTGGCGCGGAGGAGAGAGTGATGCCGCGGGAGGTAAGCGACTCGTCGAGCCTCTTTTCGTCGGTCATGACCGAGTCCCAGTTGTCCTTGGTAATCCCGGACGTACCCAGTCTTCCCGTAAGAAACATGAGCCATCGCGTTGACGGGTCCGAGACGACAAACTCGACGATCCGGTCAATGATGGGGATTTCCTTCCCCGCGTCATTGAGCAGATCTATTTCGCCTTGATCTGAAGCGCCGCGGGACGGGTAGACTTCGCGCCGGCCTGTTTCCGCCCATTTCGGATTTCTCACGAACTCGATGCTATAGTTTCGTCGCCATTCGTGCAGCGTATAGGGACCCGTCCCGACCGGATGGTTGATATACTGGTCCCCGTAAAACTCAACCGCTTCCCGGGCAACGACGAAGCTATAGTGCATGCACAGCACCCACAGCAGTTGGGGATAGGGTCTTTTGAGTCGAATCTGCAGGGTATACCGATCCGGAGCGTTCAATCCGGGGATCCTTTCGTCATAGCGGGTTGGCTGCTTGAGATCCCGGGTCTCGCTTCGCCATGCATCGAGCCCGATAATACGATCATCGAACACCCAAAACCCGGGCGAGCTGTTCTTGATATCGGCAATTCGTTTCATGGAGTAGACGAAGTCTTGTGCCACCAATTCCCTGCCCTTGCCGTCCGACGCGGTAAAACAGGGGTCGTCCTGGAAATAGATTCCTTCCCGAATCTTGAATGTGTACGTAAGACCTTCTTCGGAGACATCGGGCAATGCCTGAGCCAACAATGGTTCGACTTGATACGGGCGCTCGAGGTAGGAGTACTGAAGGAGACCCTCATTGATCCTGGCAATGGAAAGGATGGAAACGGCATCGCTCACGGCGGCCGGGTCGAGTCCGCGGATGGAATAAATTTGGCCATGAAAGACCATCTCTTCATCCGCACTCGACGTCCCCAGGTTGTCAGACCCGCAACCGGTAACAATGAAGAGCAGAAGCGCCACGGCAGGAAGCAGGGCCGAGGCGGACACTGGACTACTCACTCAGCAGGGTCCGTCACCGATTCATCCGGCACCGCCGCAGGCGGCGCGTCAATCTCGACCACGGGGGGCACGACGACGGCATCACCGGCAGGAAGTGGCGACGCTTCGGTTCCCGGAAAATCCAGAGGAAGAGTGTCGATCGGGACCGAATCCAGGTTGCTGCCATCTTGAGGTGCAGGAGCCTCCAAATCCACATCCCGAATTTCGAATTCCCCCCCACTGCCCCTTTCCATGACAGACGGGTCCTTCTCATCCTGTCCTGCGAAATGTAATGCGATCAGCATCGTGTCCAGCATGAAGAAGGTAGCAAGGATAATGGTAATCTTCGTCAGTACGTTTCCGGCCCGGGCACCGAACATGGAGTCCCCACCGCCGCCTCCGAAGGCAGAACCGGAGAGGCCACCGCCTTTCGATTTCTGAAGGAGGATCACCGAAATAAGCAAGAAGCTGCTCACAACCTCCAGCACCAGCAGAATAGGTAAAACAATATTCATCTATTTCCTTCTCTCTCCACTTTCATCGGGCGCCAGCCTTGACGATTTCCACAAACGACCGGACATCGAGGCTCGCCCCACCGATAAGCCCGCCGTCAATGTCTTGCTGCGAAAATAAATCCGCTGCGTTTTCTGCCTTTACGCTGCCACCGTACTGAATTCGCACGAAATCGGCAACCGATTCGCCCACCAAGGATCCAATCACAGATCGAATCAGCGCGTGGGCCTCCTGGGCCTGCTCCGGAGTCGCGGTCCGGCCGGTGCCGATAGCCCATACCGGTTCATAGGCCAGAATCAGGCCACTAAACGCCTCTTCAGGCAAGCCCCGCAGGCTTTCCCGGACCTGGCGCTCGACAATCTCGGCCATGGAACCCGAGTCACGCTCCTCCATGGTTTCTCCCACGCAGACAATCGGTTGGAGGTTGGCACTTTGAGCCGATTTGACCTTTTCATTAACGATTTCGTCCGTTTCTCCAAATAGTATACGCCGTTCACTGTGTCCGAGAATGACGTAGTGGCAAAATAATTCGCGCAACATGGGCGCACCAATCTCACCGGTATATGCGCCGGACCCTTGCGCGTGCATGTTTTGGGCGCCGAGATCCACCAGGCTCCCCGTAAGTGCCTCGCTCACGGAGGCCAGCGCGGTAAAGGGAGGACAAAGCACTACGTCGACCCCCTGAAAATCGCCAAGTTCACGCAATATCTGGCCAACCAGATCACGCGCCTCCGCGACGGTCTTGTTCATCTTCCAGTTGCCGGCAATGATTGGTTTTCTCATGGGAGTAAACTACGCATCGGTGAGAGCCGCCACGCCGGGTAGTTCTTTTCCTTCCAGAAATTCAAGGCTTGCGCCGCCACCGGTGCTGATGTGGGTCATTTGGTCGGCCAGTCCAGCTTTGTTGATGGCGCTGGCCGTGTCTCCGCCACCAATGATGCTGATGCAAGGGGCGGCGGCAACGGCCTGCGCCACTGCGATGGTGCCCACCGCGAATGGCTCCATCTCAAAGCATCCCAGGGGTCCGTTCCAGACCACCGTTCCTGCACCCGCAACGACCGAGGCGAACAGTTGCCGTGTCTCGGGGCCGACATCGAGCCCTTCCCAACCCTCCTCGATTCCACCCACTCCAACGACACGGGTATTGGCTTCTGCGCTGAAGTCGTCTGCAATGACCGTATCCACGGGCAGCAACAACCGAACGCCGGCCTGCGATGCCCGCTCGAGGATCTCGGCGGCCAGATCAATCTTATCTTCCTCTACCAGCGAATTTCCGGTGGGATGACCCTGGGCCCGGAAAAATGTGTATGCCATCCCCCCTCCGATCAACAGGCTGTCCACTTTTCCAATCAGGTTCATGATCACGTCAATTTTTCCACTGATCTTCGCACCGCCCAGAATCGCGACGAACGGACGCTTAGGCTCGGCAAGAACGCGGCCCAGGTATTCGAGCTCTTTCTCAAGAAGGAACCCGGCGGCGGCGAGGTCAAAGAATTCCGTCACGACCGCCACGGACGCATGGGCGCGGTGCGCGGTGCCGAATGCGTCATTTACATAGCAGTCGCCATAGGAGGCCAAGTGCTTTGCGAATGCTTTTTGGCACAATTTCATGGCCGATTTCGCGGCAGCTCGGGCTTGAGCGGATTCATTTTTGTCAACGGCCGTTTTGCCTTCTTCTTCCGGGTGGAAACGAAGGTTTTCCAAAAGAATGACTTCACCGGGCTGGAGTTGATCGACCGCGGACCGGGATCCATTCCCGATGCAATCCTTCATGAATTGGACCGGGCGGTTGAGCATTTCGGAGAGTTTCGCGGCAACTGGCTTCAGGGTCATCGAGGAATCGACTTTGCCGCCCGGGCGTCCGAGATGACTCATTAGCACCACGGATGCGTTACCGTCCAGCAAGTGCTGAATGCTGGGAAGCGCCGTAGATATCCGGGTGTCGTCCTCGATCTTCCCGTCCTTCAGAGGCACATTGAAATCCACGCGCATCAAAACGCGCCGACCTGCGGTCTCCAGATCCCGAATGGACTTCTTATTCATTATTTGCGGATACCGTGCGGAGTTTGAGGGATCGGGATTGTTTCACCTACGAAGCGATATGCGAGATCAGGTCGAGAACCTTGTTCGAATACCCCCACTCATTATCGTACCAGGCGATGAGTTTCATAAACCGGTCGTTCAGCGGGACACCCGCGTCCGCGTCGAACACGCAAGTGCACACCTCGCCGATGAAATCGGAAGAGACTACCTTGTCCTCGGTGTACCCCACGATTCCCTTCATCGGACCTTCTGACGCGGAGCGGAACGCGGCCTTCACATCGGTATAGGTGGCGGGATTGTTCAGCCGACAGGTGAGGTCAACGACGGAGACGTCCGCGGTGGGCACCCGGAACGCCATGCCGGTGAGCTTGCCGTCCAACACGGGAATTACTTTGCCGACAGCCTTGGCCGCTCCCGTGCTGGAAGGGATGATATTGAACGCGGCTCCGCGGCCTCCGCGCCAGTCCTTGCCGGAGGGTCCGTCCACGGTTTTCTGGGTGGCGGTGGTTGCATGGACCGTCGTCATCAGCGCTTCCTCAATTCCCCAATTGTCATGGACGATCTTGGCCATCGGCGCGAGACAGTTGGTTGTGCACGATGCGTTTGATACGATATCCATGTCTTCGGAATAGGCCCCCTCATTGACACCCATGACAAACATCGGAGCATCCTTGGAGGGCGCTGAAATCACAACTTTCCGGGCTCCTGCTTTCAGGTGGCCGGCAGCTTTTTCGGCGTCCGTAAAAGCGCCGGTTGACTCCACGACGTACTCCGCCCCGCACGCGCCCCACGGAATCTCCTCCGGTTTCATGCACTTATAGGTGGAGATCTCCCTGCCGTTGACGGTGAATTTTCCGTCTTTAACGCCGACTTGGCCACGGAATCGTCCATGCACGGTGTCATATTTGAGCATGTACTCCATGTAATCGGGGTCGATAAAAGGGTCGTTAATTCCCATGATTTCGATATCCGGGTTATCCATAGCCGACCTGAATACCAGTCTGCCGATCCTACCGAATCCGTTGATTCCCACTTTAATTGGCATAATTTATCTTCCCCTTACTCCGTGTCCGCGCAAGCGGACACTGCTGATTCCAGATTCTGATAATGGGTATCCGGCAGAATAAAACCGGAATTCCGGACGCAAAAGGCGGGTAAATTACAGGATGGAGGGGGCGACGTCAAACTGGATGATCCCACAGGGGATCTTTCGACACCTGATCCAGAATCAGCGATTCAAAATGCTTGACAGTAGCGGGCCAATGTGTACCATGTGACGTGAGGATTAGTTGACAATCAATGTTCAGATGGTCACCGATGAAGGGGCGAAGAAGAGGGGAGGAACGATGTTTACAGTTGATCCTGTCCCTAGGGAAGTAATCGATAGTTGGCCGGTTGAAGAAGCGGGCCTGCCTACGCGCGTAATCAATAGTGTGCGTGGGGCAAATGTCTGTACCGTCGGGCAGTTACGCCAATGGCAGGAGCAGGATTTACTACGGCTCCGAAGCCTTGGCAAGGTGTCCCTGGATCAGATCGCCTACTTTTTCAAACTCTGCAGCCGGGTAGAGAAGGCGAACCAGCGGTTCAATACGATCCAAGAAGTATTCGACATCTTCCTTGACGTGCATCAGGCAAAAGTACTGGCCTCTCGATATGGGTTTCACGAGCCGGAGTTGAAGGCATCCAGGAACTGGGTGACCTTGCAGGAAATCGGGAACAAGGAAAACAAGACCCGTGAACGGATTCGACAGGTCGAAGAAATCGGCAAAGAGAAGCTGAAAAGCCGAATGGCGACGGTTTGCCTGCAGCCGTTCTACATGTTTTTTGAGGAATTCATCGATCAGCGCTCCAAAGCGATTGGGACCCAGGAACTTGCCGGACTGCGGCATCACGACGTGGTTCGAGAACTCAACCCCGCCAGTATCCTCCTTGCCCTCAGCGATCTTAACACCAGCCGGATCCTGTTCCGGAACGAGTTTTTCAGCACGCTGTCCCTCTCGAGTATTGAGTTGGTGGAGAACCACTTTCTAAAGCGCCTTTCCGATTCGGACTCACCACTGGCTCTCGACATCGTTTCTCAGTCCCTCAAGGGATTTTACGAGCTTAATGATCCCCAGATGGTGCGGCGGGCCATCGGGATCATCGCGGATCATCACCCCCTCATCGGCGCTTCGGTGGACGAGCGCTATTTTCTCTACACGACATCGGTAGACCCGCTGGTTGTAGAGATTATGGAGCATTCCGAACTGCCGGTTCATTACCGCACTGTAACGAGCCGGTTCAACGACCATGTCAAAAGCGGGAGCCGTAAAGGTGCAGGATTCGTTCTGGAAGTTCTCAACCGCATCGGGCGCTGCCGGCGGGTGGATCGGGGCATTTACACTCTCACGCCTGAGCCCTAAGCGAATTCACCGTTTTTTCACGGTTTGCGGGTAGCCATATCCTCGGGCAACCGATAGTCTCCCGGTTGCATGAAGTTGATCGACAAGTACTTGCTGCGGCAGCTTCTTGTTCCCCTTTTATACTGTCTGCTGGGATTCGTGATGATTTTTGTCATCCACGATCTCTTCGGGCATTTGGATGATTTCGTGGAGGCATCTTCGGACCCCATGGACATCGTGAAGTACTATTTCATGCTGGTGCCCTCGCTCCTCAACCACATTGTACCCACCGCACTCCTTCTGGCGGTTCTCTACAGCCTTTCTCTTCTCACCAAGAACAATGAACTGACGGCAATGCGGGCCAGCGGAGTCAGTCTCTACCGGCTGCTGATTCCCTTCGTTGCGGTCGGCGCACTCTTTTCGCTTGGGGTTTTTTACATAAATGAGCGAATTGGCCCGGATAATGCGTATTGGTGTGATCAGTTCATCCGAGGTTTGAAGTATCGGGAATCACCAGACGTGCATCTGGTACGGAACCATCCCCTGAAAAACGAGGTTGGAAACCGGATCTGGCTGCTGCGTGAATTCAACGAGGTGACCTACGAGATGAAGAACGTCCAGATTATTCAGGAGCGGGAGGACGGCAGTAACGACACTGAATACAATGCGGAATCGGGTTCCTGGATGGACGACATGTGGTGGTTTGAAAACGTGAAAATTCAGAAATACGACGAAAACAGCAACCCAATGGGCCGTCAGACAGAGCGGCGGGCCATGGAGATTCCAAATCTCACGGAGACCCCCAAGGATTTCCTTGCCGACATACGGGATGAGCAGGCGTTCATGTCGGCAGCTGAGATTTCCACTTTCATAAATACTCATCCAAATTTGTCAGAACGATCAAGCGCTCGATACCTAACAGACTTTCATTACCGATTGGCGACTCCATGGACATGCCTCATTTTAACCCTTCTTGGCATTCCGATGGGGGGGAAAACCGGGCGCAGTGGCGCCTTCATGGGCGTGTTTCTATCCGTCGGCCTGTTTTTTACATACTATGTTCTTATCACCTTTTTTATCAACTTGGGTAAGAGCGGTGGACTTGCGCCAATGGCAGCCGCCTGGATGCCGAATTTCATTTTTCTGATATTGGGAATCACTCTCGTGTACAGAATGAGATGAACAAGATTACCGGCTCTGATTGACGCGTAATCATCGCAATGCTACGTCGAGATTTGGGGCTGGTTAACCGCCAGAACGAATGGTTGCTGAGCTAAAGGAAGACGCATGGGAGGGGTCGATCGAGCCGTTGTGTTCCACAACGACGATGATCAGGGCGTACCACAGCCTACCTCCTTCTGTTGTCGCGGAGAGGGTGCACAGTTGTACCATCGCCACGCGTTACCCCTGTACGAACGGGTCGAATTCACCCTTGAATGCGGCTGCGAAAACGGGGACCTCGAGAAGATCATGTGCACGAGCATGGTCGTCCAATGCAGATTCGAACCATCTCACAACCTGTACCAAATCGAAGTCCAGTTTCTCGATCTTCCGGAATCGGTCCGGAACCGTATTGAGGGACTCATAACCGGCTGAGTGTACTATGTCCCTGCTCCGAGAATTTCTAACCTACGCGATCAAGCACGAATCGTCCGACGTGCATTTGAAGACGAATCGCCCGCCCGCGTTCCGCGTTCACGGCGTATTACGGTCCGTGGGATCCCGGGTGTGCTCACTCGATGAGATGAACGCCATCGTGAAGGATCTCATTCCCGATTATGCCATGGAAAAGTATAACCGGGACCACGAAGTGGATCTTTCTCACTTCGAACCCGAGGTGGGCAGATTTCGTGTCAACGTGTTCTTCAGCGCCGGCGTTCCGACGATAGCCATGAGACACGTCAAGACGGAGATCCTAAGTTTTCAGGAGTTGAATTTGCCGCCGTCCCTGCACGACCTGGCCTTGGCGCCCAACGGTATCGTGCTGGTCTGCGGCACCACCGGCAGCGGAAAATCAACAACCCTTGCCGCGCTACTTCAGCACATTAACAAAACACTGAATCGACGCATCATTACCATCGAAGATCCAATCGAGTACATCTTCAAGGACGAGCAATCGATCATTTCCCAGCGCGAAGTCGGGCTGGATACTCCGACCTTCGGATCCGCGCTGAAAAACGTGCTTCGCCAGGATCCGGACGTCATTCTAATCGGGGAAATGCGCGACCGCGAAAGCTTCGCGGCGGCGCTGGCGGCGGCGGAAACGGGTCATTTGTTTTTCAGCACGTTACACACAGGAAATGCGGCGCAATCGGTCCTTCGTATTCTCGATTTCTTTCCGGTCTTGGAGCGGGAACAGCTTCGAATGAGTCTCGCGGCGAACCTGAGGGCCGTCGTTTGCCAGCGCCTGATCCCGGCAATCCAGGGCGGCGTGGTCCCCGCGGTGGAAATCATGATGAACACACCGACGGTTCAAAAACTGATCGAAAAGAACGATCTGGAGATTCTTCCTGGCGCTATCGAAACCGGCACGGAAGACGGCATGCTCACGTTCGACCAATGCATCTACCACCAAATCCGCAACGGGGTCATTACGGAAGAAGACGGTCTGATGCGGTGCGACAATCCGGAAGCGCTGAAGATGAACCTGAAGGGCATCTTCCTGAACGAATCGAGGCGCATCCTGTCCTCCGTCGGGTGATTGCGGATCAACAATCCCGCAACGAAGAAGTCTGAGACAGGCGGCCTAGTCCGACTCAATCCGCACTCGGTAGATCCGGAATTGCTGGAAGGTATCGTCCACGCAGATCTCGGTCTCCGTATCGGCGATGATCGTTTCCAATTCCATCCAGGATCCACCGGAGGCGCCGTCGGCGGTTTCGACCACGTAGGTCACGCCGGGCATCGCGTTGAACGTGACGCGCACATTCGACCCTTCCGGCATGATCGTGGAGTGAACGATGAGTTCAAGATTTCGAAATCCGATATTCCTGTCATCACCGGGCTGGGCGTAGGACGCAAAGTCCCGGGCTTCGCCGGCCGCCAGAGTGACCGTCCCCAAAGTCGTGTACCCGAGAGGAATGGTGAGGGTCCGTGATGCATTGTTCGAGTTCAGCGGCCTCACTCTGACCCGAGAGCCATCCGACAGATCGGCGATAGGAACGGCAAAGCTGCCGCTCGCCTAGGATCTATCGTACCATGCGGATTCCCCATTGGAGCCGGTGAGCCGAACGTCAATGCCGCCAACGCCTTCCCCTTCATCGTACTCCCGATTGGCCGCATTCACCAGACCGATCCAATCTGCTTCAGCTTCCGGATTGTGGCGGGCCCGATTGATAAACCAACGTTCGACTTCCAGCCTCGAATCGATAATTCCATCACCCTCGTATCGGGTTGCAGCTGGAGAGGAAAGCCCGGCGCAAACAAAAAGAATAAGGCCAGACCAAATTATCAGGCAAAAAACGGTCGAACTGGGTACCCACTCTGCGTGCCGGCTCATAGAGATAAACCGAGCACTCAATGTTCCATTATGCGTCAACAAGCTTCTTTATCCGCCGCAGCATGCCAGATATAATAGAAAGGTGCACTCGATCCGGAGAATTCAGGTGGGCTATGGGTTGGGACCGAAGAATTATCAATTTCGAGAATAACTGGGCCGACTTTCCACGACAATCCATGGCAAATTGGGGATCAAAAAACGTCAGGATCGGATCACTCGGAGCCCTCAATACGCTCTAAGCCAAGATCGGAAAGGGCTTCGGATGCCCGGAAAGTCAAAATCTGCCCATTCGTAGGGTTGAAATCAAAAACGATACCCTTGCCTCCCCGTGGCAACTCCTTCGCGTACCCTGCCTGAACGAGCTCGACGAGATTACTCGGGGGCCGCCCCTGTTCGAGCTCGAAATCGAGAATATCCTTCTCCAGGCGAGCCGAGCTCAAACGCGTTTGGTGCTTTGTGCGAACTCGCTGCAGCATGTCCTTGGCGTCGCCGTCATAGCCTTCAACCGGACCGCTGGGCACGATGGTTCCGGAGCTGCATGCGCCTCCCGCAATGACGAATGCAAGGAGAAGAATAGAAAGAAAACCAGAGGAAACGGGATGGCCCGTCCCGACGTGTTGGCGGGCTGATCGGATAGTTTGAAAGGTCGAATTCATGAACCGTCGGCACAAAGTGTAGCTTCACGAAGGATTTGCAAGCATCGTTCCTTCCCTTTCCACGCTGACATCATAGTCAATGAAATCGGCAAAAGAAACAAGATTTGTATCCACGCAGGGGAGTCATGCCTCACGACCCGGATCTCCGTAATCAGGCTAGATTCGTATCTCACCGCCATGACGTAACCGAACACGAAAGTAATGAGAAGCGGAACCAGCATCATCAATCCGACGGACCAGCCGAATAATCTGGACTCCAGCTTAAGAGAGTCATCGCCGACGAGATGACCCAGTTCAGATGCCAGCCAATTGATCGTAAAGAGGAGCCAAATAATGCAGGTAATCAAGAGCAAGGAATTAATCATATAATGTGCCCCGACCCGGGGTATATATCGGTACCAGTAAACGAACGGGCCGAGGTAAATGAGCAGAAAGGACGAGACCAGCCCATGACGCGCATAGCGCTTCCAATGGGCGGACTGAACGCCACAATGCAAGACAAGGACAAATCCCACGTAGATAATGCCCATGCCAAGGATATAGGACGGCAGCCGAAGGCCATCCATCGTTCGGATATCCAAGGCGCGGAAATAGAGCAGCAGAGTGAGCGGCAAGCCCCAGAAAATGAACGCGAATCCGCGCATCGCCCGCACGATTGCGGACGCCGGCTGGTTGTGCAAGCCAGCTGAACTGGAGTCTAAATGCTGCATAGGCAAGTAGTTAGTATAGATATTTCTTTACCCAGTTGCAAGGAACTGGCGACTTGTGCTCGATTTCCTTTGAATCCAGGCTCTCTGATTGCCATCCTACTGCCAACGCGATGGCGCTGAATTCGTCCGTGATGAAAACCGTCTACCTTACACTGCTGATCACGGCAGTGGGGGCGGTACTATTTTTCTTCCTGGGCCGTCTGAATATCGATCCACGGATCTACCGCTACCTCGAATCCGGCACGGGGAAAACCGTCGCCAACATCATGGGCTGGAGCGTTGATTTCGATCTCCCTGCTCCCGACAAACCCGAGAAGGAAATGACGCAGGAGGAAATCCACGTCAAGCGAACCCTGCAGGAGGTGGTGGGATCCCGCCTTCCCACTCACCGGCTGGTGTTGAATTCAGGCGAAACTTTTGAAGGCAAAGTTCTCGCCATCACGCCAAAGCATGTAAAGTTCCAGGAGAATTACGGAGACAGCGGCGCCATGGCCGCTTCGATTCGCTGGAGCAGGATTCGCGAAGTGCGCGATCTGCACAATCGTCCACCGGAAATCACGTACCGGGACGTATTGCTACGGGTCAATTTCCCCGAATTCGAATTTCACCGGGATCCGCCCTACACCGTGGTAACGGACGAGAATTACTTTCGTGTTCAAAAGTCCGTAAAAGTATTGCGACGGGTTCACGATGGGTTCATGGAACTGTTCGAACCGCTGATCACCCATCCGGAACGGGGCGACGGAATCCAGTTGGTGTTTTTCGCCAAGGAAAAGCAATATAAGAAACACGCGGAGAGATACGCCC
>Ga0310121_10004532_pt1 | contig 12229 bp, 11 predicted proteins | sample CB27_Tmax_986_MG_FD_203504 | JGI IMG/M metagenome (GOLD analysis project Ga0310121, IMG submission 203504) | Marine microbial communities from Western Arctic Ocean, Canada - CB27_Tmax_986 | ecosystem: Environmental > Aquatic > Marine > Oceanic | place: Canada: Western Arctic Ocean | collected...
CTGGGCCTTTATTTCACTCTTGGGTTACCTTGCGCTCCTGCATGCTCGCATGTTCGGCCTGGTTGGTCCGTTCGGGATGGCCATCGGCGCTGTGGTCGGCTTCCAATTGATTCTCATGACCTGGTATGGTGTCAACTTCGTCCTGGCCTCCGGTCTTCACAGCTATGGGTTTGGCACTGGCGGAGGTGGATACATCGCCGCGTACCTCTCCAGCGAGGCCCTTTTCATGGCCATCGTTGCGGTTCGATACAAGATGGTCGGTCCGACATTGAGAAAAGCTTTGGCCGAAGAGGATGTGGAAAGAACCCAGGTCGAAGAAGGAATCGGGGATGTTCAACCAAGTGTTCCATGAGGCACCCCTCATCGCGCGTCAAGGCTGGTTTGTTCCTGGTCGTGACCCTGTTACTCGCGCTGGGTATCGTCGAAGGGGTGTGGCGGGTGATCTGTTTGGGTGGTGGCGACTTACCTCCCAACAAAGACCCTGACCTCAGGGGAGAATGGACATGGGTCAAAGAGAGGCTGAAGGCCGGTTCGCACTCCCTCACCATCATGGCCACGCAATTCGACCCCGAACTAGGCTGGGCCCTTCGGCCCGGCTACCGAAGCGAGGGAATGAACATCAACGCGCTTGGCCAGCGGGGACTCAAGACTGTTCCGATCAAGAGAAAAGATGACCACCTACGTATCCTTGTTATTGGCGACTCCTACTCCTTCGGTCCCAATGTCACGGATGAGGAAACCTACGCGGCCGTTTTGAGGGATTCTTTTCTACCGGATGCGGAGGTTGTCAATCTGGCCGTTTCCGGATATGGAACAGACCAGCAGATTCTACTTTATGAGCGCGATGGTGTTCCTTACGAAGCGGACATTGTGGTTCTCGGATTTTTTACACATGACATGTCCCGGAACGGTAGGCAGTTCCGTTTCTACGCCAAACCGATTTTCGAGATCCGAGACCAGGACCTTGTTTTAGCCGACGTCGAGATACCGAGCCCGACGGACTTGATTGGATTTTATACTTCGGGCCAACGCTCCATCCGCACACATGGTTCCTACGTTTTCGAGTATCTTCATCAAGAGTGGAAGGGCCTCATGCGGCACGGTCCCAAGGCCTCCACTCCGGAATGGGCGGTGACGGAAAAGATCCTTGAACGCTTCCATCGCCGAGCTCACGCCCAGGGATCGGAGCCGTTCCTGCTCGTCATCCATCACGAACAATTTTTAGAGACGGACGATTGTCGGTCAGCCGAAATCGCGGCCCTCCTGGTCAAAAAAGCCGAGGCACTTGGCATGAAGTACCTGGACCTGGGTCCGATCTTCCGGGAGAACAACACGAAGGAGGATGATCCGTTGTACTACGGACACTGGACCTCGAGAGGCCACAGAATCGCCGCGGAAGCCTTGTACCGGGCGCTTGTGGATGCAAGTCTCGTTACGCCCTCCCTTTTCTCATCCCCATAGCGATACCCGACGGCATGATCAGGCTTGCAACTCAAGCGACAGTTGTGTAGCCTCAATTCAGGCGGCTGGTCCCTCCAGAAGAGTGCGGAGGGTAAATAAAATGCTCAAATTTTCGCAGAAGGTGGACCCAAAATGAAACAACTAATTATCCTAATGACCCTCATTGCCCCATTGGTTTGCGGCTCGAACTCGTGGGCGCAATTACAAGGCATCCCACTCGGCTCGGCGCCAGACACACGCGGCGCCACGATTCCCAGCGCGGCGGAAATAAGCCAACTGTCTTCACCAGCGCCACAAACGTTCGCTCAGGCCGCGACAGTCAGCTCCCCGCAGGGAGCCGGCCTTTCGGGAATGAGATGGGTTCAACACCAAACCGGATATCGGATGCTGGTTCCCAAAGGCCAACAACTGCGTCCAGGATTCCAGGAGATTGATTATCCGGTCCAGCCCAATAGTTCCGGGCAGCCTCCCGCGGGTACGTTGAGTACCTCACGAGTGGCCTCTCCCTCCGCACCAAGACCGGTTGCAAACACTGCAACCTCCTCACCGCAGACCTATCGCGGTCCTCCAAGCCAAACATATTCATCCGCATTGGGTTCCCAAGGCGCTCCTCGAGGGAACAAACTTCCCTCCATGACCCAGCAGCGACGGTATGCCTCAGACAGTCCCGGCATTACCCCGGAAGGGATGCAGTGGTACCAACACAAAACCGGTTATCGGATCGTCGTACCCGCGGGAACCACTGTAAGCAGTGAATTCGTTGAGGTCGATACACCCTCTTATGCTCCAAAAGCCAGCCAGCTCCAACAGCAGGGTGGTTACCAACAGGTTCCCGGGCAAAGGATTTATGGCGGCGCTCCTCAGGCTCCTCAGCAATCTTATTCGCCTCCCCGACAGGCCTACGCTCCACCTCAGGCGTATCAGTTCCAAGCAGCTCCCCAACAGCAATATCAGCAACCTTACCAGCAGCAGTACGGTTACCGACCCCAACAGCAGATGTTGCCGAACACGCCTCCTCAAATGCAGCGTCAACTGCCTTACCAGCCACCCGGAATTCAGACCTCTCCGCCCATGACCCAGAACCCCGGCATTTACCAGCAGCGGCCCCCCTCGATGGGTGCCCGGACCGCCCCACTTGGGCAAAAGTACATGATCGGCCCAGGCGGCCAACGGGTCATGGTCAAGGAAAGCACCATCCCCGGCCAGGGCTGGCGTGATGCCACGGGCGCCGACTTTAACAGGCCGCCCGCAGGCGTGGTCGGCGGTCCTCCCCAGCAGCAGCGTGGGGTGAGAGGTTTCTTCAATCGTTTTCTGCCAGGTCGATAACCTTTGGGAGGGCGGGTTTCCACCGAGCCGCGTTGTTGTGGAGTATTGAAGCCATGCTTCCAGAGGTGTAGGATGGGTTAGCCGATAGGCGTAACCCACCAACAGGTACTGATACCATGACAACGGTCCAAGAAATCAAACAAGCGATACAAGGCTTACCACCCGATAAGGCTGGCAAACTCCGGGAATGGTTTCTGGAAAAAGACTGGGCGGAGTGGGATAAGCAGATTGAAGCCGATTCGGAGGCGGGCAAATTGGATTCTTTGATCAATGAAGCCCTCGAAGATAAGAAGGATGGCCATACCACGCCGGTCTAATGCATAGAGCCGCGCGGAGATTTTGGCGGTGTTACCACGATTTACCTCCCGAAGTCCAGAAATTAGCTGACGAGAAATTCGACCTGCTTAATAACGATCATTCTCACCCCTCTCTCCATTTCAAGAAGGTTGGTAAAGTTTGGGCGGTCCGGGTTGGGAGGGGCCATAGGGCACTGGCATTTCATGACGGAGAAGATTACCTGTGGTTTTGGATCGGAGGCCATGATAAGTATGAAAGGATCATTCAGGCCTGATATTAGGTTGGGTCGGCCTACGCTGACCGTCTGAAGACCCCACTTCCAACAAATCGGCTCAGCGTGGTGGGTTACGCCTACCGGCTAACCCACCCTACGATACAACCCCAGAATCCTCTAACCTCTTACCCAAAAGGAGCTTCGCCCCACTTTGGAAATTCGCCGCGCACGACCTGAAGATGTCCCATTGATCGTTCCCCTCTGGCGGGGGATGATGGACGAACACCGGTTGTGGGATAAACGCTTCGATCTTTCTGCCGAGGCCGACAGCGAATGCCTCGCCCAAATGGCCGAAATGCTCAGGGGGCCTGACACCGCCGCATTCCTGGCCGAAGAGGACGGGGTTGTCCTGGGTTACCTTCTCGCCCTGGTTCTGGAAAATCCCCCCATGTTTTCGGAAAACAAATACGGTTTCATTGCCGAGATGGCGGTAACTCCCGAATATCGTCGGCAGGGGCTGGGACGCGAGCTTTGGGACAGGGCGAAAAGGTGGCTTCTGCGGAAGGGAGTGCGGTCTGTGCAACTGAATGTCTCCGGGTCCAATGCTCCTGGGCTGGCCTTATGGAACTCGCTCGGCTTCGAGGAGTTTCTCAAGATCCTCTGGCTCGACTTGGATGAATCGGATTCTGCGGAGGAGCATGCTTCGTGATCCCAATTGGTCCGATCTTTCAGAGCATGCGGCCCCGGCAGTGGACGAAGAACGCTTTTGTCTTCGCACCCCTGATATTCGGTCAAAAGCTGAGCGACTTTCAAACCTTATTAAGTTCTATCGGGGCCTTCCTGGCATTTTGCCTCGCCGCCGGCGCCGTTTACTTATTCAACGACATCCGCGATGTCGAAAGCGACCGACTGCATCCCGCCAAGAAGCAACGCCCCATCGCCGCTGGTGATTTGGGAGTCGGGACTGCTCGCGGAGCTGGTATCCTATTTGCCGCGGCGGCGCTCCTCTTGGGGGGAACCATCCACATTAAGATTGCCGGTGTTCTCCTCCTGTACCTTTTCCTGAACTTTATTTACACAGTTATCCTTAAGCATGAAGTCATCCTCGATGTGCTGCTGGTCGCGGTAGGTTATCTTTTCAGGATTGTAGCGGGGGGACTTGCTGTCGGTGTGGAGATTTCCGGATACCTGTGGCTCTGCACACTCCTGCTGGCCATCTTGCTCGCATTGGGCAAACGCAGGCACGAGCTGGTCGTGTTGGAGGATGCCGCCAACCACCGCCAGATACTGGACGAATACAGCCCCGAACTATTGGAATCGATGATGAGCGTGATGACCGCCTCAATCCTCGTGTGCTATGCGCTCTATACCCAGGAGGCAGTCGGCGGAGAGAAAAATCTGAAATGGACCATACCGTTTGTCATCTACGGCATTTTTCGATACCTGTACCTGATCCACAAGAAAGACATGGGCGGCGACCCGGCGGAGATCCTCTTCGACGATTGGCGCATGACCCTGAATGTCATCCTCTGGGCTCTGGTCGCTGTCTTCTTTGTTTACTTCGCTGGGTAATTCACCCTACCAATTACTAAAACGGAGGGCGGGTTTTCCAACCCGCCGCGTAATTGTGCTTTCGGCGGACCAGAAAGTCCGCCCTCTCAATTGACTAAAGCGATTCACCATCTTACCATCCCCACTTGTTCTAGTCTGTTCGGGGTGCGCAAGGATGGGTCACGGGAAAATCCGATTTGCTATTTTAACGCTAGCGATTTCCTTGCTCGAATTCGGTCGTCCATGCCTTGCTCAGTCGGCCACCGATATCGTCGAGGCTACAGAAGTGATATGCGCAATCGAGTATCGGCACTTCAACGCACCCACAACTCGAGGCGGCATAACCTGTAGTCCTGAGTCCCCCGGTAACGATTTCTTTTTCCTAAGCGGTGGGTGGTTCGAAACCATCATCGGGTCACCTGACTGCAACTGTGATTTCGATATTGATGGGTTGCTGGGGTGTGAGGAAGTCCTCCTCTGTCTGGACTCCATGGACAACGATGTTGACAACGATTGCCTGGGGGACGGCCTCGAAATCCTGCTTGGGTTGGACCCGCTGAATCCGGATACCGATGGCGATGATGTCATTGACGGGGAAGATGACGCCGACACGAACGGAATCCCCGATGGTGAGGATGATTTTGACCAGGATGGTTTGACGAATTGCTTGGAGACAACCATTGGGATCAATCCAACTGCTTTGGACACGGATGGTGACGGTTTTCCCGACGGCGCTGAAGTGGATGTCGATGGAACTGCTTTGAGTGATCCCCTCGATCCCGAAAGCACACCAACCCTCCGCTTACCGCCAGTCTTCCGCAATCCAATCCAGACATTCTAACAGTGGGTCCGAACGTAGTCACATCTTATCCACCGACATCGGTTTCGATTCTATCATCAGCACTTGAAAACGCGGGTAACGCTCTTAACGTGTCCGTGGCCTTACCGCCGGTTGCGGTGTCGCTCCCCAGTTCGGATCCTTCGTCAGTAGGAGGATTGGATGCGAACACCGGTGTCGCACTCCCCCCAGTTAGGTTGGAATACCAATGAGATATTCATATTAGATGACCCGATTAAAACGATAACGAATAAAAATGAGTTGGAGGAGGAAATTAGAATGTTCAAATCAATTCAACTGTTCACCGCGGTAAGCCTGTTTGTCCTGCTAGTCCTAACGGGTGAAATATTCGCTCAATCTGTTTCGGGAAGCACGGGTGCTGATGGAGCTCTTTTGATCCCAGCTGCCTCAGGGACAGTTACCCTGGAGGTACCGGATCCGGACGGAATTTTTAACTTCACAACTGTCACTATCGAAAACGGCGCGACCGTCCGGTTTAACAACAACGCTCTAAATACCCCGGTATACTTTCTGGCCACCGGAGATGTCATCATCGACGGAAGAATTGAACTCACCGGCAAAAACGGGACCACTAACCCACCGGTTGGAGGCCTGGGTGGCCCAGGTGGTTTCGAAGGCGGAGTTCCCGGCATATCAGGATCCCCTGCGGGTGCTGGCCGTGGGCCTGGGGCGGGAGGACCGGGATCTACCTCAGGCCTTGCGGGACGGGGAAATTACGGGGGAGCAACCAGCAGCCCAAGGGCTGCCGACGGCTCCACTTATGGCAGCCCCCTCCTGGTCCCCTTAGTTGGTGGGTCGGGGGGTGGTGGGTATGACGGCCAACCCGGATTGGGCGGCGGCGGTGGTGGCGGCGCCTTTCTGGCGGCTTCTGACGCCGAAATCAACATGGGAGGTACGGGCGTTATCATATCGCGTGGTGGTGAGTCCTCTAATAATGCAGGGAGCGGGGGAGGCATCCGTTTAGTAGCCCCAACGATACAGGGTACAGGAACAATTGATGTATTCGGCGGTGCAGGTGGATTCGGAGGCCCTGGGCGGGTTCGAATAGATGTAATCAATCGCCGCCAGCTCCAATTCACTTTTAACCCGATCACTGCTGTTTCTATCGGTGGGTTCCTTTCCGTGTTTCCGGACGTGATCCCTGAATTAGCGATCACTCACGTTGCCGGAAAAGACATACTTGAGGGAACCACACAGGCCGTGCTTGTGACTCTCCCCCTGGACTCCACCACGCTGCAACAGGTATCTGTCCAAGCGCGTGATTTCGAGGGGATGGTTCCCGTCAGTGTTGTGCTGACACCCGATAGCGGGGCTCCAGTAATCGAGGACATTACCTTCGATATGAATTTGGCAAATCCATCGATAATCGACTTAATGATGAATTTCCCGGCCAACACACCGACTACAGTTCACGCATTTACTAAGTAAGGCTAACGGAGGGCGGACATTCCTGTCCGCCAATCCTTCGGAGTAGAGCCTTTAGGCTCATTTCCATCGCTTCAATTTCCTCGTCTGATACCGCTTGAGTGAAAGCGTGTAGGATGTAGGGTGTGATCCAATGAACGGAGGGCGGGTTTTCCATCCGCCGCGTGATTGGATTCTCGGCGGGTTGGAAAACCCGCCCTCCCAGTCCTAAGTCGCCTGGTTAAGTGTCGCCAGGAACTCCGCATTATCCCGTGTCTTCTTCATGTGACCGATGATCTTGTCCATGACCTCCACCGGCGGCATATCGGCGATTACCTTGCGCAACAACCAGATGCGCTCGATCTCGTCTTCGTCGAGAAGGAGTTCTTCCTTACGCGTGCTCGATCGGGATATATCAATGGCCGGGTATATCCTTCTCTCGGCGATCTTCCGGTCGAGGTGCAGTTCCATATTGCCCGTCCCTTTGAACTCCTCGTAAATGACCTCGTCCATCCGGCTGCCTGTGTCGACCAAAGCAGTGGCGATAATCGTCAGGCTGCCGCCTTCTTCGAGGTTTCTAGCGGCGCCGAAAAAACGTTTCGGGCGCATCAGGGCCGCGCTGTCCAAACCGCCTGTCAGGATCTTTCCGCTGTGTTGAACCACCTGGTTATGAGCGCGCGCCAGGCGAGTGATACTGTCTAGCATGATGACCACGTCACGGTTCATTTCAACAAGACGCTTGGCCTTCTCGATGACCATTTCGGCTACCTGAACGTGACGTTCCGGCGGCTCATCGAAAGTGGAACTGACCACCTCGCCGTTGACACTGCGTTCCATATCCGTGACTTCCTCGGGCCGTTCGTCGATCAAGAGGACAATGAGGTTTAAGTTGGGGTAGGTAGTCGTGAGCGCAGTGGCGATATCCTTGAGGAGCATCGTTTTCCCAGCCTTGGGCGGGGACACGACAAGTCCGCGCTGCCCGCAGCCGATCGGGCAGATCAGGTCCACAAGCCGCGATGACATCTTGTGCGGATCGTATTCCAACTTGAACCGGCGATCGGGGTGAAGTGGCGTTAAGTTCTCAAACAGGCGGCGAGTTCGCGCAAGCTCCGCGGACTCGTGGTTGATCGCCTTCACTTTAAGCAACGCGAAATATCTTTCGGTTTCCTTCGGTGTGCGGATCTCCCCGGTGACCGTGTCGCCCTTCCGTAAATCAAACCGCCGGATTTGAGAGGGCGATACATAGATATCATCCGGTCCGGGGAGGTAGCTGTAATCGGAGCTTCGCAGAAACCCGAATCCATCAGGCAGGACCTCCAGCACTCCTTCTCCCAATAGCGCGCCCGCCGTGGCAGCTTGCGCCTGGAGGATCTTGTAAATCAGTTCCGATTTACGAAGCCCCGAGTACCGGTCGATCTTCAGCTCTTCCGCAAGGCTCATCAACTCGAGGATGGACTTGTGTTTAAGCTCCTCGATTTCGACCGTTGCGGGACCCGAACCGTTGTCAGACGCGGAAGGCCTGACTTCCGGTTCTTCCACATCCACCGGGGTACTAGGGGCAGCGCGCTTTGCGATACTCCTCGTAGCTCTCCTCGGTGCTTCTTCTGAGACTTTCTTTCGACCTCTCATTTTCAACTATCCTTCCGGCTTTCGCCAATTTCCTTTCAGGCGCAAATTGCGCCTTTCTGATTTGCCAGTAGTGTTCTTTCGGTCCCTCCCAACGAGAAAGCGCTACCTCGTCGGAACAGACCACACACCACACTTCATCAAACCAACTCTCAATTCCCCACTCGGGGATAAGCGCCGCCGCCACGACCGCCACCCTGTTTTCTTCGCGCGGGCGGTCCAGCCATTCTTTGATCCGGTCGAGAAGCGGTGGATGAAGCAGGTTGTTATACTCCTCCAAAACCGCCGCATCCGAAAACACCATCTCCCGGATTCTGGATCGATTCAGTTCGCCTTCTTTGCCACGAACCCCATCGCCCAGCAGGGCTGCCACCTTATCTACAATCTCCGGTTCCCCGAGCAATTCATGCCCGATCCGGTCTGCTTCAATCCCCTCCGCCCCGAGATCCTCCAGGATTCGGAGCACTGTCGATTTGCCACTCCCCACCGTCCCAGAGAGCCCCAGCGCCGGCATCTGATTCTATCAGGCCAAACTGGCCCATGACCTTCCTGTTCGTACTTCCACTTCGATGGGGACAATCAGCTCGAACGCCGAACTCATTACCTTTGGCAGCAATTCAGCCACCGCCTCAACCTCGGCGTCGGGTGATTCCAAAATGATTTCGTCATGAACAGTCAGCACCATGCAAGCTTCCAAAGACAGCAGTAAGAGCTCCTCTCGCAACTCCACCATCGCCTTCTTCAAAATGTCCGCGGCAGACCCTTGAATAGGAGCATTGATCGATATCCTCGCTTCGGCGCCGGTGCGACTGCGCGGGCGCGCGACTTCGATCCTGCGGCCTGCCAATGTTTCGACATACCCGTTCTTTTCCGCGTCCTCCAGAACCTTATCAAAGTAAGCCTGAATCTTCGGATACCGCTCGAAATAACGGTCCATGAAACCACGCGCCTCGCCTCGAGAAATACCAAGACGTGAGGCTAAACCAAATGCGCTCATTCCATAGTTCAAACCGAAGTTAATTTCTTTCGCCTTGCGCCGCATGTCCTTGTCCACATCAGCGATATCGACCCCGAAAACCTCGGCAGCTGTGAAAGAATGAATGTCCTGCCCCTCACGGAAGGCTTCTAAAAATCCAGGGTCCTCTGAGAAATGGGCCAGGACTCGGAGTTCGATCTGAGAGTAGTCAGCGGCGACATAAGTAAAACCCTCTTCCGCGACAAAAGCCTCCCGAACACGCCGCCCCATTTCTGTCCGGATTGGGATGTTCTGTAAATTAGGCTTGCTGCTGGAGATGCGACCCGTGTTCGCGATTGTTGAACTGTACGACGTATGAACACGTTTGTCACCGGGATGAATCAGCTCCGGCAATGCGTCCAGGTATGTGCTTTTCAGTTTCGCGAGTTGACGGTACTCGATGATCTTCTCTGCTAATGGTTCGCCCTTGCGCGCTAAGTCTTCCAGGACTTGCTGACGGGTCGAGCGGTCTCGTCCAGCGGGAATTCCGCGCTCGTCAAAAAGAATGGTGGCCAGTTGCTTGGGAGAATTTGGGTTGAACTCGTGCCCGGCGATGGCGAAAACTTCGGATAAAGCCCGGTCGATAAGAGTTTGCGTCTCCTTGGACTGCTCCTTCAGGACACGAGGCGCTATGCGTATACCGCGCGCTTCCATTTCCTGGAGCGTCTCCGCGAGCGGGAGTTCTACTTTCCGGTACCAATCCTCAACACCCGGTTGCAGCTCCTCGGAAAGTTTTTCGTGAAGCGCGACTGTGACTTCAGCATCCTCCGCGCCGTAACGGTAAACCTTCTCGGCGGGGAGTTGGTCCATCGTGATCTGATTTTTCTTGTCTTCGCCAATCACCTCAGTGATCGGGATCATCTTTCGTCCCAGATGTTGGAGAACCAGGTCGTCCAACTTCAACGATTCGGAACGGCTGTGTAGCACATGAGCCAGAACCATCGTGTCACCACACCAGCTGCGGACAGGAAGACCGTGACGCTCCAGGATGCGCCCATCGTACTTCAAGTGGTGCCCGATCTTTCCAATTTTTGGGTCAGCCAGCAGGGGGCCGAGAGTTTTTTGAACTACCTTAAGGTCAATGTTCGGTTCACCGGTATGTTTGATCGGGATGTACCAACCACGACCCTCGACCGAACCGATGCATATACCCACTAGCTCCGCCGTCTGTTGATCCACACCCGTGGTTTCGCTGTCCAAACCGAAGAACTCCATCCCACCCAATTCCTGCACAAGGCTTTTGAGTTCTTTGGCGTCGGAAATAAGACGGTAATCCGTCGTGGGTTCGGGGGTATGAGCCCGGCCGTTGGTGGGCGCGGCAGCCGACTGAAGGTGGAATTCGGTTTCGGCAGAGGCCCGTTTGAACCCCAGTTCCAGGAACATCTCCGCCGCACGGCTCCAATCGGGTTCCCCGGGGAGCAGGTCATCGTCTCCACATTGCAGGCCAACTTCCCGATGAAGGGTCGCCAGCTCTTTGGAAAGCAGCGCCTGTTCACGGAATTCGATGAGATTCTCACGCAGCTTCGGTTTCTTGATTTCCGAGGCGTGATCGAGTGTTTCCTCCAACGACCCATATTCAGCCAGCAGTTTCGCCCCAGTCTTCTCCCCGACGCCGGGGACGCCCGGGATGTTGTCCACCTTGTCTCCCATCAATCCGAGCAGATCGGCGAACCGCTCGGGGGGAACCCCATAACGCTCCTCGACACCGGCGCAATCGTAGGTCTTGGTATTCCGGCCGTGACGGCGCACAACATGAATTCGATCGCTTACAACCTGGAGCATGTCCTTGTCGGGGGAATGGATATAGACATGGACATCTTCCCCCGAATCACGCGCCAGGCACCCGAGAATGTCGTCCGCTTCCACACCTTCCTGGGATAGCACCCGGATTCCTAAAACCGTCATGAGCTCCTCGATAACCGGGAACTGTTCCGAAAGATCGGTTGGAGTCGGGGGACGATCCGCTTTGTATTCCGCATAAGCCTCTGTGCGTTCCTCCGGCGTCCCCCGGTCCATGACCACTGCAAGATAGGTGGGTTGGTATTCCTGTTTGAGCTGCTCAATCGTCTGGTAAAATCCAAAAACAGCCCCTGTCGGGGCGCCCGAGGGGCTTGATAAGTCCTGAAGGGCAAAGAACGACTGGTACGCCAGCGCGGTTCCGTCCACCAGGACCATTGTTTTCTGACCGTTTGACACCATTTTCGACTTTTTTGGGAACAGACTCCAAAGATTGGGAGCCGGCCTCGTGGGGTAGAACCGGTACTATCCCGCTCAAGTGCAACTATAATTCTCGATCCGTTGTCCCTATTCCAACGTGCCGCTGCTGGAACCTATAACTCCGGGGTTATTCTAACGAACCGCAAACTTCTCTGGGTGAATATTTAGGGTGAATTCCAGGAGGAGGGTTCTCCGGGAGGCCCCTCTTGATTACTGATATGATCTCATACTAGGCAACTCGGATACCCCTGTCAAGTGT
>Ga0310121_10004534_pt1 | contig 12222 bp, 6 predicted proteins | sample CB27_Tmax_986_MG_FD_203504 | JGI IMG/M metagenome (GOLD analysis project Ga0310121, IMG submission 203504) | Marine microbial communities from Western Arctic Ocean, Canada - CB27_Tmax_986 | ecosystem: Environmental > Aquatic > Marine > Oceanic | place: Canada: Western Arctic Ocean | collected...
CGGATGCCGCCGACACCATGGTCACCGCACAGTGGCTCGATAATGTCGCAGATGGCGAGACCGACCCTGAAGTGACGATCAAGCAACGCGAGACAATCCAGGGCGAATTGCAAACGCGAACGTCGCTGGTCGTCAAATCGCGGCAGGTTCGCCCGCCTAGTGATGTGAAGAATCCGATTACCTCCTCTGCCGATGCGCCCGACTACGAATTACTTGATGTCATTGGGGAGGGTGGCATGGGCGTTGTTTACGCCGCCCGTCAGTCGGCCATCGCGCGCACTGTCGCGGTGAAGATGCTCAAAGGCGACGAAGAGCATACGGTAGAGCAGCGCGATAAATTCATCTCCGAGGCGGTCGTCACCGGCGAGCTGGATCACCCCAACATCGTGCCGATTTATGATCTTGGTGCGAACGACTCAGGGGCGTTGTTTTACTCAATGAAACGAGTGCGCGGCACTCCGTGGGACGACGCACTCGACCAGAACTCGCTCGATGAGAATCTCAATATCTTGCTGCGTGTGGCCGATGCGGTTGCCTTTGCCCACGCCAACGGCGTGCTGCATCGAGATCTCAAACCTGAGAATGTGATGCTCGGCGATTTTGGTGAAGTGTTGTTGATGGATTGGGGATTAGCTCGCATTAGTGCCGAGTTTCCCAATGCCGATGCCGTCAGCCAATCGGACGTGATGGGGGGTACGCCCGCCTACATGGCACCAGAAATGGCGACCGGTCCCATCGATCAAATCTCTGCCGCCAGCGACACTTACTTGCTCGGGGCGATTCTGTTCGAGATCATTACTGGCCATCCGCCACACTCCGGCAAGAACGTGATGGCCTGCCTGTTCGCTGCGGCAAAGAACAAATTCGTCCAAACCGATAAGTCGGGCGAGTTATTCGAGATAGCCATGCGAGCGATGGCGACCGAACCGGCGGATCGCTACGTCACTGTGCAGGAGTTTCAGGCAGCGATTCGACAGTACCAGTCACATTCAGAGAGCGTACTGCTGACCGATAGCGCCTCGAAGAACCTGGAGGCCGCAATCGTCGGCGACGACTACGATTTGTATTCGCGATCCGTCTACGGCTATCAAGAAGCACTCAGCCTTTGGTCAGGCAATCGTCGAGCACAAGAATTATTGACCGCGTCCCGTGGTGCCTATGCTCAGTCGGCTTTGGATCGCAGCGATTTTGATCTCGGTATTTCGTTACTTGACGCGGAAGAACCAGCGCACGATGAACTGCTCGGTAAACTAGTGGCGGGCCGTGACGAACGAGAATCTCGTAATCGACGTCTCAAGCTGATGAAGGGCGCGGTGGTCGCCCTGCTGTTGGCGGTCGTCGGCATCGTGTCGGTTGCTTCGGTCCTGGTGTGGCAAGAGAGAAATAAGGCCATAACCGAGCGCGACCGAGCAGATGCCAATTACAAGGAAGCTGAGGCGGCCCGACAGGTTGCTGATGAGCAAAGAGCGCTTGCCGATGAGCAAAGAGACGTTGCCGACGAACAAAGAGAAATCGCTGTCAAAGAAGAGGCCCGCGCCAAGCGTGAGGCGGCCCGCGCTTTAGAGCAAGAACAGATTGCCATTCAAGCGAAGAAAGACGAAGAGTACGAAGCTTACGTTGCACGGATCGGTCTGGCGAGCGCTAAGATTGAGGAAAACGCGTTCGACCGTGCATTTGAATTGCTTGAGCAATGCAATCCCGAACTGCGGCATTGGGAGTGGGGACGGCTTTCACATCTTTGTCGGCTGAGTCGGAAAAATTGGCGGGTTGATGGACCGGTCGAGGCGGTGGCGATCTCGCCCGACGGCCGCTATTTCGCCAGTGGCGACTGGGACGGCAAAGCCAAACTGTGGGACCTGGAGACCGGGGCTGCTCTGCATACGATTGCCCATGGCCAGTACGTCCATGCTGTGGCATTCGACGCGACCGGAAAATGGCTGGCGACCGGTAGCAGCGATCAATCGATCAACATTTACGAAGTTGCCAACGGCAAGTTGCACCAGTCGCTTGCAGGGCACACCGATGCGGTGGTAAGCGTCCGTTTCTCTGCTGATGGCGAGCGTCTATTGAGCGCAGGGTTCGACAACACAGCCCGCATATGGAATTTAGCGTCAGGCGAGTTGGGGCAGACCTTAACTGGGCATAGCTGGTGGGTTTGGGCGGCTCAATTTTCACCCGATGATCGGCAGATCGTAACTGCCAGCCAAGACGGCAAGGCAATCGTTTGGCAGCGCGACGAGAATGCGGTCTACCAGCCGTTGACCGAGTTTGCCAAACATAACGGTCCGATTTATGCCGCACAGTTTTCGCCTGATGGTGCAACGATCGCCACGGCCGGTTACGACCGTCGCGTGTTGCTGTGGAACCCTGCCGTGGTGCAACCGGTCGATATTGCGCGACGGCTCGACGATCAAGCCGATCCTCCCGCGCCATTCCGCGAACTGGCGCAGCACGAAGGGCCTGTGCGCAGCCTGGCATTTTCGCCCGATGGCAGTTCCCTTGTGTCGGGTGGGCAGGACAACGTCTTACGAGTGTGGGATCTGGCGGCCGAACAAGAACGTGCGATTCTGCGCGGTCATGCCAGTCACGTCCGCGATTGCGTCTTTTCTCCTGACGGCCGCTGGCTATTGTCGGCGGGTCGTGATCAGCAAATCAAACTATGGCAGCCGAGCGGCTCCGGTGAATCGTTGCTACTTGGTGGCAACGCGACCGACGCGGTGTTGGCTGCGCGATTTTCTCGCGACGGAAAACAGATTGTCACGGCCAACCGCGACCGGACAGCCATTCTTTGGGATGCCCAGCGCCAGACCGAGTTACAGTTTTTCGCTGAGGGGCACGACTTTCTCGCCTCTTCGTCGGTCTTCTTTGCCAATGGCGATCGTCTCGCGACGGGAGCCGGTGACGGCACGGTGAGGATTTGGGACGTAGCCACAGGCACAGAGATTCTGCGGATTGACAGTACGGGTCGAACCGCGGCACTGGCTGTATCGCCAGACGGTCAATGGCTCGCCACCGGTAGCGACGGCAACGAAGCAGTGGTCTGGAATATTCAGACAGGTGCGAAAATCGCTCTCTTCGAGGGACATCAGGCCGCGGTGACGGCGCTCGGTTTTTCTCCCGATGGTCAAACGCTCGCCACCGGCGATGACTTGGGTCGCTGTCGACTTTGGAATTATGAAACCAAGAGAAACGAGTGGACCGCTTCGCATTGGCTGCGAGGGCATAGTCGTTCAATCTCGGCCTTGACTTTCGTAGCGGGTGGCAGCCGTTTGGTCACCGCCAGCGGCGATAACAGCTGCGGGCAGTGGGACGTTGCTTCGGGAAAGGAAATCACCGAGTTGGTGTTGAAGCATCCTGATTGGATCGCCGACATGGCTGTCTCTGACGATGGCGCGCGAGTGCTTACCTCGTGTGACGACGGGAAGCTACGCTTGTGGTCGTTGAGCGACGCGCAGGTCGTGCGTGAGATCGAAGCACCGGCAGGCGTCGCGTTCACTTCGGTCGACCTTTCGCCCGACGGCGATCGAGCGCTGGCGGCCTCTGCCGCGAAAGGGACTTTGCAGATGTGGGATTTGGAGACTGGCCGCGAGGTGACCGGTCGGCAGGAGATTGGCGCGGATAGCAGCGCATGGCTGGATTTTGGTGATCGAGCCGGTATTCTCTGGGCCGCTCGGTTTGCGCCGCAAGGTGATCAGGTGCTAACAATCGGCGGTAACGACGCGCAGCTGTGGGACATTGCGACCCGCGAGTCGGTTGTGCGTTTCAGCCCACATGGTGCCGTTGCCGCCGCCGACATTTCGCCCGACGGCAAACTGTTGGTGACCGGCAGCTGGGATCAATCTGCAAAAATATGGGACATCGCCTCGGGACAAGCTGTGCGGAAGCTCGACGGCCTGCACCGAGGCTACGTTAATAGCGTTGAGTTCTCGCCTGACGGAATGTGGGTGCTTACTGGCAGCGATGACGGTACCGCCCGATTGTGGGAAACGTCGACCGGGCAACCGGTCGAGCCGACGTTACGTGGGCACAAGTCGCGCGTGCGACAAGCCCGCTTTAGCGGCGACGGTCAGCGAGTGCTGACGACCGCCAACGACAAGACGGCTCGGATTTGGGATCGTCAGACAGGTACGTCGTTGCAGACGCTCGTCGGTCATGAGTGGGCAGTTCTTTGCGGTGAGTTCTCGGGTGACGGCGAGCGAGTGATCACCGGCAGCGAGGACAACACCGCTCTTATTTGGGACGCGAACACGGGTCAGTCGCTGCTGAAACTGGCGGGCCACACCGATAGCATTACTTCCGTGGCATTTTCCCCTGACGGCCGCCGCGCGATGACTGCTAGCCAAGACAATACGGCGAAACTGTGGGATGCTATCACCGGCAAAGAGATTCTTACGCTCAGCGGGCATAATTCCGAGCTTACGTCGGTCAGCTTTTCGCCTGACGGCGGTGCGGTGCTTACGAGCGGCCGTGACGGGGCGACGATTCTTTGGCCAGCGGTCGACTGGCGAGTGCCTGGTAAGCGGCAAGCAGCCCGCTAGACGAATTGCCGCGCAGCACAATCGAAACCACCCTCAAGAGTTGCCCACATGGCACCGATAACTAGGACAAGGTCGGATTACGCGCAGGCGGTTCGCTAGCACCGACGCAGCGACTTACCTTTGTCGAACAAGGATGGATCGACGTGGCGAACTACTTAAAAAATGAGAAGACAGACGCCGCCGGCAATGTTGCTGGCCAACAGCCGATTGTGCTCGCCCGCTTGCCGCGCGTGGTGGACTCGCAGCCGAGCCCCGATGGCCCAGCGGCCGACCAGACATTACCTCCGCCCGAAGTGATGCCGCAGCTCAACCTGCGGTCCGAAATCGAGCGGCGAACTCGGCTCGACATTGCTACGGCACACGGGGAAGACTACGCCTCGTCCGTCACTCACTTTGTCGATTCCCAGCATGCTCCACGTCTCGAGCAGTCGGTTGCGTCGCAGCCCGACGAGTCGGTCGAGTTGCGAGCCACCAATACGAAGCCGACTAGCTTAGGCGAAAGTCTGTTTCAGTTGCACTCCCAGCTAGCGCCCCACGCGGGACTGATTGTCGCATTGGCCCTGATCGCTTCGGCGGGGCTGCTGTATTGGATGATCGTCGGTCCGACGAATGCTCTGGTACCGAATTATCAAACACCCGGTTACGAAATTCATTCCGAGGGGTTTGGGGCGACTAGCAACTATCGGCCGGAGGCCACCGAGCCAGATTTCTCGGCCGACGTCCGACCAGCGACGGAACCAACAAGCTCGCTCGATCAATGGAATCGAATGACTTTTCCAGATTTGCCGCAGCAAGTCGCGGTGCCTGAAATAATGGCGCTGCCCAAGGCGCCCACCGCCGCCGTCCCTCTGTCCGAGATGTCAACGGCAGCGCCGCGGGAATCGTCGCCACCTGTCGAAGTTCAATTTCCTGCGACCAGCCACCCCCAAGCTTTGGACTTCGGGGCGCTGCAGGGCAATTCTCCTACGGCCGTTCCGCGGTCGTTACCGGAAGTCGCCGAGCGCCGTTCGGAGACCACCCATCGATAGCACTGCACGGAACTACTTGTCATGAGTCAGATTGACGAAGCATTTATTCGAGCCTATGCCACGCCCGAAATATCGCCTGCGCCGCCTACGAGCGCCCCAGTCAGTGACACACTCGTCGTGGGCGCGCCCCTCCAAGTGGCTCGACGGCAACAATCCGAGATTCAGTCACAATCACCGTTGGCCGGTTTGCACGCCGGTCCGCACATACGATTGCCTTCCGCCGCCGATCCACCTAGCGAGGCCCAACCCGCCGCTTGGACGCCGGAGCCGATTCCAACACCTCACTTTCATCTTCCCAGCGCCGATGATCAAGACACGATGTATCAAACGGCCACTGTGGCAGCACCTACTCCGGTTGGTACCCAAGTGGTCACGACGCAGACGATTGCGGCGATGCCTGTCGAGCCAGCCAACCAACGTCGACCCCTGTCGACATTTTCACCACCGGAACGACCGGTGACCACTGAGTTCAATCCTGTGTTCGAGGTCGACGCCTTTCGCTGGCCCAAGATTACCGACGATCTACTCTCCGCCCATCATCCGCTGCTCACTCCGGTCGCGGAGCAGCTCTTAACCGTCAGTGAAGCAGGGCGTTCGCTTGTCGGCGTTGCGGGCACTCGCCTCGGGATTGGTTGCACAACGGTGCAAATGTGCTTGGCGCGGATGATCGCAGACGCAGGTAAGTCAGTTGTGTTGGTCGATGCCAACTTTGCTCAAGCAAGGCTGGCACGCGACCTGGGACTCGAGTTTGATACGGGTTGGGAAGACGTACTCACCGGGCGGTTGCCACTAGCGGAATGCGTCGTCAATTCGCTGCAAGATCGCATGGCGCTGCTGCCGTTGGCTCAACCCAACACTGCGCCTGCTGAATTGTTGGCGAGTATCCAAACTTCGGTCACCGCCGGAGTATTACGTTATCACTACGACCTGGTGCTGTTCAACCTTGGCGCTGCCGGCCAGCCGCCGCAACTTTCAGCTGCGCAAAGCGTGCTGCAGCATTGTCGGCTTGATGCCAGCATCATTGTTGCAGACACCGCTAAGAATGGTTCCGCCGACCTCGCCCAGATCGATCCGCTGATGTCTCTTTTCGGCCAAACGTGTCTCGGCGTCATCGGCAATTCCGCCGCTTAGAAGCGACAATACGCCTCGGTTCACCAAGCGAACTCATCGAAAGCTCAACTCATGTACGAAGAATACTGGCAATTGGCGACCAAGCCGTTCGAGCCCACCACCTCTGAGCCATTCCGCTATGCGACTGCCGGCCAACAAGCCGCACTACACAAGCTACGCTACGCCGTCGAGAGCCGTCGCGGCGCCGCACTACTGGCCGGCCCATCGGGTGCCGGTAAAACGTATCTGATCGAAATCCTCAGTGAGCAGGTGGGCGATACTGCCGGTAAGTTCGTTCGGGTGGTGTTTCCTTTGATGTCGAGCCGCGACTTTTTGGTCTATCTGGCCGAACAACTCGGCGCGCCCCCTGCCGATCCGCCTCAGTACACCGTCGAAGAAAGCCTCCGCCGATTGGAGTTCACGTTCCAAGAGAACAATCGCCGCGGGCAGCACGTTGTCATCGTGGTTGACGAAGCGCATCTGCTAGAGGACAGCGGCTTGCTTGAAACGTTGCGGCTGCTTTTGAATTTACAGACCGACGGTCAATCCGCATTTACGTTATTGCTCCTTGGGCAAACCTCACTGCTCGCTGCAATGCAGCGTAACGCCGCGCTCGACGAACGGCTCGATATGAAAATGCTACTCCAGCCATTTCAAGTCGAAGAAACGGCCGCCTATATCCAACACCGCCTCCAAGCCGCTGGGGCGACCCGTGAAATCTTTGCCGCCGACGCCTTGCAAACAGCGCATCAACTTAGCGGCGGCATCCCTCGACAGCTTAACCGGTTGTGCGACCTCGCGCTCGTCGTTGGCTTCGCTGCTCGGCAGCACACAATCGACGCGGCACAATTGCAGTCGGTCAGCGAAGAGTTGGTGACGATCTCCGCCGCTGCATGAGCCCAGGAGAACTGCAAAGTCAAGAATTAAGCGGCAGCCGCTAAATAACTTTCCGTTATTCAGCGAAGCGGTTTGAACTGACCGGGAGTCCGTTTTTCAATTCCTTTAAGAATGGATTCTCGCAAAGCCGCAAAGATCGCAAAGAACCGATGAGAACGATAGAGGCAGGGAAGTTGTCGATGCGGCCATTGCCGCTGATCGTGAATTTGGTCCAAGAATGATGAAGATTGGGATCACCCGGACCATCAACGGCCTCTTGCGAATAGGAACGGTCTTGGCGATCTTGGCGTCTTGGCGAGAGGCAATCTCGATTCGAGTGAGTTGTTACGAAGGCGGTAAGTCATGCACAAATGCATTGAGCATATGTAGCGGACGATGTGTTTTCGTCGAGCCCTTGCTTCGCTGTCTTACCATCCGCGGTACATGACTACTGGTCCTTCCTTGGGTGCGACGACGTTGCACCAAGACCCAAGTGTGCAAGTCGGTCAGAATTGGCCGCGGTTCGTCGGCGCCTCGGCAGTACTCCTTGGTGGCTTACCGCCGAACGCCACGTGTCGCCTGGCCATTGGCCATCGCCAAGAACTCACGAGCCATTTTGGGCCGCAGGCGATTGTGGTATTGCAGGCGGGTAAGCCACTGCGAGATTTCTTGCTGCGACGGTTGGCGGTTGGTGACGAGTTGGAACATGCGGCGGACGTACTCGGCGTCGTCGGCATTCGATTGGTAATAAAACTCCGGCGTGCTGAGAATTTGCAGCTGGGCGTCGGTCAACGATCCGCCGCGAGCAAGGTGGTTTTCCCAGACGTAGAGTTCTTGACTGCGCGGTTCGCGGCGCAAGTACTCTCGGAACCAAGAGCTGATCTGCGACAGTTGGTCACGTTGGTTGGGCAGACTGCCGCCGCCGGGGAACGTAGTCGCAGTTGAATCGACCAGTAGCTGGATGTTTTGACTCGGGCTATTGCCGAAAATTGGGGCGTCTTGTCGGAGTGAATAAAGTTGCCGTCCCCCGGCGGTGATGTTGGCGTGCAGCGCGTAGTTGCGACGCGGGTCGATCTGCGTGGGGTCGTAGTCTAACTCGAACGAGATTGGTTGCCGGGCGGCGGTATACGATTGTCGCGTTAAGGTGATTGGGCGGGAGCTGTTGTAGCTGAGCACTTCGCGCAATTCGACATTGAGCACCGCGTCGCGCGGCAAAACGGAACGGTCGCGGTAGGCGACCGTGCCAGTGATGCCCTGGTGGCGTGGGTCGAGTTGCAGCGGCATATTCAGCAATTTGCCATCGCGGTTGTTTTGTACAAGGATTCGGACCCACCCTTGCGAGTCGGCATGGCGCTCGAATTCTTGTCCGCAGTCGTAGAGCGTGCCGTTGACGTAGCCGACCTGGTAGCCATGAACACTGACAATGCGGTCGCCTGTTTCGAGTCCAGCACGCTCGGCGGCCGAACCGCTGACGATTTGTGTGATGCGGACGCCTGTGTCGGTGTCTTCGGGGTAAATGCCTAGCCGCCACTTTTGCCAGGTTTGCCCTTGTCCGGCTACATTCGGACCGGCAACATTCGATCCAAAGCTGTTGTCACTTGGCCAGGAGTTGTTTCGCAACGGGTCGTTGCGTAAGGGGTCATTGGCGTTTGGAGCGCGGTCGTTCCAGGCAGGAGCAACCCGCGCGCTTGCGCGGTCGCGACTGGTCGGGGCGGCTTGTCGATCGAAACCAAACGACGGATCGGCAAAGTTATTCGCGCTGGGGCGCGCCCATTCAGGGGCGCTGCGGGTGAGCGTGTTGGATCGATTGGAATCAACAGCTTCGCAAGCGTTGGTGGCCAAAGCAATCGCATAGAAGAGAGTCGCCAACGCAACCAAGTGCTGTTTTCTCATCGGAAAGTCTTCCTGTTGAGGAGTGCCATGTGTTAGATTTTTGATGATCTGTGACCAATTCTGAATGAGCCAAGAGATTTGACGTGCCCCATTTGGTCATTGGGGCTCGGCCATTGGGTCCTGCTGCTTTACCGCGAGACACCTAAACCAATCGCATCGAGTGCCACGCGCGCTGGTCGTGCGGGTATCGCTTGAAAGCCGGCCTTGACCACGTCTTCTTGTCCCAGTCGGCTAAAGACGTACTTGATAAACTCTTGCTGTAAGGCAGGCAGTTTGCTTTCGGGATCATGTTTGACGACCAATTGCAATCGACGCACCAATGGATAGCGTCCGCGGTCGGCATCCTCCGAATCAATCGCGACGTAGCCTTCTTCATCGCTGAAGCCAAGCGGCACCGACTTCACGTCAGGCGTGGCGTAGGAGAGGCCACTGAAGCCGACGGAGTTGGGGTTTTGCGCAACCGCCTTGAGCAATTCGACGTTGGAGCGATGCGTCTGGAGGTCTTCGCGCAGCTCGGCGCCGAGCATGACCGATTGTTGGATGAAGACTTGGGAGCCAGTATCTTTGGTGCGACCGTGGGCGACAATTGGTTTGTCAGCCCACGCGCCAGTCAACCCTAGCTGCTTCCACGTGCGACAAGCTCGTTTTTCACCGCGGCGACAGTCGTTGGAATAAATCGCGTCGAGCTGTGCGAGTGTGAGACTCTTGATGGGATTGTCTTTGTGAACAAAGATGCCAGTCCGTTCCATGCAAGGTGTGAGGACGGTCGGGCCGTAGCCGAACGTCTTGCGGAACGATTCGACTTCTTCGCGACGGATGGTGCGGCTCAAGAGACCAATGTGCGTCTTACCAGCCTTTACGTCTTCGACCGCTTGGCGCGAGCCGTTGACGTCGATCGAGATTTTGACATCGGGATAAAAATTCGTGAAGCTATCGATCCAAACGGCTGCGATATGCGACAGCGTATTCGAACCGCCCAGTTTGAGCTGGCCCGACATCTTTTCGACCGGACGATAGTACGGCAGGTTCGGATCGAGGGCGACAGGCGCGTTGCGAAGCGCGCTTTCAGCGAGTGACAAGCCGGACGAACTGATGGCCCAACTACTGACGAAAACGGCGATGAGTGTGAAAATCCGTACACAATGTTGCATCTGATTAGTTCCTTCAGAGTCGTGATTCGATCGGCGAGGCTTAGGTCGGGAGCGCTAGCCGGCGGGCAACGCTTCGCCTACGCTGACAGCGGCGAGGGCTGGCTCGCCAGCTAGGAGGGGCCGAGTTTAGTTCGATTTGGCAATTTGAGTAAAGACGAGAATTAGCCGGGTGAAGATTGCCGCGGCGAGAGAGTGCTAGCAGAGAGTGCTAGCAGAGAAGATCGCGTCGATCCGGCTGCACGCACGCGCGGTTGGAACTCGACTGCGTAACGTGATCGCATAGCCTGATTGCAGAACTTAGGGACTCCAATCAGAAGGCTTTGATCTGGGGCCCGACTCTCGATTTACGACTTCCAAGTCGGCTTCTTCCGCCTGGCATTGGGATGACGGGCAAGATTATTTTCTTGCCGGTTGATCGGTTTGGGGACGACCTCGACCATTTTCGCCAACGGCTGCTTCGGGTCCTCGGCGTTGGGACGAGCCACGAAACGGACATAGTCGCCGACAATCAGAAACTTAAATTTCTTGTTGCCGCGGACATCTTCGGGCTCGAAGTAGTATTCGTGACCCCCTGCTACCGAAGAGAGGAAGCCGATGGGAGTCTTGCGTGGCAGTTTAGTGATGTAGCCAAACGTGTAGTCGATTTCGGGTCGCGGAACGCGCGGGCGTGAGCTGGGCCGGGTCGAACCTGGGCCGCGGCCGGTGCGATTACCCGTGTGCGTATTGGAGCGAGTGTCAGAAGAATTGTTACCCGTGTAAATGTTATCAGAGGCACTCTTGTCGCGAGCGTTGCCGCGATTACCCTTTGGCGGTTTACCCGCCGGCGGTTTACCCTTTGCCGGTGTACTCGTTGGAGGGTTACCGGCGCGGGGGTTCTTGGTGCCACTTAGCACCTGTTTGGCACGTGGCTTGGCGGCTGCCGGATCGTGAACGTATTGCACTGCCTGCTCAAGCTGTAATTCGCTGAACTGAGCATCGACCGCTGAACAATGGAAAAAAACGTCGGCACCGCCTGTAGATGGTGTGATGAAGCCGAAACCTTTGTCGGCGTTGAGCGAGCTTATTTTTCCCCTGAGCATTCGATTCAGTCTACTTACGCCTTGCCAGCCTGGCAACGACTTGCTCAGTTGGGAAGACTCAACAAGAGTGAACCTGACAGCGATTTCGCTGGTCTTGGCAGGCGTAGGGCTAGCGAGCCGCTTTCACGAATCGAGACACCCATGAGCCAAGAGATTGCACTAGAGCGGAATCCAGCACTGGAGCCTGCGCGAGCGGCCGGGATTGCTTTTGGTGCGATATTGGCAGCGCATGTGGCGGTCGACGGATTGTCGGCGTTGGTGCCGGCCACTTTGGGTTTATTGGAGGTGCGCTTGCAGCTGACCACCAAGCAGTCGGCTTGGTTGCTCGGAGTCGGTCCGCTTTGTTCGGGGCTGGCGCAGCCTATTTGTGCGCTGGTGAGCGATCGCTTCGCAACACGTCAGTGGGGTGTGTGGGGCGTGGCGTTGGGCGTGCTGGGGATAGGTTCGCTCGGTCTGGCCGATAGCTTTTGGAGTTTGGTGATTGTCTACGCCTTGGGGGTAATCGGCATCGGTATGTTCCATCCGATTGGCGCTTCGACCATCGGGC
>Ga0310121_10004535_pt1 | contig 12222 bp, 13 predicted proteins | sample CB27_Tmax_986_MG_FD_203504 | JGI IMG/M metagenome (GOLD analysis project Ga0310121, IMG submission 203504) | Marine microbial communities from Western Arctic Ocean, Canada - CB27_Tmax_986 | ecosystem: Environmental > Aquatic > Marine > Oceanic | place: Canada: Western Arctic Ocean | collected...
AGAAATTGCGGACCGGTTGGAGCTTCCTTCAGGTACCGTCCGTTCCCATCTCCATTTTGCGCGTAAGGCATTGAGGGGGGCGCTCGCCGCACTCCAGCCTACCGAGAAGGATGAGGTGGTGCGATGAGAGACGACATCGATCGTGGCCGCAGCGAGGTGCTGACGACGCTCGATCCAGAGCAGATGGATCCCGGTTATTGGCACCGTTTCCACCGCTGGGTGCTGAACTCTGCGGGCGCCGAGCTGGTGCGGCGCCGGCGCAGAGCGGATGCGTCGGTGAGCGACGTGATGTTCTCTTGGTGGCGTACTCTGGTTCCGACGGCGGTGGTGGTCGCTATCCTGGCGGGATTTTTCCTCCTCCGGGACGGCACTCGGCCCCAGCAGCCGGTGGCATATATGAGCGTGGACGAACTGATCCTTGATGGCATAGAAGTTCCAGTGATGCCGGCCTTCGAGACCGCGGATTCCGACGGTGGAATCGTGGTCGTGAACGAAGCCTACTGAGGTCTCTAATATGCCTATCGAAAAGTTTCAGAGAGTCAGGGCGGCGACGGTTGCGATCCTCGCGCTCGTGCTGTCGGCCGGGTTCCTCCTGGGTGCGGTCTGGGACCAGCGGCTTGCCACGCAGCCTGGGTCCGCTACGGAAGGGAACTCCGTTCCCACACGGACGCGGGGCGGGCGGCGCAGTGCCATTTATGTGCGCGTGACCCCGGCCCTGTCTGCCGAGCAGTTGGCCGCCGCCGAGGTCATCGTCGCCCGCCGGAGGGAAGCCGCCCAGGCGCTCATGAAGGAGGCTTGGGTCGATTCCCTTTACGTGGTGATGAAGTCCGCTGAACAGGTGTTCAAAGATGTCTACAACCCGCGTTTCACGGTCCTCATGGAAGGCTCCCGTGACGCCATCAGGTTGGTGATGACGCCCGCGCAGGTGGCTCATTACGACTCTCTTCTCGCCGATAGCGACCGGAGACGGAACAGCGGAACAGGAGCGGGACCGAGATGATGACGAAGTTGTTGGGACTGTTTTCAGTCTCGATCGCAGCTGGAGCCGTGGCTTTCCCAACGGCGCCGCTGGCGGCGCAACTAACGGACGGTCCCCTGGAGACCATCACGCTCGACGAGGCCCTGGCCAAGGCACTGGTAAGGAGTCCTACCATGGCCCAGTCAGAGCTCCAGGTAGAGAACGCAGCCACGGACCGCACCACCGCTTTCGGAGCCTTCCTCCCTTCGCTTTCGGTCACCTCAGGGGCGTCGCTCCGAAGCCAGATCCGCTTCGATGCGGCCACGGATCGGATCGTCTCGGGGAGCGCCGACTCCTATAACGCCGGGCTCTCCTCGAGCTTGGCCCTGTTCTCTGGAGGCCGCCGGTTCGCCGACCTCGACCGGAGCCGGGCCGACTTGCTGTCCGCCCAGGCGCGGAGGGATGATCAGCGCTTCCAGGTGACCCTCCAGACAAAACGTTTCTTCTTCACTGCTTTGCGCCAGGGCGAGCTGCTCGATGTGGCCGACTCGCGCCTCAGCCAGGCCGTGGAGAGCCTTGATCTGACTCGCCGCCAGGCCCAGGTGGGTATGGCCACCAGGTCGGACACTCTGCGTGCTCGTCTGGAAATGGTGAACGCGCGGCAGGCCGTGCTGGAGGCGGAAACCGCCGCTCGATCCGCCCGCTTTGCCTTGGCACGGCAGGTGGGCAGCGACCAGCCCGTGATCCCGGTCACGCCCGACGGCCTCGAGCCCGAGCCTTTGCCCATCAGTGACGAGGAGGTGCTCCGGCTCGCAGAGGAGGCTGCTCCCTCGGTCCGAGCGGCAGCGGCCTCGACCAATGCGGCTGACGCCTCGTACTCCGCGGCCCGCTCAGGGTATCTGCCGACGATCCGGCTGTCGTCGGGCTACAACTGGGCCAACACGGCGGCGTCCTTCGGGGGGGGCAGCTCGAGCTGGAACCTGAATTTGTCGGGGAGCTTCCCGATCTTCAACGGATTCCAGCGCGAGGCGACCATCGCCCGTGCAGATGAATCGCGCACCGTGGTTCGCCTCCAGGAAGAGGACGCCCGGCTGGCGGCGCGGCAGGCGGCCGATGGCGCGCTGCGCACCTTGGCGACCGCTGATATCGCCATCGACATCGCGCAGGAAGCGATCGCGCTAGCCGATGAGGACTTGAGGGCGATTCGCGAGCGCTACCGGCTCGGAGTGGCCACGGCCCTTGACGTGGTGACGAGCCAGATCTCGCTGGACCAGGCGCGCGTTAATCTGGTTGGGTCGCGCTACGACTACGTGACTGCAAAGGCAGAGCTAGAAGCCGTCCTCGGGAGAGAGTTGTGACCGACCCTGTCATACGCACCGAGGGCGTCAAGAAGGACTACATCCTCGGGGCCGAGGTAGTGCGAGCCGTTCGCGGCATAGACCTAGTGATCCAGCGGGGTGAGTTCGTCGCCCTGATGGGCCCATCGGGATCGGGCAAGAGCACTCTCATGAACCTACTCGGCTGTCTCGACACTCCCACCGATGGCCAGTATTGGCTCAATGGCTTGCTCGTAAGCGAACAGTCGGATGACCAACTGGCTCGGGTGCGTAACCGGGAGATCGGGTTCGTATTCCAGACGTTCAACCTGCTCCCCCGGGCGGATGCACTCCACAACGTTGAGCTTCCGCTCATTTACGCCGGGATTCCGGGCAAGGAGCGCCGCAGGCGAGCGCAGGAAAAGCTCGAGCTTGTCGGTCTGGGAGATCGCATGGGGCACCGGCCGCCGGAGTTGTCCGGGGGACAGCGGCAGCGCGTGGCGATCGCGCGCGCGCTGGTGAACGAGCCCGCTCTACTGCTCGCGGATGAGCCGACCGGGAATCTCGACTCCGGGACCAGCGGGGAGATCTTGGAAATTCTGGTCGACCTCAACCATGCCGGACAGACCATCGTTCTGGTCACCCACGAACACGACATTGCTACACACGCGCGTCGCCAGCTGCACCTGCACGACGGCGTGATCGTATCCGACTTCATCACAGAAACTGTGGAGGCATCCTCCCACGGTCGGCACGCTCGGAGCGTGTTGTCGTCGCTCCCGGCGCTGGTTGCTTTGGTGGCCGCTGGCTGCGGCACGAGTCAGGCGGAGCCCGCTGCTTTGCTCCAGACCACGAACGTGGTGCGAGGCGCGCTCCGCATCACCGCCGAAGCGACCGGGACGGTCGAGCCGATCCGGAAAGTGGAGGTGAAGAGCAAGGCTTCGGGCGAGGTCCTCGCGCTGTCCGTAGACGTCGGTGATCTGGTGCAGACGGGCGCCCTGCTCGCGCGCATCGATCCGCGCGACGTACGCAACAGCTTCGATCAGGCCGCGGCTGACCTCGAGGTGGCGGAGGCGCGTCTCGAGATCAGCCAAGCGCAGAACCAGCGCTCCAGGGAGCTGCTGGAAGGAGGTGTGATCACTGCGCGAGAGTATGAGAACGCCCGTCTCGACCTGGCCAACGCCCAAGCCAGCTTCATCAAGGCCCGGACCAACGAAAGCCTGGCCGAGCTGCGGTTGGGGGACGTCACGATCACCGCGCCGCTCGCTGGGACCATCATCCAGAAGAGCGTCGAGGAGGGTCAGGTCATCCAGTCCGCATCCGGGAACGTTTCGGGAGGCACGACCCTGTTCGTGATGGCGAACCTGCTCGAGATGCAGGTACGGACGCTGGTGGATGAGACGGACATGGGCCAGATCCGCCAGGGAATGATGGCCACCGTCAGGGTCGAGGCCTTCCCAGACCAGACCTTCCAGGGTTACGTGGAAAAGATCGAGCCCCAGGGGGTGGTCCAACAGAGCGTGACCATGTTTCCGGTGATCGTGCGGCTCGACAATCGCGCGGATGTGCTCAGGCCGGGCATGAACGCGGACGTGGAAATCCTCGTCGATGAGGCCGCCGAAATCTTGCTAGTGCCCAACAACGCCATCGTGCTGCCGCAGGATGTGGGTCCGGCCGCGCTCGTGCTCGGCTTGGATGTGGAGGAGCTCGATCTTGCAGCGTTCGGCGGTCGGGGAGGAGGGCGTGGTACAGGTGCAGGGCAGGCTCCCGGTGCGCCTGAGGTAGCGGTTGGTGGAGCGGCCGGCCGGGCTGGCGGCGATCGAGCTTCGCAACCGGGTGCCTCGCAGGGGGCACGTGGGGCCGCGGGCGGTCGTGGCGGCCCGCAAGTCGACTCCCTGCGTGCGCGCGTGGAGCGAGGTGAAATAGGGCAGGATTCGGCCCGTGGTCTCGCGCAGAGGCTTCGGCGCGGCGCTCCCGGCGCCGGAGCTGGTCCAGGCGCGGGCGGGGGCTTCGAGCCCGGAAACAGAAACGGCAGGCAGGCGCTGACGGAGGCCCAGGGTGGGTTCGCGCCGGTGCGTCGAGTCCGGCGAGCGGTCGTGTTTCTCATCAACGACGAGGGTGTTCCCGAGCCCAAGGCTGTTCAGATCGGCTTGAACGATTACGACGTTACCCAGATCCTCTCCGGAGTCGACGAGGGGGCTCAGGTCGCGCTCCTAGGCGCCGCCGAGCTGCAGGCGCAGCAGCAACGGTTCCTGGATCAGATCCGTCAGCGTACCGGGGGCAACCCGTTCGGCGGGGGTGGCTTCGGCGGTGGCGGAGGGCGCCGCCGTTGATGCCGGTCAGGCGAGGTGAGTCGTGCTGATCTTCGAGATCATAATGGTGGCGATGGCGGCAATCCGGGCCAACGTGATGCGCGCCGTGCTCACGACCCTCGGCATCATCATCGGGGTGGCAGCGGTGATCACGATGGTGGCTCTGGGTCAAGGGGCGCAGAACCGTGTGCAGGACCAGATCTCCCGGATGGGCACAAACGTGTTGACGATCCGACCCGGCCAGGCAGCGTTCGGTGGCGTCCGACAGGAAGATGGGGTGCGCCTCCGGGTGGACGACGCCCTGGCGCTCAAGAACGATTCGACCAGGCTCCTCACCGTAGCGCCGGAAGTGAGTTCGCGCGTGCAGCTCTCCTACCTGCGCTGGAACTCGAACAATCAGGTCGTGGGGACCTGGCCCGAGTACTTTAGCATATACAATCACGAACTGGTGGCGGGCCGCATCTTCGACGAAGGGGAGGTGCAGGGGCGGCGCCGCGTTGTGGTGCTCGGGAACCACGTGAACGAGGGTCTGGGTGAGATCCCGCCCACTTTGCTGATCGGAAAGACGATTCAAATGCGCGGCCAACCGTACGAGGTGATCGGGGTGCTGGCGGAAAAGGGGGAGGCCGCGTTCCTACGACCCGACGACCAAGTGTTCATCCCGATTTCTACCGCCCAGTATCGTCTGTTCGGTGGCCGGGAGCGGTTGTCGTCGATCTTCGCAGCCACAGCCACCGCGGAACAACTCGACCAGGCGTACGGCGAGATCGACCGGATCATGCGCCGCTCCCATAAGATTCAGCCGGGTGCGAGCGCAGACTTCAACATACGCAACGCGGCCGACCTGATCAGCACGTTCAACGAGACCAACAGAACTTTTTCGATGCTCCTCGCCGGAATCGCCGGTGTCAGCCTTCTGGTGGGGGGCATCGGAATCATGAACATCATGCTGGTGAGCGTTACCGAGCGGACCCGGGAGATCGGCGTGCGCAAGGCGATGGGTGCGACTCGCAGGGCGATCCTCTTCCAGTTTCTGATGGAGGCACTGGTCCTGTGTGTGCTTGGTGGACTGCTCGGAGTGGGGGCAGGGGTGGGGGCAGCCCGCGTCATGAGCAACGTTGCGGGTTGGCAGACGTCCATCGCCCCTAATGCCGTCATGGGGGCGCTGGGTTTCTCGGCCTTCATCGGGATCTTTTTCGGGATCTGGCCGGCACAGCGGGCGGCCCGGCTCGATCCGATCGACGCGCTCCGTCACGAGTGACCCGTTCAGATTGAGGGGCTTTCTCGTTCGGAGGCAGTGTTAGCGGGGCAGGGTCAGCTGAATGCGCGTGCCATCTCGAAGCACCAGGACCACGATCGGCTCGTCGGGTGCAGCGACAGCGACCGCGCGCCGGAGCGCTGCCAGGCCGTCCACCTCCGCAGCTCCGACTCGAAGGAGTACATCACCTGGCCTGAGGCCGGAATCCGCCGCCGGCGTCCCCGGCGCCACCTCGATTACCCGAAGACCGCGTACTCTACCCGGGTACTGCTCTGGCACGGGATTGGGCGGCGTCAGGCGCGCGCCGGCCACACGGTCGCGGCCAATGATGTAGGGCGTCATCGGTCGCGGGACAAAGCTTCCCTGGATAGCACCGGTCCAGGCTGGCCATCCAGGTGCGGGCCAGCCGAGCGCGTTCAGCCACCCGCGCACGTCCAACGGATTCAAGAACGCCGGGTCCGGCCAGCCGGGCCCCGGCATGGGTGTGTACGGTTGCCGTCGTAGGGCGAACTCGGTCGGGACCGGTCCCATCTCAGGAAGGGGGTCCGAGCGCTCGAGCATCACGCGGCGCGCTCGCTCGATACGGACGGAAACAGGGTCGGGAAGCGCCGCGGTCGGGGTCGGTCGTGGCGCCGCCTGCACGCTGATGGTCCTGTAGGCACCGCCCCGGCGTACCGAGAGCTCCAACAGATCACCGGCTCGGAGCTCGGTCTGGATAGCCTGGAGACGCTCGCCGGTCAGCGGGACGCCGTCCACCGCGAGGAGGGTGTCGCCCGGCGCGAGCCCGGCTCTCTGGGCCGGGCTTTCCTCTGCCACGGCCAGCACGACCACCACCCGAGGACCCCCCGCACGGACGGGTTGCATCCCCGCCAGAAAGCCTATCCACCCCGATACCTCTGAGGCACGGGGGGGGGTCTGAGCCGTAGCGCCAGCGCCGAGGAGAGACGCAGCCACGAGGAGAACGAGGCGTCGCATCACGGTCGTAGGCTCAGAACCAGCCATCCTGCCGGGCGGCGCCCGAGATGCGTCTATAAACCGCCTGTTGCTCTGCCTGCGCGCTGGCCAACAAGCCGTTCAGGAACGGATCGGCGGGAGCCTGCCGCACTGCGACCTGTCCAGCCCGTACCAGGTATTCGAGGGCGGCGTAGCGCGCTGCCGGGTCTCCCGCAGATTCCTCCGTTCCTGGCTCTGTGGCGAGTTGGCGGTATTGGACCAGAGCCTCCATGTAGGCGCGCTCGGCGCGCGCCACCTCCGCGCGCGCACCGGCCGCGTTGTTTGCCGTGGCCTGTTGCGCGACCGGGCCTTCGGTAGTGGCTGACGAATTCCCCACCACGGTTGCCCCAGAAAGCGCGCCTCCCAGGAATATGGCCACAGCAGCCACCCTCGTTCTCCAGCGCGGCGCGGCGATGACGTCTGGGGAACCGGGGCGTGGGCCGACTCGGACCAGGCCCTCCGCAGCCAGACGTGCCTCCAACGACTCGAAGTCTCCCTGGGGCGGTCTCATGTCCGGAAGACCGCCCAGGAGGGTCGTCTGTTGGCGGAGCATCTCAAGTTCAGCGGCGCATTCTTCGCAGCCGTCCAGGTGCTGGAGATCCTCGGTGGTCGGAGGGTCACCTACCAGCCGACCCAGGGTCTCGGGGCTCAAGTGTTCCATGCACGTTCTCCTTTTTCTACCCGCGGGGCCTCGCCGATCCCGCGGAGGATCTCGCGCATCTTCGCGCGAGCCTTGAAGAGCTGGGACTTCGAGGTGCCGACTGTGACGCCGAGAACCTCCCCGATGTCGTTGTGAGTGTAGCCCTCCACGTCGTGGAGGATCAGGACCTGTCTCATTCCCTGCGGCAGCTGATCAAGCGCCGCCTCGAGGCGGCGCTTGAGCAATGCATCCCCGGAGGCGGGGGGTAGCGCTGCTTCCTCCAAGGCGGGCGCTTCGTACTTACGCCGCGTCTCGGCTTTGCGTGCGGCCTGGAGCGCAGAATTCACCGCGATGCGATGGAGCCACGTGGAAAAGCGAGCGTCCCCCCGGAACGTCGGGAGGGCGCGGATGGCCCGGATCCACGCCTCCTGAGCGTAGTCCCGAGCCAGCTCGTCATCGCCGGCAATGCGCCTCACGACCGCGTATACCCGGGGTGAAAAGCGCTCGTACAGCGCCCGCACCGCTCGGGCGTCGCCTTCGCACGCCCTCTGGATCAGTTGGACTTCGCTCATCCGGCTCCGTGGTGCCGCGTCGGTCGCAACGCTTAGCTTTAGGCAAGCGTTGCGGCGGTGGCCGGCGCGTGGCTTCCGCTTCCTTAGATGTCAGGGGGCGCCCCGGGGGTTGGCTGCCTATCGGGTCGCGTTCCCACAACGCCAATTTAGCCTAGGGCGATCCGCTCTGCAGGTTATCCCCTCGTGAGCCTCCTGACTTCAGTCTTCTCGTGCGTCCTTGCCCTGTTGGTATTGGCAGCAGCAGTGCGTCTCCGGGGGCGGCTCCGAGAGCCCCTCGTGCGGCCGTTCCTACTCGACGATGCGGCCATTCGGTCGATCGAGACGAGCGGATCGGTCGAGATCGATGACGAGCCGCTGGACCCGGCGGAGATCGAGGAGGAGGAGCGTCGCTTCTGGGACGAGGAGCAGTGGGAGTAGAGGAGGTGTTGCAGCAATGAGGCGGGGAGCGCTACCCGTCGCCACCCACACGATAGGCCATCCCAGGAATCGGGATGAAGCGGTCGCTGATCGGAAAATCGTCCGAGGGTTCCGGACGTCGCACCCAGAGTCCCCGGGCCACGTTCACTTCCAACGTGAGGTGGTGGCTTCCAGCGATGCACCAGTCGCCGCCGATCGGAAAACGTGCCGCCAGAGCCGCGCCTGACCCCTCTGGGGAGCGCCCGGTTAGGTACCAGAGGCCCCCTCCTACGACCGGGCGCAGCGCGGAGTTGCCGAAATACTGCTTACCCACAACAGAGATAGACACGTCGCGGAAGGAGAACGTGGTAACCAGCAGTTCGGCGCCGCGATCCTCCCAGAGCCACTCCGCCACCACCCCTATGAAGCCGGTGCCCCCGAAACTGAGTCCCAGGCGGAGGCCCTCCTGTGCCGATCCTGCCTGCGGGCAGAACAGCCAGGCCCCAAGGGCGAGGAGTGTGATATGGGCGTACCGGAGGGATCGCATTTCGACGCAAGTATAGACGGCGTCGATCGAGCGAGCCAACCTCAGGGGCCAACCGTCCGTGCGCGCCGTCGGCGATCCGATCGGAGGAGACCCTGAGCGAGAATAGGAACCAGGAGGATGGCCCGGATGCACTCGTCGCGAAGTTGGAGGTGCTTGGTATATCTCGGCTCACCCGTCACATCTTCTTGTGCTGCGACCAGACCGAGCCCAAGTGCTGCGATCGAACTGAGTCGTTGGCGGCCTGGGAGTTCCTGAAACGGCGGTTGAGCGAGCTTGGACTCTCGGGTCGAGGTGGCGTCTACCGGACCAAGGCCAACTGCTTTCGCGTGTGCCAGGGTGGGCCGATCGCCGTGGTCTACCCTGAAGGAACCTGGTACCGCGGCTGTAATGCGGCAGTGTTGGAGCGGATCGTGCGCGAGCATCTGATCGAGGGCAGGCCCGTGCAGGAGTACGTGATCGCCGAGCGTCCTCTGCCGACGACCGAGTGACCTCCGTTCTCGCCGCGCTCCGAGCCTGCGCGTTGCTCTTCTTGGTAGTGTCGATCCGGCCCGAGGTCGGGAGTGCGCAGCTGCGGCCGATCGAGCCGATCCCATGGGACGCTCTGACCGCAGACGGGCCGATGCTTCGGCTCGGGGCAGGCCACTACGCACGAGCTCGGGCATCCCTCGCGGGAACGCAAGGCGCTTTGAGGGAACTTGGCGTCTATACCGGGACATGGACGTTCGGCCGGGTCGTGGTAGAGGTCGGGGGAGTGGTGCTGCGCCTTTTTTCCGACGACTCGGTCTACGCCCCTCCGATCGCGGACGCCCGTCCCTCCACGGGGGAAAACCGCGTCGACACCGGAGAGCACAGGTTGGGTACGATCGTGCGTTTGACCCCGCCCTCTAGTCCAGCGGATCTCGTGCTTCGCTTCGGCACACGCCTGCCTACGACCGACAACGTCCAGGGACTGGGAAGGGATCAGACCGACTTCTTTGGCAGCTTCGGTGGACGCGCACGCTGGGGTGTCATCGAGGTCGCCGGCGAGGCCGGAATCGCGATCTTGAGCACTCGGCTTGACCGTCCTGAGCAGGTCGACGCGCTCTTGTACGCGGCGCGGATGGGATGGTGGCACCATCGCTTCAGTCTCTGGGTGGGGGCGGTCGGCCAGCACGATACCCGCCGAGCGCCTGAGCTGCGCGGGCTCGAGGACCTCGCGGAAGGTCGGCTGGTCGGGGAGCTCGGGCGCGAGCGACGGATCCGGATCACGCTTGTGCGTGGCTGGACCCGGGAAAGTGTCGGGCTGGGGGTCGTCGTGGAGGGTGGGGTGCGCTTTCGGTAGCACCAGCGCCGTGTGGACGCTACCGGATGCGATCTCTAGCTTCGGGGGCCCTATCCGTCCCGATTCCCGCAGGAGCCCCAAGTGCACGAGCCTCTGGGAGGATTCTCCCCCGACACGTTCAGCCGACGCCGGGAGCGCGTGCGGGCCGGTCTCGACGACGGCGTGCTGCTCCTTCCCGCCGGTCCCGTCCTGTATCGGTCCCGCGACACCGAATACCCATATCGGCCGGACAGTGAGCTCTTCTATCTGACCGGCGTCGCCGAGCCAGATGCGGTCGCTGTGCTGCGCTCCGGCGGGGAGGGGCAGTTCATTCTGTTCGTTCGTGAGCGCGATCCAGAGGCCGAGTTGTGGAATGGCGAGCGGGTGGGGCCCGACCGAGCACGGGAGCTGTACGGGGCCGACGTCGTCCATCCCATAGGCGACTTGGACGGGAGGCTCGCCGACCTCATCGCTGGATCGCGCACGATTTACTACCGATGGGGTGCGGGGCGGCACACCGATAACCTCGTCCTCGACGCGCTGGCTCGGGCGCGCGCGCGCGGACCACGCAGGGGAACTGGGCCCCGTAGTGTGGTGGACCCGGGGGAGCTACTCGACGAGCTCCGTATGATCAAGGACGACGAGGAGATCGAACAAATCCGTCGGGCCACGCACATCACTGTCGAAGGCTTCCGGAAGGTTCTTGCCGTCACCGCTCCTGGGATCGGTGAGTGGGAGCTGGAGGCGGTGATGGAGGGCGCTTTCCGGCGCGCGGGAGCAGATGGCGCCGGATACCAGACCATCGTCGGAGGCGGGAAGAACGCGTGCGTGCTCCACTACGCGCAGAACCGGTGCGCGCTCAGTGGCGGTGAGTTGGTGCTCCTGGATGCTGGTGCTGAGGTGGGACTATACAATGCGGACATCACTCGCACGGTTCCGGTTTCGGGTCGCTTTACTGGCGAGCAACGTGCGGTGTACGAAGTGGTCGAGGCTGCCCGTGTGGCGGCGGTGGCTGCAGCGCGTCCGGGGAACACGATCGCCGCTGTCCATGAGGCTGCGGTGGCGATCATCACGGAAGGGCTGGTGGAGCTGGGCGTGCTCGAAGGCCCACCCGAGACGCTCGCTGAGACGGACAAACACAAGCCGTTCTTTCCGCACTGCACCTCGCACTGGCTGGGTCTCGACGTCCACGATCCCGGCGACTACACGCAGGACGGGCGGCCCCGCACGCTGGAACCGGGGATGGTATTTACGGTTGAACCCGGCCTCTACTTCCGTCCCGGTGGCGAAGCGGGGGCGATACGTTTCGCGGGCATCGGCGTGCGCATCGAGGACGACCTTCTAGTGACATCGACCGGCTGTGACAACTTGACTCGCGAGTTGCCGACTTCCGCCGACAGTGTAGCGGAGCTGGTCGAAGGTGAGCGATGACGGAAGATCGACCGCGGTCCTTGTTGCTGGAGCGCCTGCGCGATCCCTCCCCGCTGGTCACCGTGGAGATCAGGCCCCCGCGCGGCGGCATGGATCCGTCGGAGACGATCGACGTGTGGATCGATATCCATCACTCCGTGCGTCGTTTGCTCAAAGAGGACCGATTCGTATTTGTGACCGACAACGCCGTTGGTGCGGACGAAGAGGAGAACCTGGCGCACCTCGCCGCCAACCTCGGGGAAGAGGTCGACCTACGACGGGTTGTGCCGTTCCTGACATGCAAGCACACGCTCGACTATTGTCTGATGTACGCCGCGCGCGCGGGGTCGGCCAGAGTCGAGGCGCTCACCGTGCTGGGGGGGGACCATTCGGTAGGCCCGCCGCGCGCGGTCCCGCATGCCTATCAGTTGAGGGGGCTGATTCAGAACCGGGTACCGGAGCTCGTGTTGGGTGGTTGGGCCAACCCCCACCGCCCCGCATCGGAACAAGTGGGTTTCCT
>Ga0310121_10004537_pt1 | contig 12221 bp, 12 predicted proteins | sample CB27_Tmax_986_MG_FD_203504 | JGI IMG/M metagenome (GOLD analysis project Ga0310121, IMG submission 203504) | Marine microbial communities from Western Arctic Ocean, Canada - CB27_Tmax_986 | ecosystem: Environmental > Aquatic > Marine > Oceanic | place: Canada: Western Arctic Ocean | collected...
CTGATCCCGCTGGATGAGTTTGAGTCGCTCAATGCTGCGCTGGACCACTACGCCAGCTATCCCGGCAAAGCCCTCGCCCTACTCCGCACGGCATGCCCATTCACGACCTAACCAGCCAATCGCCCTGACCTCCGGCGGGGCTCTTCATTCTGCGGCAGGCTTTCCTGGCGAGGGGTCGCCCCGGGACCGGCAGCTTCTGGCGGCCTCCCTTGACGTCCCGCCGGGTTCTCCTCAGGTTTCCTCGCGTGTCGTGGCTCAAGTCCAATACCTTTCATCACGCGGACTTCTCCGACCTGGCAAAACTCTGCGAAGCCAAGGAAAAAGCGGGGGTCAGCATCTCGCTCTGCATTCCGACCCTGAACGAGGAAATGACGATCGGGAAGGAGATCGTGATCTTCAAGAGCGAGCTGATGGATCGTTTCCCGCTCATTGACGAGTTTGCGGTGATCGACTCCGGTTCCACCGACAAGACCGGCGAGATCACGGCCTCCTACGGGGCGGACTTCTACTATTCCGGCGACATTCTCCCCTCCCAGGGATTCAAGCGCGGCAAGGGCGAAAACCTCTGGAAGGCGGTCTACCAGTTGAAGGGCGACATCATCTGCTACGTGGACGCCGACATCGCCAATATCCACCCCCGCTTCGTCTACGGCCTCGTCGCGCCTCTCATTTACGATGAGGGCATCCACTACGTGAAGGCCTTCTACGAGCGTCCCCTCGCCTACTCCAGCGGGATCCGCACCACCGGCGGGGGACGCGTCACGGAGATCCTGGTCCGTCCCCTCTTTTCTCTCTTCTATCCCGAACTGACTCAGCTCTTCCAGCCCCTCTCCGGCGAGTACGCGGTGCGCCGGGACGTCCTGGAGAAGATTCCCTTCCCGATCGGGTACGGGGTGGAGACCTCCCACATCCTGGACGTTTACCTGCGCTGGGGACTGAGCGCCTTCGCGCAATGCGATCTCGATCAGCGCGTGCATCGCAACCAGTCCACCACCGCCCTCGGCAAGATGTCCTTCGGCATCCTGCAGTCCTTCCTCAACCGCCTCAAGCGGCACGGCAAGGTGGGACAGATCGCCGACATCTCCAACCTCTACCGCAGCCTGCAGGCCACCGGCTCCGAGTACGAGGAAATCACCACCGAGATCGTCGAGGAAGAACGTCCTCCCATGATCGACATCGCGGAGTACCTCGAAAAGTATCCGCGCTAATCGATATGGCCGTCGCCATCGTCCACTACCACCTCCGGCCTGGAGGTGTGACACGCGTCATCGAGGCCCAGTCCCGCGCCCTCACGGGGGCGGGAATCGATCACATTATTCTCTCCGGGACGCCCTGCCGTGGCCGGGACGATCTCCCTGTCCGCGTCATTCCGGCCCTCGACTACCGGGAGAAGAAGCCCCCCGTCGAATCCAGCCCGCTCACCGGGCATCTTCGCGAGGTCGCGGCCACCGCGCTCGGAAGGCCGGCCGAGCTTTGGCACCTTCACAATCCGTGCCTCGGCAAGAACATCCATTTCCCCGACCTCGTGCGCGGGCTGAGCGTCTCGCGCGAGCCACTCGTCCTGCACTTTCACGATTTCGCGGAAGACGGCCGGCCGCAGAACTACCAGTTGCTCGCCAAGTTGAAGCACCTCTATCCCGTCGCTCCCCACATTTGTTACGCTTTCATCAATTCGCGCGATCGCGATGTCCTGGTCAATGCCGGCGTCCCGATCGAGAACACGGCCCTGCTCCCCAATGCCGTCATCCCGCCCGAGGTTCCGAAATGCCTCCATCGCGAGCCGGGCTCTCCCGCTCTCGTCGTTTACCCGGTCCGCGGCATCCGCCGCAAGAACATCGGAGAGATCTGCCTACTGGCCGGCCTCGCGCCGACCGGAACCGAATTCGCGGTCACGCTCGCCCCCGAGAATCCCCAGTGGCAATCCATTCACAACGACTGGATCCGCTTCGCGGAAGAACATCGCCTGCGCGTGCAGTTCGGCGTGGTGGGCACCTTCGAGCCCCGCCCGGGCGTCGCATCCACCTTCGAGAACTGGCTCGCTCATGCCACCCATCTGGTCACCACCTCCATTGCGGAGGGCTTCGGGATGGCCTTTCTGGAGCCCATCGCCTTGGGCAAGCCCCTCTTCGGCCGCGACCTCCCCGAGATCACCCGTGACTTCAAACACCACCAGCTCGCCCTCGGCCAACTCTACGATCACCTCCTCGTCCCGGTGGACTGGATCGATCCGGCCGAACTCTCCCAACGCCTCGAGCATGCCCTCCGGACCACCTATGCCCGCTACGGGGAAGAGCTGAGCGTCAATGCCATGGCCCGGGCCCGAAATGCCCTCACCCGTGATGGCTGCCTGGATTTCGGCGCGCTCCCGGAGCCCCTGCAGCGGGAGACCGCCACCCGCGCCTGGCGGGAACCGGGCGAGGTCTTGGTGTCGCGCCAGGGTGAGCGGCAACCCGCCGCCACCTGGCTCGCCGAAGCCCTCCGCACCGCCGCTCCGGCCTCGCCGCCCTCCTCCCTCGACCCCTATTCCGTGACGCGCTACGCTGACTTCTTGACCGGCCTCTACCAGGACTTGCGAATGTGCGACCCCGCGGCGCCCAGGTGGCTCAAGAAATCCAAGGTTCTCCACCAGTTCCTCCAGCCCGAGCGCTTCCACTTCCTGCGCACCTGATTCCGAAGCCACGCTAACCCCGCCGCCCTTGCACCTCCCTCCGCCAGATCTCATCCGCGCCCTCTCGCAGCCGCTCGATCCCCTCCCGACCGAGGTGGAACCAGTCCTGCCCGCCCTGCCGGGCATTCGCGCCGTGGTCTTCGACGTCTACGGCACCCTCGTGGTCTCGGGTTCCGGCGATATCGGCGTCAGCGACGATGACCAAAAGGAGGTCGCGCTGCGGTCCATCCTGCGCGACCTCGACATCACGCCCCCCCGCGCCGGGGAGTCTCTCACCCAACGCTTCGTGGAGCTGATCGGCAGCGACCATGCCCGCACCCGTGAAAGCGGCATTCAGTTTCCCGAAGTCGAAATCCGTGAGATCTGGCAGGAACTTCTCGGGATCGATCCCGGCCCGGCACTCGAGACCGTGGCGGTCGCCTACGAGTGCGCCACCAATCCGGTCTGGCCGATGTCCGGCGCCCAGGATCTCCTCGAAGAACTGCACCGCCGCGAACTCGCCCTCGGCATCGTCTCCAATGCCCAGTTCTACACCCCCTATCTCTTCGAGTCCTTCTTCCTGAAATCCCTCGAGCAGCTCGGCTTCGACCCCGACCTGGCCTGGTTCTCCTACCGCCACAAGCGCGCCAAGCCCGGCACCTGGCTCTACGAACAACTCCGCGACGCCCTCGCAGCCCGCAAAATCGATCCTGCCGCCGTCCTGTACATCGGCAACGACGCCCTCAAGGACATCAACCCCGCCGCTGCGCTCGGCTTCCGCACCGCCCTCTTCGCCGGCGACCAGCGCTCGCTGCGCCTCCGCGATGACCAGCCCAATCTTCACCCGCCCGACGCCATCGTGACCGAACTCGCCCAGGTCCTCCGACTGTTAGGGTAGGCCGGACCAGGTCAATCACCCAATGCGATTGAACCCCAACGGGGTTCCCGTTCGTGCCTCACGCCAACCCCGGGCTGTGAGACGCAATCCCGTTGGGATTTGGGAATCGAATAATGGAGCACAACCGCAATGACACCTCTAACGAAATAATGGAGCACACCCGCAATGACCCCTCTAACCGAATAATGGGACACACCCACATTGAACCTCGCGCCCGCACACACAAAAAAGCCCCGCGAGGCGGGGCTTTGTTTCAGTCGCGGGCGACAGCGCCCGGCTTCTCTTGGAAGCACCCAGGTTGCTTCCGGCGCCGCGCAAAGACCAGGCCCGCCAGTCCGGCGAACAAGAGTCCCGCCGTCGAGGGCTCGGGAACGACCCATTATTTGCCGCCGCTTGGCCCGCCGGTCATGGCTTGAAAGTGACGGAAAAGCGGCGTGGGTCGAAGGGGTTGCAGGAGCAAATCCAGCGGTAATCTCACGGCTGAAAGCCGAGCACGGCGAGTTGCTCATCGACAATGACGGCCCGCGGGACACGCCGCTCCGTGGTCGGAAGGGTCACAACCTCGGCCCGCGGGATTTCCGGTAGCGGCGTGGAGACCCTGGTGTCCGCCACCGAGGCCGATTCCGGTCCGGCTTGCGATGGCGGGTGGGCCTCCACGACCGGCGGCTGGCGAACCAGGTCCGCCGCCTCGTTGCGGACCTCGGCCGGAATCATTAACGTCACCACCGCGAAAAGGGCGGCGATCACAGCGAGGGGGATGAGCTGCGTCATGATTCTCCAACCGTAGGACACCGCTTGGATCGTCAGATTGTCACCCGTGAACGCTCGTAGGGGCGTAATCCCCGCCGCCGGGCGGCATCGAAAAGGCCCCGCCGGGGGGCCGATTTTCCGTGGCGGAACGGACGGGACTTGAACCCGCAACCTCCGGCGTGACAGGCCGGCGCTCTAACCAATTGAGCTACCGCTCCGCTTCGATCAGGGGCGCGCAAGCTAGGGGCATTCCCGGCGCCATTCAAATCTAAAATCCTCGATTTTCTCAGGCTGTCAGGCGCTCCACGGCCGCTCCGAGACTCTCCCGATCTTCGATGGCGATGACCTCCGCGCTTTGATCGATGCGGCCCATCAAGCCGGCCAGCACCTTGCCCGGGCCGAGTTCTAGGAAGAGCCGGTGGCCGCGATCCAGCAACCAGCGCATCGAATCTTCCCAGCGCACCGATCCGGTCACTTGCCTGGTGAGGGATTCGCGGATGTCTGGCGGGTCCGAGACCTCTTCCGCTCGGAAATTGCACACCACCGGGATGTTCGGTGTTCCGACTTCCGCGCCGGCGAGGGCTTCGCCCAGCTTTTCCTGAGCACCCGCCATCAGGCGCGAGTGGTAGGCCCCCGCCACCTTGAGCTTCCGGGCCATGCGGATCCCCCGCTCCCGGGCCTCGCTCACCGCCTGGTCGATTCCCGCACGAGCGCCCGAGATCACGATCTGGCCCGGCGAATTGAAATTGGCGACATCGACGTTGCAATCCGCTGCGAGCTGGCGCACCGCCCCTTCCTCGCCGCCGATCATGGCCGCCATGGCACCATCGGTGGCGGCACAGGCTTCGTCCATCAGAGCACCGCGGATTGCCACCAGGCGCAGGCCATCCTCGAAGCCGAAGGTTCCCGCCGCAGTGTGCGCCGTCATCTCGCCCAGCGACAACCCTGCTGCCGCCACCGGTTTCAGGCCGGGCACTTCCTCCTGCAGGACCTCCAGCAACGCCAAGCCGTGGACGAAGAGGGCCGGCTGGCAGTTCGCGGTCTTGGTGAGGTCTTCCTCCGGTCCCTCGAACACCACCGAACTCAGGGAGCGGCCCAGCACCGCATCGGCCCGCTCGAAGGTGGTCGCAGCGGCGGGAAAGACTTCCACGAGATCCTTCCCCATGCCCACCCGTTGCGCGCCCTGCCCTGCAAACAACAATACGGCCTCACTCATGCCCGCGGGTTCTAGAACAACGTGACGAATTAGGCGAGGACCTAACCATTCCTAACGGCGCCCCCAGTGCCGGAGCAGCCCCGCAATGTTTCCGGAGAGATCCCGCAGCAATTCCTCCGCCCGGAACATGCACTCGTCTTCCGAAAGTCCGAACGACTCGAGGGAAAAGGTGGAGTCGAACCACTGGCACTCTGCCACCACCTGCTCGACGTGCCCGCCCACTCCGATCACTTTCTTGCCCTGCTCGTGCGCCATCAGGGCGATGCCCATCGGCCCCTTGCCGAGGAGCGTCTGGGCGTCCATGGAACCCTCGCCCGTGATGACCAGGTCCGCCTCCGCGATACGCTGCTTCAGTCCAAGGGCGTCGGCCACCATGTTGAATCCGTTGCGCAGGCGCGCTCCCGCGAAGCGCATCAATCCGAATCCCAGGCCCCCCGCCGCTCCGGCCCCCGCCAGCTTCGCCACCTCGTCCGCAGCCGCCACCTCGACCAACCGCCCCAGGGCCCTCTCGAGGAGTTCGATCTCCTCCGCACGCGCTCCCTTCTGCGGCCCGTAAATCGTGGCGGCGCCGACCGGGCCCAGAAGCGGATTCTCCACGTCGCAGGCCACCTCGATGGGCGGCAAGGCGATGCGCCCCTCTTCGTCGATCGACGCCAGGGTCCCCAGGGCGGCCGGGACAGGGTCCAGTTCCCCGCCCTCCGCATCGAGAAACTTCACTCCGAGGGCCCCCGCCATTCCCGCCCCGCCATCGTTGGTGGCACTGCCCCCGATCCCGATCAGAAGCCGCTGGGCTCCCGCGCTGGCCGCATCCCAGATCATGGATCCCGTGCCGAAGGTAGAGGAATGCAACACGCTCCGTTCGTCGATCGGAATACGCTTCAATCCATTGGCCTCCGCCATCTCCATGACCGCTTCCAGCTCACCGGCCGCGTTTCGCAAGAGTCCGTAGCGCGCCTCGACCGGATTATGCAATGCGTCGTAGGATTCGCAGGTCCGCCACTGGCCATGCAGGGCGGTCACCATCGTCTCGGTGAAGCCCTCTCCCCCGTCCGCAATCGGACACACCACCAAGTCATCGACCGCCCCGGCTGCCTTCAACCCATCCCGCACCGCTTCACAAGCCTCCGTCGCGGTCAACGAACCCTTGAATTTATCGCATGCTATCAGGATCCGCACTGGCTCACTGTCCTCCCTGCTGTAGTCCCAATCCGGCCCATTTCCAGTTTTCGAACCGTCTTATAACCCGAGTCCGCCCGGGTGTTCAAGCCGGCGAAACGAAAACCGGCCTCCCTGTGCTCGGCAGGGTTCTCATCCCACCCCTTCATTTGTTTTATTGATGGGACGGGGCTCGGCGGAGGGGGTGGGATTCGAACCCACGATAGGTTTCCCTATGACGGTTTTCAAGACCGGTGCATTCGACCACTCTGCCACCCCTCCTAAATATTTAGTATCAGTAGTTTAGAACTTTGGTCTAGACGCCCGGTGATACCAGTTGTATACCGCCATTGCTCAAAACAATCCGAAACACCATGACAAAGACCAAAGCGTTCCAAAAGGTTGACGGTATCGCGAACTTGTATCACCGGGACGGGAAGTATTATGCCCGTCTTTCGGAGGGCGGCAAGCGTAGTTGGCGAAGCCTCGACACCACCAAGAAGAGTGACGCCAAGAAGGCGCTGGCGCTCCTTCAGACCGGCCGGCCGCTCGACATCAAGCAGAGGGAGGAGCCGACTCTTCACGCGGCGATGGAGACCGCGATTGCACACCGGAGATCCCGCCGCGGGATCGGGAAACCACTCAGCGAGGCAACCCTTTCCTATCACGCCGAACTGCTGACCACCGCCAAGCGGATCTTTCCCGATCACAGGCTGTCCAGCTTCACTGAGGCCGGACTGCTGAAGGCCATCGCGGCGGCCAGGACCCAAAAGCAGAAAGGCAAGCCGGCAAGGCCATTCGGCCAGTCGCGCCGCAAGGCCCAGGCCGAGCTGGTCCGGCAAGCCTACCGGATCGCCATCGAGAAAGGGCAGGCGAGATCCAATCCCCTCGCCACGGTGGAACTCAACCAGCCCGATCCCAAGGACCGGCGACTTCCAACCCGGAAGGAGTTGGAGACGATTTGCACCAAGGCCATCGAGCAGAATCCCCGCCACGGGATCGCGGTCTCCATGACCATCAAGTTTCTCGCGTTCTCCGGTCTCCGCGTCGGCGAGGCCCGGGGCCTGACCTGGGAGCGCATCCGCGGCGATGCGATCCACGTGATCGAGCAGGAAAACGGCAAGCCGTTGAAGACCCGCAGGAGCAAGCGGAAGATCCCGATCAATCCGCCGCTTCAGGAGACCTTGGAGGCAATCGCGGCCGCCTATGGGACGGACGGCCGGGTCCTGCCATTGCGGTGTGTCAGGCACCAACTGAGGACCGCCTGCGAGGCGCTGGGGATTCAAACCCTCACCAACCACGACCTCCGAAGCTGGTATGCGACCTGGCTCATTCAGAGCGGCGTGGACATCGCCACCACATCGAAGTGGCTGGGAGACGATCCCGAGGTGGTCCTGCGGCGTTACGCGGCCGTCACCGATGAACACGAAAAACAGGAGGCCGGGAAACTGCGATGAGCATCGAAGACGACACGCCTCTCGATCAGGTGCGGTGGTCCGGTCTGAGCGACCAGGAGAAAGCCGGAATGATTCGGCTGAAGGTGCAGACATTGGATGCGCTCGAAGAACTCACGGAGGCGCGCCTGATCGCATCCCGGATGAAGCGGTCGAAAGCGCGGGCGGCGGAGGATGCCGCGGAAGTCGCGCGGCAAGCGGTGCTGACCGGCAATATCGGCCGGCTGGAAACCCTCGCGCGGGCGTTGCGTGGAGAGCTTCCACCCAGGCGACGACGATTCCAGCCCGTGCACCGGCAAATACTGCTGGACCTCGCCGACTACGTGGAGCGCAACGGGATGCCGAGCCAGGCGAAGCTCGTCGAATACTGCGGAAAGACCAAGGGCCAGGTCAGCGCGGCGCTTTCAACGGCGGCGATCACGCTCAGGAAAATTAAGCGCGGGCCGAAATAGTTCGCGGTGCTACCTGAAAGCCTGCGAACCATATCTACGACGCGCAACGTCCCGCTATGATGCGGGACGTTATGCATTTAGACCAAACAACGAGATTCCCGGCCGAGCTTTTCCCTGGCAGGGCAACGCTCAGCATCGCGGAGTTCTGCGGTGCTCTCGGATGGAACCGCGCCCGCTACTACCGCCACGCTGACAAGATTAGCAAGGTGCAGGGCTACGGCGTGCCGATGATCCCCGTGTCCGAACTGGACCGGATCATGGGCGAAACCGGGAAGGGGGGCGCCGAGTGAAACGGAAACGAAAACAGGCGCAGCCTTTTGGGCTGCACCTGCTCATTCAAATCGCTTGGACGGGCGACGGGGGAACTCTACTGGAAAAGTTTCAGTGCTGCAAGTGCGGCGAGTTCTTTGACCCGCGAGACCACGGCGGGACGGATCACGAGCACGGCCGGCAGATGCGCGACATGCTTTGCAGGCAATGCGCGGACGGGCCGCGGGACGGCGAACCCTGGAGCGCGAGGAGGGCGCGGGAGGCATGAGCGCGACGGCAACCAAGCGCACCACTAGCCTCGGCGAACTGGGCGACAAGAACGATACGAAGCCGCCCGCAATGGATACTGAATACAATCTGGATTCCGCATCTCAGTTCGTCGAGTGCTGCGGACGTTCATGGGGAGCCGGAATCCCGCTGGCCAAACAGTTTGCGGACGTTCTCTTTTCGATCATGGAGAGCGGCTATTGGCGCAAGTTCAAGATCCAGGTGAAGACCTACGAGAACGCGACGTTCACCGAGCGGGTGACATCGCATCCGCCGAAGGGACTGAACGCGACCATCAAGGAGGTGGATGAGGCGCTGGTTAATGCGGGGCATAAGGAGGCACTAATGCGGTTCAGGGCGGAGGTGGCCGGGTTGCAGGGAGACAAGGACAGCCCCTTGCATGTGAAGCCGGGAAATCCGACCGGGGCCAACCAGCACGGAGGAGGAAATCATAATAAGATAATGGATTCCTCAAAGGTGAAGCAAGGCACCTCAGCCACCTACCTCCTGCGCCGGATCGCCCGGACCCATCCCGAGGTTCTAACCCGATACGAGAAAGGCGAGTTCAAGAGCGTCCGCGCGGCCGCCATTGAGGCGGGGATTGTGGTGGTGCGCCCACCCCTGCAAGTCGCCCTCGCCGCTTACAAGCGACTGTCGGCGCAGGAACGGGCGGCATTCGCGGCTGCGGTGGAAGGAGGCGAGGCATGATGACCGCATCAGTCCCAGACGTGTTCGCCGAGGCGAAGGAGCGTTACACGATCTTCGACCTCTGGCCGGCGCTCAACCTGCCGGGGCAACCAAAGCGGTCTTGCAGGTCGCCATTCCGCGAGGAGAAGACCGCGAGCTTTTCGGTCTTCGATCAGGGCAAGGCATGGAAAGACCACGGCAGCGGCGAGGCCGGGGACGTGATCGAGTTCGTGAAAGCCGCAACCGGCTGGACTCACAGCGAGATCCGCGAATGGTTCATGGAGCGGCTCGGGATCGACCACCACGACCCGCCCACCAGGACCCCGGCGCCGCCCGAGAAGAGGAAGGTGATCCGGTGGCCGGGGGAGCTTGTGACGGGTTCAGAATCAGCCTGGGAGGCTTTCGCGAAGCGGCGGGAATTGTCCTACGCCGCCGTGTGGACGATGGTCCACACGGGAATCCTGCGGTTCTGCAAGGCCAGCGGGCACAGGTGCTTTGTCATCACCGATAACGAACGCAGGGCGGCCGAGATCCGGCGACTCGACGGCGGGACCTTTGGCCATGGCCGGAAGGCCTACCCGCTCGCAGGGGTCGACAAGTCCTGGCTCCCGGGGGCCGATTTGATCTGGGGTGATGAAGACATCCTCGTCACCGAGGGCGCCACCGACCTATTGACCGCATTCGACCGCTATGTGCGTTACCGGAAGGACGGAGGCTCGCGCCGGTGGCGCCCGGTGGGGCTGCTGGGATCGAAGTGCAGTCGGATCGACCCGGATCTGCTGGAGCGGATCAGCGGCCGGCATGTGCGCCTGGTTCCCGATCCCGACGAGGACGGAGACATCATGCGCAAGAACATGGTGGAAGTGTTCACCAAGGACCGATGCCCGGTGGACGTGGTGGAACTGCCGCGGGGCCGGGACCTCACCGACATGAAGGACGAGATCGAACCGGGGGAACTTTTCGCATGAGCGGGATTATCAAAATCAGCGAGACGGTTCAGCCGCAAGAACCTGCAACCAATAGCGTGCTGGCCTTGGAGTCAGCAATTCAGACCATGACCAAAGCAAGAATGAATGCGATAGCATCGAAGATCGCGGGGACACTCGTGATGGAGGGAGAGCACACCCTGCTTTTCAGCGATACGAATCTTGGGAAGTCGACCCTCGCCACCCAGATCGCCGTTGGCGCCGCCGGTGGCGAGGAGTGCTCTCCTCAACTCGAGAACGAGAGCGATCCTCACAAGGTCTTGTATCTCGACTTCGAGCTCGGGCCGCAGCAATTCGCGCGGCGTTACGCGCTGATCGAGGAGAAGTCTCTTGTCGATCCGTTTCAGTTCCCCCCAAACCTGATCCGGGCCGAGATCGACCCGGAGAAACTCCCGCCCGGAGACCTGGGGGTCCTGGTGCTGGAGTCGATCAAGGCCGAGGTGGAAGCGCACGGGTTCAGGACCGTCATCGTGGACAACATCACCTGGCTCTCCGATGACACCGAGAAGGGGGATGCGGCCGGCGTGCTGATGAAGGAGTTTCACCGGCTGGTGCGGGAACTGAGAATCTCAATCCTGACCTTGGCCCACACTCCGAAGGTTCCCACCCATGTCCCGGTCACCCTCAACCACCTGGCCGGGAGCAAAAAGCTGTCGAATTTCGCCGATGCGGTCTTCGCCATTGGCCGGGACTGGCGCAACCCCGACACCCACGTCTACCTGAAACAACTGAAGGTCCGGGCGGCCGGTGCTCTGGAATACGGCGCGGACAACGTGCTGGTCATGGAGCGCACCAAGCCGGGGAACTTCCTGGGCTTCGAGTTTCGCCACTACGCCAGCGAGGACGACATCATCCGCAAGGAGAGCGACAAAGACCGGGAGGAACGCCAATCGGCAGAGAAGGCCAAGGTGGCCGCTCTAAAGCGGGAGCATCCCGAGGCGTCCCTTCGAGACCTTGCCAAGCTGGCCGGAACGGAGTTCAATCACATGAAGGTGAAGCGGATTCTGGAGAAGTGTAACATGTAACAACCCCTGTAAAGCTGTTACAAGTGTAACACCGTTCCGGGGCTTGTTACATGTTACAGCGGGAACCCTACGGGCGGTTTAGACCAGCGAAAGGCAGCGACATCCCCCTCCTTTTTTCCAGAACGGTTGCAAGTCCTGAAGGCGGACACGCCGCTACCAGTCCACGTAGTCGAGATAATCGCTGGCCTTCAGTCCCTTTGCTCGGACGGCTCCCACGATTGCGACGCAATGAGCCAGGACAGCATCCTTGCTGGAAAAGACTCGCCAGAACGCCGCGCCGGAATTCAGTCCCCGGTCGCTGCGCCGCATGGCGCAATGGAGGCTTATCGGCGACATGGGATCGGCGCCTTTTTTCTCCCATTTGTGGAGCGCGGAAGCCGAAAGCCCGTAGATGCCGGCGAGTTCTCGCAGGCT
>Ga0310121_10004538_pt1 | contig 12220 bp, 6 predicted proteins | sample CB27_Tmax_986_MG_FD_203504 | JGI IMG/M metagenome (GOLD analysis project Ga0310121, IMG submission 203504) | Marine microbial communities from Western Arctic Ocean, Canada - CB27_Tmax_986 | ecosystem: Environmental > Aquatic > Marine > Oceanic | place: Canada: Western Arctic Ocean | collected...
CGCGACCGATCGAATCGCAAATCGAGTCTCCCCTGGCTCTGATAGCTGAAGCCTCGCTCGTCGTCCGCCAATTGATCGCTAGAGAGTCCAAGGTCGAGCAAGATGCCATCGACGTGATCGATCTGATAAGAATAAAGCATTTCTGGAATTTTTACGTAGCTGCCGATCGCCAAATCGACCGGCAACGACGCCACCACTTGCTCGCTCCGATGAATCGCCTCTTCGTCCAGATCCATCGCAAACACGCGCCCCTCGGGTACGATCAGCTTCGCTAAGGCAGCCGTATGGCCGCCCCCTCCAATCGTCCCGTCCACCAATAGTTTTCCTGCAGCGGGCTCGAGCCATTGAAGTACCTCGGCGAGCATCACCGGTATGTGACAAGTCGAATTCGGCATATTGTCTTACTCTATAATTGCGCAGATTACAGCAAGTATCTGTCTCCCCAATACAGCGACCAATAAAGAGAATGGTAGTCTATCCGCGCAAGAGTAGCGATTACACAATCCAGGTTTCTTTGGTACTGTTGTGCGTATGGAACCTTGGATCGAATATGCGCTGCCACCCAGGTTGGTTGCTCAAGAGCCGCTACAGTGTCGAGCCGATGCGCGCTTGATGTTGGTCGATCGTCAACGCGGAACTCTCGAACACCATTACATTCGCGATCTGCCGCACCTGCTCCAGCCGGGCGATCGGTTAGTTTTGAACGACACCAAGGTGATCCCTGCTCAGCTACGCGGCCTCAGAACGCAATCGGGTGGCCGCTGGCAGGGGCTGTTTCTTGGGCAGAACGATAGGGGCGAGTGGAAGCTGGTTTGCAAGACACGTGGCCGGCTGCAACCGATGGAAAAGATTACGCTGCTCGATCGCGATGGTAAACCGGCCACCCAGCTTTGGTTGCTAGAACAGATCGGTGACGGCGAGTGGCTGGCTCGACCCGAGTCGGAGCTGACGCCGTTGGAATTGCTCGACCAACTCGGCCGCGTTCCGCTGCCGCCCTACATTCGTAGCGGACAAATGGTTGATAGCGATGTGAGAGACTATCAGACTGTTTTCGCTCGCTCTCCCGGTGCGGTTGCCGCACCGACCGCCGGCCTGCATTTTACGACCGACTTGCTCAAAGCAATTGAGCAGTCGGGCGTCGTCTTCTCGGCCGTCACGTTGCATGTCGGCAGAGGAACGTTTCGCCCAATTGATGTCGAGGACATCGACGAGCACCCAATGCACTCGGAATGGGCCGAATTGACCGTAACCGCCGCCAAGGAAATCAACGCCAGCCGGGCTGCTGGCCAGCGTGTGATCGCCGTCGGAACTACGGTCACGCGAGTGTTAGAATCGGTGGCCGCGGCGGGTACCGGCGAGCCACGGCTCACCGGCTGGCAGGGGGAGACCAACTTATTTATTCGCCCGCCGTACGATTTTCGAGTCGCCAATGCGATGCTGACAAATTTTCATTTCCCACGGACCACACTCCTCTTGTTGGTACAGGCATTTGGGGGCAGCGAACTCATTCGGGCCGCCTATAACGAAGCGATCCGCGAGGAATACCGCTTCTATAGTTATGGCGACGCGATGCTGATCGTTTAATCGAGCGCTCAGTGCTCTCTGAACTCGTAGTAGAATACGAGTGAGAAATGCCGGCTACGACCCGAATGCCGTGTCGATGGCGGAAGCCGAGTTGCCGAAGCTGGCGGCTGTTTGATTGGCGAGCAAGTTCACTGATCCGATGCAGGCAGCTACGAGTAAACCCAACATAACTGCATATTCCACAGCAGTTGGCCCATCTTCCTCAATTGCTAGGCGGTACAACAAGTCCTTCATGGCACTGTTCCATTCGAAGAGATTTTTCCGTAGGTAGAGCGGGAGATTAGTGCGCGTCCTTATCACAAGCTTATCCTATGTTTAGCCAGGAATTCGTTCTCTTGCCGAGAACTTCTATCAGCCTGCCGCAGAATGTTAGCTGCCTTGCCAACTCTAACTGACGTAACGATTATGACGGGTACTTAGCTGCGCGCAAAAAAACCGGCAAACACCATTGAACTATGGTGTGCCGGCCAATTGCGTCTTGTCGGATGGGCCCAGTTAATTGACCCAGCTGATTGACCCAGTTAACTCAAGCCCCTTAGGCTTGGAACGAGCTGCCACAGCCGCACGATTTGACGGCGTTGGGGTTGTCGAACGTGAAGCCGCGTTTTTCGACACCGTCATAGAAGTCGACGGTGGTGCCGTCGAGATAGAGCGCACTCTTCTTGTCGACGACTACAGGGACGCCGTGGTATTCGTACTTCGAGTCGGCCTTCTCGTCAAAGCTGCGGTCAAATCCCAGCGAGTAGCTAAATCCGCTGCAACCACCGCCGGCAACGCCGATACGCAGGACCGTACCCTCTTCGAGCTTTTGGTCTTCGATGATCCGTTTGACTTCAAGGGCGGCTTTTTCGGTTACGACAACGCTCATAATCAGATTCCTCAACTCACCAGGGTGAAATTCGTTCAGCCGTCAACTGCTGCTGGCCTTTGCTGGCCTACCTCAAGATTATACCAAAGATTGGGCCAGGAACAGTCGAACTGGCCACGATCCGACCGTTTTGCGTACATATTTCCTGTAAGGATTCGCCCACTGTGGCGTCTCGCAAGCTTGGTACACTCCAGAAGTGGCCCAGAGGCACGTTTTCTAGGGAGTCGCCGCAGAGGCCTATTTTAGCGAAGACAACTCCCTCAATCGCTCGACTCCTCGGATAACCAGGTTAATTGCTCGTTCGATCTCCCCCTCGGTATTAAAACGGCCCAAACCGAATCGCAGGCTGCTACGCGCCTGGTCCTCGCCCATTCCCAATGCCAGCAGCACGTGGCTGGGTCCCGGCTCGGCAGAGGCACAAGTTGCTCCCGAACTGACGGCCAATTCTTTCATCGCCAGCAGCAGGGCTTCACCATCGACATTTCCGAAGGAAATGTTCAAATTGCCAGGTAAGCGCAACGGCTGACCGTTGGGATCTTCTGCGCCGAGAGTCGGGCCGCATAGTCGGAGGTTCTTGAGTCGATCGTCGAGCCCCGCCCACAGGCGGTGGCGCAGACTGGCCAGCCGCTGAGCTTCGGTCGGTAACTCGCTGAGACACAACTCGAGCGCCATAGCAAAGCCGACGATGCCGGGCGTGTTGAGTGTGCCGCTACGTCGCCCCACTTCTTGCCCGCCACCGATAATTTGTGGCTCCAGCCGAACGGTCGGATTACGTCGCCTTACGTACAGCGCTCCGACGCCTTTCGGGCCATAAATCTTATGGGAGCTGCAGCTCAATAGGTCGATGCCCAACTTCTGTACATCGACCGAGACTTTCCCCACGGCCTGGGTTGCATCGCAATGCAACAGCACACCACGGGCGTGACAAATTTCGCCGATCTCGGCCAACGGTTGGAGCACGCCGATTTCGTTGTTGGCAAGCATGACACTTACCAGCACCGTATCGTCACGCAGCGCCTCGGCTACTTTCTGCGGGTCGAGCCAACCGGCGTGTTTGCTCGGAAATGGTTCCACCTCGAGCAGAGTGACTTCGTCGCCATGTTTCGCCACTCGAGCGAGAGGCCCCAGTACGGCCTGATGCTCGGTCTGTACGCTGACCCAATGATTGCCACGTCGGCGCGGGTGCTCCGCCACTCCGCGAATCGCCAAGTTGTTGCTCTCGGTCGCCCCACTGGTGAACACTATCTCTCGCGGCTCGGCACCAATCCCAGTGGCAACTGATTCACGTGATCGCTCAACCGCATCGCTGGCAGCTTCGCCCAGCGCGTGCCCCTTGCTGCCGGCGTTTCCGAACGCCTCCGAAAAAAAAGGCAGCATCGCTTCGACCACGCGGGGATCGACGCGCGTCGTCGCGTGATTGTCGAGGTAGATCATCGTGGAAGCGCCAGTCGCTGAGAGCCGGTTGCTGAGAGCTGGTTGCTGAGAGCTGGCCGCTTGGCGCCAATTGCTGGGCCTTCGGCGTTGGTCGGAAGCGAGACAGGCTCTCCTTCTAGTCTCTAGCGCCGAGCACCCAGCGCCTAGCGTCCAAATAACGCTTTCACTACGATCTGCGACCAAGTTTCAAACTGGTCGAGTTGGGTCAATAACTCGTCGATCGGCCGAAAGCCAGCGTCTAGGATGTCCTCTTCGCAAGGAAAGACGTTGAGACTGTCTACCTCGAACAAATGCACGACGCCCAGGTGAACTTTGCCGACGGACGTCTCATCATCATTGATCAGCCCGACGCACTCTTGGGTGTATTTCGCTTCGATCACGACTTCTTCGTTGAGTTCCCGCTGCATCCCTTCACGGTAGACGTCGTGCGCCGTACCGGCGTCTGCGTCCACGGTCGAAATGTGCCCCCCGATACCGACGCTCCGTTTTGCGCGCAGCCGAGCCTCGCCTTGCCCGCCGCCCCGCTTGTACTGAAACAGCCGTGGCGTGCCCGCCGGGTCGACGTACCGGAACAGGACGTAGGGGATCAACTGCTTGAAGCTGTGGTCCTGTTCCATCTCGCCGCGCGGACGATAACTCAGCTCGTCGCTGTCCAGAATTGCCGGCAGATAGGTTGCGACGTCGGACGAAAACCCTTGAAAATGCCCCAGCGCATGAAACGCGCTCGTCGGGACAACAAGTACACGCTCTTCGGCAACGGTCGACATATTGAATCCTTTCGCGGTGGATAATCAGCAGCAATTATATCGCCGCAGCAGCCGGGCCACCAGCACCAATTGTCAGTCGGCAGCTACACGCTACAAAAAGAGAGCTCACACAGTGATGCGAATGCTCAAGGGATGAGTGGGGGCTTCCGCACATACCTTGCCACCCCATCGCTATGCGAGGGATTATAAAAATTGATTAGTCACGATTAGTGTCTGTAACGCGCAGCTTGATTTCGTCGGAGTTCGCCTTTAACTCGGGGGCATACATCGCCGACGCCCGGGTTGGGAGCGCGCTGAACTTTCCTGGAATCTCGGCTCTCATCCGGTAGGATACGCTGTGCTGACCGCGAGCCAGGTGTGCGACGAACAGGCTGATTCGATCGTCGCGCAGCTCCATGTACGCTCCCAGGTCGTTGCCGTTGTAGCCGCTGCGGATCTCGACCGGTTCGAACCCGGCCGCCTTCATGTCTTCAAGCAGAAGATATTCATAGTCGTTTTTACTGTCAATGATCAGTTCCACTTCGACCAGATCGCCGCTCACAAGCTCGGCCAAATTCACCAGCCGGGTACGCCGATATTGCGCCACTTTTTGCTGGACAACTTGTCCGCGGCCACCAGCCACTGCGGTCGACTTCATTGTTGGCGTCAGCTTGAAATAACGCCGCGCAACTTTTATTTCGAGCCCGGCAGCGGTGATGTCGTCTTCCAGCGTGAAGTTGGTGAGCGTGCCACTGAAATAGACCGGTGATTTGCCCACTTTACGGATCTCAACCGTATGACGGCCTGCCGCCAAGGCATCGCCCGTGAGGACGAGCTTGTTGTCGAATGTAAACAAGTTTTCGCGAGTGATTGCCACCTCTTTACGCTGCTGACCATCGATCCAGACCTCGACTGTCACGTCGGGGTCAGCTTCGCCGCTGGCAGCCAAATAGTCGGCAAATGCCTCGACCACCAAGGCTGTGTCGCGGGTGCTGTTCCAGTAGGTCGCATGTTTTCGATTATTAAGCAGATATTTCACCAGCCTCGAGGCGACCTCACTATCAGGCTCCGTGGCCGCCAGCAGCTTCAGGTAATAGGCATGAGCTTCATATTCACTGCCGTACCAATGCCACCAACGGTTGCCGGGCAATTCCAGCCAAGCCGTTTGGTTTTCGTCGTCTTGACGTACGTATTGGCCCAGATTGCGCATCACCATGGCCATTTTTTCCTGATCGTCATGCATTTGCAGAGCCAAGCCAAAAGTAGCCAGACTGTACACTGCCAGCCTGGTGCGGTCGCGATAAAGATAGTCGCGCATCTGCTCGTCGTCGCGCCTGGCTTCGGCAAGAACCATGTATATCAAGGCGTCGAGATTGTCGGCGTATTGCTTGTGGGGCAGACGCTCCGCGCGGCCTGTCTGTCTGCCCCGGCTCTCGAGCATTTTTAGTTGATTGGCTTGATAGATCTCTAGCCAGGTCACTCCCTTCTCAAGCACGCTCGGCACGATTGCAACGCCATTTTCTTTTGCTACGAGCAGACCATGCAAGACGACTGCCGTGGTGTGCGGAGTACTTCGCTCGCCCCAGCCGCTGAACCATCCCCAGCCGCCGTCCGAGAGCTGCATCTCGGTCAACCGGTTGACCCCCGCTTTGACTACCTTTGATAATTCTAATTCGTCAAACACTGGATTACGATCAAACCGTTTCCAGTCCTTGCCACGCTCAAAGTCGTCGCCGATTTCTTGGGCGTTGAGGTTCGTCCGTTTGTTCTGAATTGATGCCAGGTCGATGCCCATATTGCGTAACGTTTGTTGCACAAGCACCGCTGGCAAAAAACGATTGAGCGTCTGTTCCGTGCAGCCGTAGGGGTAATCGATGAGGTACGGCAGGGTGTCGACCATGGCGCCGGCCAGTGTGGGCGTGTACCGGACCTCGAGCCGCGTTTGCTCCGCTCGTCGCCGCTCGGGGATCGTGACCGTGAACTGCTCGGACGCTTCCTCCGAATGCTCGTTTGTCCCTGCGGGCGGCGGCGTTTTTCCTATCGGGAGCCGCGTCGTCCCTCGAGGGGGAATAGTGCCAGTAAACGACTCCGTTTTGAGCATCCCATGTACGTACACGGGAAAACTCATCTGCATCGCGTCTGACTCTTCGTCGGTTAGCGCGCTCATGCGGATCGTGGCTTTGCCCTCATGAGTAACGCGAACGCGCCAGTCGACCCGTTGCTCCCCGCCAGCTTCGATTTCGACGATCTTTTCAAGTTGATCAGGCCCGGCGAGCGTATTCCCCTCCAGCGCCAGTTGGACTCGCACCTGCTTTGCGTCGGATAGATAATTATGCACGTTCGCCGATAGTACGACTTCGTCGCGCTCGACGAAGAATCGCGGCGCCTGCAGCCGCACAAGGAGGTTCTTGCGCGTGACAACTTCCGCTTCTCCTTCACCGACACGCGTACCATGCCCCATGCCCCAGACGCGAACCTTCCAGGTCGTCAGATTTTCGGGCATGTTGAGTTCGACTTCGGCGATGCCCTCTGGATCCGTCTCTACAGAGCCGATCCACAGAGCCGTGTCGGCAAAACTCTCGCGCACGGTTGGCTGCATAACATCGCCGCCAGGCAAACCAGCCGAATCTTGATCAGCAGAGTCCGGCGAGAATTCGGCGTCTCGCCGATCGCCATATCCCTCACTCGCGACTGCGGCCGCCATGGGAGCCCCCCTTCCACTTTTAATCGTTCGCATTCTTATGCCACCTCCGATTCCACCTTCCAACTCCACCTTGGAAGTCAGCAGGTCGATTTCAGCGCCAAACACGCCCAGGTTTCGCATGATTGGCTTCTCGCGTTCGACCAAGGTCGGGCTCTGTCGCCGTAAATTCGTTTCGCCGCGTGGCTGGTGATTGCGACGCCACTTCCAAAAGAACTCGCCGATGCTGGCAACGTTGCTTCCACCGGCGATGTACTCGACAGCCTTGTCGTAGATCGACAGAGCCAGCGAACCGACCAGCGGCTCACCGCTTTCGTCGGTTAACTTCAGAAGCATTTTGGCCGCTTGCCCCGGCAAATAGGCTTCTGCCGACGGTACGACTTCCACGTTGAGTACGCGCTTGACTGGTGGCACAAATAGTTCACGCGTGACGACATGAACTTTACCGCCGTGGACCGTAACTGCCTCGACGAAAAAATTCGGCATGTCACCGGCCGTCACGTCGATCTCGACGACTTCGCTTTTGCCCTGCAAACGTACCAACTGCGGCGGTTGGTAAACGCCTCCCGCAGGCCGAGCGAATAGCAACACCGCCGCCCCCGTCCGGTTGGTGTTGATTTGTAGAGCGATTCTGTCGCCTGGTTGATACTCGCGCCGGTCAGGTACGACTTCCAAGTCGTTAAACCGAAATGCTGAGCCGTCAAACCCCGCGCCCACGACGGTAAGCAGATGTCCCCCTTCGATGGTATGTCCCTCAGCGTCGGTTAGCTCGTAAGCGAGTCGATACTGCCCTGGTTCCGAAGCTTTGATCTGTAGTTCTGCCTGCCCTAATTTGCCAGTCGGGCCATTTTCACTGGTGATCATCGCCCAGCTGCCGACTTCCGATTCAACCGGCCGGTCTTCTTTGTATTGGATCTTCAACAGTCGAAGCGTCCCGTTGCCAGTCACCGGTTTGGCGTCGAGTGTTCGCGCAGCCGTGCCGACGACAATCGTATCGCCTACGCGGTAGTACCCCCGATCGGACCAAACATGCACCTTAAACGGCTGGCGAGCGACCAACACTCGGCCGTTGCCGACGATCGTGCGTCGCGATTGATCGACGACCTCCGCCTGAATCTGATAGCTGTGATCCTGATCCGGATGAAACAGCTTAGCTGCGGCGGTATCGATCTCCACGTCGATCGTTCCATCCTCGTCGAGTTCGACTTCCTGCTCCGCCACAACCTCCGGGGGCGTCGGAGCGCGCCAGAACCACCAAGGACGCGGTGCTCTGCAGCCCCACCGTGTCCAGCCGGGGTACCAAGCGTAATCGGTCGCAAACCACCAGTAGCCAGGACCGTAGAGCCAGTCCCACGGCATCGGCGGATACCAACCTTGCTCGTAACTTGTCCGCAGAATTCTATATTTCACTTTACCACTGGTCACCGGCGCACCAAAATAGTACTTGGCCGAAATCTGGGCCGTAATTTTTTCGCCCAGCTGTAGGGGCTTGTTGGGTGCTTTGACCGTTACTTCAAATTCGGGCTTCTTGTATTCCTCGACACGAAAGCTCCCGCCACCGTGGTTGACGACGTTGATCCGGTATTGGCCTAGTGTGGCGCCGGCAGGGATTTCCCACTCACTTTCCAGTCCGCCATACGCGTCGGCGATTAGTTGAGCACTGTAGACTTTTTCGTTTTTTGGATCACGCACCTCAATCTGAAAAGATTGGGCAGCGTACCGCGACTCGTCTTTCAAGTCGTACTGCGCGTGGCGCACCCAAAACTTGAACTGCACGTTTTGCTCAGGTCGATACACCGGCCGGTCAGTAATCGCGAATACTTTTACTTGTTGGTACTCCTGCTTACGGTAGTTGCCCGACCATACGCCTCGAAAACCGAGATAGGCAAAACGTCCTGACTCGGTCGTTGCGATCGCCACCCATTGATGGCGTCGGTTGCTCTCGTCTGCCGGCAACTCCACCAGGCCGTAGTCGTTGGTAATCTCCGCCAGGTTCTTGGTGTGAAGCTGGTACTTGTTGCCGTCGAGGTGTTGTTGCCAGTAGCCAAAGAACTCGACATTGCAGCGCGCGATAGGCTGTCCGGTGACTGCATCGGCCACATAGTAGAGAGATTTTTCACTCAACGGCTTCTTAACAATTGCTGTGTCGTTGAGCCAGAGGACCACGCTGGTCGTGTTGCCGTCGGCCATCTTCGAAGTGAGTAAATAGGCGCCCGGCTCTTGCAGCGGCGTGCTAACAGTGATGCGCTGATCAAAATGCCCTTGATCCGTGTTTTGGTCATGCGGCTCAAGATCTAAGCTCCAACGGGCAACCTCCTCGCCGAGGTATTTTTCTTGTCCTTGCGTCACCAAACGATGTCCCAGGTTTTCCAGCTGAACTTGATCCCAATTCAGCTTGCGAGGATTGTCGGCGAGATACGCTTTCACGTCCCCCAATAACTTTGTGACGTTGATCCGCTGAGCGGTAAAGTCGACCCGTTTACCGTTGCGAAAACGGAACTCGACGGTTGCACCCTGACCTGCCGGTTGGGTCATCACCGGTTCGAAGCGACCCCAGTTGTCGACGATTTGAGCAAGCCGATCCTTGGCTTGCTGTCTGCTGGGGCTCTTGTCAATCGCTTGCTGCCAATATTCGGCCGCCCGCGGGTACTGGCGGCGGTTTTCAAACAACCCTGCCAGTTTGTCGACAGCGGTTTGCCAAAGGTTGGTGCCAATAGGCGACTGATCGTCCAAAACTTTCTGCAGTAGCTTAATATGGTTGTGCTCATCTGGCAGCTCAAAACGCTTGATCCCTGTCGCGAGTTTCGCGATCGTCTCGTTCTCACCGAGAGTATGCAGAGCGAAAATGCCGGTCTTGTTGCTCGCACCTTCCCCGTCCGAATGACGGCCAAACCACCAGCCGTAGTGGCTAAGCGTTTGTACGCCGAATTGTGACTGCAAAAAATCAGCGCGCCGGATTCGCATTCGATTGCGATTGCCCGGATGCCAACGGACAGTCTCCTGAAGCAACCATCGCCAACGCTCGCCGTCGTTTTCTGCCGTCTCCCACGATTTGGGAATTTTGTAGAATACTGGATTTCCGTCGCTGTCGACCGAAGCACCCTGGGTTGGGCTACCGTAGCCCCAGCCCTCTTCGTAGTCTGGCATCTCTGTCAAATTCGTTAAAGATTGGAGTTGCCACGCCTGAGAGTGACCACGGCTCTGCAGGATCGCGCTAGACATCTGATCGAACAAACTGGCGAGTTCTACGGAAACCTCCTGGGAGGTTTCTCGCTGCAACAGTTCGATAGCTTGCCAGAAGAGCTGCAAGCTGCGCACTCGATCGCGAGCCGCCGCGCTGGTGACCTTGCCACCTCCGCGATGGTCGCCACGACGGAACACGCCGCCGATTTGGTAGCCGCGGTGAGGGCCACTCAGCCAACTTTGAGCCACCGCAGCTAGCACCGCCTGTTGGTTGGCGTGCTGGGCGGCAATCTGCTCACGAAACTCGTCGATCTCATCCACGCGGTTGAGCTGGCGGAAACAATTGAGCGCGAGGTTGTAGCTATCAGCTAAATCCTGCACCGGTCGGTCGGCGTCTTGGAGCAATTGCCGACAGCGCTGCAGCGCCTCAAGATAGTTCCCCTCCTCGTACCATTGATTAGCCTGCCGATATTCTGCCGTTTCGTCCGCTGCTTTTAATTTGCCTGACGCGAGTACCAGACAGGCCGCCAGCCCAAACGCCAAGAAAAGAGTCGTCGATTTGCTCATGATTGCTGACCTCAATGATTTCTGTCCCTGCAGTATCGGCTACCACACCGCCCCGAGCTCTTGTCATGTTCTACGCGAGGTCCCTGCTAGAGGTCTAGCCTGAGGAGCCCGGTTCTCGGAAGCCGCCCTTCAGGGATAGGACGAAGTAGACTGGCAAAAAGTTCCACCAGCAGGAGCGGGGAGCGGGACGGAAGTAGGAGGGAACGGGGGCAAACAGGAAGGAGCGCAGTGCGCAGGAGGAGGGCTGCAATTTCATTGGTCCCCGGGGTCGATCGACCTGGGGGACTGTTTGTCGCCGCGTTGCTTTTTCGCAACGTCTTTGTATTCACCGGTCGATATCACCAGCCGTGGGGTCCGCAAGATCGGCCTAGTCGGCACGGTTCCCTGATGTTTCGTCTACGAAATGCTGCCCGTTTAGGCCTGCCAGGAACGTAGAGTTTCAAGCATCCTCGAATTCTAACATTCAACTCTTGGTGACGACCGTGACAGTTTCTAACGCCGATTTTCAAGTTCGAACGCATCGCTCCCTTGTCGACGTAGCCTATCGGTTACTCGATGCAGCCGCCATTCTAGCCGCAGCACTTTTTTCTACGCGATACACTGACAACGAACATATCGAGAATCTGGCTGTCGTGGGCGCGACAACATTGATTGTGCATATGGTCGCAATCGAGGTTAGTGGTCTGTACCGCAGTTGGCGCGGTTCGCGGTTATCGCTGGAACTGTGGTGTGTGCTATTGAACTGGATCTACACTGCACCGGCAGTGCTAGGGATTGGTCTGCTCACGAGATTTAACGCGGAGTTCAGCTACAACACGAAAGTCGCCTGGCTAATTGCCACGCCGTTGCTGATCGGCAGCGGCCGCGTTGTCTTGCGGATGGCTCTGAAGAGTTTACGCCGCCGTGGATTCAACACCCGCCGCTTTGCTATTTGTGGCGTAAATCAGCTTGGTCTGCAGTTAGCTCAAAATATCCAAGCATCACCCGAACTCGGTCTCGAACTGGCCGGTTTTTTCGACGATCGCCCCGCAACACGAAACAAAGTCGTCGATGAAAAGGAGTGCCCGCGAGCTGGAACTCTCAACAAACTGGTCGGAATGGCACGCAGCGGCGAGGTTGATATGGTATTCATCGTAA
>Ga0310121_10004541_pt1 | contig 12216 bp, 7 predicted proteins | sample CB27_Tmax_986_MG_FD_203504 | JGI IMG/M metagenome (GOLD analysis project Ga0310121, IMG submission 203504) | Marine microbial communities from Western Arctic Ocean, Canada - CB27_Tmax_986 | ecosystem: Environmental > Aquatic > Marine > Oceanic | place: Canada: Western Arctic Ocean | collected...
TCACCCCCAATCACTTCACCATGCCCAACGCACCCGTTCGGGCTACGCCCTCACTCCAGAACAGCAGCGGTCCCTTAACCCTAGATCCTCTCATTAAGGCTGGTACATAGTTTGGGGGAAGGCCACGGCCACGCGGCGCCACCCGACCGGCGTGCACGCAAAGTGCCGAGTCGCGTCGATCCGGCTCCGCCACTTAATGTCCCGGATGGCTTTACCGTCGAGTTCGCCGCGAAACCTCCATTGGTCCACCATCCGATGATGGCGTGCCTGGACGATCGAGGACGACTGTTCATCGCCGAAAGCGACGGGGTCAATCGCAAGGCCGCAGAACTTCTCGCAGAGCGACCTCATAGTATTTTGTTGCTGGAAGACACGGATCACGACGGACAATTCGACACGCGCGCTGTGTTTGCTAGGGACCTGGTCCTGCCCAACGGAACGCAGTGGTACAACAACGCTCTTTATGTCTGTTCGGCTCCCTACCTCTGGAAATTTGAGGATACCGACGACGATGGACAGGCCGATCGTCAAACGGCCCTTGTGGGGACGTTCAATTTCAACGGCATGTCGTCTGCCTTTCACGGGCCCGTGCTGGGCCCCGACGGAAGGCTGTATTGGTCCGGTGGTCAACATGGATGGAGACTCGAACGTCCGGATCCACTGCCTAAACGTCACGACAAACTCGAGAAATCGGTACATGGTCAATTGGGCGTCCCGGGGCCGTGGACAACCACGGCTCCTGGTGTCTTTTCCTGCTGGCCAGATGGCAGTGATGCCGAGAATCTAGCGTTTGGTGGTATCTGCAACCCAGTGGAGACGACATTCTCTGCAACCGGCGAAGTGTTTGGGACGGTCGCGGTTTACGACAATTACCAAAATGCTCGACGCGATGCCGTGGTGCATTGGATTGACGGTGGTGTATTCAATCTCGCGCAACAAAATTATGTTGGCCGCCGGCGAACTGGCGCAGACCTGACTCCATTAAGCTACCGCGGACAGGTTGCGCCTTCGGGAATCACCAGGTATCGCAGCGGAGTATTCGGGGAGGGCTATCGCGGTAATTTGTTTTTTGTCGAGTTCAATACACAAAAAGTCTACCGATTGTCGGTTGAACGAGACGGTGCGACCTTCCGAAGTCACAGTCAAGTGTTCTTGTCCACCAGCAGTCCAGATTCACATTTCACCGACGTTCTGGAAGACGCTGATGGCAGCCTGCTGGTTGTCGATACTGGCGGATGGTTCCGATACGGTTGTCCCACATCCCAGATCGCCAAGCCCAACTTGTTGGGAGCGATCTACCGAATTCGCAAGACAAACACTTCTCCCGACAACGACCCTCGCGGAACTAAAATTGACTGGCCAGCACGGTCCAATGGTGACCTTGCCGCTCGATTGGATGATGGTCGATTTGCGGTGCGTGATCGTGCGATCGCGATGTTGGCAGAACGCTCACCCAGCTCGATTAGCGCGTTACGCGGCGTACTGGAACACGGAAGTACACTCGCCAAACGCAATGCCGTTTGGACTTTGACCCGGATGGGCGCCGACGAGGCCCAGTCCGCGATTCGAATCGCGCTGGACGACGAGGACTTTTCCGTTCGGTTGGCGGCAACACACGGCGTCGCCGTGCTCCGAGATGAGGGCGCATTACCAAAGCTACAGCAGATGCTGGCCCATGACCTGCCGGCAATACGGCGCGAAGCGGCCTCAGCGCTGGGACGCATCGGCGCCCCTTCCGCGGTTCCCGTACTGTTGGAAACAGCAACGGTTGAAAACGACAGATTTCTGGAGCATGCCGTACTGCTGGCGCTCATACGCATTGGCGACCGAGAGCAAATCGCAGCGGCACTGCGGCACCCGGCACCTCAGCGTCGTCGCGCGGCCTTAATAGCACTTGACCAGATGCAGGACGGGAATCTCTCGCACGACCTTGTGGTGCCCTTGCTGAACACCGATGACATTCTCTTGCGCGACACGGCGCTGGAAGTTCTGGGCCGTCATCCGGAGTGGGCAAATGAGATGACGGAACGACTCAATGCCTTGGTCTTGGTTCCAACCCCTGCTGGCGCAATCCATCCGGCCACACGTGAAGTTATTTTAGCCTATCTACACGAGCCGAAAGTCCAGCAGCTTTTGGCCAGGAAGGTGTTGAGCGAGGAGCATCCGTTGCAGATACGCCTGCTTTTGTTGGAGATAATGGGCCAAGTGCGACACAACCGAATGCCCGCGGCGTGGATACAGCCGATGCTGTTTTGCCTGCGTGATACGGATCTTCGACTTGTCCGCCAAGCGATCGCCAGCATAGCGATTGTCGATACAAGTCAATTTGATGACGAGCTGCAACAAATTGCGGCCGACGCAGACCAGTCAGGCAGTGTCCGCCTGGCGGCCGTGCTTATCTTGGCCCGTCACGGCAAACCCCTATCCGACACGTCGCTTGAGATGCTGATCAAACGGTGTGGGCCACAGGTCGCTGCCGCGGATCGTCTGGGCGCTGCGCGGGCGATCGGCAGCGCAACGTTGAACGAACAACAATTGTTGCGAGTCACACAGCTCATCAGTTCCGCTGGACCGTTGGAACTACCCAATTTGATCCGAGCATTCGAAGGTGACTCTAGTGACCGAGTTCGATTGTCGATGATCAACGCCCTGCAGCGCGCCCCGGAACTTGCCGGTCTATCGCGCGCCAGTTTTGCCAAACTAGTGGACGGAAGCTCTGATCAAATTCGCGCGGCGGCTCAAGTGTTAGTAAGAAACTTGGATGCACAAGCGGCCACCCCCATCGAACGTATCACGCAGCTGGCCCATACGCTGGAAGGGGGAGACCGTGTACGCGGACGCGAGGTCTTCCATGGGCGACTCGCGGGCTGCTCGGCCTGCCATCGAGTGGAGGACAAGGGCGGTTCGTTGGGACCGAACCTGAGCCACATCGGCGCAGTGCGGACCCGCCGTGACTTGTTGGAGTCGATCGTGGCACCGAGTGCATCGTTTGCGCGTGGGTATGAACCACTGACCGTGGTGACAAGTTCCGGAAAAGTTGTTTCAGGCGTGATCGGTCGAGAAACGGCCGATACGTTGTACCTGCGTACGCTGGACCGCGCGGAAATCCGCATCGCCCGTGACGAAATCGAAGAACTTGCACCGGGCACGGTGTCGATCATGCCCAAAGGGCTAGACACGGTCATCTCGCGAGACCAAATCCGTGATCTTCTCTCCTATCTGGCATCGCTTGGCAAGGACGCACGCTGAATTCCCTGACTGCAGACTTGGATCAGCGTCCCGTATCTCGCCGGTTCGGCGTGCAAATGTGCGACTCCTGAACTTTGAGCTCTGCTAAACGCGAAAGTTGACTGTTACCGCCGTTGATTGGTGCCAAGTGGACCACTTTTTCCGGACTTCGCGTCAACCTAACTCCTTGACCTGTTTGACATTGAACTACTATTAGGTCCGTGGATTGGCAGGCGTGTGGGCCGAGTGGTTGGATCAAAGATCTCTGTGAAGAACATGGCTTGAAAACACTCGTCTGCAGCACTAGCGAGGCGGCCTGGACGTGGAATAAAGTCTAACTCAAAACCGACAAAGATGACGCGCTAAAACTGGCACCGTTCACGTGCCTTGCCGTCGCGTGCATGAGCACCGCAAAATAGTCAAATATCGCAATGCTCTGCACGGAAACCAAGCCTGGTGACGCTCTCCCATTCCGGATCACGACATGAACATATGTGATGCTTCGGTAAACCGCCTCTGCCAGCGAAGAAGAATAATTAGGATGAGCCACCGAGCGCAACAAGAATAGAAGCATCGGTGGTACGCGAGAACAACGGTGATATAATGGTGTGCGTCGACGGTAATGCCCCGAGCATGCCCCGCGGATTACCCAAAACAAGTAGGATTTGAGTAGTGATTTTTAATCAGGAATCACGAAGACCAAACGATGGGGCATCAAAATCCCTTATTTGACAGAGTTAGAAGGGCGTGACTGACGCATTCACACCTTAGCCGACGCTGGATTTTGAATCCAGCGCGTCTGCTCACGCATGATTCTCACAGTCGAGATTTCGCGCTTCCAACCTGTGTTTCTCGATAAACTCTCGGCGCGGTTCGACTTTGTCGCCCAACGACCCTCAAATCGCGCCAACGAGGCATGCGTCGCGCCACGTGACAGCTTTTATGTAAAATTCCACACGCAGTCTTTAGACATCGAGATTGCGCGCTTCCAAGGCGTGTTTCTCGATAAACTCTCGGCGCGGCTCTACTTTGTCCCCCATCAAGACGCGGAACATTTCGTCGGCGTCCGCCGCGTTTTGCATGGTGACCTTGAGCAACGTGCGGTTGTCTTTGTCCAACGTCGTATCACGGAGTTCCTCGGCGTTCATTTCGCCCAACCCCTTGAAACGGGTGACTTGGAGGCCCTTTTCACCAGCCGCTCGAACGGCCGTCAATAATCCACGCAGGTCCTCGAGAGGAATCTCGGTCTCGTCGCGTTTAAGAACGTATCGCGGCTCCTCGACACCAGTGCGCTCCTGGGGGATCAGCGCTTGAACGTCGAATCCCAACGAACCCAGCTCGGCCAGCCCGTTGTTGATCGTGCGAACCTCATGGAGTTCAACGATTCTCAGCCGCGAGGCCAGCGCCGCGCTGCCATTGCCGTCGGGATGGCCTGTGTCCGCTCCATTGGTCGAACCTTCCTCGTCGTCGCTGACCGACAACTCACCGCCGGTAGCCTTTTCTTGCTCTTCGAGGAAGGCATCCATCTCCTGCCGAGTGGAGAACCAATGGTCGGCACTTCCCAGAAAAACGTGATAGACGGGCAATCTTCCGGTTTCCAAATTCTGACGCTCGGCGTGAATTCTCAAGCTGACTCCACGGCGCTCTAGCACTAACACCGACTCTTCGATGTTGGCCAACACCGTGCAGAGCTGTTTCATCTGGTCCGCAGTGATCTGTTGGCCGTCGTCGGTAATGAAAACCGAATCGTGCATTCCCTTTTCCAAGAGCTGGGATTTCATCTCCTCTTCGGTTTGGACGTAATAGACCTGCTTCCCCTTACGCACCCGAAAAAGCGGCGGCTGGGCCACGTAAACATGGCCTTTGGAAACCAGCTCGTACATCTGGCGATAGAAGAAGCAGAGTAAGAGGGTGCGGATGTGCGAACCATCGACGTCGGCATCCGTCATCACAATGATTTTGTCATATCGACGCTTGGCCAGATCCTGTTCCGCGCCAATCCCAGCCCCAATGGCCTGGATCATGCTACGAACCTCTTCGTTGGCCAACACCTTATCTTCACGAGATTTGTAGGCGTTGATGATCTTACCTCGGAGAGGCAGAATCGCCTGAAACTCACGCATCCGCCCCCCCTCAGCACTGCCACCCGCCGAATCGCCTTCGACGAGGTACAGCTCGCATTTTGCCACGTCCTTGCTGCTACAGTCACGCAGTTTGCCCGGCAACCCGCCACCCGACAGGGCACCTTTGCGTTCGCGGAGCAGGTCTTTCGCCTTGCGAGCCGCCTCGCGGGCCTCCGCGGCAAGGATCGCCTTGCGGACGATCACTTTCGCCGACTTGGGGTTTTCTTCCAGGTACTTGCCAAGGAATTCACCCAGAGCGGAACTAATAATTCCTTCGATTTCTGAATTACCCAGCTTCGTTTTCGTTTGGCCTTCAAACTGCGGATGGGGTACCCGCAGGGAAACAACCGCGGTCAGACCCTCGCGAAAGTCATCGCCGGTGGGAGAGATGTCTTTGAAAATACCTTGCTTTTTCCCATAGGAATTGAGTGTTCGGGTCAGTGCCGTGCGAAATCCGGAGAGGTGGGTACCACCCTCATGGGTGTTGATGTTGTTGACATAGGTGTGGACGTTTTCCGTGAATTCAGAGGAATACTGGAGGGCAATCTCATAGCCAACGTCTTCCGATTCACCCGACACGAAAATAACGTCCGGGTGCAAGGCCTCGCTGGCTCGGTTGAGATATTCGACAAATTCAATAATTCCCCGCTCGTAAAAGAATTCATCCCCTTCGTCATTTCGTTGGTCTCGATACACAATCCGCACACCCCGATTGAGAAAGGCCAGCTCCTGAAGCCGTTTGTACAGCGTGTCATAGAGAAACTTGGTCGTCTGAAAAATCTGCGGGTCAGGTTTAAAGGTTGTTTTGGTTCCAACCTTTTTGGTCGTACCCACCTTATTGACCTGACCGATGGGAATTCCACGCTCGTATTCCTGCTGATAGACGTGACCATCCCGACAGACTTGAACTTCGGCCCATTCCGACAGGAAATTCACCACCGTAACGCCGACGCCATGCAATCCACCAGACGTTTGGTAGGCACCTTTCTCAAATTTTCCACCGAATTTGAGTACCGTCATCACCCCCTCGAGAGTGCTGACTTCTCGGTCCATTTCCTGTGACAACTGGTCATGGCGTTCGATGGGAATGCCTCGGCCGTCATCCTCAACGGTCACCGAGCCATCCGTGTTAATCGTGACTTTGATCGAAGTCGCGTAATCAGCCATCGCCTCATCAATCGAATTGTCCACCACCTCGAACACGAGGTGATGCAGTCCGCGCGCAGTGGTATCGCCAATGTACATGGCCGGACGTTCTCGAACGTGCTCGAGATCCGACAAGTGCTGAAGATTGTCGGCGCCGTATTCCGCGTCTCCGCGGCGTAAATTGTTGGGGGGTAACTGGTCATCCAGGGGAGATGGATCAGATAAATCTGAAGGTAGTGGTTGCTGTGTCATATTGACCTTTTTCCTGTTTGACCAACTTGTTAGCTGATTTCACCGACGATGCGGAAACGCAAGTCCTGGATACCATGTTGCGGCAACGCCTGATTCATGTGTTTCAAGAACAAACGTTTCTCGAATTGCAGTTCTTGCAGCGCTACTGAGTTATTAACCAAAATCTCCAGAACACCACGTCGGACCCGACCCGTACGCGAGTTTTCTGACAACCCCCCCCCAACGATGTGAGTCCAGGCATTGCTGATTTCCTCATTAACCTGCTGCTGGGCATAACCTCGACGCGAAATCAAGTTCGCCAGCAGATCTCCCAATTTTTGTGGGCCACCACTCCGCTGAGATCCCTTTGGTCGAGAAGGATTTCGCATCCTTTTGCCCTCTGGTTTCAACTACCTTCTCGAAACAGCGGCATGACGACATACGTATAACCATCGTCCGTTTCAAACAAGGCCGGACTGTCATTGTCTTTCACTCGCAAGGACATATTTTTCTGCGGGTCCAATACCCGTAGAAAGTCGCCAACATATCGGTGATCCAGCGTTATCTGGATTTCTTCTCCGTCATAAGCTACCGGCAACTCGATTCGCGACTGACCGAATTCCGCTGCCGAGCAGGTCAAGACCATGGAACCGTCATGAATTGAAAATTTTATTCCTCGGCTTTCGTCGGTCGTTACAATGGCCGTTTGTCGAACGGCTGAAAACAACGGTCCTACCGTTAGATCCAGCTTAACTCCACCGTGATCTTTGGGAATGACATCTCGCCACTTCGGAAAACGGCCCTCTACCAGGCGCGAATAAATCGTTGCTCGTGGCGATTTGACCAGTATGTCGTTACCGCGGGCGGCTAGTTGGATCTCGGCGTCCGCATCCGAAAGGGCTCGCTCTATCAACTGCATGGCTCGGGCTGGAACAATCGTCATTGAATCACCTGTCTGATGATCTTTGATCGATTGGGCTGGGCCTTGCATTTTCGCCATACGACGGCCATCTGTGCCCACCGCGATCACCGATTCGGCCTCCAGCTCTAACAGGACACCACCCAACGCATAGCGACTGCTTTCGGTGTCGGTAGCAAAAAGCGTACGACGGATCAACTCTTTCATTAATCTGGCTGGCAATTCGTGATATTTATCTTCGTTAAAATCAGCCACTTCCGGAAACTCGTGCGGATTTTGGGCTGGCAGCTTAAACTCACTGCGTTGTCCCTTAATGACGATGTTGTTTCCATCCGTCTCAATATTTAGTTTTTCGTCGGTCGATTCTCGCAGGATAGGACCCATTCGGTTGACTGGCAGGATGACGTTACCGGGAGCAGTGATCTCGATCCCGGGTACTTCCAATCGGATCCCCACTTCCGTGTCCGTAGCCATGATGACCGCTTTGTCCTGCGAAATATCCAGCTTCACGTTCTGTAGAATCGGTTTAGGGCTGCGAGAGGGTGCTACGGTAGCCGCGGTTTGAAACGCAGCCGAGAATTGTTCTCGATCGAATGTAATATTCATCGCCAGTTACCTTCCCTATGTAGGCTTGTTCTTCGTATTAATATTTCTATATCAGTAACAGTAATTAGGTCTGTCATCGGTATGTTGATAACGATCCACAATACGTATAAGTTAGCTGATTCAACGGCGTTGAGTCACTTTTCGACTGTGTATAAGTAACGCATTTGTCGGTCTATTCGGTGTGATTTCCTGTTAGCTACGGATACTAAATGTGTTAGTTCGAGCCGGTGGTTGTCACTTAGCGAAACCTGTCACGACGAGCGGACAGTAGCAAAACAGTTTTTCCACAATCCGATTAGCGGCAGTGGAGTAACTAAATCGGAAGGGTTTCCGATCGCCGCCCCTCGGTACAAGGCCGTTAGTTATTTTGGTAGCTGAATTCACAAAAATTAGTTTTTGGCATCACGGCCAAAGTCTTACTACGCCTAGTCGCGCTAGTCGGCGAATATCGATGTTCGATTTTGGTCGTCAGTTCGTATTATGCGTGGTGAGTATTCGTGCTAATTCCGCTACGTTTGAGCGCAGATCTGGTTCATCAGGGAGACGAGATTCGAGTCGGTTGTAGGAATGTAAAATGGTGGAGTGGTCACGGCCACCAAAAAACTGGCCAATTTCCTCCAGGGTGGAGGGAGTAAGGTGACGTGATAAATAAACGGCAATGGATCTGGCAAGAACCACTGATTTGCGGCGGCTGCGCCCGACCAACCGCGATAATGGCAGTTGGAAGTAACGGGCTATGCATTTGGCAATCTGTCCTACCGAGAGTCTTTCCATCGCGTCCTCGGTCTGAAAATATTGATCCACTTGCGATTTATGGATGGTTCGCTGGTTCGCACCAAGCAGGGTGGCGCAACGGGCTAGTGCCGCGGCGAGTACCGGGACACTGCCGGAGACCGCTACGGCGACGCGGTTGGTGGCGGACTCGGTGAATTGCCACCCGCGCCGCAGGGCCCGCTCGCGAGCGATCACCTGGCGTGCCGCCAAACCGGGTTGTTTCAGATGAACGGTCAGCCCGCTCGCCAGGCGACTGGCCAGGCCTGGCAGCAGTCCGCTTTGTTGGATCGGATCGCCGGAGGACGTGATGATGATCGGAGCCCCCTGAGTCACCAAGTCATCTATCAGGACCATCAGATGCTGCTGGGCATATTGGTGCCGATGAAGTAAATGGACGTCATCGATGACTAGCATTTCATAATTTCGACAGTCATCGCGCCATTGAGCCAGGCGATGATCGCCGATCGCTTCGCGTAACAACCGGACCCAATCGGGGGCTGCGATTACCAAGCCTTTCGTGCGATGTGGGTCGTGCTGTTCGAACCAAATCTCCGCCAGCCCCAAGGCGAGATGAGTCTTGCCAAGCCCGGACTCCCCGCAGAAGACGATCGGATTGGCCCATTGATTGGCATGGGCACTTTGATAAACACTGGCGCCTTGATTGGAGTCGTCCCAGCAGCTGTTCTTGTTGTGACCGATAGACATCCACTTTTGGATGGCTGGTTCAACCAGCAGATTTTCCGGCCCGACTGTAAAGGGCCAAGCAAGCGCAGGCTCCCCCGTCACGTAACTGGGACGTGTCGTGCCGATCATTTTTTTCAGGGGAACCTGATAAACGCCAGAAACCACCCTCAACTCCGTTAGATAAATCCGTTTAACTGGGTGTGCACCTTGAATTAATAACCAGAGGCCAGCGACCTGCAGCAGCGTATGCGGTGGAGGTCTGAAGAAGGTTACAGTGATCCAACCGCTGTCGGCGAATCTCCCCGCAAACCACGTCGTCAGAAGGCCTCTGAGACAACCCGAATTATACCGGATCTGGCCCCGAATCGCGAGACGCGATACCCGCCATTTGTCCAGAAGATCTTCGCAACCTGGACACCACGTCCCGGAAGATTTGAGCCGCGAATTGGACCTCAGCGTCGGTCGTTTGGCGACCTACGCTGATTCTGAGAGAGCCGTCGACCACGGGGCGGGGACACCCCATGGCGATCAGTACAGGAGACGGCTCGCTGGACCCGCTGGCACAGGCCGATCCGGTCGAACAAGCCACCCCTTGTTGGTCCAACGCCATCAACAGCGCCTGCCGATTCAACCCCGGGAAGGAGACATTTAGGGTGTGCGGCAGCCTTGAATCGGCCAACGACCCGTTGACCACCATCTCTGGGTGGTCGGTTTGCAAAAGCGATTGCAGCTGGTCACGAGCCCGCGCCATTTTCCGGGTATTTTGCTCCATTTTTTCCACGGCGATCTCCAACGCTCGACACATTCCGGCCACCAGGGCCACGGATTCCGTGCCCGGCCGGTAGCCCAATTGTTGCTGACCGCCATGCATTAGCGGCCAGAAGTCCAGCTGCTTTTGCAAAACCAGCAAGCCGATGCCGCGGGGACCATGAAATTTGTGGGCCGAGGCACTCAGACTGGCTACTCCTAAGCGCTGGAAGTCCACCGGGACCTTACCAACCGCCTGGACGGCGTCGGTGTGCAGCGGCACCTTCAACCGCTGGCACGGCTCGACCAGCCGATCGATCGGCTGGACTACTCCCGTTTCATTGTTGGCCGACATGACGCTGACCAACCGAGTTTGCTCGTCGATTAAACCAGCGGCCGCTGCCGCGTTGATTTCACCACTGGCCAGCGCCGGTAGCCAACGGACCTCCATGCCCAGTCTTTGCAGATGCAGGGCTACCTCTCGTACGCTGGGATGTTCCAACGACGAGACAACTAAATTTCCTGCGGGCGGCGAACAGGTCCGTCCGAACATGACCAATCCAAACAGGGCCAGGTTATTTGACTCAGTCCCGCCGCTGGTAAAGAGCACCCGTGCTGATCCGGAGGCAGACGTATCTGCGCCCAACAGCTCAGCGATTCTGGAGCGGTCATCCTCCAGCCGTTTGCGCGCGTGGCGACCGGGGGCGTGGGGACTGGCTGGATTGACCGGTCCCTCTCGATGCACCTGATACATGACCTCGGCGACTTCGGCATCGATCGGAGTGGTCGCGTTATGATCCAGATAGACGGTTTTCATTTAGAACCCAAACGAAAAGTCGGCGTCGTCGAGGATTTTATCGATTTCATCGGAAAGCCCCTTTTCCTCGGCAGCGGTTGATTCTTCGTCTCCCTCCAGGGAACCTTTCCCATCCTCTTCGCTTTGCTCGTCCCCCCTGAGTTGTTTGGCCAATTCCCGGTCGACCGTGGCCTTCTTCGTTTGGCCAACTTTTTCATACGAGTCGGCTCGTCCCAACAGAGCCGGGATCCAGTGGTGGTCTTCTTCCAGCGTCAATCCGAATAGTCGAATCGCCTCATTTTGTTCGTTGAGCTCCTGATAAGTGGTGGCCAGCTTCATGTAGGCGGAGATCAGGTACTGGTCTAATTCCTCTTCCAGCTGTTTCGGGTCCGACGTGTTCTGTGCCATCTCCATAATATCCGGAGCGAGGAAGTACAGTCGTTGACGTGCTATCTTCGCGATCGAGGGCCATAGCACTTGGGCCGCAGCCATGTTGTTCTTGGTCCATTCCAACAAATCTAGCTGGCCGATTTCCCGAGCCAAGTCCAGGTAAGTGCACAATAACCGGGCATCCCCGTCCCATACTGGTACTCCCGAGGAGTTGACTTGCACGAGATCCCAGCGCTGGGGATTAGGGTCTTTGGGAATCAGTTTTTTCATCCAGAGATACCTCTCCAGATCATTCGTTTTGTCTTCACGAATGATGGGGGTGATCTGGACGTTGACCAGCGGAATTCGATAATAGGAAAATCCCCGGCGCCAAAACCGCTGGGGGCAGAACTCCGAGCCGTTTACAATCCCGAAGACGCTCAGCACCAAGGCGAATCCAGCAAGGACACCAAGCACGCAGGCAACCGCGACCACAATTCGATTGCGTTTTGATTCTCGCGGAGCAGAAATGGACGGCAAACCGGACACAGCTGGATCCTTCTAACAAGTTGGCGATGTCTTGATTGTCCGCG
>Ga0310121_10004542_pt1 | contig 12214 bp, 6 predicted proteins | sample CB27_Tmax_986_MG_FD_203504 | JGI IMG/M metagenome (GOLD analysis project Ga0310121, IMG submission 203504) | Marine microbial communities from Western Arctic Ocean, Canada - CB27_Tmax_986 | ecosystem: Environmental > Aquatic > Marine > Oceanic | place: Canada: Western Arctic Ocean | collected...
AGCTGGGCATAAGCGCCTTCGCCTATCTCCGCGACCGCCTCAGCGGCGCCCTTGAAATGCCCTCGCTCGCACAATCCATCCGGATTGCAGCGCAATCTGCTGCCGCTTGCGGTTGAGAGGATACGATGAAAAGATATAACCCCAACTCAAGGCATCGATTCGTAGAGGCTCTCTTCGTGCTGTCGTGCGCGATAGGGAGCTTGGCGACAGGTCAGCTAAGCGCCAATGCTGCGACCGAACATGACTTGAGACAGGATGTGGCCGAACACGAGTCGACGGCGCGCCCCACGTTAGGGAAGCTCAAGACGATCGGGGCGCAGTTGTCCAGCTATCGCGGGCATCAACCACGATCACTCGGGCCGGTCGATCCGAAAGCCGACGTCGCTGGGTTTCACAAGGATATTGCACCGATCCTTGCCAATGCCTGCGTGCAATGTCACGGCCCGGAAACGCAGGAAGGTAACATCCGGATCGATACGTTAAACCCTGACCTGATTCATGGCAAAGACGTGAGTTGGTGGCTCGAAGTGCTTGCTGTACTGGGCAACGGTGAAATGCCTCCTGCGGATGAAGCCAGCTTGTCAGACGTTGACCGGGGCCGCGTCATTCAGTGGCTAGCCAGCGAGATTCAACTTGCATCGAAAGTACGGCGGGCCGAACGGGCCCCTTCATCGTTTCGGCGCATGACGCGTTACGAATACAACTACGCTTTGCAAGACTTATTGGGGCTTCGCTTCGATTTTGGCAAAGATTTGCCGCCGGAGGCCGACTCAGAGGACGGCTTTCAAAACAGCGCCGAAATGCTGCACATGTCGGCCATGCAGTTTGGCACTTATCGCGAGTTAGCGCGTAACGCTTTGTTGCGGGCAACGGTTCGCGGCAAGCGTCCGGAGCCAATCTATTGGGGCGTTTCGATGAAAGCTGCTTCGGCGGACGCGTGGGCGAGTCAGGACGAACAATTGGCGAATATTCGAGAACAGTACGGGGACGATGCCGACAAGCTGGAGCAAGAGTTGGAGCGGCAGGTAGCCGATTTTTGTAGCCAACGGGGCGGTACGCACTACAAGCACCTGGTTTCGGAACGTACGGCAGACGTCGATTGGCTTTATAACGGCGCTCGATATGCCTGGAAGCCGACAGAGACAAAGCCGGAGGTCCCGGCAGAATTTGAGCATGTTGCGATCATTCCTCCAGGTCACAAACTTATCATCGAGTTGGGCAAGCGCGTTCCAGATCGAGGGCCCCTGTGTGTGCGTGTACGCGCCTCTCGCACTGCCGGCAAGGGTGATCGGATGCCGAACCTCCAGTTAGAGTTTGGTTGGCAGGCGAGCAACGATTCATCGGCCGCGGTCAAAATCAGTGACCGAGATTGGGTGATCGATGCCGTGCCGGACCAGCCCAAGTGGTACCAATGGAAAGTTCCCCTGAGTGAAATTTACCCACGCAACTCGTTTCGCAAGACGGCCAAGATGGGGAAAACGCCAAGTCCGTCTGAGTTGATCAAACTGGTGAACAGTTCCGTTTCACAGGGCGACATTCAGATCGACTACGTCGAGGTCACGGCGCCCACCTACAATCAATGGCCACCCCAATCACACACGCAAATCTTTTCTGAAAGCGAGAGCAAGGCAGACGAAGTGAAGTATGCACGCGAACTGTTGGCACAGTTTATGACGCGTGCCTGGCGGTCCGATGTGGAGGCTTCCGAGGTCGACCGCAAATTGGCCCTGTACCAGCGAATCCGTCCTGAGTGCGAAGATTTTCAGCAGGCGATGGTCGAAGTCCTCGCTACCGTGCTTTCCTCACCAAGGTTTCTTTATCTCGTTCAAGTCGATCCGAAATCCCCGCCGGTTCGCAGATTGCACGACGACGAACTGGCGACGCGGCTGTCGATGTTCTTGTGGTGTAGCACGCCTGATGAGGAACTGCGACAACAGGCGGCGGCTGGGCGGCTGGGCGACAGGGAAGTTTTGATTCGTCAGGTCAGGCGTATGCTGGCAGATCCCCGCGCGGAACGCTTTTCGATGCATTTTGTCCGGCAATGGCTCGGGATGCAGTTGCTGGATTATCTGGACGTCGATCGGAAGGTCTACCCTGGGTTTGATCGACAACTGAGAGAGGCGATGCAACAAGAGACTGTCGCCTTTTTTCATGAAGTGCTTCAGAAGAATCACACGGTTATTGATTTTCTTCACGCCGACTACACGTTGGCCAATGAACGGCTTGCGCAGCATTACGGGCTCAAGAACGTCTTTGGAAACGAATTTCGTCGCGTGAATTTCGATCCGCAGAGTCGACGGGGTGGATTGCTCACTCAGGCCGGACTGTTGGCCATGAATTCGGATGGTAAGGATTCTCACCCGCTCAAACGGGGTATCTGGATGCTGGAAAATTTGCTCAATGATCCGCCCCCACCTCCACCGCCGGCGGTTCCCGAAATCGATTTGGCCGATCCGGAGATTGCGAAGCTGACGCTCAAGCAGCGTATCGAGGACCATCGCGATCACGCTGCCTGCATGTCATGTCACGTGAAGATCGATCCCTGGGGGATCGCCTTTGAAAACTTTGATGCCGTGGGAAGCTGGCGAAATCAAATTCAGGGTAAACCGGTCGATGCGTCTAGTGTCTTGTTTAATGGGCAGCGAATCGAAGGCATGGATGGACTGAAGCGTTTTCTGTTGGAACATCGCCAAGACCAGTTCGTTCGCGCTCTGGTTCATAAAATGACGGCCTTTGCACTGGGAAGGCCTTTGGCGTTTGGGGATTACGCGGGCGTGGATGAAATTGCGGCAAATCTCCGCAAGCAGGGGGACGGACTTGGTACAATGGTGATACTCATTGTGACGAGCGAGCTTTTTCAGACGAGGTAAAACGGGTAGAATGACCTTGGTGAAGGTGTGTGTCGACGAAGGTGTGTGTCGACTGGCACCCACCAGCCGAGCCCAATTGCCACCCACCAGCCGAGCCCAATTGCAAGAAGATATCGCAATGACAATTAAACTCGCATCGCTTGATCGTCGCCGTTTTCTGCGGGGTTCCGGAGTTGCTTTGTCCCTGCCGTGGTTTGAGTCGTGGGCCAGGTTCGCGGTCGCTGCCGGCCAGCCCCCCATCCGGAAACGTCTTGGCTGCTTCTACTTTCCCGACGGCGTGCCAATGCCGCTTGCCGAGGATCCGGCCTACCAGGAGTGGTCGTGGTTTCCTCATGGAAGCCGCCAGGATTTTACGTTGACGAAGTGCCTTGAGCCGCTCGCATCGTTGCGCGACGAGTTGACGATTTTGTCCGGGTTGTCTCATCCATCGGTGCGAAATGTCCACGGACATTCGAACGCAGATCAGTTCCTCACTGGCGCGGCGACGGGGGCGGCGGGTCCCTATAAGAATTCGATATCGCTCGACCAGGAATTCGCGGCACATGTCGGCGCGCAGACTCGGTATGCGTCGCTTGTCATGTCGACGGATGGCGGCACCGGCTCGCCGCGTGGGGCGCACACGTTGTCTTTTAATCGAAGCGGCAGGGCCATTCCGGCAGAGCACAGGCCCAAGCGTATCTTTGACATGCTTTTCGTCAAGAGCGACGACGATGCCGCGCGGCGCTTATCGCTAAGTCAAAGTACATTGGATGATTTGCTAGCCGATGCGCGGTCCTTGCGGCAGACTTTGTCGACGAACGATCAGGAAACGTTGGATGAGTATCTCCAGTCGGTTCGTGATACGGAGATCAAAATCGAGAAGGCCCGGCGTTGGCTGAACATTCCGCTGCCCGATGTGGACGTTGATCATTTGAACCTCGATATCACGTTGGAAGATCCTCGTGTTTACTTGCAGACCATGTTCGAACTGATCTATCTGGCATTCAAGACCGACCTGACACGTGTTGTGACCTACCAGATTGGCAGAGAGAACGGCATTGGCGTGAGCGACTACATGGGGCGTGCCGTCGGATTCAAGCTAACGCATGAGCTTTCGCACAATACCAAGGAGCCAGGTGGATGGGAAAACTTTGGCATCTATTGTCGCTTTCTTGCTGAAGAATACGGGCGTTTTGTAAGCCGGCTCAAAGCAACTCCAGAATCCGGCGGGCAAGGCAATATGCTGGACAATACGCTGTTGCTCTTCGGTTCCGCTTCGAGTGCCTTCCATCTGTCTCGTAACTATCCCTTGGTCTTGACCGGCGGCAAGAATATGGGTTTTCGCCACGGTCAGTACCTCAATTTCGGACCCGAGAATCCGGCGGGTGGCCCTTGGGATGGTGGCCAGGAGCCTTGGCAAAAGGAGATTGCCCACAAAGACATACCCCTGTCGAATCTCTTCGTCACTATGCTGCAGCGTCTCGGAGTTGAAACCCCTAAATTTGCCGACAGCACTGGCGCTGTCGCTGCCGTTTGAGGGCCCATGTCGGTTGGCTGAGGGGGCGGGAGCCCCAGGCTGTGTTTGTGCCGCCAGGACGAGTGAAAGTCCTGCCGGTCGACCATGGCTCGTCTTTGACTGGTCCGCGGTCTGTGAAATCGCGACTGCCTTACGCGCCGGTGAAGTCGGCGGTCATTCGGTTCAATACCGAAGCAGGCAAGAGCCGTGTCATCGGCCTGGTAGGATGGCGATGTCGAGCGGCTAATCTTGCCAAGGGAACGGCAGGATGAACTTTGGAAGACGAGACTGGTAAGGGCGAGGATCTGTGGAGAACATCGCGGCAATGCAAAGACCAAGAAAATATGCCAGCGCGATTTTTGGCTCCTGGGGGGCCTTGCTGATGGTCGTTGTCGGCGGGAATGCCCAGGATGTTGCCTCGTCTTTTGTGATTTCAAAAGACTTGAAAATCGAACGGTTTGCAGATCTTTCGCAGCTTGCTGATCCCGTGGCGCTCTGTCTGGACGAACAGGGACGCGTGTTGGTTGCAGAAACAGGCCGTATGGGGCAGGGGGTTGAAGAGAATCGTCGCGGCGACACATGGCTTAACGATGACCTTGCGCTGAAGCGTGTCGAAAATCGTCTGGAGATGTACCACAAGTGGGCTGACCAGTTTTCGGGCGGCCTGGCGTATTTCACAAAACATGCAGATCAGGTGCGGGTACTGGAAGACACGGATCACGACGGCCAGGCCGATCAGTCCACTCTCCTGGAAGATCGCTTCAGCGGTCCGCTCGACGGAATTGGCTCTGGCGTCCTGGCCTTTCGCGGCGATCTCTATTACGCATGTGTTCCCAACCTCTATCGGTTTCGGGATGTGGATGGAGACGGCAGGTACGACAAACGCGAGATTCTCCATCGTGGGTTTGGTGTGCGGCATGCATTTCTCGGCCACGATTTGCATGGGTTGGTGTGGGGGCCCGATGGAAAACTCTATTTTTCGATGGGTGACCGTGGATTCCATGTGGTGACGCACGAGGGCGTAGTGCTGGACAGTCCTGATCGGGGTGCCGTGCTTCGCTGTAATCGGGATGGATCGGAATTGGAGATTTTTGCCTTCGGGTTGAGAAATCCTCAGGAACTGGCCTTTGACCAATTCGGCAATCTGTTTACCGGCGACAATAATTCCGACGCGGGTGATGCTTCCCGGTTGGTTTACCTGCCCGAGGGAAGCGATAGTGGATGGAACATGACTTACCAGTACCTCGACCAGCCCTACTCGCGCGGGCCCTGGACCGCAGAGCATATGTGGCACCCGCAACGCGCGGGGCAACCGGCCTGGATCTTGCCACCAATTGCCTGGACCGGTGGTGGTCCTTCGGGGATGGTGTACTATCCGGGCGTTGGTCTTTCGCATCGCTATGACGGCCATTTCTTTCTGTGCGACTACCATGCCGGGTCAGGGAGCTGTGTTGAATCGTTCGCTGTTGAATCGGTGGGTGCCGGGTTTAAGATGGTCGACATGCATCAATTTGTGCAACATCTCAATGCCTCAGATGTTGAATTCGGATACGACGGAAAGATGTATCTTTGCGAATTTACCGGAGGGTGGAACCTGGCTGGTACCGGGCGGGTCTACACGCTGTACTCGGCGAAACATGTCGGCAGCGAAGCGGTCCGGCAGATAACGAGCTTGTTTCAAGAAGGCTTCACTCACCGCGAGTCCCAGGCACTGATTGGCCTGTTAGGGCACGCTGATATGCGGGTTCGACTCCGCGCTCAATTTGCCCTGGCAGAACGGGGCAAGCAGTCGATCCCGGAACTGAACTCCATTGCCACCGACAGCCAGCATCGCCTGGCCCGCCTGCATGCTATTTGGGGCCTGGGCCAGATTGGTCAATCGCATCGCGAGGCGCTGGAGGAAGTGATCCTGTTACTGGCCGACGACGATGTTGAGATTCGGGCCAGTGCCGCAAGGGTGCTGGGCGACAATCATTGCCGCGCCGCAGCGGAGCCACTGGTCATACAGCTCAGAGACGATAACCTCCGCGTTCGTGCGATGGCAGCCCATGCGCTGGCGAAGCTCCAGTACGCGCCTGCGCTGCAGCCGTTGCTCGATATGCTGGCCGAGAACGCCGACCGCGACGTGTTCCTCCGTCACGCAGGTGTGATGGGATTGGCCGGCAGTGTCGATGGCGACACGTTGCTTGCCCACGCCAATCATCCGTCGCGTTCGGTTCGGTTGGCGATTCTTGTCGCACTGAGGAGATTGCGCGACGATCGGCTCTCCTGTTTTCTCCACGACGAGGATCAACAGATCGTGGTCGAAGCGGCCCGGGCAATTCATGACCTCCCGTTGCCAGGTGCCTTGCCGGAGCTGGCAAAGCAGATTCATCGCTACACGAAGCCGCAGCCCATTGCCGGCATGCCGCTTGAGGCCGATGGGCCAGAATTCGAATTTCGACGCGAGTTCTGGCACGATATTCCTGGCAGCAAGGTAGCCGACCTCACGCAGCATCCTGACTTTCAAGCTGGCATGCCCGACGAGACAGACATCGTGGGATCCTTGAGTAACGGCCCGGAACGGGGAGCAAACTACGGCACACGGATCACGGGGATACTGACCGCACCGCAAACCGGCGAGTACACTTTCTATCTCACTTCCGATGATCAAGGGCAGCTCTGGGTGAGCAAGGACGAAGATCGAGCCAATCTAGAGCGGATTGCCTCGGTGCCAACCTACGCGAGGCGAGGCAACTGGGATGAGTTTTCCACCCAGGCGTCGAAGAAGATCACGCTGACCGAAGGGGGCCGCTATTTTGTTGAAGTTCTGCACAAAGAAGGCGGCAGTCCTGATCACCTTGCAGTGGGATGGAAACTTCCCGACGGCACGGTGGAGCGCCCCATCGGTGGTAATGAACGGGACGAGGCCGGCGAGCCGGACGAGCGGTGGCATTTGCTCCGCCGCGTACTGAATGCCAACTTCCGATTGGGCCAGGACGAGCAAGCCCGGGCACTGGCGCAGTTTGCTGCCAACCCGGACAATCTCGCTCCACTACGTCGGGAGGCTCTCCGGTTGCTGTCGCAATGGTCAGTGCCTTTGGCCCGCGATGGAGTTTTGGGACACTTGCAGCGATTGTCACCGCGTGATCCGGAGCGACTCCAGCAGGTTTTACAGCCCGTTTTCGGTCAGCTCTTGAACAACACGACAGGGGACCTGCGGGTGACTGCTACGCAATTGGCTTCGCAGCTGGGAATCCAGGTGGATGCCGAGAGCTTCAGAGCGTGGTTGCTCGACACAACGCTTCCTGTGGCAACCCGCGTGGAGTCGTTGCGATTGCTTGACGGCCAGGATGACCCCGACCTGTTGCAACTGGTCGACGAATTGCTTGGCGATCAGGACCCGGTCATTCGTGGAGAGGCACGAAACGTACTTGCGGACCTCGACGCTCGCCGGGGTTTTGAATCGCTGGAGGCTGTACTCAAGTCAGGCCATCCGCTCGAGCAGCAACTGGCACTTTCGACGCTGGCTGCGCTTGCGCACGACCAGGCCGACCAGTTGATTGCCGGTTGCATCAAGCGACTGTTAGCCGGTGATTTGCCATTGCAGTTGGAATTGGATGTGCTCGAGGCGGCCCGTTTGCGCCAAACTCCTTCGCTGACCGAAGCACTTGGTCGCTACGAAGCGTCACTCAGCACGGGGGACCCACTTGCCGATTTTCGCTGGGCCTTGCATGGCGGCGATCCGGTGCGGGGCGAGGCGGTGTTCTTTGGGAAAACGGAAACCCAGTGTCAGCGGTGCCATGCGATCACGGGGCCTGGGGGAGGCAACACCGGTCCCGATTTGTCTGGCATCGGCCTCGAGAAGAACCGCCAGTACCTGCTGGAGTCGATTGTTGCACCTGATCGGAAGATGGCCCAGGGGTACCATTACGTGGCAGTGTTGACCGAAGAGGGCATCCAATACAGTGGCCGCATTGTGGAGGAAACGTCTGAGGAGATTCGCCTGCAGCTACAACCAGAAGGAGAGATTACGATTCCCCTCGACACGATCGAAGAGCAAACTCCCGGACGTTCGGCCATGCCGGACAACCTGGCGGAGAAGTTGACCCCTGGAGAGCTGCGCGACTTGATTGCTTTCCTGTCGAACCAGCGCAGTCCAAAGAGTGGTGCTGCGCCGATTCCTGGTTCCAGGGACCCGGTGGCGCCTGCTGGGTCGCTGCCAAAATGAGTGTGCCACATGCTTGAGCAGATGGACACAACCGCCCACCCACTGCAAATCGCCCAGCGGCCCTGATTTGATTTTCTGCAGAAGGTACAGGAGCATACCCTTCCGGGCTATCAATGCGAATGCAATGTCGCCTGTTGATAACCTTGTTGCATGTTGTCTCAGGAAGGGCCCCAACTCGTGAGTAGCCGGTGTTGCTGCTGGTAGTTCTCCTGTATCGTGGCGAGCTTAAATTCCGCTGGGCTGTACCTGAGTCGAACATAAAGATAAGTCAAACATAAAGAGGACTGCGCATGACCGTTATTACGTCTGCTGAAATCTATGATGAACGTTACGATTTGCCAGAGGGCGCTGGCTCAGACGCTGTCCATACCGACCCGCAATATGGTTACGCGGTCACGGTGCTCAAAACGGACGGGCCGCTTTCGGGAACGGGCATTACGTACACCCTGGGCGGGGGAACGAATCTCATTTGCGAAGCCATTCGCCTGCTGATTGAGCCGCTGCTGGGCCAGGAAATCGAAGAATTAATGAGCAACTTCGGCCATGTCCAGCGCAAAATGGCCGAGCATCCCCAGCTCCGGTGGCTCGGCCCGCACAAGGGCGTGACGCATGCGGCGCTCTCGTCGATGACCAATGCATGCTTCGATTTATGGGCCAAACACCGCGACGTGCCGTTGTGGCGTTTGTTGTTGGACCTTTCGGCGGAGGAGTTGGTCAATGTTATTGATTTGAGCTATTTGGACGAGGTTCTCACGCGCGACGAGGCGATCGAGATTCTTCAGTCCCGGCGGCCAACTCGGGGCGAACGCGAGGGCGTACTCCAGGAAGGATACCCGGGATACGATACGTCGGTTGGTTGGTTTCAATTCAGCGACGAAAAGATTTGTGATAACGCCAAGCGGGCCATGGATGCCGGCTTTACAGCTATGAAACTGAAGGTCGGTGCCGCCGACCCGGCCCACGATATTCGCCGCACGACCGTCGTGCGTGAGACGGTCGGTGATGACGCCATGATCATGCTCGATGCCAATCAAGCCTGGTCGTTGCCTAAGGCGCAGATTGCGCTGCGTGAACTGGTGAAAATCGGCCCCTTCTTTATCGAGGAACCGACCCAGCCCGACGATGTCGTGGCACACCGCAAGTTAATGGAATTCATCGCGCCGATCCCAATTGCGGTTGGTGAGGCGGTGGCCAATCGAGTTCTTTGGAAAAACTTCCTTGAAGCAGGTGCGGTCGGAATCGTGCAGGCCGATTGTACATGCCTGGCAGGTGTGAGCGAATACCTGGCGGTTACCCTGATGGCGACCAAATATCCAGTTCGCGTGGTGCCACATGTGGGAGATATGGGGCAGATTCACCAGCACCTGGTGATGTTCAATCACATTGCCCTGGGGCATGAAAAAGTCTTTTTGGAGCATATTCCCCATTTGCGGGAACACTTCGTCGAACCGGCCCGGATCGAAAATGGGTGTTACCAGGCCCCGCAAAGTCCTGGATTGAGTTGCGATCTGCACCTCGGCAGCGAAAAGCCCTTTGCCGTCGTCACCCAGTAAATGTGGGACGCGATTTTGGCAGACGGGGAAAAGTCGAACTTCCGTGGTGTGGTAGAATCGGATCATTGGGCAGCCGTGTTTTCACAGTCAGGGTCCTAGCGCAAGTAAGAAACAGAAACATGAATCCAGCACCCCGTTTGAATCCTCGCCTGGTTAGTCGCCGGGCTTTTGGCCGGGCCAGTGCCGTTGGCGTCGTTGCCGCCGGCATGCCTCGCGTGCTCTTTGCCGAAGAAGCCGGACAAGTCAAGGCACCTCGAAACTGCAGCAACCGTATCGCCGTTTCGACCTACTCGTTTTGGCGATTCAAGGATGACTCGAAGCTGTCGATTGAGCAATGCATTGACGAGGCCGCGCGGATGGGCTTTGATGGCGTCGAAATTCTGCACATTCAGATGGAGAGCGAAGAGCCGAGCTACTTGCAACGCCTCAAACAGCGCGCCTGGATCAATGGACTTGACCTGTGCGGCTTCAGTACGCATCAGGGATTTCTGTCGCCCGACAAAGAGTATCGTCGAAAGAATATTGAGCATACGATTCGCACGATTGAACTGGCTTATCAACTCGGCATTCCGACGATTCGAGTGAATACGGGGCGTTGGGGGACCACCAAGAGCTTCGATGCGCTGATGGCTAATCGGGGTATCGAACCGCGCCTGTCAGGTTATTCAGACGAGGACGGTTTCGGTTGGGTGATTGATTCGCTTGAGAAGTGCCTGCCAGCAGCCGAGAGATGTGGTGTCACCTTAGGCCTGGAGAACCATTGGGGACTGGGACGCACGGCGGATGGAGTGTTGCGCATTGTTGATGCGGTCGATTCGCCTTGGTTGCAATGTACGCTCGATACGGGAAACTTTTTGGAAGACCCCTACGAGTCTCTCGAAAAGATGGCCCCGAAAACCGTCTTTGTTCAGGCCAAGACTTACCATGGTGGTGGCCTTTGGTACTCCCTGGACCTGGATTACATGCGCATCGCGACCATGCTCGATCGGCATCAATACCGTGGCTACATTTCGCTGGAATTTGAGGGGCACGAAGATTGGAGAACGGCGCTGCCCAAAAGCCTAGGTACCTTGCGTCACGCATTCAGTTAAGCCAGTGTGACGCGACGCTATTGATAAATCGCCGGTACCAGGTTTTCGATTTCCGGGTCGAGCGGAAAATAAGGACGGGCCATGTTCTTTAGTTGCACGTTGCGCAAAGTTGCAGGTGTTGGCCCAGGGGTGTCGAGGATGAAGATTGCCTTGGCCAACTCGTCGTAGACGTTGTGGTAGTTCATGGGATTTTTAGCGACCACGAATTTGGCCCCGGCCGGTTCCACGCCGAGCGACTGAAACTGTTCGTCGCGCCAGTCGTACGTAGCGTGTGTTGTGATCAGTATCTGGATCTCGTTGGTTTGAAAAATGGCCGATGGTCCCATGTCGGCTTCAACGCCGTCCCAGACACCACCTGTGTAGCGAAATTTTCCCTCACTTAACCGGAGGACCCGTCCGGTGACCTCGACCGGCTCTCCCCACCGTGGGTCGTGGTGGTGTCCAAGCGACAGGGTGAGTTCGTGGTCGACTCCGGCCGCCGTGCATGCGGCCGCGGCGGCGGCATCTGCGACCGGGACGAGCGCTCTTTGGTTGGGTGCCAGCTCAAGCAGTACCCGGAGCGTGGCGACACTGTCTCCAGCGGCTCCGCCGCCACAACAGTCAGCGGCCTCGACCAGCAGGACAGGGCCCCCTTCGGTGTTTTGTCCCAGGTTCACCGCCTCGTAAGGTGTGTGCGTTACCGGTTCCAACTCATGGCGCCGTTGCCAGTATCGGTGGGCGAGGTCTTCGGCCAAATTGGCGGCAAGTTGGGGGGCGCCATTGGTGACCACCAACGCACCGCTCCCCATTTCGGGCACATCGAGATAGGGATAGCCCAGGAAAAGGCTTGTGGAGAGGACCTCTGGATTGGCTTCTAGTGATTTCGTATGCCGCATCAACTCGGCAAAAGGATTACTGATAACTGACTGATAGGAAATTTGATTTCCTCTACCAGAACCGATTCTAGTGAGTGAAACTGCTGGAACAAGAGCAAGAGGAGTCGCGCACGCCGCCCG
>Ga0310121_10004543_pt1 | contig 12211 bp, 5 predicted proteins | sample CB27_Tmax_986_MG_FD_203504 | JGI IMG/M metagenome (GOLD analysis project Ga0310121, IMG submission 203504) | Marine microbial communities from Western Arctic Ocean, Canada - CB27_Tmax_986 | ecosystem: Environmental > Aquatic > Marine > Oceanic | place: Canada: Western Arctic Ocean | collected...
ACCTTTCTCCGTGAACAGCTCGACAACTACCTGCACAAGCATCCCAGGACGGCGGAGGCCATTCAGAAGCGGATCCAGGCGGCGGAACGCGAGCGCAAGGAGATGAAGGGGGTCAAGAAAATGGCCCGCGACCGCGCCAGGCAGGCCAAACTGCACAACAAAAAGCTGCGCGACTGCCGGGCGCACTGGAACACCAAGCACAAGAAGCGCAAGGGCACCACGGTCTTCATCACGGAGGGCGACAGCGCGAGCGGATCGATCACGTCGTGCCGCGATGTCGAGACCCAGGCGGTGTTTTCCCTGCGGGGCAAACCGTTGAACACTTACGGGCTGAGCCGGAAGGTGGTCTACGAGAACGAGGAATTCGCGCTCTTGCAGGCGGCCCTCGGGATCGAGTTGCACATCGAGGACCTCCGCTACAACCGGGTCGTCATCGCGACCGACGCAGACGTGGACGGGATGCACATCCGGCTCCTGCTCCTGACGTTTTTCCTGCAGTTCTTTCCGGAACTGATTCGCGAAGAGCATCTCTTCATCCTACAGACGCCGCTGTTCCGGGTTCGGACCAAGAAGGAGACGATTTACTGCTTCGACGAAGAGGAAAAGGAAAAGGCCCTCGGAAAGCTCGGAAAGAGTTCCGAGATCACCCGCTTCAAGGGACTGGGTGAAATCTCCGCGAACGAATTCAAGTTCATGATCGGTTCCGAGATGCGGCTGGACCCGGTCCGGATGGAAGAGGGGAAAGGGGTAAAGGAAATGCTCTCCTTCTACATGGGCAAGAACACCCCCGACCGGCAGCGATTCATCATCAACAACCTCCGGGAAGAAGTGGACCGGGCCGAGGGGTGAAGGTGTGGGCGCCTTTCAAGCGCCGGTCCGGGACCGGTGTGATAGGGTAATGCAACTACCGGGAACCCGGCAATTACAGTTCGGGTGTCACGATGACCTGGACATTCTTGAGCCAGATCGTGCCGGGTCCTTCGATGGCGAGGCTGAGAAGCACCTGGTCCGGTCTCTGGCCGGGACGCAGACGCTGGGTGAGTTCGTAGTACTCCCAGTTCTGATCCCCGCTGAGGAGGTGATGCCACCCCAGCCTGATGAGCGGGGCCTCATCGGGAAAATGACAGGAGAGTTCCAGGCAGGCTGAGCTCCGAAGTCCCTCCGAACGCATCTCGGCCCGATAGGTGAGGAGACACCCTTCGATCCTGGGGTTCTCAATTTCGAAGAGGGAAACAATTTCAGGCGCCCGGCACTTCAGACACCACTCGCTACGAGTTCCCGGAACGGGAGACAGATCCTGGCGGAGGGGAGCGACCTCGTGGTTGAAGGTCTCAAAGAGAAGGGGAGAGCCGAGGGGGCGGGGAGGAAGAATGAAGGTCTTGATCCAGGCGAGCATGACAGGGAAAACGCGAGGTTGTAATGAAGGATGTGAAATGCAGTTGAGCAGAAAATATATATAACATATTTGTTCAGTAGCTCCATACATTCAAATGTTTTTTTATAAAGATAAGTTCGTAACTCTATACGATTAACTTTTTCTAAATTAAATGGCCCCGTCCTGTGGGACTTTCGAGCTCCTGGCGCCGCGGGCGATCTTTTCGAAAGAGCGGAGGGAAGCTGGATCGGCGCTTGCGCGGATGATTTGGATTTCTTAACTTTTCCGCGCGGAGACGATGAGTGAGGCCAAGGAGCATGTCAGTCTGGGGGAGATGTACTCCGACTACTTCCTGGAGTACGCGAGTTACGTGATCCTGGAGCGTGCCGTGCCGCACCTCGCGGACGGTCTGAAGCCGGTGCAGCGGCGAATCCTGCATGCCATGCGGCAGATGGAAGACGGGCGCTACAACAAGGTGGCGAACATCGTGGGCGATACCATGAAGTACCATCCGCACGGCAACATCGCGATCGAAGATACCCTGGTGGGCATGGGACAGAAGGACATCCTGATCGATACCCAGGGGAACTGGGGCAACGTCCTGACCGGTGATCCCGCCGCGGCCGCGCGCTATATCGAGGCGCGTTTGACAAGTTTCGCGCTGGAAGTTGCCTTCAACCCGAAGACCACGCAATGGGCCGCGAGCTACGATGGCCGCAACAAGGAACCGGTCACGCTGCCCATGAAGTTTCCTCTCCTGCTGGCGCAGGGTGCGGAGGGGATTGCGGTGGGCTTGGCCTGCAAGATCCTGCCGCACAACTTCAACGAATTAATCGATGCGTGCATCGACGTCCTGCGAAAGAAGAAGATCGAGATCTGCCCGGACTTTCCGACCGGGGGGCTCATGGATGCCAGCGAGTACAACGACGGCTTGCGAGGCGGCCGGGTGCGGGTGCGGGCCCGCATCGAGATGGAGAAGAGGAATCTCCTGAAGATCACCGAGATCCCCTTCGGGACAACCACCACCTCCTTGAAGGATTCGGTGGTTGCAGCGCAGGAGAAGGGGAAAATCAAAATCTCGAAGATCGAGGACAACACCGCGGGGGAAGCCGAAGTCCTGATCTACCTGACCCCGGGCACCGCGCCGGAAACGGCTCGCGATGCCCTCTTCGCCTTTACGGACTGCGAGGTGAGCATCTCGCCGAACTCCTGCGTCATCGCGGATGGCAAGCCGCAATTCCTGGGCGTGAGCGAGATCCTGAGGCGCTCCGCTCTGCAGACCAGGGACCTCCTGAAGTGGGAGCTCGAACTTCGCCTCGCGGAATTGGAGGAGAAGTGGCATTTCAGTTCCCTCGAGAAGATCTTCATCGAGAAGCGCATCTACCGTGACATCGAGGAGTGCGAGACGTGGGAGGCGGTCATCGAGGCGATCGACAAGGGACTGAAGCCCTACAAGAAGCAGTTCAAACGCGAGATCACGCGGGAAGACATCGTGCGCCTCACCGAGATCAAGATCAAGCGCATCTCGAAGTACGACAGCTTCCGTGCCGACGACGAGATCAAGGGGATCGAGGACGCCATCGAGGAGACCAGCAAGAATCTCAAGAACCTCACCCGTTACGCGATCCGGTACTACCAGGAGCTCAAGAAGAAGTACGGGGTGGGGCGCGAGCCCCGCACCGAGGTCGCCGAATTCGAGCGGGTGGACCGGACCCAGGTGGTGGCATCGACCGAAACGCTCTACGTGGACGAAAAGAACGGGTTTGCGGGGTGGGGTCTGAAGAAAGAGAGGGCGATCGAGAAGTGCTCGCGACTCGATGACATCGTCGCGATTTCGCAGGATGCCAAGATGCGCGTGATCAAGGTATCCGACAAAGCCTTCGTCGGGAAGAGGCCGGTTCACGTGGCGGTCTTCCGCAAGGGCAAGGAGGAGGACAGAATCTACTCCATGATCTATCGCGACGGCCGGGACGGGGCGATCCTCGCAAAGCGATTCCGGGTAGGGGGAGTGACGCGCGACAAGATCTACGAACTCGGAAAAGGCACGGCCGGCACCCGCGTGTTTTACCTCGCGGTTCACGAGAGCGAAGCAGAGAGCGCCGAGAACACGGTCCTCATCCACCTCAGGCCCGCCCTCCGGCTCCGCAACGTGAGCCGCCTCTTCCAATTCGGCGAGATCGCGGTCAAGGGTCGCGGGGCCAAGGGAAATATCCTCACCAGGCATGCCGTGGAGCGAGTCGTGAAGGCTCCCAGGGACTGATTTCGGGGTTTGGCGATTTTGGTGAAGCGGGGGCCTTGACACCGGCCGCCGGGCCAATATAGTGGTCTTATGAACAGTTTCGGTTGGCGGATTAGAAAATGGTATCTCCGGATGCGGCTTAACCTTTTGAGACGCAAGGTCCAAAGCCTGCGACGGCACTTCTTCCGGGGCTGGCGGCGGCCGCGCGCGCAGCAGCTTCACCTACCCTTTCGGGGGTAGCGGAGGGCGCGGAAAGCCCCATTTTAGAAGAGATTTTTGTGCTGACGGGCACCGGGCGGCTGTCTAGAACCGTTTCATCGCCTTCGTCGCTCCATCGCCATGGCAGCTGGTCCGTGGATTTGCGGTTGCCCACGGTCGTGCTGTCGTCGTGGCGGTGGGGGTATCCACCCTCATCCTGCCGGCGTTCGCGGAGCCGGACACTATCATCGAGCGGGAGCGCCAACGCCGAGCCGAAAACACGCGCCTGGCGCGGGAAGCCCTGATCGAGGGTGACGAGGCGTATCGACTGGCGAATTATGCCAAGGCCGTCGAGGAGTATACCGAGGCCTATGACCTGGTGCCCGACTCCATGCGCACCGCCGAGATGCGGGCCATCGCGAGGGAACGCCTGGCGCAGGCCGCCGTGGAACGGGCCCGCCAGCTGGCCAAAATCGGCGAGATCGAGAAGGCGGACAGTCTCCTCGGGACGATCCTGGAGACGGAGGTGGCCCCGAACTACGCGCCGGCCCGGCAGATGCGCGAACAGATCCACGACCCCATCCGCTACAATCCGGCGATGACCCCGGCCCATGTGCGCGATGTCGACCGGGTCCGCCGCCTCCTCTACGAGGCCCAGGGATTCGCGGACCTGGGGCAGTTCGACCGCGCCGTGACGGTTTACGAGGAGGTGCTGCGCACCGATCGTTACAACATCGCGGCACGCCGGGGAATGGAGGCTGCGACGCGCCACAAGCAGGTATACTACCGTTCCGCCTACGACGAGACGAGAGGCGATCTCCTGGGACAGGTGAACGCGGCGTGGGAAATGCAGGTGCCGAAGCCGGTCGTGGAGCTCGACGTGGGCGTCGGGCCGCTTGGCGAGATCCTCGGGGGCGTCGCATCAGCCTCCGAAAAACTGGACTCCATCATCGTGCCGGTGGTCGATCTGGACCAGGTCGACCTGGCCGAGGCGATTGATTTCCTGCGACAGCAATCCCGGGCTCTGGACACCTTCGAACTGGACCAGGACCGCCGCGGGGTGGCCTTTGTGATCGAGTTGGGAACCGGGGACCCCGAGCGCACCCGCCGTATCGAGGGGACACGCTTCAATCTCAAGCTCCACAACCTCCCGCTGGCGAAGGTCCTGGAGTACATCACGGACTCCACCACCACCACCGCGCGCATCGATGAACACGCCGTCGTGATTCGTCCGGCCGGGGCGGTGGGGGATGAACTCGTCACCCGCCAGTTCCGCGTTCCGCCCGACTTCCTCAGCCGCGAGGCGCTCGAGAAAGAAGGGGGCGAGGTCGATCCTTTCGGAGACGAGGCCCCCGAGCGGGGACTGGTGAAGCGCCTCACCGCGCAGCAGTTTTTCAAGCAGCAGGGGGTCTCGTTGCCCGCTGGCGCGGCAGTCAACTATTCGCCCTCCACCAGCGTCCTCTCGGTCCGCAATACGCTGACGAACATGAGGGTGGTGGAGCAGATCGTGGCCGCCCTTGCCGATGCCGAACCGATCATGATCACGGTGGAAGCGCGAATTATCCGCACCTCCCAGAACGCCATCGAGGAACTCGGCTTCGATTGGCTGCTCGGTGCCCCGAGCATTACCGACGAACTCTTTCTCAGCGGCGGAACGGTTGGGAACGGAACTGGCATTACTAACAATCCGACCCTCCATCCGATCACCTCGGGAAATCGCAGCGGTACGCTCGCCACCGAGACCAACGCCATCAATAATGCGATCAACAAGGTGACGCAGGCGGAGGGACTCCTGCGGGCCCCGGCCAGCATCCAGGCTCTTGGCTCGATCGACAACCAGACGGTGGGCGCCCTGATGCGGGGGGTGGACCAGAAGAAGGGATTTGACCTCCTTACCAACAAGTCGGTGATCACGCGCTCCGGGCAGTCGGCCACCATTCATTCCATCCAGGAGTTTATCTACCCCACCGAGTACGAGCCTCCCGAATTGCCCAACCAGATCAACCAGGGGTTTGCCTTCAACAACCAGGGCCAGCTTGCCGGGGCCGGGGGCGTCAACTTTGCGACGCCCGCCACCCCGACCGCCTTCGAAACAACCACCCTCGGCTGCACACTCGAAGTGCTCCCGCAAATCGGGGAAGACGGCAACATCGTGGAGGTCGCGATCAAGCCGGAAATTCGCCAGTTCGACGGGTTTATCGATTACGGCACGCCCATCAACGGCGGCTCCACCACCACCGCCTTCAACCTCCTTGGCGCCGTGAGCGGCGGAAATTTCGGGCAGATCACCCAGAACAGCATCCTGATGCCCGTGTTCAGCACGATCCGGGGTAACACCACCCTCACCATCCGGGACGGACAGACCGTCGTGCTGGGCGGAATGCTCAAGAATTCCCGGGTCAAGGTCGAGGACCGGGTGCCTCTTCTAGGGAGCATTCCGCTGTTCGGCCGCTTGTTCTCATCCCAGGCCTACACCACCGAACGGGACGCCTACGTGATCCTGGTCACCGTGCGGTTGCAAGATCCGGCTGGTGAGCTGGTAAATCGGAGGTAAAGTCGGGCAGCACTCCTCTGCGACATGTCGAAGCAATCCTCCGATCAGCGCAGTTATTCCGTCGACGAAATGATGGAAAAGCTGAAGGAAGGCGAACGGGAAAAACGCCGCGATGAGGATTCGGAACTCGTGACGCGCCCGGACGGCTCGAAGGTCGTGCGCATCCGCCGCCGAAAACGCCGGTCCAAGCAGCCGCAAAAAGAGAGGTCCGTCCGCTTCAGGCGAAGCGGCATTATTTTCATGGTTCTCTTTGCGGTCGTCCTCGTGGCGGGTAGCGCCACGGTGCTCATCCTGCTGGCCCGTTACAATAGCAAGGGGTACCGCGACGAGTTGAAGGAGCGCGTCCTGTCCGCGAGCGGGGCCTCGGTCGGGCTCACCGACCTGACGGTGACCCCTTTCAAAGTGCGGGCCCGTTCCCTCCAGTTTGTGTGGCCGACCAGTGGGGTGGCAAAATCCCTCAAGCTGACCGGCCTCAGCGCCGAGTTGGGGTTGGGGAGCTTGTTCGGAGCGGACTGGAATGGGAAGGAGGCCACGGCCGAATCCGGGGTCCTTCTGCTGGGACCACCGGACGGGACGATTTCCCACGCCCTTATGGAAGGGGAGTTGCCCTTCGATTTCGGCGGGTACCGTTGTCCGAATCTCGAAATGATTTACGGAGAACAGGCCGATAAGCCGGCCCTGCATCTGACCGGCGCCGAGGTCACGATGCGTCCCATGGAGGGAGGCGGAGTGCAGTTCCTGGTCAATGGGGGGCGGGCCCGGGTGGGAGGCTGGGACGAACTCAGGATCGACCACGGCCTCGCGGAGTGGCGTGGGGGAGCACTGGAGCTCGTTTCACTCCGGGCCCATGTCGGAAAAAACGGGGGGGAAGCCACGCTGCGTGGAACCAAACCCATCCGCTCCGGCACGCAGATCCAATGCCAGGTCGAGCTGAAGAATTTCCCGCTCGATCACATGCTCGGATCGTCGTCAGGACTGGGCCGGTTGATCGGCGGCGATATTCAGGCTCCCGACGGAACTTTCACGGCCGACCCGCGGTTTATGGATTCCGGGAAGTTGCGAGTCGAATTTTCGGGCCTCGATGGGACTTTGAAGCATTTCCAATTTCTCAAGGGCCTGAGCACCATTCTCGGCAAGACCTTTTACGACAGCCCGGACCTCGGACGGGTCAAGGGGGTATTCCGGCAGGATAAGGACGGCATGCGACTCCATGAGTTCGAATTCGAGGCCAAATCCCAGCTCAAGATCCTGGGGTATATCGACTCCAAACCAGACGGAGAGCTGCAAGGAACCATCCGGGTCGGGGTCCCGCAGGGCCTCATGATGCGCACCGAGACCCAACGCCGCTATGCGGCCTTTTCGCAACCCGAGCTCGGCTACTGCTGGATCAACATCAAACTTTCCGGGACGGTGGACCATCCTCTCGACGATTTCCTCCTGACCCTCAAAAAGGGGGCGGAGAAGACCACCGAGTCCGGCGGAAACAATAAGCTGTTAGAGGAAAATTTCGACCGCCTCACAAGGTGAGTTGGCGGGAAGGCGAGTTGTTCACACCTTTCGAGCTTGTGGAAAGGCAGGAATTATCTAAGATTTCAAAAGTAATTCACTTTTCTCCGCCTTGTCATGAGTTTCGCGGATTCAATTTGCTAAAGAATAATCTGGAACCGCAGAACAGGACGGCATTTTTGTTCTGAACGAAGCCCTCCAACCCTTGGAATCACGGGGGTTTGGTCAGAACGAAAATGCGTAAAACGTTGATTTACAGCCATGGGGCGATATTCGATAACAAATTGAATCCGCCTGATCCGTTCAGCTCCCGATTCGAAGTATTCGGAAGGGAGCCCAAGCATATTGTTGGTGAAATCAACCACCAGGCCTTCGAAAAGCTGAAGCGCCTGCTGGATGTGGGAGTTGGGGGCGACGGACGCGTGGTGGTTCTGCGGTCGCCGCGGGCTGGTTTCGGGAAGACCTTCCTTCTGCAGCGCCTGGCAGGAGAGTATGCTGAAACGCATCACTTTGTGCGCATCAACCTCGCGAGCGGTCGGACCACGGATGCAGCCCACGTCCTCGAGTATGTCTTGCAGGCCCTTTGCCAGGTGCTGCCGGATGCGCCTACCCTGACGAAGCTTGACCTTCTCGCGCGCAAGGTCATGGCGCTTGGTCTCGAGCCGCTGGTGGCGTCGGGAGAGGTCCCTTGTCAGGATCGCGAAGGCGCCCTCTCCGCCCTGCGGGAACAGCCCACCGAGACCTTCGACTTTCATCACGAGCGCGCCGTGACGGCGCATTGGACCAAGTCGAACTTCGAAATCCTGGGACCCCGTCTCGCGGCGGAAGTGGCGCGAGTCAGTGGTGCCAGCCTGCGCGAAGCGTCTTACTGGGTGGAGTTGCTGTTCCGCTTTTCGACCACGGCGCCGGACAACGTCGAGCGCGCGCGCCTGCTTTTCGAGACCGTCTTCCGCAGCGACCTGCAGAACCGGTCGGAGTCCGCCGCAGAGGAGCGGTTGCACGGACTCCTGTGTTTGCTCGGGACCGTGACCCGCATGGTCCTGATCGTGGATGACACCGAAGGTCTTTCCACACATCCGCCCGACGCCCTCGAGTTGGCGGCGTTCCTCACCAACATCTCGCAGTGTTGCCCTGGCACCCTCGTGTTGCTCAGCGTGAATGGCGACGTGTGGGAAACCGCCTTCCTGCCGCGACTCCCGGGTGGACTGGCCGATCGGCTCACGGAGTACAACGTGGCGCTCGACCCGCTCACGGAAGACGAAGCGCGTGATCTCGTTGCGAATCGCGCGGGAGACCGCGCCGATGAAGTGCTCGAGAAGATCAACTGGGGTGACGACGATCTCTATGCGCGGCACGTCTTGAAAGCCGCCTCCGATGCCTGGGAAGCGCTGGATTATGGAACCACTCTCGAGGTGGTCGAGAAGGAAGGAGAGAACGAGCCCGAAGCGGAGCCGGCGGCGGAGGCCAAAGGCGAGAAGGAGGACGTCGCGGGCGAAGATTTGGAGGATGTCCTCGATGACGAACTCGACGACGAAGTTGGGAATCTCGGCGAACGCGGGAAAGCCCCGCGCCGGGCGGCAGGGTCCGTCTCGTCTGGGGCGGCGGTGCTCGGCGCGGCCACGGTGGGCGGAATCGCGGCACTGAAGTCCGAAACCTCCAAGGTCACCGATGCCGTCGCCGGCTTGTCCGATGGGTTGGAGAGCGGCGAGGCAGGGGTGACCATTCTCGATGACGCTGCGGCAGAGAAGCCGGCCAAAACGGAGAGCGCCGGAAAGAAATCAGAAGAGGAACTCGCGGAGGGTGCGGCGGCAGAAAAAGCCGGGATCGCCGCCAGCGAGGCGGAGCCGCGTGAAGCGGTCGAGAATCCCTTCGTCGCCAAAGAACCGGCGGCGGAGTTGGAAGAGGGGGACCAACCAATCTGCGCAGACGAGTCAGCCCCGATCGCGAGCGCCAGCCCCTTCACCGCGAAAGTCGAAAAGCCCGTCGCCGGCCCGGCCAATCCCTTCGCGCCCAAACCGGAAGGGCCGGCCGGAGAGGCTTCTCCCAATCCCTTCGCTCCGAAGTTCGCGGAGCCGGATGCAGAGGAGAGTCCGACCGAGCCGAATCCCCCTGCGGAGAAGCAGAGCGCTCCCGGGCCCTTCACACCAAAACCCGATGAGCCGGCGCCGGGGATTTCCAGCCTCTTTGCCACCAGGCGGGAGGAACCCGCGGCAGGGGAGGGAGCCAGTCCCTTTTCGGCGCTGGGCGGCGAGAGGGCCGATGCCAAAGACCCGGCGGATGCCAAAGACACGGCGGATGCGACCGACGAGGCGGATGCGCCGGACGAGGGGGAGAAAAGCGCGAGCCCCTTCGCTGCAAAGAGCGAGGACTCAGGTGCCGAGGGCGAGACGGCCGCGAGCGGCAACCCCTTCGCTGCCAAACCGGCGGACTCCACGCGCGAAGAGAAATCGAGCCCCTTTGCCGTCAACACTCCCGATGCTCCGGCCGCGGAAGATCCCAATCCCTTCGCCGCGAAGCCGGCCGGCCCGCCCCCCTTGGAAGAAGCCAATCCTTTCAAGGCGAAATCGGAGGACCCCGGGCCCGGCGTCCAGAGCGGCCCCTTCACGCCGAAGTTCGGTCAGCCTTTCTCGCCTATCGGTGAGGACAGCGCCTCGACTCCGGACCAGGACCCCGCCGGCGAGACCGTTCCGGTGGAGCCCCCGCCGGTCTTCGGGGCGTCGCCTCCCCCGGGAAGCGATCCCGGTGCCAACGATAGGCCCGGAACGACTTTTCGCGGACCTCCCCCCCTTGCGGAAAGCCTCGCGCTGAAATCCTCCGCACTGATCCCGCCCGCGACGGGAGCGGACGCGCCATTTGCGGCGGTTGATGCTCCTCCCGCCAGCTTCGTCCCGCCGCCCCTTGTCCCGCCCTCACTTCAGGAAAGCGTTCTGGCTCCGTCCGGAGAGATTGACTCGGGAGAGGAGGCCCTGGCCGATGGGCCCTCGCCCTTCGCCAAACTGACCGAACCATCCGCGCCGCTCGCGGAGGCGGGCCCCGAGTCCGCTGAACCCGAGTCCGAACTCGAGCCCGAACCCGTGTCGCCTTTCGCGGCGCTCGGTGGTGGAAGTGCGGAGAAAAATCTCGGGGAGGTCTCTTCGATCTTCGCGCCCATCCGCCCCGACCTGGCGGGCACCCTTGATACCGAGAACCTGAAGCCGCTCCTTGAGGAGGCCGATGAAGCACAGCGCGCCGAGACCCCTCCGGAATCCCTGGAGGAGTCCCCGCCTGCCTTTCAACCCGCCCCCGCGACTCCATCCGACAGTCCCTTTGCGGCCGGTTCCCCGCCTGCTTCGCCGGCACCCGTCAGCCCGGCGGAAAGCGAGGGGTCCTTTTCGCCGGGAATGGAAGGCGGCGAGCCGCTCAAGCCCGTTTCGAGCACGCCGGAGGACAGCCCCTTCGCCCCGCTGGCCGGCGCGCCTTCCGCATTCAAGCCCATCGTGCCCGCGGAGCCCCCAGGCGCGACGCCCTTTACGCCCTTCGAACCGTTGCAAGAGTCACCGCTCCACGGCCCGCTGGGCTTCAGCGAGGCACCGGAAAACGGATCGCAGCGCGAAAGAACTCTGGGCCCTTTCAGCGAGCGCGAGCCCTCTTCCGAGCCCGAAGACAAGCAGTCCTCGGAGCAGCCTGAAGAGACTCCCGCTGCCGAAGCGCCTTCCGGTCCCGCTCTCAACGAAGAGGACAAGGATGGGGGTGGCTCTCCCTTCTCTGCCATCGGTCAGCCGACCTCCGCCGAGCCTCCCATTGACGGCCCCGGCTCTTCCGCAGAGCCGGGCTCCGACCAGGACAAGGTCGACGAATTGCTCCGGCAATTCAAAGAGCGCTACGGCCGCGAGTAGAGAATCACCCCCGCAAAAGGAGCACTTCGCGCCGGCACTTTCGGGCCTGCGGCCGCCCCGCCCGCACTCCGCCGGACCCTTCGTCACCCCGCTCCCCACCCCGAAAATTTGCTTGCCCACCCATGCCCCTCCCCCCATCTTCCGGCCCCGTTTTTCAAGGATCCTGCGTAGCTCAGCGGTAGAGCGGGTGGCTGTTAACCACTAGGTCGTAAGTTCGAATCTTACCGCAGGAGCCACTTTAAATGCCTCAGCCTTAACGGGTTGGGGCTTTTCTCTTTGCGGGCTGAACGCCTATGATCACATGCAGTGATCACATTAATGGTCGCTCAAGCCGACCGGTTCATGCATTCAGCCCTGCTCTGGACGTCCCTCCCGACGACAGCCTTGGTGATCGCCCCCGCAGCCCCCGCACCCCCCCCACCGGTGGGGGGGGCACTTTTTGCACGCGCCCGTGTATGTATGTA
>Ga0310121_10004547_pt1 | contig 12197 bp, 31 predicted proteins | sample CB27_Tmax_986_MG_FD_203504 | JGI IMG/M metagenome (GOLD analysis project Ga0310121, IMG submission 203504) | Marine microbial communities from Western Arctic Ocean, Canada - CB27_Tmax_986 | ecosystem: Environmental > Aquatic > Marine > Oceanic | place: Canada: Western Arctic Ocean | collected...
TTCTTTATCAAAGTGTTCATGTTTTTTTCTCTCTCTTTCATCATACCTCTCTTTCCACTCTTTTCCTTTATCTAACATATTATTTCATTTCTTTGAGTAGTTTCTTTTCTTTTGAGCCTACTGGTGTCAATTTTCGGAGGACTGATAAAGCAGCTTGTCGTTTATCAAAATCCTCTCGCCATGCAACGTACAACTCAGTATTCTTGTTCTGCATATCCTTGACTATTCTGTCACGTTGATCATCAAAATATTTTCCAAAAGATCTTTTTGTCATATTTTTACTTGTTGTTAATCATCATCCAAAGAGTTTTAAATTTTTCATCTACTACTGAATCAATTGTCGAAACATCTCTTTCAATTTCAGTTAATCCATCATATAATTCACTTCTTAGTTTTTGAAGTTTTGTTTCAATTGTTTTTACTTGGGTTCTTAATTCTCTCTCTTGAATAGCAAATTTTTCCTTAATTTCCTCTTCTAGTGCTTGAAGTTCCATTTGTTTTTTATTTAATATATCTACAGTATCTACAGATTCAATATGTGCGAGCGAGATTTGCTCCAATATATTGAATAAATCAACAGATTCAAACTTTTTTATACGACTCTCAACTTCATGAAGATTCTTTTGAAACGCATCATATTGCCAACCCACTAATATTGCCATCACTAATATGATTAACCATTTATAGATCTTCATATCGACCTTTTATGTCACAGGTTAACCACATCATCCACCCTCCGAAATTCTTGTACATTCTAGTTGGGTATTCTCGGTGTGAAGGGCGATGTTTTTTCATGTATTCTTTGTCAGGCTTATTACCTTGATGGTCTAGAACTTGTGTGCCGTAGCTATTAAGCATTTTGCTCTCTCCCACCCCAGTATCGTAGTAGTTCCAACAGTCTACTTCAGATGAAAATTCTTTGTCTATTGTATAAACTACAGGGTTCCATGTCATGACTATTGCGACCCATATCGTTTCATTACTAGTTGTAGTTGTGGTTTCTTCTTGATTTTCAACAGGGGTAATTGCGGCTGAACTCTCAGCATCGGCAGTATCCGCACATCCGTTAAGACTTAGTGCTATCGCTATAATGAACATCCATTTCATCATATTTTATTTCTTATTTGGTGACTCTACTCGTTTATCATATACTGCTTGTGGATGAAAAAGAGAGTTTAATATTGCTATTCTCATCTCTTCATAATCTTCTCCATGTTCTGCTCCATTGGCATCATTTACCTTAACTACAGAGTATTGCTTCAATGCTTTATCCAAAGACTTCATATACGGATGATCCTTGTGATAATCAGCCGCATCTAGTTTTCGTGTTTTAAAGTTTTCCATTTTTATTTTCTTTTTCTTAATTCGTCTAATATTTCGGCTAGTCGTTTTACTTGTTCAGGCGTAAGCTTACGCATTGCACCTATACATGCTCCATCGAAGCCCATGTTATATAACTCGTTAATTCCCCAATTTCCTGCCATTTTATCTTCTTTCGTCCGTAATTTAAATGCTGAACTAATTTCTCTTTCTATTAATCGTTGTACATAGTCCCATGAATTGTTCTCTACTGGTATGGGCATTATTCATCGAATCCTATTGGGTAAGGGAAGAATCTTGCCGAAGAGTTTGCGTCTTTCCATTCCTGTCTATTCTGTACGTATTGTAATTTAAACAAATCTTCAACAGTCAACTTGTAGTATTCTTTACAATTATCACAGATGAAGTATTCTATCGCTAGTTGACGTAACCAGTAAATATTCTGATATGGTTGGTCACAGTAGTCACACCTATAACACATATTGGTGTCTGTGAGGTCTTTGAACCCCCTGTAATTTTTACCTAGCGTTGGTTGTTCCCTCATACCCTCTTCCATAGCATTCCAACTCACATTGTTCTAGTTCATACATGAGTTCATTGTTTGCGTTTACTAGATATTCGATTCGTTTTGAATACTTGGCTTCTACTCTTTCCTCTATTTGTTTCTTCAGCCCGATGTCATAGACAAGTGTTGCGAGATGCTGGTGTTCGTGGTGTGTCATATCTTTTTCTTTCATATTGAATCTATCCATACATAAGTCAGCATAACATAAAGTCCATACTTCCAAATGAACAGGGCAATAAAATCTGGTCCCATTTAACGTCTTCTCTTTTTTATTTCAGGTTTAGGGCCGAGTACATATTTCACTGTGTATACCGTATATCGCATTCCATGTTCATCCCATATTTTATACGGGGCGCATGTCTCTACAAAATGATAATCTATGTCTGGTCTGAGCCATTTTTTTCTCGTTGTACGTGTGCGTGTGTTTTCTATTTTTCTACCATTCCGCCAGATCTGATAATACTATTCCAACCCCAATGGCAATGGCCGAACCAAAGATAATAAGTGACCAAAAGATTAATTTTTGTTTCGTTCTTCTGCTATCTATTTCTTGTTGTTTCTGCGTTTGTCTTTCAATTTCTCTCACGACTTCCGTGTCTAATCCTTGTCTTGGTTTATGTTGTCTTTTCCTTGGCATCTATTCCTTTAATTGTTTTTTTGATTGAAGGCGAGGAGCTAGGACTCCTCCCTAGAGCCCCCAATCATCTATTTTGTTAGTTTAAATAGTAGCTTTCTACGGTCTTCTTCATATTCCTTAAAGGTAGAAAAATTAAACACTCTAATACCAGCATAAAAAAACACAATTCCTAATAATGCTACGTGTATGCGAGGCCATAAAAAATATGATCCTGCTAATATACATAGCAATGAAAGAACCCACCCAGCAATCCTAAAATGCATATCTTTCATCTTCTCTCCGCATCATTGTTCTTCCACCTTTTATAGTCTTTATTTTCCATTAACTTCATCTTCTTTAACTCTTTGGTGGCTTTAAGGTATGGATCATCCGACTTACGCCTGTTTCTTAGGTGAATTTCATCTATGTCTTGTATGGCATCATAACCTAGTGGATCTAGCATCATCTTCCGTTCTTCTTCATTCAACCCTTCAGGTATAGAAAACTTCTCTAACATTTGAACAAGAGCTTGCTCTTTCTGTATGTGTCTCCATACTAGTCTATTTCCAGCTATTTCTTCTTCCATTTATCAGTACTACTAATCATCTTCTGGTTTCTGTTTTTTATAGTTTTTTGTTTTACCATGATATTGTATTGCTGAATTATCGAAATCTTTTTCACCAAAACACACCCCCATTACCACCCTCGTTTCTTTCCATTCTCTATATCCTTTGTATCTTTCTTTCCAATGATCTTCTTTTGCAGCGACACCCTTTGCAGTTGCTTTTGCGGTAGTCTTTGTCCATGAATCCAACTCTTCTCTTGATGTATTATCATCTACTATTGGGCAAAAACTATCCTCATCACAATAATCTCCTTTAAACGGAATTACATTTCTAACACCACCTTTTGGATTTGGATTATCACCTTTTCTTCGGGGAATCATATGCACATGAGGCCACATTACAGATTGTCCTGCGGCGACTCCATTATTGATACCTACATTGAATGCTTCCCATTTGTATTCACAAACACCTTTCACTCCCCATTTGTATGCAAGTTCAAAACACCTTGTAATGTCTAATTGTTGTTCTATTTTCTTTGGAACAAACAATAAGTGTCCTTCTGTTACTGGAAATCCGTCTTTAAATACTATTGTATCTTCATCCTCAAACACTATATTTTGATATGCTTTAGGAGCCTTAGCCCAAGGGGCTTCTTTGTATGACCTTAAACGGCCTTCAATATCTTTCATTTTAATCCCACAAATCTGTATCCCAATCTTTGGCAAAATGTTCTTTTTTCGGCCTCTTGAGTTTTTTCGCAATCTTTCTAACCTCATCATGCTCTCTCATTCTTATGGAACTCGGAAGTCTTTCAAGGATAGTTTCTTTTGGTAGTGCTGCCATAATTATTCCTAGTATGTTCCTTTTATTTCGTCACACAATCCTAATTTTTTTGCTTCCTTTGCTGAAAGCCATACATCATGTGGTGGTAAAAGATATTGCCGAATATCACTTTCTGTCAATCCGGTACATTTTTTGTAGTGATTAATCATTCTTTCTGTAGTCAGGTCGTATTCTTTTACCTGGGCAAATAGTTCGTGTTCTTTTCCGTATGTGCCCCAAGAATATTGATGAGAAAGTATAGACGTATTTGGTGTAAGGACTCGACTTCCTTTAGCTCCTGAAATAAACAATACCAATCCACAAGAAGCAATCATTCCCATGCCGATAGTACGAATAGGAATTTTAGAACCTTTCATTACATCCACTAGAGCAAAACACGCATTTAGATCACCACCAGGAGAACATATCCCCAACGTTAATTCCTTGTGCTTTTTCTCTTTAGTGAAATTTGCTGAAATAATCCAATTTATTATCGGGAGCATAGTCTCCTGTGTTACATCTCCCATGAATACATGAAACCCTCTCTGAAATAAATCTGAAGCGGGGTCTGTTGCACTCTGTGGTTTTTCGCCTTTTTCTTCGTTTATCATTTTTTTATCTCTGTTTTCGTATTTTAATAAGGTTTCATAATATTTCTTTAAACTCTGCATACGTGAGATGCTTTCCCACATGATAAATGTTATTGCTTGGAAATTCCCGCTCTATTTTTTCGTGTTGTATAATCCAATTTTTTCTATCCATCCAAGTCCCTTTTTTTGATTCCCAATCTTTTTCAACATCCGCCAAAGTGCTTAAATAATGAGCAGTTCCTAGATATATATTATCTACGACTCTATCTAAAAAATAGTCAAATCCAATACAGTAAATATCTTGGATTGGATTCATCTTACATGCTAATGTCAACGCAGCCGTTCCTGAAGTATATTCTGTATCTTCCCACCATTCCAATTGTTCTGTCTTTTCGTTTGTACCAATCCAGTATATAATCGCTACATTAGACTCACCAAACATGACAAATTCATCAGTTTGAGGTTTATTTTCAATTATTTTTATGCTTACATCATCAAAGGTCATCTTCAACATTTCATATTGATCTGCTGGTAGCCGGTCAAACATCTTAAAATAACACTGATTTTTCCTAGAATATCCACTGTTACAAATATCCCATGTCATTGCCGTATCACCACAAATTAGATAGGTGGGGGAGTAATCCCTGAACAGAGCATTACAACCGTATGTGGTGTGTTCGTTCAGTTTGTCTAAATTCAAGACTGAACGAGATTTTCCATTTCCAATAACTACAATCATTTTAACTTATTCTTAACATCCTCTATTGTAAAAAACTTTGGAATTCCAGTACCCTCTTTCATATATGAAACCCATTCACCCTGTTGACTCTCAAACAATTCAAATTGACCGGTTTCCCCCTCTTCAAAGGTAGTTGATAATCCTTCATTATTCATTGCAACAGAAAGACTTTCTGCTTGAGGTTTGTAGTTTCAAGAACCACAATATTTAATTTTCCACATTTAGTTCCCTGAGTTTTTCAATTGTTCTTGACACAGGTTCTCTACCTTCTAGTTCATCTATTCGATGTAATAAAGTACTGATGGTAGTATATAAATGTCCAGTATCGTGAGGTTCTATTCTCGATTGAAAAACTGCTACTTCATCTTTCAGCACAGCCAATCTAATATCTTCTTCATAACCCACTACCGAACCCGTCTGTGGATGTTTTAACTCTGTTATATTTTCATGCACAATTTTTTTCTCCCTCAAAAATATTAAATCCAAATATTTTTTTGTGAAATTGGTCATTTGCGTACTGCGTTTTCCAATTCCTCAATTCTACTTTTTAATGTGTCTCTTATGTATCCCAAATATGGTATATGATCGGGATCATCTCCCACACGTTTTTCCCACAGTTCTACCTCATCTCGTAAAACAGCTAGTCTTATTTCGTCACGCGAAACTGCTCCTATTTTACCCCAAATATTCTCTAAATTTACGACATTATTTGCCATATTCTTCTCCTTGAAAATGTTGGGTAGAGCCTAGACTATCCCGAAAGATAACTCTTGCAAGGCACTCGGGCCTCGTTTATCAAAAGTCATCTACTCCCTCACCCGGTGGCACGTACCGTTGGTCTTATTGGAGGGGAACTCTTAACTTCATCTAGGTAGAGTCACTTAGTCACATTCAGTACTAGGGTCCGTCCCCCGTTCCTGGCTTTAGTGTCGTTTACCCAACAAATCAATTATCCGTACCATTCTGGATCAGCATCGTAACTACCTGTTCTGAGTCTGCCTTGAAGACATTTGGTCTGACTACACACGAAACAAAGTTGTCCTGCGCCTTCTATGTATCCTGAACGGTATACGATATTATCAGTCTTTTTGTGAGAAGTTGTTTTCCCACATTTAACACAAATATCATATTCTTCTTTATTTTTCATTTTCCATGCCCTCCAAAATAACTACATCTGAAACAAAGTTGGCCAGTTCCCTCTACATAACCATATCTATATTCAATAGGGTCTTCACTTGAATAATTTGTTCTTGCTCCACAATGTACACACATTTCGTGTTTATCTTTTTTTACTTCTTTTCTTTTTTTAGTACCCATTTACTTGTACTCCCATGCTGAATAAAATCACATTTTTTGTCTAACTGACTCATGGTCAAACCAAACGGACAAGGTATTTCTGTGTGGTAAGCACATGATGTAATAAGTAGTAAAAAAATTACTACTCTTCTCACTTTCCTTGCCCTCTATATTTTTTCCTATTCTTTCGTTTGTTTTTATTTTTTGGGCGTGATTGTCGTGAACTTCCAATAGAAGTTCTTTTTTTCATGCCCACTTTTTTCTTAGGCAAACTCGCCATATAGGCAGATTTTCTAGCCATAATTAATTTATACTCTCTTTGTTAATCATTTGTTAAAGTTGGTTCTCCCCTATCATAATATTTCCAACCCCCATGACAAGGTTGCCGGTTTCTTTTAGCATATTCCTTGTCTGTATAAGTTCCACCTTCTCCTTCACATTCTGCAAAAAATGGTGTCATTCCACTTGGCCAATTAGATTTTGATGATGATGAACAAGATGTTATTATTATTGTTGTCAAAAATATCATTATTATCGTTGATATTTTTATTTTTGTCATTAAACTCCTAGTACGTGTGAATATACATTAGTCTTGGAGCAAGATATTTCTTCTGCTCTATCAAGTACTATGTACTCTATTTTTGTTGGTTCCATCATTGTAAATTCTAACAGAACTTCCGATGCAGAAAACTCTGCACAAGAATAGATATCACATTGTACTAATGAGGGACGGTCTTCATCCCAAATATGAATAGCGATGTGACTTGTTTCTATCATCACAACGCCTGTTGCACCTCGATTTCCTTCCTTGGTTACATAGGCCACATAAGGGCCTCCGACAATTTCCATGTCTATTGTTTTTACTAAATTTCTAAGCCATTTTTTAAGTTCTCTTTCACTTGTTATTGGGTGTTTCACTTCAGCCCTAATAATTAAGTGCTTATGTTTTGGCATTTGTTTTTTCTTTATCCTTTCTCTGGTTCTTTCTTTTCTCTAAAATTTTCTTTCCCTTTTGAGAAATGGTGTCACCCTCAATTGAACCGTTAAGCATCTGAGCATCATTATATATCATCCTCACATCAGCTTCATCTTCCCAATTTTCTTCGTTTTGAAGAGCATCGGTATTTACTTCATTATTTACCCATTCCTCTTCCTCATTCAAAACATTAAATTTTTCAGCATCCAATGCTTCTGCATATGAATGTGTTATGTCTTTAATTGTTTTCATTTTCTTCTTTGTCCTTTACTTGTTTGATATTTCATTCTGGTCCTGTACTATTTTTACCTTCAACACATCCTGAAGTATTATATCTACTTTGTCTCCATGTACGTTTTTTTTCGTTATATCTCATCCATATTTGATTTCCTCCCGGATCACAAAATTGTACATATATTTTTTTGTTTATAGTAAATACTCCCGCTCTATTGAAGCCTTCTACCGGCGGTAATGTCTCTAAACTCCGTAACCATAATGGAGGACGGGTATCCGGAGCACAAGAAATTATTAAGAATATTACACTAAAAAATATAAAACGGATCATTTAGTTTTCCTGTATATCACTCCAGACAAATCTTTAAGTTGGTCTAGCTTTTTTTTCGTTTCTCTAATCAAATTTCTTATATCAACTCTATCTGAATAAGTATCTTGAAAAGGTAACTGTTTTTCTAGAAATTTTATCAAATCCTCATAATATTCCTGTTCTGAATCGGTCATTGTTCGTCCTTAATGTAAACTTCTTAAAAATCTTTCAACTTCCGTGTAACCTCCCAATAATTTTCCATCTATTGTAACTTGCGGAACTGTTTTTATTTTCTTCCCTAAAATTTCATTAATTTCTTTTTTTACTCCTTCATCAGTAATCATTTTCTTTTCAACTTCAATGTGTGTTGCTTTTAGAGCCTCAAATACTCTGTCACACCACACACAGTTTAATCCCGAATATACTACTGCTTTCATTTTCCCTCCCTGCAGCTTATTTATTTTCTTTGACAATTCCATCAATTGCATTTTTAATTCCTTTCCACGGATATTCTATTCCATTTTTTTGACAACAATTTTCTCTTCCCCTTTTTAATTCAATACACGGACTACATTCTCTTTTCTTATAAAGATTTATATTGTGTTTATGTCCAAAATATGAAGGAGATGTTGCACCCCAGACAACCACCCCACTTGTATGAGTTGTTGCTGATAAATGTGCCATAATTGAATCCATACTGATATGAAACTTAACATACTTCATCAACAAGCCAGCCTGTCTTATTGAATATTTTCCTCTGATATCAACTACATTTGGAATATGCTTTAGGTCAAAATCCATATCTCCTAAATGACCATGATAACCACCTCCCTTTGTTCCTACCTGAATAAACTGAATATTTGGATATTGTGGTAACAACCATTCCCAAAATTCTTGAGGCAATGCTTTTCCTGCCGGGACTCGTTTTATGTGTATGGTATGAATTAGAGCGGGATAATCAAATTGTTTCATAAACCTTGATATCTCGGCCTCCTCTTCTTTTGAATAATAAAGTTTTGGTGGATAGTTGCTCCACATATTAATCCCAAATGCTCTCTCCCACATATCATAATAGTGGTATTTGTCCTTCAGGAGTGCTGTAGGCGAAAAAGAAAGAGAATCTACATTATATGTAAGGTCAAAATCATTTACAGGTAAATTACCAAATTCATTCTGACTAATTACTTTATCGATATCTGGTTGACCCCAAACCAAATCTCTCTTTGGCCCATCCAATTCATCAGCAAGAATATGTATTTCAGAATCTTCCCCCCATTTTTCTTTCATGCCCCTAAGTGCGGGAAGAAACATATATAAATCACCTATCCCACCAGAACCGATGAGCATAATTTTATTCTTCATTAGATCGCACTTACAGGATCATCTATTTCATCTAACTTATCCAGCACATCCAATTTGGAATGAGTTGATTCATTATGGACTCGTTTTCTACGAATCAAAATCGTACTAACTTTGTGATAAAGAGCATCTAAATCACTATTTGAAAGATATAGCATGCCCTCATCAATCATCTGGATTATTTCACTCCTCGATCTTCCACCCAGAATCGACTTTTTTTCTTTGTTTTCCATCAAAAAATTTCTTTCTAATAATTGTGTTTATTTCGGGAACTGTAACGTGATTGATTCCTCTAATCTGGCAACAATTTTGATTTTTTATATTATCCACACAAGGAGAACATTCTCTATCATCCCAAATATTGGTATTATGTGAATGTCCCTGCATCGCCGGACTAGAACTTCCGAATATAACTATTCCCGGCTTTTGTGCCCAATAAGAAAGGTGTTGAATAACCGAATCAACAGTTATGTGAAACAAGGAATTCTTTACTAGCAATGCTGATTGACGAATCGTAAACTGACCCCTACAATCCAAATAATTTTTCTGTACCGTGAGATTCATGTCGGCATCACCCCTCAAAGTTTTATCCTTTGTACCTAGTTGAGCAAATAACAAATTATGATTGTCATGAATCAACTCATTCCAAAATCCCTGTACAAGTGCCTTTCCGTTTGGTTGTTTCTTAACATTCGTTGTATGTATAACAACAACCGGCTTATCTTTTTCCTTGACAAAATTTTTGACAAAACTTACTTCTTCTGGAGTGTGATACAAATATGGTTTATACTTTTTTAAAGGATAACCAAAATGTTGTTCTGCTATATCAAAATAATGATACTTTGAACGATACATAGCTGAAGGAAAAATAGTGTTGCTCATGTCAGTATTAATCACCTCATCAAAAATTCCTTTCGGCTCAAATCTATCTGATAAAATAAAATCATCAACATATGGATTATTGAATAGAATATTAGCACCCTCTTCATTACCAATTGCAGTGATTCTACATTTATCTTTTTTATGTGTTTTTTTAATTGATTCAAATAATGTAGTGAGCAAAACCAAATCACCAAATCCACTATTTAATAAAATTGCAATTTCTTTCATTTAGTCCTTCCTAAAAACAAAAATTGGTTCATATTTTTTTCCTGCCTTCTTATTTTTTCCGGGCATTTTTGACAAAGTAAGATTAAAACTATTTACATACCAAAATCCCTCTTCTTCTACTATTCTCTTACATTCTTCTTCCAAATTACTAAACGAACTAACATTGGCTATATTGATTATTAAGTAATGTTTAGGTTTTAACCCATAGTAACAGTTCTGTATTGTTTTACGTAAAAATCCTTCTAACCATTCTGCTTTACTTGGAAATTTTATATAGCTTTGAGTATCTTCGTTTGAATATTTTTCTGTATCAAAATACGGAGGTGAGGTAAAACATAAATCTAATGACTCTTTCTCTGGAACATAATCTTCACTGCCACTCTGAATTATTTCTAATCGTTGTCTTATTTTAAAAAGATTTGATTGTCTTCCCCAATCATTAGCAATTTGATTCAGTCCATCAAACGTTTTTTTTGAGGGTTCAGTTGCAATATAATGTATTTGTGATTTTATTGCTCCCAACAATCTCCCACCATATCCACCGGACATATCCCAAGTCACTCCACCATTTGGAAGAAATCTTTTATATATTGCATCTGCTGCAGTTGGTCTAAAATTACTGACTCCCTGCGAGCCGGTCATAACCTTTAACACTTTCCTCAAACCAGACGGTGTTTTATTATGGCCAAGTAGATCCATTTTTTCAAGAATCTTTTCTTTATCACCTTCAAAAGTTTGCAAAGGAGTTTTCATTCCTTTACATTGGACAGAAAAAGCATGAGGCATATAAGACCAAGACAATGCTAATCCATGCATAGTCTGTTTAATATCTATACCTTTCCACAAATATCCTTGATAACGAATAAATTTTTCAAATTCCTTTCTTCTCCAAGCCCTACTGGTTGGATAATAAGGAAATGTTTTCAGTTCCATCAATTTATAATAACATTCTTTTTCTGCTGCCCTGGCCGACTTTGCATTTCAAATTGTCTTAGCATTTCTTTATTACGAATATCAGTGAATATTTTCTCAACCTTTTTTTTCCCTTCGGCAGTAATTCCATATCTCTCCAAATAAGTAACTGCTTGAACAGTCTCTCCAGGCTCATACCATTTGGTTTTCCACACTCCTGGCAAATGTGGAGTTCCATCTGGTTTTAAAACATTATCTTGACCTTCTTTGTCCCAATAAAGATGTAAAACACCAAAAGGTTGAGGTCCTTTATCTTCCTGACCGTTAATCGTATAAGTAAAAGCACTAATAAAATTCCAAACACCCAGACAATGGAGAAACGGAAATTCAGGGCTTATATAAAGATTATGTCTGGCTTGTATTTCAAAACTTGCCTGCAGTTCTTTTTTGGATTTAGGATTGAGATTCGTATTATCCATGTTTTTTAATATCTACTTCTAGTATAACCTATAAAGGTATAATTGTCAAGACTTTTCTTTTATTTCTGCTCCTTCAATGTGGTTACATATTTTGCTATAGCATGATCTAATCCATCAGTTTCAGAAATTAATCCATTATCGTTGTCTGGACCCCAATCCAAATCTTGACTATCTATAAAAAGTCCTGTATGCCGATAAGGCCAAGGAGGAGTAAAAGGGATAGGATCGCTGCGGCGAACCACCCTCCAATGAGTGGGTTGTCCACTAGACAAAACTTGATCAGAGACTTTTGGTGATCCGTAA
>Ga0310121_10004548_pt1 | contig 12196 bp, 14 predicted proteins | sample CB27_Tmax_986_MG_FD_203504 | JGI IMG/M metagenome (GOLD analysis project Ga0310121, IMG submission 203504) | Marine microbial communities from Western Arctic Ocean, Canada - CB27_Tmax_986 | ecosystem: Environmental > Aquatic > Marine > Oceanic | place: Canada: Western Arctic Ocean | collected...
GCGCTGCGAGAGTCTCCATTCTCCGAAGGAGCACGAGATGCACCACCGTGCTCAGTTGATGCTCGTCGAGCGCATTCTGGGGATCACGCCCCACCTGACCCGACAGATGGAAGAACGGATGCAGGCCTCCGCGCCGCCGGTGGGCTCGGCGGCCACATGAGGCTGTCCCATTCGTAACGGGACCGCGCTCCTGCCGCCGATGAGCACCGTCGCGCCGTTCGCGCAGAGGATGACCGACGTGGAGCTGGAGGCTCTGTGGCTGTACCTGCGCACGCTGCCCCAGGTGGCACCTCGGGCGGGGTGAGCCGGCTCGAGCACGCGCTCGCCGAGCTGGACCGGATCAACGCGGAGGACCCGCGCTCGGAGGTGGCCGACGGGCGCGCGCAGCCGAAGGAGATCGTCTACGCGCGGCGCATGTCAGAGACGCTCGCCGCGCTCGAGCCCGACGCATCCGAGGAGCTGGTGCTCGCCGTGCGCGCGCAGCACGTCGCGCGCTGGCGAGTTCCACGCGGCAGCTATCCCGAGGGGCGCGACGGCTATCGGAAGTGGCGGACGGAGCTGATGGGCATGCACGCGCAGATCGCGGCGGACGTGCTCCGGGAAGCCGGCTATGGCGAGCGCACGATCGCGCACGTCGGACAGCTCCTGCGCAAGCAGGGCATCAAGCGAGATCCCGAGGTGCAGACGCTCGAGGACGTCGCCTGCCTCGTCTTTCTTCGCTGGTACCTGGCGGATTTCGCCGCCGAGCACGAGGACGAGAAAATCGTGGATATCCTGCGGAAAACCTGGCTCAAGATGAGTCTGCGCGGCCGCGAGGCCGCGGCCAATCTGGAGCTGGGCGAGCGCGGCGCCCGGCTGCTCGCGCGGGCTCTGGCGCCCGGGTGACGCGACTGACTTGGGGATTTCCCCAGGACGCCTTTCCTTGACGCCGCATCTCGTGCACCTTCCATTATAAGTTCAATTCTCCTTACAAAGCCATATCTCCTGGAGGCCCCATGCTCCGAGCGCTGATCCGATCCCGGTTCGGGGTCGCCGCCTTTCTGCCGGTCATCCCCCTGCTGTTCGCTGCTTGTGGCGACGGTGAGGCGGCAGGCGGGCCCGTGACCGCTTATGAAGGCGCCCGCGTGATCGTGGGTGACGGGACCGAGCCGATCCAGGATGCGGTCCTGCTCGTGCAGGATGGCAGCTTACTAGCGGTGGGACCGCGCGCCGAGATCGAGGTGCCGGGTGGTGCCGCACGCGTGGACCTGACCGGTAGGACCGTGATGCCGGCGTTGGTCAACGGCCACATACACACTCCCGGCGGCGATCGCGAGGCGCTCGTCTCCTTCCTCGAGCACAACGCCTACTGGGGGGTCGGCGCGATCACAAGCTTCGGCACCGACTCGAGCACCGCCTCCTTTGAGCTGCGCCAGGAGGTGCTCCCCAATGCCGCCCGTCTTCGCACTGCCGGCCGCGGGATCACCAGCCCCGAGCCCGGGCGGGGGGAGGTACCGTACTGGGTGACGACCCCGGAGGAGGGGCGCGCGGCGGTGCAGGAGCTGGCCGCGAAGCCGGTGGACATCGTCAAAATCTGGGTGGACGACCGGAACGGGCAGTACGAAAAGCTGCCGCCGTCGATCTACACCGTGGTTATCGACGAGGCGCACAGCCACGGGCTGCGGGTGGCCGCGCACATCTTCGCGCTCGAGGACGCCAAGAACCTGCTCCGCGCCGGCATCGACGTGTTCGCGCACAGCGTACGCGATCAGGATATCGACGACGAGTTCGTGCAGCTCTTCCTCGGCAAGCCCCTGACCGTCCAGGTGCCGAACCTGCCCAGACGCGGGGTCGCCACCGACCTGAGCTGGCTGGCTGCCACGGTTCCGGCCGACCGGCTGGCCGAGCTCCAGGCCAACGCCGTGGACAACCCCGAGCAGCAGGAGGGGTTTGGGATCCAGGCGCGCAATCTCGCCCGGTTGAGCGAGGAGGGAATTCGGATCGCGTTCGGCTCGGACGGGGGCACGCCCTGGCAGGCGCACGTCGAGCTCGCCGACATGGTCGCGGCCGGGATGAGCCCGGCGGACGTGATCGTCGCAGCGACCCGCAACTCTGCTGCCCTCATTGGTCTGACGGACGCGGGTACGCTGGAGGCGGGGAAGACGGCGGACTTCATAGTGCTCGAGGCGGATCCGCTCCAGGATATCACGAACACGCGGCGGATCGTGTCTTTCTACCTGCGCGGGGCGGAGGTGGACCGCGCCGGAATCGCGGCGCGGCTCAACCCTCCGGCTGTGCAGTAGCCGGCGCGGCAGGCCGCGCGTTCGTCGAGTCGAGCTGGGCCACGGGGAGGGTCACCACGAAGCCTGCCCCCTGGCCCGGCTCACTCTCGACGGTGAGGTCCCCCCTCATCAGGCAGGCGTACCGGCGCGCGATCGCGAGCCCGAGCCCGGTCTCCCGGCGCTCCGGGTGAGCCCGCCCTCCACCTGGTAGAACTCCTCGAAGATCTTCTCGTGCAGCTCCTCGGGGATGCCGGGACCCGTGTCGGTCACGCGGATCTGCACGTGGTCGGGCGCGGGCTGGCTCGCCTCGACTGTGATGCGGCCCTGGTCGGTGAACTTGACCGCGTTGCAGAGCAGGTTGAGTACGATCTGGGTGAGGCGCGTGCGGTCGGCCAGCCCCACGACCTCTGCCGTCCCGTCGCCGTTCGGACTGGGATGCTCGAGCGCGAGCTCCTTGGAGCTGGCGAGCGGGGCGATCTGGGCGAGGGCGCCGTCCAGCACCTCTTCGATCCCGATGGGCTCCAGGTTCAGCTCGATCTGCCCCGAGCCCACCTTCGCCAGGTCGAGCACCTCGTCGATCAGCGCGAGCAGGTGGCGGGCCGTCTCGATCACCCGCCGGACCATGTGCTGCTGCTCTGCGTTCAGCGGCCCCTTGAGCTGGAGCTCGAGCAGGTCGGCGTAGCCGATCACCGCGTTGAGCGGCGTGCGTAGCTCATGGCTCATCACCGCCGGGAACCGGTCCTTGGCGGCGGTGGCCTCCCGCAGCTGCTGGTTGGTCTCCTCGAGCAGCGCCGCCTGCTTGCACAGCTCCTGGTTCGTGTGCCGGAGCATGCCCGCGATCGTGGACGCGCCATCGGTGGCGTCTGACTCGGCGGCGACCCGTTCCGCTCGCAGCTCCCCTTGCCAGTGCCGGTCGATGAGCAGTGTCGCCACCAGAATGATGGCGAGCGCCACCCCGGGAAGGATAGTGCCGACGCGGCCAACGATCCAGCTCGACATCCGTAGGCTTGGGCGATGGTGGGGACGGTGGGTTCAGGTGACGCGGCTGACCGTCTGTCAGGTAAACCGAACCCAGATCGCACGTCGGATGCCATCCCGTCCAGGGGGCGATGTACTATACTGCTCCGATGGGCGTCCCGGTCCAGATGGCCATCCTGCTCCCGCGCCTCCACCTCCTTGGGGCCGCGCTGCTGTTCAGCACCGGGGGCGCGGCGATCAAGGCCACTGCCCTCACTGGGTGGCAGGTGGCGAGCCTCCGCTCCGGGGTCGCCGCGCTCGCGATTGCGCTCCTCGCCCCTGCCGCACTGAGGGGGTGGAACGGCCGCGTGCTGCTGGTGGGGTGCGGTTACGCGGCGACCATGATCTGCTTCGTCGTCGCCAACAAGCTCACCACCGCGGCCAACGCGATCTTTCTCCAGTCCACCGCGCCGCTCTACATCCTGCTCGCGGGCCCCTGGCTGCTGCACGAACGTGTGCGCGGGCGCGATGTCCTGCTGATGGCCGTCGTCGCCGCAGGGATGGTGCCCTTCCTGATCGGCACCGATGCCGCGAGCCCGACCGCACCGGACCCCGCGCGCGGAAACCTGGTGGCGCTGGCGAGCGGACTGGCATGGGCGAGCACCGTGGTCGGGATCCGCTGGCTGGCCAGCACGTCGGCCGGGAGCCCACAGGCAAAGCGTGGGGAGGCGAGGTGCGGAGAGGCATACGCGACCGTGCTCGTGGGCAATCTGATCGCGTGCGCGGCGTGCCTCCCGCTCGCGCTACCGCTCGGGGCCACCCGAGCGCGCGACTGGGCGGTGATCGGTTACCTGGGCGTCTTCCAGATCGGAGTCGCGTACCTGCTCCTATCGAGCGCGGTGCGGCACGTCGGCGCGCTCGAGGCGTCGGTCTTGCTCTTGGTGGAGCCCGCGCTGAACCCGCTCTGGGCGTGGCTGGCGCACGGAGAGCGCCCGAGCGAGTGGGCGCTGGCGGGAGGCGCCCTGATCGTGGTGGCGACCGTGGTGAAGACGTGGTGGGACGCGGCGGCCCTTCCCGGTCCGCCCCCGACCGACCCGGCCGCCCGCGCGGGCACCACCGCGGAGCCGTGGTCGGTCGGTCGGCCCCCCCCCGTCTGAGCGCCTTCCTTCGTCGCTTGCCCCGCTGCAGGCGCGTCTCTAGCGTCCGGGATGATTCGACGCCACTCCCGATCCGCCGCGGCGCTGGCCTCGACGCTGGTCTGGGCGCTCGCCGCCTTCGCCGCGACCCCATCGGCCGCGCAGACTTCCGCCGTTCCCCTGGAGCATCCACGCATGCGTGCGGCGCTCGATTCGATCCGCGCCTGGCAACGCTGGACGCTCGAGCAACAGATCGAGCTCACCGAGATCGAGGCGCCCCCCTTCGGGGAGGCGCAGCGTGCCGAGGAGTTCCGCCGGCGCTTGGTCGCGCTCGGCTACACCAACGCCCGCATCGACGCGGAGGGGAACGTGATCGCGGAGTTGCCGGGCAGCGCGGATGGCCCGGTGGTCCTCATCTCCGGTCACCTGGACACGGTCTTCCCGGAGGGGACGGACGTCACCGTCCAGCGTGCGGGCGCCCGGCTCTCGGCCCCCGGGATCGCGGACGACGGACGCGGGCTCGCCGTCGTGCTCACGATCGCGCGCGCATTCCGGGTGGCGAACGTGCAGAGCGCGGGCACAATCCTGTTCATCGGTACGGTCGGCGAAGAGGGGCAGGGCAACCTGCGCGGCGTGCGTCACCTGTTCGGGACAGAGTTCCCCGGGGGGATCGACGCGTTCATCTCGGTGGACGGCACGGGCTTCGGGATCATCAACGCGGCCGTGGGGAGCAACCGCTACCGCGTGACCTATCACGGGCCGGGCGGCCACAGTTACGGTTCCTTCGGGATGCCCAACCCGATCCATGCCCTCGGACGCGCGATCGCCGCGATCGCGGAGCTTCAGGTGCCGAGTGAGCCGAAGACGACCTTCGGCGTCGGTGTGGCGAGCGGGGGCACATCGGTGAACTCGATCCCCATGCAGGGAGTCATGGAGATCGACATGCGGTCTGAGGAGCCGGAGGCGCTCGAGGAGCTCGATCGCCGGGTCCGCTCCGCGCTCGCGGGCGCGCTCCACGCCGAGCGGATGCGCTGGCCCAGCTCGAGCGCACCACTCGAGCTGGCGATCGACACGATCGGCATCCGGCCCTCGGGCCGGATGCCGGACTCCGCCCCGATCGTCCAGACCGCAGTCTCTGCCGGACGCGCGCTTGGGCTCCAGACGCCCCGGCTCGCGTCGAGCACCGACGCCAACATCCCGATCAGCCTGGGGATTCCCGCGATCACGATCGACGGCGGCGGGCGAGGCGGCGGTAGCCACACCCTCGACGAGTGGTACGAGGACACCCCGGACGCATACAAGGGCCCGCAGTGGGCGGCGCTGATCGTGGCGATGCTCGCCGGCCTCCGGTGAGCGGGGGACCGGCCGGGGCCGCGCCTGGCCGGCGGCTCGCGTGGGTGCTCGCGCTCGTCGCGTCCGCGGCGAGCGCTTCGTGCGCGGGAGACGCGCCCGCCACCGCGGGCGGCCGCGCGATCGCGGTCAGTCCGTGGGTCGAGCACCCGGCGTCTCGGGCGCCCGACGCCCTTCCCGACATCGTCGAGCTCACCGCCGAGCGCATCATGCGCGACTACGCCGAAGGTCGCTACACGGCGGACCAGCTCGTGCGGGCGTACCTCGCCCGCATCGCACGGTACGAGCGTGTCTACAATGCGTTCGTCTCGTTGAACCCCGACGCGCTCGCAGCTGCCGCGGCGCTCGACGAGGAGTACCGGAGCTCTGGCCCGCGTGGGCCGTTGCACGGCGTTCCCTTGGTGATCAAGGACAACATCGACTACGCGGGACTCGTCACCACGGCGGGCTACGCGGGCTTCAGCGCTGTTACCGGCGGGGTCGACATGATCGCCGACCATGACGCGGTGGTCGTGAGCCGCCTGCGCGCGGGCGGCGCGATCGTCCTGGGGAAGACCAACCTGCCTGATTTCGCGAGCGACGGGACGCGCACGCGGAGCACGGTCGCGGGCGTGACCCGCAACGCCTGGAGCCTCGACCGTGCCCCGGGCGGCTCGAGCGGCGGCACCGCCACCGCCGTGAGCGCGAGCTTCGGCGCGCTCGGGCTGGGAACCGAGACGGGCGGATCAATCCAGAACCCGGCGGCCGCGCAGGGGCTGGTGGGGGTCACCCCGACGTTCGGGCTGGTTCCTCTCGCGGGCGTCGTGCCCGTCGACCCGACGTACCGGGACGTGGTCGGGCCGATCACGCGCACGGTGTGGGATGCCGCACTCGTGCTGGACGTGATCGCCGGCCCCACCTCGGAGGACCCCCGCACCGCCGGGCCGGCCGGGCGGATCCCCGAGGGGGGATACGCCGCGGCGCTGGAGGGGTCCGCGCTCGCGGGGCGGCGCTTCGGGTTGATCGGTCCCGGGTGGCGCGAGCAGTACCTCCCCCTCGCCCCCGAGACCGAGCGGCTCTACCGGCTGGCGATCTCGGCGCTGCGCGAGCGCGGTGCCGAGGTGGTGGAGGATCCGTTCGCCGGCTCGGAGTGGCGCGAGCGCTACGCCCGGAGGAGGAGCGCGCCAGGCGTGGGCGACGCCGACTTGCGCGCGTACCTGGAGAGGCTGGGCCCGGGCGCCGCGTTCCACAGCGTGGAGGAGTGGGAACGGCTCACGGGCCGGTCGTTTCGCGGGGCGATAGGAGAGCCGGATGCCCGGCGCCGGCCACCCGGCGACCCGGGCGCACGCGGCGCGTTCGGCGTCTGGCAGCGCGAGATGCGGGCGCTCTTCCGCAGGGTGCTGGCGGAATACGAGCTGGACGGGCTTTTCTTCCCGCAGGCCGGCGGGCCGGTCCGCCCGCTGGTCGAGGATCCGGACCGCCCCGACTACAGCCCGAACAACCACCCGGAGCTGCCGAGCAACATCGTCAACTACGTCGGACTCCCGGTGGTGACCCTTCCGGTGGACTACTACGCGGACGGTATGCCCTTCGTGGTGGCGTTCATCGGGGAGCCCTGGAGCGAGGCCGCGCTGCTGGCCTTCGCGTACGACCTCGAGCAGGCGACGCGCGCCCGGCGAGCGCCCGCCCTCGCGACCGACACGATCCGCTGAAGGGTTAGGCCGTCTTCGGGTGCTCCGCGCGGATGGCCAGCGGGTTGCCGTCCGGGTCGCGGAAGAACGCCATCCACAGCCCGGGGGGCGTCCGGAAGAGGAAGCGTATCCTGAGCCGGTCACGGTAGAAGACGATGGCGGCGTCCAGGTCGCGCACCGCGAGCGCGATCTGGCGGATGCGCGCAAGGCCACCGGTGGCCGTCTGCGTCATCGGGGCAGTATACGTTCAGACTGCTCCGCAGAGCACGCGCCGGGCGAGGCCGATCAGGTCCTGCCCGGACTGCGCCAGCCGGAGCACGAGGCCCCCGCCTCCAGGGTAGCCGATCTCGATCGAATCCGCGGGCGTGCGCAGCCAGTAGCCGAAGGGATGGTCGGCGTGCGCATTTTGAGAGGTGGTGGTGAGCGCCTGTCGCGCGTCCTCCGCTCGGGCCTGGACCGGCCACCCCGGCTCGAGCGCGCGGTCCTCCAGGACGAAGCCCTAGGGGAGTGCGAGGCGGCGCGCGTCACACGCATCAACTGGATTGAGGAAGGATTCCGCATTCTCGCCGAGGAGGGGGACGGCGGGCTCACCGTGGATGCTCTTTGTCAGCGGCTGAGCCGTACCAAGGGCTCCTTCTATCATCACTTCGGAGGTCGCGACGACTACGTGGACGCGCTGCTCGCTGATTGGGACGGACCGACGGGACTCACGATCCCGGGGGGAGCATCCGCGCGCTGTCGCTGCTCTTACTTCGCGCACGGCAGACTTCAATTGAGCCCGATTGCGAGCCCGGCGGAGTCGGTCTCAGGTCCGGGACGGGCCTCAGCCCGTGAGCGTCCCCGCCACCGCGGGTGGGAGGATCCATTCGACGCTCCAGCGCTGGCCCGGTGCGGGACGGCTCACGCAGATCGCGCCCGCCGGTTCCAGCCGGACGAGCTCGGGGAAGTCCGGGAGCCCGGCGAGAGCACACACGAGCCGAACCAGGTGGGGAAGGTGCCCGACGAGGACCAGGTCCTCCTCGCCGCGGTCCAGCCGATCGGCCCATTGGTCGGGGTGCGCGTTCGGCGTGAGATGCGCGGCCTCGCGCACGGGAGGCGCGGGCCGGAGCGCTCCACCGACGAGCTCGGCCGTTTGACGGGCGCGCAGCTTGTTGCTGTGGAAGACCGCAGCCGGGCGAACGTCCAGCCGCGCGAGCACCCGCGCCACCGCTTCGACCTGGATCCGACCGGCGGGGGTGAGCGGGCGCTCGGGGTCGAATTCCTCGGAGACGGCCTCGCCGTGCCGAATCAGCCAGAGCCTTCTCGGGTTCACGTGAGCTGGACCGTCCCCTCGCCGCGCAGGCCATTGGTGCAGCGAGCCGCCCCGCCCGCGCGGCAGACGCAACGCCGGAGTCGAGTTTCTCCGCAGCGGTGATCGGGCGCGAGCCGCGCCTGGACCACGTCCGCGAGCACGGCGATGAAGCGCGGCGCGGCGTGAGGGATCGGCACCCGGTGGAAGGCAAGCCCGCGCGCCTCGGCGACCGCGCACAGGTCGTGATCCAGCTCAGCCAGAGTCTCCGACTGCTCGTGCATGAAGCTCGGCGCCACCACGACCACACGATCGGCGTCCAGCTCGCGGACGACTTCGTCCACGTCGGGCTTGGTCCACTCGATCGGACGATTGGTGTGATTCTGGTATCCGAGGTGATAGTGGTCCACGTCCAGGAGATGCGCGATTTCCGCGCACGCCTCCTCCACGTATCGATCGTAGCGGCTGCCACCCTCCAGGTACTTGACCGGCGTGCCGTGGATCGAGAACAGGAGCGCAGTGCGGGCGTCGCGCACGTCGACGCCGCGCCCCGCGCAGAACGCGCGCACGTGATCCGCGTTCAGCGGCAGGTAGTCCGGGTGCAGGTGCCAGCCACCGATCTCGTGCACTCCCCGCTCCCACCCGGCTGCGTGCACGGCCTGCTCGACCGCGGCCAGCGCGGCCACGGTGGTGGAGGGACCGCACAGCGGGTACACCGGCAGCGCGACCAGCGCGTCGGGCCGCTCTGCCACCGCGGCGCGCACCTCCTCTTCCACGCTGGGCGGGGTGAACTGGAAGGCGGGGTGGCAGGCCGCGTCGACGCCGCGCCGGCGGAGCTCCGCCTGCAGCGCCATGGCTTGCTCGCGCGACTGCGCGTTCAGCGGTGAGCCGCCCATTGCGCGGTACGTCTCCACCAGCGCCGGCGCGCGTGCGGCGGCGAGCTCGCGACTGCGCGCCCCGCGCGAGCGCTCGATCGAGGTCCCCTCAAGCGGAACGTTGGCCTGGAAGATCCGCTCGAGGAACGGCGTGACTTCCTCGAGCGTGGTGGTCTCGGGCTCGCCGAAGTTGACCACGATCACTGTGAGCCTCACGTGGGGTCCCTCCGCGCGCGCGCCGCGCCGCTGCCAGGGTCCGGAGTCCGCGCCTCGTCCAGATCGAAGGACTGCACCGCGTCCACGACCGCGGCGATCACGCGGTGGTCGGTGTCCGGATGCAGGCCGTGCCCGAGGTTGAAGACGTGGCCGGGTCGCCCCTCGGCCCGCATCAGCACCTCGCGCGTCTTTGCGACCGCCACCTCGCGACCCGCAAGCAGCGTGAGCGGGTCTAGGTTGCCCTGGATAGCGCGGTCGTAGCCGATTCGCCGCCAGGCGTCGTCCAGCGGCATCCGCCAGTCGACCGAGATTCCGTCCCCGCCGGCTTCCGCGATCGACTCGATCAGCGCGGGGTTGCCGCCGAAGTAGTGGATGACGGGGACGCCCGCGGCGCGTACGCGCTCGATCAACCGGCGGCTCCAGGGGAAGACGTGCGCACGATAGTCTTCCACGGACAGGCTCCCCGCCCAGGAATCGAACACCTGGATCACGGCCGCTCCGGCCTCGTGCTGGGCGATCGAGAACTCCGCCAGGTGGTCCGCCCAGTACTCTGCCAGCGCGGCCCACGCATCCGGCTGCTCCCAGATGAAGCGCTTGAGCCCGCTCAGCGTGCGCGTGCGCGGGCTGTCGACCAGATAGGAGCAGAGGGTGTACGGCGCCCCCACGAAGCCGAGCACCGGCACCTCCAGCCGCTCCACCAGGATCCGGATCGCGTCCAGGTTGAAGGCGAGCGCGTCGCGCGGCTCGAAGGGGGCAAGCGCGCGCACGTCCGCCGCGCTCCGGATGGGGCGGTCCACCACCGGGCCGACGCCCTTCCGCAGCTCGAGCCGGAAGCCGGCGGCCAGAAAGGGGGTCGCCAGGTCGTTGTAAAGGACGGCCGCGTCCAGCGGAAAGTAGTCGAGCGGGAGGGCCGTGATCTCGGCCGAGGCCTCGGGGTCCCTGAGCACCTCGAAGAAGGGCCGTGCGTCGCGGAGCTCGCGGTAGCGCGGCAGCGACCGTCCGGCTTGCCGCATCAGCCAGACCGGGGTGCGGTCCACCGGCTCGCGCCGGAGCGCGCGGAGAAGGCGATCGTTCACGAGGAGCGCTTCACAGGTCGCTGAAGAATCGGGTGGTAACCCACGAACCCGTAAGGTTATGTCCAACACGGGCTGGGCGCAGGGGAGGTCGTCCGAGTGGTACGGTCCCGTGCTGGGATCGGACTAACTGGGAGCCGGCCCGTGGATGTTCTGCTCGCGCCCCTGGTCATGCCTGACGTGGGCGGGTTCACGCTGGCGGACCGCGTCGCGCTCGAGCATCCCGCGCTCCCTGTCCTGCTGGTCTCCGCCTACGACCACGAGTCGCGCTCCGACCAGCGGCGTCCGAGGTCGGTCGCGGGATTCCTGCGCAGGCCGGTCGAGGTGCGGGAGCTGGGAGTCATGCTCAAACGCGCGCTCGCCTGCTGAGCCTCGTCCCCCGCCGAGGTGGAGGAGCCCTTCCCCTCGGGTCCGGATCGGCGCTACGCTCGAGGGAGCCCCTCCCACACTGGAGTCCACCCCATGCGCCGCCTCCTCGGTGCCGCGCTCTGCCTCGTCTGCCTCGGAGCCTGTTCGGGTCAGAGCGAGAGCCAGTCCGGCACGACTGCCGCGGTCGATCGGGACACCCTCACCCGGCGGCAGAAGGACAGCATCATCGCGGACATGCCACTCCCCCAGTCGCGTGTCGTGGGGAAGGCGCTCGGCAGCGCCGACGCGGCGGCGGCACGCGCCGCCGAGATCGACGCGGCGGTGGGGCGGTAGCGAGCGGCTCTGCGGCCGTGACGCACGGGCTCACCGGGGGGCGGCCTGCGACCCCTCCGGTGCTGCCGAGCGTGGCGCTGCTGCTGGTGGCGCTGCTGCTGGTGGCGCTCGGGGCGGCGGCGTGCGAGAGCGACCCCCGACCCACGCCGGAGGACGCCCCTCGCGCATCCGGGGCCGGCGGAGCCGCCACCGTGCTGGAGGCCGGCGAGGCCACCGCGCAGATCCATCGCTTCGATCCGGCGACGCTTCAGCCGGGCGACACCGTACTCGGCCTGACCGCGGAAGCCGTGGAGCTCACCCGGGTGCTCGAGGACTCGGTGTGGGTGGGGAGTGTCGTCTTCGCGGGCGATCTGGTGTTGCACGGCATCTACCAGCGCCACCCGGACTGGCCCCAGGTCGCGCTCCCCTGCGTCCACGTGGTCCAGCCCGCCTCGGTCGCGAGGATCCCGCGCTTCCCTCCCGACCCGTACGGCGTGTCCGATCCCCGGATCTGGTTCTGCTTCGCGAACGCGGAGGTGGCGCTCGAGCTGATCTCCCCGGATCCGCCGCGTGAGGTGGTGGTCGCGGTCGACCGCTACTGGGTGGTGCGCGAGCTCACCGACGCCTACGACCTCGCGCAACTCGCTGAGCTGCTCGAGGTCGGCCCGGCCGCCGTGGCCACCCTCGCG
>Ga0310121_10004549_pt1 | contig 12196 bp, 11 predicted proteins | sample CB27_Tmax_986_MG_FD_203504 | JGI IMG/M metagenome (GOLD analysis project Ga0310121, IMG submission 203504) | Marine microbial communities from Western Arctic Ocean, Canada - CB27_Tmax_986 | ecosystem: Environmental > Aquatic > Marine > Oceanic | place: Canada: Western Arctic Ocean | collected...
TCAACGATACCGTAGGTTGCACGAGACACGTGGCCTTCCCACCAGCGCCGCGGGTCCTGTTACCGGCCTACGCCGCTGGTGCTCGGACCACGTCACACCGTGAGCCGCCGGTGATACGTCCACCACTCCAGAGCGGCCAGCGCCAGCGCCAGCGCCAGCAGGTACGTCCACAGCTCGCTCGACAGCCAGCGTCCGGGCGGCAGTTCGAGGCTCTCGCGGCCGGTCAACGTCATGCCGTTCACGTCCGAGAGCCCGCCCGGCAGGTTGACCGCGACGTGCACCTGCGCCGCGCCGGCCGACGCCACGTACAGCCCTGGCGCCGGCGCCTCGAACAGCGTGCTGCCCAGCCGCGGCCGGGCCGGCACGACGGTGCCGTCCAACGTCGCCACCGTGGCATCGGCCAGCGGCACGTCCACCGTTCCAACGACGCGCCGCACGGGACGCGCCTCTCCTGAAAACCATGTCAGGACGTTTTGCATGAACATCGGAAAGCTGGGGCGCATTGCGAAGTCGGATTGGTCCAGCGCGAACGTCGCCATGACCCACTTCGGCACGCCGGCGTGGGCGACGATCAGCGGTGTTTGATCCGCTGCGGCGACGACCCGAGTCGTCGCGTCGGTCCTGAACTCGAGGTGCCGTGCGTCGGCGATCTGCAGATCGATCATCGAGACGAACTGGAGAATCGGATGCGTCTCGTCCCAGCGGGTCACACCGGTTTCGGACGCCCGCAGCGGCTGGCTGGCGTCGGAGCCGGCCAGCCAGGCGCGGCCGGGCGGGCGGAACAGTAGCGCCGGCTGCGTCGGCTGCGCCTGGGGCGCGAACTCGTCGAAGACGTAGAAATCAACTTCCTCATCTCCGCGGTAGGCGTCGGGATGCACAACCTCGAGGTCGACCCTGGGGTCGAGCATCAGCACCGTCTCCAGGAACTCGTTGCCGGCCGTCACGAGCGTGACCTCGACGTCTTGCAGCGGCGGCAGGTAGTCCACCGCCTCGTCGTCGACCGCCAGCGCGTCGCCCTCGGCCGTGACCCGCGCGCGAATCAACCCGTTCGGCGCGCCGTTCAGCGGAATGGTGCGTGTGACCACGTCGCGTCCTGCGACACGCAGCGTCTCGCGCAGCGTGGCATCGATCCCGACATCGGTCTCGGCATCGATCACCAGCTCGATCTCTTTCAGGTCGCGAGAATGATTCGCGACGGTGAGCCTGACGTCGTAGGCGCCCGGCTCACCGGTCCGGGCGACCAGCTCGAAATCGGCAATCGCCACGTTGTCCGCCGGCTCGAACACCGACAGCACTCTTGCCGTCCTCGGTAGATCGAGCGCGGCAGTCCCATCGGAGACGACAATCACTTCCCGACCGTCGACCTCCACTTGCGGGAACGCTAGCCGATCGCCCGAAGGGCGCATCGCGTCGAGGGCCGCATCGAGCACCGCCCGGTCGGTCGTCATCGCCGTCTCGACCCGGCCGCTCGTGTCGGCCAGCAGAAACCGATCCGCGCCGCCCGCGCCGTCGATCAGACGAGCGGCGGCCTCGCGCGCGTGCCGCCACCGCGATTGACCGTCGGCGGTCCGCGCCGCCATCGTGATCGACGTGTCCAGGACGAGGACGACCTCGCGGGGCTCACCGGTGAGTGCTCCCGCCTCCGGCCGCGCGATCGCCAGCGCGATCAGGAGCGCAATCGTGAGCGCCAGCAGCAGCGAGATCAGCCGCCGCAGCCGCTCGAGCAACGACCGGTACTCCCTGTCCTGAAGGACACGTTCCCACAACAACAATGACGCGACCGCCACCCGTGGGTGGCGCAGCTTCAGGAAGAACAACGCGATCACGGCACCCGCCGTGAGCGCGATTAGCAGCCCGACCTGCCAGGGTGCCAGGGCCAGAAACGTCATCTGAGAAACCTGTTCTGCCTGAACACCTGGAGGACCACGTCCTCGAACGGCACCTCGGTCTCGGTCCGGACGTAGCCCAGCCGGTATCGGGAGCAGAACCGCGCCACCTCCTCGCAAAAGTCGGTGTAGATCCGTCGGTACGCCGCCAGGAGGGACGGTGTCGCGGCGATGTCGTGCGTCGATCCGGTCTCGGCGTCGACCAACTGCAGGTCACCGCGGAGCACCGGCTCCGAGTCGGACCGGCTGACGACGTGAATCGCGAAGATGTCGTGGTGCGAGAACCGCAGCAGGTTAAGTCCCTGGTCGAAGCCATGCGGATCGAGAAAATCTGAGATCACGACAGCGATCCCGCGCGGCTGCTTGCGCTGACAGAAGATCTCGAACGCCGCCTTCGAGTCGGTGTGGCCGCCCGAGGCGAGCTCGCTCAGGAATCGGAAGACCTTAAAGATCTGCCCCTTGCCGCGCTGCGACAGCAGCTCCCGGCCCAACTGGTCGGTGTAGGGCGCCAGCGTGACGCGGTCGAGATGCGCGAGGCCGATGTAGCAGAGCGCCGCCGCCACCTGACAGGCGTAGGCCAGCTTCGTCGGCCGGCCGTCGGCCATCGACCGGCTGCAGTCGATGAAGAGGTAGATCGGCAGGTCCTGCTCCTCCTCGAACAAGCGGAGCAGGAGCTTGTTGAGGCGCTGATAGGCGCGCCAGTCCACGCGGCGAAAGTCGTCACCCGGTGCGTAGGCCCGATGATCGGCGAACTCCAGCCCCGATCCGCGCTGCCGCGTGCGACGCTCCGCCCGGAACTGGCCGGCGAACGCGCGCTTCGACACGATGTGCAGGTATTCGAGCTTCTTGAGAAACTCGCCATCGAACAGGGTCTCGTCGTGGCCCATGGAGGACTGCCGCGCCTCATTCGGTCGGCTCGGGCGTATTCTCGAGCACGTCCTGGAGGATCGTGTCGGAATCGACCTGCTCGGCTTCACCCTCGAAGTTGAGCAGCACACGGTGCCGCAGCGCCGGCAGCACCATCGCTCGCAGGTCCTCGCAGGAGACGTGCACCCGGTTGGCGAGCAGCGCCAGGATCTTGCCACCCACGACGAGCGCCTGCGCGCCGCGCGGGCTCGCACCGTAGCGGACGTACTGGTTGACGATTGGCGGCGCGTAGGACGACTTCGGGTGCGTCGCGAGCGTCAGCCGGATCGCGTACTCCTGGATCGGCCTGGCGATCGGCACTTCACGCGCCGTGCGACGCATGTCCATCAACTGGTCGCCGGTGAGAACGCGCTCCACCTCAGGCTCGTTGGTCTGCGTCGTGCGATCGAGAATCTTGTGCAGGCTCTCGATGTCCGGAAACGTGATCTTCAGCTTCAGGAAGAAGCGATCAAGCTGCGCCTCAGGGAGTGGATAGGTGCCCTCCATCTCGAGCGGGTTCTGCGTGGCGAGCACGAAGAACGGCAGCTCAAGCTTATAGGTCTTCTTGCCGACCGAGACACTCTGCTCCTGCATCGCCTCCAGCAGCGCCGATTGGGTCTTCGGCGTGGCCCGGTTGATCTCGTCCGCCAGGACGATGTTGGCAAAGAGCGGTCCCTCCTGGAACTCCAGGAACTTCTCGCCGAGCTGGCCCTCCTGCACGACGTTGGTGCCGATGATGTCGGCCGGCATCAGGTCGGGCGTGAACTGGATGCGGGCGAACTTCAGGTGCAGGACGTCGCTCAGCGTGTGCACCAGCTTCGTCTTGCCGAGCCCGGGGATCCCCTCGAGCAGGACGTGGCTGTTCGCCAGCAGGCTAATGAGGATGCCCCGGACGATGCCCTCGTAGCCGACGATCCGCTTGGCGATCTCGCTGGTGGCGAGGGTGAAGTTCTGCTGGAACTGCTCTACTTGCTGGTCGATGTCAGTGATCATACTGTCCGCGTGGCCCGACGGCCTGAAAATAGCGCTTCACGAGATCTCGGTACGGCAACGGGATTGTATCCGCATCGAGCATGTCGGCTTCGCCGTAGGCAAGGTCCGGCTCGACCAGCTCGTAGGCCAGCTTCGATTCTTCCGCCTGGCTCGGGTGGTCGATCAGCTGCTGACCAGGCTCGTCGTTGGGGTCCGGCGAGAGCTCCATGATCTCCGGCAGTAGCTCGACTTCCAGGCCGGTCGGCGCACCGTAGTCAATCTCGTCGCCGGCGCCAGACGCCGACAGATGGCCCTCGCCCTGCTGTGACGACTGCGCGCCGGACTCCGCCGCCTGCACCGGCATCGAGTCCTGATCGGCCGGCCCGGGCTGCGGCATTCCGTCGGCCTGGGATTCGCCTGGCCTCCCCTGCTCGGCTGACTGCAGCTCGTTCGACTCTTCACCGAGCGCCTGCTGCAGCTGCTCCAGTCCCTCCGCGGCCGCCTGGCGTATCTCCTGCCCCTCTTGTTGCTGCGCCAGTTGCTCGAGCTCCTGGGCCAACTGCTCCATCGCCTCCGCCGCGGCGTCGTTCCCCTGCTCGAGCTGCTCGGCCGCCTCGGTGAGGTCCTCGGCCAGATCCGACCCGGCGTCCTCGGCCAGTTCCGCCATTTCCCGAAGCGCCGCCTGGAGCTGTTCCCGCTCGGCGTCGGTCATCTGTTCCACTAGCGCACGGAGCTGGTCGGCCACCCGCTGCAGATCGCCGTCGGACAACGCCTCGGCCAGCGTCGCATTCGTCGATTCGAGCGCCTCAGCCATGCTGTCCAGCAATGCGTCGAGCTCGCCGTCGAGCATCGCCTGCAACTTCTCGAGCGCCGCAAACGCCTGCTCCTGCGTGAGCTGCCCCTGCCGAAGCTCGGCCAGTGCTTCCCGCATCTCCTGCGACAACTCGGTCCCCTGGGCGACCGCCGCTTCGGACAGCATGCGCTCGATCTCCGCGAGCATCATCTGCTCCGACTGACTCAGCGCGAGCACCGGCGGGGGGCCGGCTTGCAGCCAGCCACGCGTCCACGACAGCGGGAGGAGATTGAGCACGATCAGCAGGCAGAGCAAACCGACGGTCGTGCGCACCCGGCGCGGCATCGACCAGGTGTAGAGCCGGTCCACGTCGAGGACGTCGGCGGAACCCGCCGCGCGGTGCTGCTGCAGCGCGATCCAGTCGGACGACTCGTTCGCGCGCTGGAACCAGTAGGCGGTCGTTAGCTCGTCATGCAGCGCCGCCTTGCGGTCGGCGGACGCCGCGGCCGCACCGAGCGTCCCCGGGCGGGTCAGCGCGCGCACGGCATAGGCACCAAACCCGAGGAGCCCTATCCCGAGCAGGGCGAGGACCACCGCGCCGTGCATGTCGATGAACCGGTAGAGCACGCTGACCGCGATGGGCACGGCTAGCGAGAGCGTGAACCCGCGAAGCAAATCCCGGGTGACGCGTGCGAGGCGAAGCCGGCGGGCAACCCGCGTCAGCGCGCGGACGACTCGCTCCCGATCGGTGGCCGTCGTGGGACTCTCGGACATGAATCGACCCCCTCACGATACTCGATCTGCGGGGCTTTGAACCGTAGCGCCGGACTTGCCACCTCCGCTGGGGCTCGATGAAGAGTGGCCCCCGAGCGGAGCCGAGGGGCTGTCCCACGGTGCGCCATCCGATGAATGTCCCTACGGCAGGTAGGCGACGGCGTCGATTTCCACCTTTAATCCAGGCGCGGGCAGCGCCGCCACTTGGACCGTGGTCCGGGCCGGTCGATGCCCGTCGAACATCCGCTCGTAGACGGCGTTCATCTTCTTGAACTCACCGAGGTTGGTCAGGTAGACGCCGCAGCGCAAGACCTGCTTCAGGCTGGAGCCAGAGGCTTCCAAGATCGCCTGGACGTTCTTCAACACCTGTTCGGTCTGCGCTTCGACGTCGGCCGAGACGATCTGCCCCGTCGTTGGGTCGGCCGCCCCCTGCCCCGACACGAACACGAGCCGCTCGAAGACCGTCGCCGGCGAGTAGGGGCCAGCCGGCGTCGGCAGCGCGTCCCCGGACACCACGGTGTGTGTAGGGCGATCGATGGTCATTCCTCACACCTCCTCATTCAGAAAAAATCAGAAGAAAGGGATCAGACCCCTTTTTAATCTTTTTGATACGGATGGGGGTTTCCGGCAGCGGCGGTCCCCAGGCCTGACGATAGGCCTCGACCGACAGCAGTCGATCGACGTCCGGCTTGTCGAACCAGCACCGGTCCACCGCCAGGTGCTGCGTCCGATGCGCGCGCAGCGCGGCAATCTTGCGATCCCGCCAGGGCCCGACATCGATCAGGACGTCGATGCCGGGCCGGCGCGCGAGATCCGGATCCCTGGCGAACTCCCACGGCGGGATCGACGGCGTCCACAGCACGCGGGTCACGCGATGCGGCGGGACCTCGGTCTCCCACCGCGCGTCGGCAGCCGCCTGAATGGCATCCGAGGTGAAGCGACTGATCGCCACGTGATCCGGGTGGCCGGTCAGCCCGTTCGGATCGAACGTCACGACGACGTGCGGCCGGTGCCGGCGTATGAACCCGGCCAGTTCGGCGCGTATGCGGTCCGGCTCGGCCTGGGACAGTTTCGTGTCCTCGTAGTCGAGCAGGTACAGCCGGTGGATGCCGAGAATCTCCACCGCGGCGCGCAATTCCCGTTCGCGAGTGGCCGGTAGCTCGTCGGGCGTGCAGACCGGCGGGTCACCCCGCTTGCCCGCCTGGCCGCGGGTGGCGGTCACCAGCGTCAGCTCGGCGCCCGCTTCGGCGCACATGCAGGCCACGCCGGCGCCGGTGAAGGTCTCGTCATCCGGATGGGCGAAGCTGAATAGGATGCGCGCGCTCATGCCGGACCAGCCGACCCCTTCCGCGCGACGACGGCCGACACCATCTGGCCGTCGCGCTCACCTTCCTCGGCCCGAACCACCTCGAGCGGCGCCACGAGCGCCGGCAGTTCGCCCGGCTGCAGCAGGAAGCGGGGATTCTTCGGATGTCCACACTCGGCCTGGGCGATCGTGAATGTCTCGTACAGGAGGATGCCGCCCGGCGTGAGCGCCCGCCGCATCGCCGGAAACAGCGGGCGGTGGAGGTAGCGCGCCACGACGACAAGGTCGTAGATCCCGTCACCAAGATCGACCGAGCCTTGCTCGAGATCCACCACGTCGAGCTCCATGTCGAATTCAAGTCGTCCGGCGGTCTCCCGGAGCTGTTCGATCGCCTCGACATCACGGTCGATGCCGCGAACCTGCCACCCACCCGCCGCCAGCAGCAGCGCGTGACGGCCACGCCCACACGCCACGTCCAGCGCCCGCTCGCCCTTCAGTAGGTCGCCGTTCTCGAGGAGCCAGCGTGATGGACCGGCGATCGGCTGCGATTCGTAGCCGCGCGCCGCGCGCCAGGTCGACATGCCGCCCACCAGGTTCAGGACGTCGTCGTAGCCGGCCTGGACCAGTACCTGCGCGGCCTGCTGGCTGCGAATGCCGTGCTCGCAGTAGACGAGGACCGGCTTGCCGTCACGCGGCACGACGGCGGGCGCCGTCGCGATCAGGTTGACCGGCAGCAGCGCGGCGCCCGGAATGTGGCCGAGCGACGTGAACTCCTGGGGCGTTCGCACATCCAGGAGATGCACCTGGCCTTCGTCGACGAGCCGCTCGGCTTCGGTGGCGTCCACGTGGCGCGGGTTGCCGGCCGGATCGGGCGCGACGGATGCAGGCATGTTCGACTATCCAGCATATCGCAGCACCGACCGCGCCGGCGTGAGCTGACCCGCGCTGGCAACAGTGGTTCCACTGGGGAGGACAGCACAAAGAGGCTTTGGGCTCTCGGGGTTGCACAACGGAGGTTGAAACGGTCTCGACCTCGTGCGAGAACCGAGAGTCGAGAGCCCTGAGCCTCACGTTGTGTCCTGGCATGGCGCTTGCTAGACTCGATAAGATGCTCCTAACACGACTCTTGCCCGTCGGGCTCATCACGCTTGCCGTCGTCTCCCTAGCAGCACTGGACCGAGACCAGCAGGTCCCGATCTTCCGCTCCGGCGCCGACATCGTGCCGCTGTATGTGACGGTCACCGACCAGAACGACCGGCTCGTGGCGAACCTGACGCAGGACGACTTCGAGGTCTACGACGACGAGGTCCAGCAGGAGATCATCGTCTTCCGCAACGATGTGCAGCCGATCTCGGTCGTCGTGATGCTCGACACGAGCTTGAGCATGGCTCCGCAGATTGGCCTGCTCAAAGCGGGCGCCGAGCAGTTTCTGATGCGGTTGCTGCCGGGCGACCAGGGGCGCGTCGGCGCGTTCAACGACAAGGTCCAGCTGAGCGAGGTGTTCACGGGTGACCGTGACGACCTTATCGAAGAGCTCGACGACCTCGATTTCGGCAATCCGACTCGCTTGTACGACGCCGTCGCGGTCAGCCTCGACGCGCTCAAGGGCCTCGAAGGCCGGCGCGTGGTGCTGGTCTTCACCGACGGCGACGACAACAGCAGCGTCGTCAGCTCCGACGACATCCTCGACCGGGCAATCCGCGCAGGAGTGATGATCTACGCGATCGGCCTTCGCGCCGAGTTCTTCAACGGCGCCCGCATGGTGCGCAGCCGGCCCGACCGCAACCTCCGGAAGTACGCGCAGGAAACGGGAGGTGGCTATTTCGAGCTGCGAGGCACGGACGAGCTGGGCGCCACCTTCACGCGCGTGGCCCAGGAGCTCCACAGCCAGTACGTCATCGGCTTCGCGCCGGCCGAGCTGGACGGTGAGCGGCACGATCTCCAGGTGCGCGTCAAGCAGGGGAGCATGACCGCGCGCGCGCGGCGCAGCTATGTCGCCGACCCAGACCAGCTCTCGGGTACGCCGTAAGCCGGCGCTCGGCCGGCGCCGCCGGATATCGCCGGCACGATCTCCACGACATCGTCGTCGGTGAGCCGGCGCTCGCCGGCGCGGTGCAGGATCAGTTCGTCGTTCACCGCGAAGTTCAACATCGAGTCGTCCCACTGAGCGCGAAAGCCAGGCAGGCGCCGGCCGAGCAGATCGACCAGCTCGGCAATCGTCCCGACCGGCTCGGTGACGGTCAGCGTGTCGGCGCCGCCCTGCCGCAGGGTGACCGGCAGACGGACCGTGACCGCCATCAGTCCGCCGGTGCGCCGAGCACCGTCTCGAGCTCCTGACGCCACGCGTCGGCCGGCACACCCTCGTCGCTCAGGCCAGAGATGGCGTAGAACCGGGACAGCATCGCGTCGAACTCTTGGCAATCGATCTTCTCGCCCTTGTAGGCCCCGACCTGGACTTCCTCTTCGAACCACCGCTCGGGCAGCGTGTCGTCGGATCGCCGCACGCCCAGGCGGTGATTGATCAGCCGCTCCACCCCCATGATGTTGAGGCCGATCCGGTCGAGTGCCGCTGTGTTGATCTCCATCCCAGTCACGTTGGCGATCTGACCGGAGAATTCATCCAGCCCTGGAAGCGACGGGCTGTTGAACAGCTTCGTCGTGAACCGGCACATCCCGACCGCGTCGCCCACCGCGTACAGGTTCTCGCACACGCGCACCGCCCGTTCCTTCGTGTCGTAGCGGTTCGGCTCGGCCGTGACCGGGCCGCCATAGAGCTTTGCCTTGAAGTCCGGGTCGTCGTTGATGCGCGCGTTGATCTCCAGCGTGACCAGATTGCGCAGATGGTCCATCCCTCGGGTCGCCACCGCCAGCCCCAGCGCGAACGCCTTGAGGATGCGCGCGTCGTGTGGGTCGGACTGCATGAGCCCATTGACCGCCATCCGGTAGCGCAGCGCCTCGGCCGGATAGTGCCCCTGCTCGACCGCCCGCGTGCCGTCGGCCAGCACGTTGCCGAACCCTTCGCGCCGCGACAGGTCGAACAGCAGGCGCTCGACCAGCTCGGCGTCACCCCACACCAGCTCCAGCCCGCCGGTCTCCTTCTTCGTGATGATGCCGCGCTGGTACAACTCCATCGCCCAGGCGATGGTCGAGCCGGACGACGCGGTGTCGAGGCCGAGATCGTTGCAGATGTTGTTCGGCCGAATGACCGGCTCGAGCTGATCGATGCCGACGTTCGGCCCGAACTTACCGAGCGTGACGTATTCCTGGCCGTCGCCCCGGCCGTACCGATCGGCCAGATCGTCGTTCAGGTGATTCAGCGGCCGACAATTCACGGGGCAGCGGAAGCAGCCCGCCACGCCGGGGCGATACGGCGTGATGTGCTCCGCATCGAGGCGATCGGTCCAGGTCGTCTCCTGGTTGTTCTTCGTCCCCATCGCGCCAAGGACCCGGCTGGGCCGGTACAGGAACGGCGTCCCCATCGTCCGGAGCGCGTGCTTGACCACCGACGTGTCGAGCAGCTTCTTCGCGATCGTCTTGTTGTACGGCTTGTAGGGCCGCGCCGTGTCGAAGTCGTGTGTCTGGCCCTGGACGACGATTGCCTTCACACGCAGCGAGCCCCTCTTGGCGCCCGGAGCGCCGCGCGCGTAGCAGGCCTTCGGGCCCGCCATGATGGCGCTCGACATGACCAGGTTCTCACCGGCGCGGGTGATGCTCGCCGTGGCGAGGTCGCGCGTCCAGGTACCGCCGACGTCGGCTGCCATCCGATCCCGCAGATCGATGTTGTCCAGGCCGAGGTATGGCGTCGCGTCGCGGAACTCGACGCGGCCGTCGCCGATCCACAGCCAGGTCCAGGCCGTCGCCCGGCCGCAGATCACCAGGTGATCGATCCCGTTCATCTTCAGGAACGACGGGAAATAGTCACCGGCGTTGCAGTCCATCAGGACGCCAGACTCGGGCGACCAGGAGGTCGCGTTCCCGCGCGCCGCGCTCGGCACGATGCCGGTCAGGACGCCCGATTCGAAGATGAGCGGCACCTCCGAATTGGTCGGCTCGAGCGACGCGTCGAGCAGCCGGTAGAGATAGAACATGTTGGTGCCGCGGCCGGCGAGCAGCGACTCGACGATCCGTTTCGGCGTGTAGGCTTGCTGGACCCGCTGGCGCGCCAGATCCACGAAGAGCGTCGCGCCCTGGGTCGGAAACTGCGCCGACTGGGGCAGCTCGGTGAGCAGCCGCGCGACACGGTCGTCAATCGACATCGTCACGACGGTCGCACAGTTGGCCGCAAAGCTTCCCTGTCCCCCTCCCTGTGGGAGTGGGGTATTGCGGTGCGTTAGCCCACTACCTCCCCCTCTCCCTCTGGGAGAGGGTCGGGGTAAGGGGTCGTCAGAGCAGAAAACCAATCTTCAGCGGGTCGTCGTCGTCGATCAGGAACGTATGCTCGCCGGTGATCCAGGCCGAACCCTCGATCTCCGGCACGATGGCGGGATGCTCGGCCACCTCGGTCCGCTCGACGACGCGGCCGCGGAACAGGGTGCCGACCAGGCTCTCGTGGGTGAACGGACGATCCGCGGCCAGCACTCCCATGGCGTCGAGGACCGCCATCACCGCACTGGTCCCGGTGCCGCACGGCGACCGGTCGATCTGGGCATCGGCGAACACCGTCACGTTCCGCAGATCGGCCTCTGGGGACTCGGGGACTCCGGTGAAGATCGTCCCATAGATCCCCTCCAGCCCCGGCTCGAGCGGATGCGCCACCCGCACCTGCGACTCGACCGCATCCTTGATCTGCATGCCGGCTTCCCGAAGCGCGCCTAAGATGGAATGCGCTTTACCCAGACCCAGGCCGGCCGCCTCGGCATCCACGATCGCGTAGAACGCGCCGCCGAAGGCCACGTCCACCGGCACGCGCCGCGACCCGAGCGAAACCGTCAAGCCCGGATGGAGGACGAACGACGGCACATTCACGAACGCCACGCGCTCGACCCGCGTCGCGCCGTCGTGCTCCCTCAGCGTGGCACGCGCCCGGATCAACCCGGCCGGCGAGTCGAGGACAACCGTCGTTTCCCCCGCTTCCCCCTCCGGCAGGACCAGCAGCCCGCGCTCCACCGCGATCGTGACGACCGCTAGGATGCCGTGGCCGCACATCGTGCTGTAGCCCTCGTTGTGCATGAACAGGACGCCGGCGTGGGAGTCGTCACGTTCTGGCTCGGTCAGCACCGCGCCGTACATGTCGAAGTGGCCGCGCGGCTCGAAGATGAGCGCGCGCCGGAGGCGGTCGTGGTACCGCTTTACCCAGGCGCGCTTCTCGAGCATCGTGCGCCCTTTCGGGTTCGGATAGCCGTCCACGATCAGGCGGAGCGGCTCACCGGCGGCATGCGCGTCGATGGTGCGGATGCGGCGGATCATTAATCTCACGGGGCTTCGCCCCGAACCCCCGCGGCCTCCTGCGCGGGGACCCCGAGAGCCCCACTCCGGACGCCGCGAGGCCCGCCGCGCGCGCCTTGATCTCACGGGGCTTCGCCCCGAACCCCCGCGGCCTCCTGCGCGGGGACCCCGAGA
>Ga0310121_10004550_pt1 | contig 12191 bp, 11 predicted proteins | sample CB27_Tmax_986_MG_FD_203504 | JGI IMG/M metagenome (GOLD analysis project Ga0310121, IMG submission 203504) | Marine microbial communities from Western Arctic Ocean, Canada - CB27_Tmax_986 | ecosystem: Environmental > Aquatic > Marine > Oceanic | place: Canada: Western Arctic Ocean | collected...
GATGTGCCCGGTACCATCCGCGATGTATCCCTGGCGGTCATGCGCCAGGAGGTTGGCAATCGCTCGGTGGACGAGGTATTTACTCTCGAGCGTCTGAATATGCAAAGAGATGCTCGTCGTCGTATGCAGCGCATGCTTGATGGCTATAAGGCGGGGGTGAATATAGAGACCGTAACTTTGAAACGTTTGGCGGCGCCCGAAGCGGTTCAGAACGCATTCAATGCGGTGCAACAGGCGGAGCAGGAAAAAGAAGCTACGGTCAATAAAGCCCTGGGTGAAAAACAGCAGAAACTCAAGGAAGCGGGTGGTCGAGCCAGTCGAATGGTGCAGGAAGCCAAAGGGTACGCGAAAGCACGTATCAACCGCGCTGAGGGTGAAGTCGACGCCTTCAAGAAGGTCCTTGGCGAATATGAAAAATACAAAGAAGTAACACGTCAACGCCTGTACTTTGAGGCCCTGGAGAAGTTCCTGCCAAAGGTCTCGGATGTAATGGTGATTGATGCAGCCGAGGACGGTGTATTGAAACTTCTCGATCTGAAGAAGGGGGGGAAATAGTCATGGCAGCCCCAGACCAAAAGACCTTTCGTATAGTTGTTCTTTTTCTCCTTATTGGACTCGGCGTTGGAGCCGTCTTTTCGTCCGTCTACGTGGTGGATGAACGACAGGTAGCCCTGGTCCTCGAGTTCGGGAAGGTGAAAGCCACCCGCGCCGAAGCGGGGTTGTACTTCAAGGTTCCCTTTATCCAGAATGTGATCTATTTCGACCGTCGTCTGCTGTCGTGGGATGGAGAACCCAGCCCCTATATCGATTCGGACAAGAAAGATATCGTCATCAATAGCTGGGCCCGTTGGCGGATCACAGATGCCCGTAAGTTCTACGAGGCTCTTCGAAGTCCAGATAAGGGGCACCAGGTTATTGATGCCCGTATTGACTCCAGTTTGAAGAATGTGGTCTCCAAAGTCTCCCTGATGGAGGCGGTTCGTAACGAGCAGCGTACGTTCAAGTACGCCGAACGACAAGAGATCAAGACGGGCGACGATAAAAGTGCCGTGGCCGACCAAGATTTGAGCGCGTTATTGGCCAAGCCCATCGTGTTGGGGCGCCAAAAACTGGTCAGCAAGGTCCTCGAGAGAGTGCTTGTGGTCTGCACTGACAGAGATGTGAGTGTGGACGCCGAAAGAGACTGTGTCCCTCTGGAGAAGAAGTTCGGTATCACGGTGGCGGATATGCAGATCAAGGATGTGAACTTCTTCGCGGAGATCATTCGTGTCGTATATAAGCGAATGCGTGAAGAGCGTCTCGCTATTGCCAAGGCTGTCGAGGCGATTGGTTCTGCGCGAGAACAAGAGATCATTGGTGAGATGGAGCGGGAGCTCGCCCGCATCGATTCCGAGGCGTATAAAACGGCCCAGGAGATCCGTGGTCAAGCGGATGGAACGGCGGTACGAATCTATGCCGAAGCCTACGATCGGGACGCGGTCTCTCGCGAGTTCTACGCCTTCGTACGTTCTCTCGAGGCCTATAAGAAAATCCTCGGAGGGAAGACACGCCTGGTCTTGAGCACCGACGGAGATCTCTTCAAGTATCTGCAGAACTTTGAGTTGAGCCCATCCGCGCGGTAGGCTGAATTTTCAGTACTGATGGGTCGGTGACGCATTCGGTGGTAGACTGTAATGGGGCAACACCCGAGTTGAGAGTATGAGGTAGGGAATGGTTCGTCTGATCGGTGCAGGCCTGGTGATAATACTGGCATTGGCGGTGGCCAATTATCTCTTATACGGCAAGGAGAAGAAAGGCGATTCCAGCGTTCCGAAGCCGAATAAGGAGCCGGATAACAAGCCGGAACCACCCGCTTCCGATGCCAATAAAACAGAGCAGATCTTCGAGTTGAAAAAACTGCTCGACGCAGGGGCGATCAGCCAGGAAGAGTTCGAACAGAAGAAGAGCGAGCTCCTCGATAAGATGTGATCCTGTTCTATATAGAATGAGAGAAAAGCCCGGTATGTACCGGGCTTTCTTTTTTTTGCGGTTGGACGTGGCCGTCGAAATTCTCGATGATACACCTCCTTTGGGAGCATAGAGGTGGAAGATGGCTCGAAGACTAGGGTGGTGCTTTGGCATCGTGGCGGCGATCTGTTTTGTCGGATGCGGGGCTGGAGGTCTGGAGGACGGTGTCGACGGGGGATCATCTACGGACGGAAGTGAAGATGTGGGGAGTGGACCCGACGATCTGGGCCTGGGTGAAGATGTGGCCGTTGCGGCGGACGAAGGCCAGGTAACACCACTCACGCCATTTCCCAGCTATTCCGCAGGGACCTGTCCGACTTTCGGGGCGGGAAACCAGAACTTTCCGTCGGGTGGTACGACGCGCTCGGTGCATCTGACACTTCCGGCCGAGCCGGAGGGCGCACCAGTCGTGTTCTTATTTCACGGCCTGGGGGATCAGGCACAAAATATTGCTGCCTGGATGGGGGCTAGTCAGGCGGCTAATCTATATGGCGCTATTGTGGTTGCACCGCAGGGTGGCCAGAACTTCCTGGGCTGGGATTCTGGTAGTCAGTCTGCGGCCCCACCCGATCTGGTGTTTTTCGATGATCTTCTGGCCTGTCTGGCGGAGCAATTCCAGATCGACGCGTATCGTATCTATGCGTCTGGGTTCAGTGCCGGGGCCCTATGGACGACCGACCTGGTAATCCGCCGCTCCCAATATCTGGCGGCGGCGGCCACATTCAGTGGTGGAAGCGGAACGCCTGTGAGCTATGCGACTCCAGAACACGATCTTCCACTGATTATTTCCTGGGGAGGAGATACGGATGTCTATGGAGGTTTCCTGAGTTTTCAAACCGCGTCATTGGAGTTCAGCCAATCACTCCAGGCCGATGGTCACTTTGTGATCGAGTGTAACCATGGCATGGGACATACTGTACCCATGGGGGTCAGTAGTTGGCTCTATCCCTTCCTGCTCAATCATACCTGGGGCGTTTCGGATAGCCCCTATACGGATGGACTGGATTCGGCGTTCCCGAGCTTCTGCGTGATTCCATAGCCGTAATTAAAAAACCCGGCGGTTGCCGGGTTTTCTAATGTCTATGGTGGAGCCGATCGGGATCGAACCGACGACCTCTTGAATGCCATTCAAGCGCTCTCCCAACTGAGCTACGGCCCCGGGGTTGGTACGGCCGACAGAAACCTGCCGACGGAGCGCGGGCTTATAGCACCCGATCGGATCCGGTGCAAGCAAACTTCAAAGCATTCGACGTAGATAATGCGCCAGATTCTTCAGGCGACCATCATCTCCGAATCGAGATCACAGCTCTCAAGAGCTGCATCCAGCGCCTGCCGCATATCTGGAAACAGATGCTTGAATTGAATCCGTAGAATCTGTCCGCAGGATTCAAGGACGGTACCCAGGGCGAGACATTCTCCCGAGCTATCGGGCAGTCCAAACCGCACCCAGACATGGCTGGCGGTCGGTTTACCTTCCAGCATGTCGATGGTGAGCCCACCTGCATTTACAGCCAGAACTGTGGCTGGAAGATTGTCGTGAGTCGAGAAACGAAGTTGTGCCGTGTTGGCCTGTAGCATGTTGAACCTCCTCAAGGTGATTGAAGGTTACGTTCGGTCGGTTCGGGGATCAAAAAAACGGGATCGTATTTTGTCCACGATCTAATAAATCGGTACGGCGGATGTTGCTCTTGAGCTTTGCTGGCGAAGAAAATTCATGGTCCTCTAAAGTGCATGTTGAATGGGTCGATTGAAAACGGTGTAAGGCAGATCACTGGACAGGAGCCCGCCATGACCAAACTAGCGAAAGAGAAGGTTCTCGAAGTCTGGCAGGAGCGTGTAGAGAACGGTGAAATGTTCTTTCGGCAGGGGGCTCTGGAGAAGGCGCGCGCAGAATTTGAAGCCGCCATTTGTCTGGAGGAAACAACAGAGCTCGTCTACACCCTGGGAGAGGTCTGCCTAGCCATGCATGATGTGGAATCGGCGACCCATTATTTCCGCAGGTACCTGGTGCTCAGCGCCAAAAAGGTCCAGAGCAAAAAGAGCGCTGCGTGAGTCTTTCCTCGTTTCTGGAAGAAGTTTCAGGCCGTGGCATCCAACCGGGGCTGGAACGGATCCGTTGTGCTCTTGATGAGATGGGGCTCGGCCCCCTCGCGGCGGATGTTATCCTGGTGGGCGGTACCAACGGAAAGGGGAGTACTGCCAAGCGAATCGAGAGTGCCTATCGAGCACTTGGTTTCAAGACATTCCTATATACCTCGCCACATCTGGTCCATGTGGAAGAGCGCTTTCGAATCAACGGTGAGAAAACGTCCACCATCGATTTGAACGATGCGCATTCCTCTTGTCTCGCGCGGTTTCCCGCTGGCCGGTGTTCGGCTGGTTCGTTGACTCCATTTGAATGGATGACCCTGGTGGGCGCCGTGCTTGCGAAGGATCAGGCCTGTGAGATTTGGATTCTGGAAGTAGGACTTGGCGGGCGTTTCGATGCTACCAATGCCTTCGATCCGGCGGTGTCCGTGATCACAGGGATCGATCTCGACCATACGGATCGTCTGGGAGAGGATTTGGCCTCCATTGGAGGAGAAAAAGCGGGGATCATGCGCGCGGGTGTACCCTGTGTTCTTGGAACCAGCACCCAGCCCTGGATAGAGGCAGACGAGGCCTGGCTTGAGGGCCGTGATTTTCAACTGTCTCGTGGTTCGGATCCGGTTTTTAGCGTCGGGGAGGACTGTGTCGACCTGGAGGGGATCGATCGGCGTACAGCCGCCTTCGACTCCAGCCTGGCGCTGGCTTTGGCGACTGTGAAGATCCATCAGGATCCCTCTTTGGACGATTTTCAGACATGTGCGCTAGCGGCGGCTTCTTCCCATTGGCCGGGCCGTATGCAGATGGTGTCGGACTCGCCTCTATTGATTCTCGATGGTGGCCATAATCCGGCCGCGATCGAATGGTTGGTGGGAGCCCTGCAACGGATCTACGTCGATGTACGCTTCCATGTGGTTTTTGGCGCACGTCCGGGCAAAGATCATCGGGCGATGGTCCACGGGCTTCGGCCCATACTGGAGCGTCTGACTCTGGTTGGCGATCGTCAGAAGTTGCTGATGCCGCCAGATGAGTTGGCGGACGGCCTACCCGAAATTGGCGCGTTCCGAGTCCACCCGGGTCCCGCCATCGACCTTGTCCGGGAACGGTCGGAGCCCACATTGGTAGTGGGCTCGCTCTATCTGGTGGGTGAGGTTCTTGCGGATCTGGATATAGACGGCGATCTCACGATTCTGTCCTGAGCAGCGAATCCGCCACGGATCACGGGTCTGAAGCACAATCCGATCCCGGTCAGTGCGTTGAGATCCTTTCGGATTTTGGCTACTTCATTGACGCGGAATAGCGGAAAAGGCATCTTCCCCCCTTCTTGAAGCCCCATTAAGAGGATATAGGCATGAGTTCCTGGACACGAATCAAGGTTGTTTTCGCGATAATCACGCTCTTCATCAGCGCATGTGGCACGGCTGCGGATCCCCAGCCCGACACCGGCGGAACGGACACCGGCGGCACGGATACCGCTGGAACCGACAATACGGGTACGGATACATCGGGTACCGGTGAGACCACCCTGCAGAGCATTCAGGAACTGTCCGCTGCGATGAATTGTGTCGGTGGGGATTCCCCCTTTCTCACCCATATCGAGGGTTTGAGTCTGGAAGGGGTCGTGGTTGTGAGCCCCAGATTTAATGCCTTTACGCCCGAAGAAGAGGGTAACGCCCTTGATGGTTATTTCGTGGCCGACCAGGATGGCGGAACCTCCGCCGGCGCTCTGATGGTTATTTCGCGGGACCTCGGAACCGATTTTCAGATTGGCGACTTGCTCGATATCGAAGGCGAAGCGGGCGAGTATTATTGCATGACCCAGGTCAGCGCCGCTCTGGCGGTCAAGGTGGGAGAGGCCAGCGTGCCGGCACCGGTTGATGTGACCAGTGCGGATTTTGCCGATGGACAGACCGCAGAAATTCATGAAGGTACCCTGGTGCGTCTTCAGAACGTAACGGGCACGGAAGTATTGCAATACGGTGAAACCCAGTTGGAGGGTGGAGCGGTAATCGACGATCTTTTCATGTACGGTGAACTGAATCTGCCTCTCAACGAGACCATTACGGAGATCGTTGGAGTGGTGAATTACAGCTATGGGAATTACCGGATCTGTCCCCGCTCCGCCGACGATGTAGTCGGTGTGGAGATCGTCGGAGGACAGAGTACGACCGTCACCGATATTCAGCAGATCCAGGCCGGTATCGACTGCAGCAGTGGAAGTGGTGAAGAGCCCATGTTCACAAATCTTGCCGATGGCATCATGCTGACGGACGTGGTGGTAACCTCACCCCGTTTCGTGGCCTACGATGGCAATGGTGACGAGAGCAAAGCCCTTGATGGCTATTTCGTGGCCGATCAGGCCGGTGGTATGTATTCCGGTACCCAGCTGGTTGTATCGAAGAGTGCCGCTACCGATTACCAGATTGGCGATCTACTGAGCGTCGAGGGAAGCGCCACAGACTTCTATTGCATGACGCAGGTGAGCGCGGATGTGGCCACATTGACGGGGCAGGGCGAGGCGCCGGCCCCCAGCCTGGTTACGGCCGATACCTTCGCCACCGGAGCCGAGATCGAAAAATATGAGGGCACCCTGGTCGAGATTCATAATCTGGTTCCCAGCGACGAACCCAACCAATGGGGTGAATACGATATCGACGGTGTGATCGTTGACGATAAGTTCATGTTCAACGACTTGAACCTCACCGTAGGCGAGACCATCTCCAAGCTGGTTGGAATCGTGAACTATTCCTACGGCAAGTATATGATTCTTCCGCGTTCGGCCGCGGATATTGAGGTGGCTGCACCAGAGGCAACCGATCCCTGATACTCAGAGATCGAGGACTTCGAAGCCAAATCGGCGTAGTAGATTCAGCAACTTGGTGATCGGAAGTCCGACTACTGCGTTGGAGTCTGCTGTGTCCGGGTCGGCCTCGATCCGATCGAAGAGGGCAATACCTCGCCCCTCCAATTTGTAGGATCCGGCGCAGTCGAAAGGCTGTTCATAATCGACGTAGCGGGTCAGGGTGTCGACGGATAGAGAACGCATTCGCAGAGTGTGGATATCCATCGCCAGTTCCGTGCGTCCTGTAGCGGATTCGTGGACCGCGACGGCGGTGATCAGCCGATGGGGGCGCCCGGACATGGCCATAAGCTGGGCGATTGCCCGGTCCCGATCGCCCGGTTTCCCCAGGATCTCTCCCCCGAGATCGACGACCTGATCCGAGCCGATGATCAATCCCGGCTCGCCGGCCAGGGACTCGGCCTTGGCAACGGCCAGGGTGGTGGCCAGCTCTTCTGGGGGCAGGTCTCCGTATTGGGATTCGTCACAATCCGGCGCGACGCAGCGAAAGTGGAGTCCCAGGCGTTCTAAGAGCATCTTTCGATAGCTGCTGGTGCTGGCCAGAACGAGGGGAGGGCTGGATTTCATGGCTGTGTTTCACCATGCTGAAGACGGGCAGTAGGACCGGATCGGTACGATGATGGAATGCGTGGCGAGGGTCAAGACGTTATATAACCAATACGATCGGCGAATGGGGAGTGACGATGACAGCACGTATCTGGCTGCGGAATCTTATTGCTATCCTCTTTTGTGGAGTCTTCGGCTGCCAATCATCGACCGGCTGGGCGCAGAGCGGCGTATCTCGGGAGTTGAACGACGCCGTGACCAACCGCGAAAACATGGCGCAGATCATTCGAGAGCGGTTGAAGGACATCTATACGGCCGATGTAAAGGCACCCGACTTCGGTGCTGAACAGGTCTGGTTCAACACCTCCCGCCCCCTGTCTCTCTCGCAGGATCTGGCGGGACGCTTTGTTCTCCTGGATTTCTGGACCTTCTGTTGTATCAACTGCATTCATGTGCTGCCCGATCTGGCCTGGTTGGAAGATCGCTTCAAGGCCGATCCCTTCCTGGTCGTTGGAGTGCATTCCGCCAAGTTCAAGAATGAGGAGAGACCCGACCAGGTTCGTCGGGCGGTTCTCCGCTACGAGATTGAGCACCCGGTAGTGGTCGATAAAGGAATGGAGATCTGGCGATCGATGGGGATCAACTCCTGGCCCAGCTTCGCTCTTATCGGCCCGGATGGACGGGTCCTCGGCGTTCTGTCCGGAGAAGGGCAGCGTGATCTGCTCGACGCACTCATCCAGGAGGCGATGGCTCTCTATGCCACCAAAGGTCCGGCGACGACTCCCAAACGGTTACCCCTGCGGCTAGAACCTCGTGGCAAGATAGATGGGCCCCTATACTTTCCCGGTAAGGTCCTGGCCCAGACGACGAAAAAGGGCTCTCGATTGTATATCAGCGATACGGGAAACCACCGGATCGTGGTGACCGACACCACGGGGCGGCATATACAGACCATCGGATCGGGATTGGCGGGGCTGCAGGATGGGCCCTCCAGAACGGCGCGCTTTTTTGCTCCCCAGGGACTGGCGATTCACGGCGGAGACCTGTATGTGGCCGATACAGAAAACCACGCCCTGCGGCGGGTGGATCTCAAGACCTTTGCAGTATCCACGATAGGCGGTGATGGGCGCCAGGGTGACCAGCGAGCGGGTGTACATCCTCTGGGGGAGTTTCGGTTCAATTCGCCCTGGGCTCTTTCCTCCTATGATGGAGGGCTGGTGGTGGCGAACGCCGGCAGCCATCAGCTCTGGTTTGCCGATCTGAAGCGGGAGGTCGCAACGGCCTTCGCAGGAGATGGGAGCGAACGAAAACTCGATGGAGTGGGGCCATCGTCGGCCTTTGCGCAGCCGTCCGGGTTCGCTGTGATCGGCTCTACTTTGTATGTGGCCGATTCGGAATCCAGCTCGATTCGTTCGGTGGAGCTGAAGAGCCGCAAGGTGCGGACAGTGGCCGGGGCGACCACCGAGCCACGAAATCTATTCTTCTTTGGTGATCAGGATGGCAAAGGAATGGGCCGTCGATTCCAGCATCCGCTGGGAGTTGCCAGCGACGGGCGACAGCTCTATGTGGCGGATAGCTACAACCATAAGATCAAACGGCTCGATCCACGGACGGGCCAGGTCAGCAGTTACGCCGGCTCTACGGAGCCTGGCCGCGTAGATGGTTCTCGAACCGAGGCCCGATTCTCGGAACCGGGGGGACTTTTTGTCCATGGGGGATTGGTCTACATAGCCGACACCAACAACCACGCGATTCGAACCCTCGATCCGAAAACCGGGCGGGTAAAAACCCTGAAACTTCGTGGGGTGCCCGCAGCGAAGACCAACGCGGTGGTTTTACGTGACGCGGTGACCGGCCTGTTCGACGATGTGGACTGGGTTCGCGGGGTCTCTACGAGGGTGCGTAACGGCCGGATTACTCTGGATGTGAAGCTCCCCATGCCGGCCGGTCATAGCCTGGCGGAGGGGGCCCCGTCGCGCTTTGCGCTTCGGTCGAATTCCTCGCAGATCTCTGGCAAGGACGGCGTGATCAAGGCGCCGCGATTCCAGATCCCGGTGGATATAAAGGGGCCGGGATCGGTCCAGGTGGCGGCCCGCTATTATCATTGCGATAAGAAAAAAGGGATCTGCCATAGCCGCGCTGTGCGCTGGGATATCGAGGTGGAGATCCGGCCCAGTGGAGGGACCCGGGTAGAGTTGGGACTGTAGTCGGAAGAGCGACCCGCTGGTGGTCGATTTCGGGCGGGAGAGCGGCCGGCTTAACGGACTTCTGTGCACACACCCATAGTGCATTGTTCGACCTTCGTGATCTGGCCGTTTTCGTCCCACCAGGTCCATGCCCCGTGGCGTTTGCCGTCTTTGTATTGGGCTTCTATCCTCTTCTTCCCGTTGGCATGCCAGAAGGCCCATTTCCCGTAATGCTCGTCATCCCGGAATTCGCCCTTGAAGTCCGTCTTTCCGTTATCGTACCAACCCGACCATTTCCCGTTCTTTTTATCGTCCTTGTATTGGCCTTCGGACTCCTTCTGTCCGTTCTCGTGCCAGTTATTAAATATGCCGTGCTGCTTGCCCTCTTTGTATTCCGTTTCTATATGTTTCTTTCCGTTTTCGCCCCACCATGCCCATATACCGTGCTCTTTGCCGTCTTTGTATTCGCCTTCCGACGCCTTCTGTCCGTTCTCGTGCCATCTATTATGTTTCCCATGGCTTTTGCCGTCTTTGTATAGGAATTCTGACCGTCGGTTTCCGTTCATGTACCAGAAGGTCTCTTTCTCACGTCGATTGTCTCGCCATTCGATATCTGATCTCTTCTTCCCATTCGGGAACCAGGTCGTCTCCTTGCCCTGTTTCTGACCTTTGCTGTCTACACAGCTAACGAAACGAGTGCCTTTCTCTCCCGTCTCTACCTTCTCGGTGGTGCCCTTGGGACATTGTGCGTGGGCAATAGCCATCGGTACCATCAAGAGAAACAGGGCCAGAAGCAGAGCTTTTTTCATGGGTTTTCCTTTGTTGGTTTCACTTTGGCTGCCTTTTCGTTGAAATGCTCTATCACTTTGGATGGGCTTACCGCTTCGTAGCAACTCTCAGATAGGGAGACTCTTGGACCCAAAACCTCAAATTCGAAACTAACGCCACAGCCATTTGGACTCTTGGTTGCGACTAGAGCGGATGCTATATCCTGCCATAGCACATCGAAGCCCAGCTTTATCCGGACCTTTTGGACAACGGGCTTTGGAGTGCGACGGGACAGGTTTGACGCAGATACCGAAAGATTCAGCCTACATATTTCTTGAACGGCACTTTTCAGGTCGGAAAAATCCCATTGTGTATCCTGTATACGCTTGGTGATACACTTCTCGTCTCCAATCTGGACACGGGTATGGTAGTTGCGACTCAAGCCTTCTTCGGTTCGCCCACCGGTCGCAAGCTCTTCAGGAAGCCCCGCGTCTCTTTTTGTACGCGGCTTCTTCAGCGTGGATGTGAGGTCCTCTATAGGAACGGGGTTGGCGAAGAGGACGAATTCGTTTGTGCCCATTAAGAGTTGGAGTTCGGCGCCAATAGTGTCTGGAAGAAGTGGGTAATACTTACGATCATCGGGTTTGCGCAAGAAAATGGGTACTTGAATTACAGAACCATTGTTCTGAGTTAAAGCCACTTTCGGCGAACGAAATCGGCTTTTGCCAGCAGTGTATATGATCCGCGCCACAGTGAGGAAGGGAACTTTCGGGTGAACATACAACGTGTATTCGCCATTAAACACTTTCTGCTTTTTCTGGAGTGCCTCCTCGTCCTTCTTAGCGACCTCTCTTAACTTCTTTTGCAGTGCTGGGATTAGGAAATAGGACTTGTCTCCATTTTTTAAGAACCTCGAAGGTATTCCCCCGTCTTTCAGTTCCACCACCTTGCCCTTATGTCGGAGAAACTGAAAGAACACCCGTTCAGGATACTTCGATAATGCGATTGTGTAGTTCTGATACGACGGCGCAATAGAAATAGAATGAAGCCCCACCCAGATGCTGAGTGGATCATCCTTCTCAACGGGATGCTCGGCAGCCAGACCCTTCGCTAAGGGGAAGGGGGCTCGTAACGTCTTACCGGTCTTCTTTTGCCCGTTCAGGTCCCACCAGGTCCAGATCCCGTATCTTCGGTGGTCCCTGTATTCGCCTTCCGATGCCTTCGTCCCACTCTCGTGCCAGACGGTGTATTTCCCGTGTAGTTTGCCGTCTTTGAATTCGCCTTCTTCGCTTATTCGGCCGTTCTTATGCAACCTCGTGTATTTCCCGTGTAGTTTACCGTCTTTGAATTCGCCTTCTTCGATCTTTTGCCCGTTCGCATACCAGACAGTGTATTTCCCGTGTAGTTTGCCGTCTTTGAATTCGCCTTCTTCGATTTTTTGCCCGTTCGCATGCCAGACAGTGTATTTCCCGTGTCGTTTGTCGTTTTTGTATACGGCTTCGGACTTTTTGTTGCCGTTCGGATAATACTCCCGGCGCACATCGGGTTTCTTCGTACATCCCAGTGCCATCAATAGAAACAGGGCCAGAAGCAGCGCTTTTTTCATGGGTTTTCCTTTGTTGAACTGGGGCGGGGGCCGGCTTAACGGACCTCTTTGCACACACCCATAGTGCATTGTTCGACCTTCGTGATCTGGCCGTTTTCGTCCCACCAGGTCCATGTCCCGTGCTCTTTGCCGT
>Ga0310121_10004552_pt1 | contig 12191 bp, 8 predicted proteins | sample CB27_Tmax_986_MG_FD_203504 | JGI IMG/M metagenome (GOLD analysis project Ga0310121, IMG submission 203504) | Marine microbial communities from Western Arctic Ocean, Canada - CB27_Tmax_986 | ecosystem: Environmental > Aquatic > Marine > Oceanic | place: Canada: Western Arctic Ocean | collected...
CGGTATCGCCATCTCCGCCGTCCAGCCATCGTCAACCAGTTCACCAGCCGTCTCAAACAGCGCGTTCCACGAGTCATCCCCGCGGACACCGAAGGATCCGGAATTTCCAAGTCCACTCCCACTGGTACGCCGCCAATAACTACTTCCCATAGAAGTCGTTGACGAGGACGAAGAACTACTCGACCTCGTCCCTCTCGTCCCTTCGGCATTGACGAGTGAATCACTTTGTACGCCATACCCGTTGACCTCAAACTGATAGGCACGCTGCTGGTCTAAAAACGGATCGAACAACACCGCCATCTGATCATCGCCCCGCGTTTCGTCGCGGTCTCCCCAGTTCACGCGCATGATGCTCGTATCACTGTAGTGGGCATAAAACGCGAAATATAAATTGTCACTGTCATACGCCATCCACACTTCCGTCGCTTCCGTCCCCGGGGCGCCCGCTACCGGCGCAATCTGCACAAAGTCGGTAATATGCGTCGCCGACGCCCACACCGCATCATCCAACCGGCCATCAATCCGCGGCGGCTCGCTCGTCCGCTGAATCACCGTCGTTGGCACATCTCCAGCAAAACGCGCGGCTAATCCACCACGGGGCATCGTACGTTGCTGTGGATTGGTGGGCGGTGTCCCTCCTGCTCTCGCATTAATCGCAGCGATCTGTCGGCTGGCATTTCGATTGACGCCAGCGCTGATCACGTCGACCAAAATCGGGGCTATCTCATCCTGCAGTTCAAACAGGCTGCCGATAACCCCATCAATGTTCGCTCGTCGCGCAACAACCCCCGTTTCAACATGGACAAACCTGACGATGATGCGTACTTGATCGGTGACACGCTGGTAGGACCCCATCACCAACCATGCGGCCCCTCGCGTACGGGCTTCGGTTAACGCAACGGCCTCAACACGGTCTTCTATCTGCTGGGACGTATCTCGAAAGACCGAACCTCGAATATCGACCACGACAAAACCATTCGCTCGTACATCAGTAGCGACACTTTCAGCAATGCCCTGGCCAAGCCAATCATCTTCGGCAATGCCGCTCCTGTTTTCAAACGGTCCAATCGCGACACGGGTTGTGGTTTGAGCACCTGCAACAGGAACTGTAAACAGGCTCACGGTGACGGCCACAGGGACGCTGAGAACACGAGAAAACAACACTAGTAAATCCACGATGCGTCTATTCACTGCGTGAGTGACTGGCGGGGACAACGGGGCCGTCAGTAGGAATCCTTACCTGCAGCAACGATCCGCATCGCACGGACAACAGATCAATCTGTGTAAGACCTCCGGGTATCGTACGCGCGCCACGCCGACGCCGCACGCTTACCTGTATGTTTTAGAATTCTTGCTAGCGCCTACTGCCAGTCTGGCTCAGGCGTAATCGTCTCAGACGGTGGTCCACCAGGGTCGGGTCGTCCACTCCCCTCGAGCCGACTTACGGCTCTGACCGTCATATCCTGATCGCACAACAATTGACACGACAATCGAACTCCACTGAGCCCACGAGCCTCGAGCACGGATTTCTCAGCCGCCGTCATGCGCGCTGGTTCGCCGTCAACAAACTCTACTCGACACGTCGTGCACCGCGCGTTACCGCCGCAGGCATGCAAAATGTCAACCTGTGCGTCTTGTTCAATTGCCAATACCAGCCGCTTGTTCTCGGACACGTCAACTGTGCCAAATCCTTCCACCGTCAATTTCGCCATAGAACAATTCTACGTCAGAACGTACACCGGTCGCCGAGCGGACAACTCAGTGTCGACACACCGTGAAGACGCGTCGTTCGCTCTGAGGGTTGTTCTTGCCCATTCAACGGAAACGCGGGTAGCGAACGAAAGGTTTGGGCTTCTACCTGAACACTACTGGCAACACAGACAGCAAGCATCCATATTGCCCCGCGCATCCATGACCTAACCCGACCGGCCTCCAACGGACTCGTTTGATGTGAGCCGCTGTCTACTGACGTGCTCAGTGGCAGTGTTCGCTTCACTTTGAAAACATCTCAAAGCACGTCGTGTAAGGCTTGCTGGTAGGTACAAAAATCGCAGTCGTCATTCGCCTCAGGCACTTCATCTGAGACCAAACACTCGTACGCGTCCTTGATGCAGTCATCTACCCATGCGTCGTCTCCCACGTAGGGAATAACGGAAATATCAAAATCTAGCCGTTGATCAAAACGTGGGGTGCTTTTCTTTCCATTGCAATAGACAAAGTACCCCGTATTCGACACGGTCAGTCCATTGCCTCGCACGAGCCACTGATAGATCTCCATCTGCCGCTTATAGCCATCTTGCCAAGCGGCATTCAAGTTAACGGGCGTATCTTTACTGGTCGCCTTGTAGTCCACCACGATGTGTTCGTCGCCAGCGGTAACCCAGAGGTCATCAATCGCACCCGTAATCAATAAATTCGTCGGCTCGTGATGCACTTGTACTCCGGCAAAATTCGTTCTCCATTGCTCCAACTTCTCGTGCATAGCCGGCACAGCATCGACACCAGCTTCCTGCATAAGTGGGTGAGGTTGACGAAGGGCTCGATATTCATCGAACTCCTTCTTCAATAAATGGTCAACTGCCGAATTGAGATTGAACGGAAACCCCGGTGGCTGACCCACACCAAGTCGACGGTCGACATAAAAGCACCGAGGGCAGTTGATAAAGGAATCGAGTTTCGACCGTGACAACTTGAACGGCTTCACTGCGCCCGGGTCATACAAGTTACGAGACCGCTTACCTCTGTAGTATTTAGACATTAGTTCGTGGGCTGGACAACACCGCCGATGAGCGCCCGCATACCTCGCCACTCAGTGGGATAACAAACACGCCGCCAATCATCGACCAGCAGCAGCCTCCTGCTCAGCCAAGACCTGCAAAAACAGCGCCTCCACCGCATTAAGTTCCTCCCAATACACATCGGGATCAACAAACGGATTCTGAGTGCCGTCGATACGCGCATATTTGTCCTGCATCCCGTACATCGCCGGGTGAGAACCGAGCGGAACATCGGGCGCGAGTGACCGCAATACGCGAAAGCCCTGTTTATATTCGTCTGCGATACTTGGATTGTCCGGATTGTTCACAAATTGAAATCCTGGATTACTCCCCATGCTGCCGATAATCACCACATCGTAATTCACGCCATCTTCCTCAACCACCATCGTCCACGTTGTGCACCCTTTGGTGTGCCCCGGTGTTAAGCGCGCAACGAGCACCGTTCCCCCCAAACGAACTTCATCACCGTCCTCTAACACGCGGTCGATGGGATGTTCTTTGTCGCCGGGGCGCATTCGTCGAAGCGCGGGGACATCAGCGGCCATCGCCATAACCTGAGCGCCCGTCAACTCTTTCACCAAGGCATCCCCTTCCATGTGGTCCGCATGCGCATGACTTCCCAACACCACTTTAATGTCAGCAAAGTCAAAGCCGAGTTCTTCAACAGATGATTGCAATCCGTCGACCGCTCGTTCCCAATTGGTGTTGATGAGGATATGTCCCTCGGAGGTCACCACTAGAAAGGACGACAGGCTCTCTGTCCCAACGTAATACAGGTTTCCAACGATTCTATGTGGTGGGAACGGCGTGAGCATCTGCTCCATAGACCCAACATTTCGTCGAAACATCTCCTCTTGGCTAAGGGGAGTCGCTGATTGTTGAGCCCAGAGGGCCACCGATGCACACAGAGACCCAACGAGCGCTATCAAGGCCAGTGGAACGCCACACCGAAGCCACAAAGGCCACCCACAGTTCGCACTCATCGGAAAACACTCACTGTCGAACAACGACGAACGGTCGCACTTACGCCGGGGGGAGGTGCACCAGGTAATTCACACCATCCCGATGCAACCACACACGCAAATAATCACCCTCTTTGAGAGCATTCACACGTGCTTCATTCCTTGGTGACCCGCCGGCAGACACCTCGTCTATCTCATCATCCGGGATAACCACTGCTAATGCCTGACCTGCAACATCATCGTCCCGGACAAACTCTACCCACCGACCACGCGGTGCCGTTCCTTCAGGAGTCGGTCCATCTCCACCAAGTCGCACCATGTAATCGCCAGCCGAGAGTCGCTCACCGTCTGCCATAACCGCTAACGGAATAGTGATTCCCCCACCTGCACGACGGTCCAGCTCAGCCTGACGGGCTTCCTCAAGAGCGGTAACAAATGCATCGATGGACATGTTGACAGCATTCGCAGACGCCAGCGCCGAATCGGCTTGCCGCCGAGCATCGATAAATTCTTCCCCACTTAACAGACTCCGCGTCTCGGCGATGGACGTCGCCACCCCGGCCAAGTCACCATCCCACATCATTGTCTGCTCTTCCGGTACATCATCTGGCTCTATCGCAGCGATGGACCCCTCTGCACTGGCCGCGGCCTGCTCCGTTTCACCTACGACGCGATTTGTCTCGCCACGCAAACGGTCTTGTTCGGCAGCAATGGCACTCTCCACAGAATCGGTGGCTGCACCGACCGATGCGACCAACTCGGTCGTGAGTTCATAGTTACGAAAGAGGGCAAAACTCGCAGCCTGCGTCTCAAGCTCAGCGTCCAAGCGGTCGACCGCTCCCTCAGCCGACGCATACGCATCCGCTGCATACACTGACGCCTCCGCCTCGAGACCAGCCAGGCGACCTTTTGCTGAGTCAACCGCCGCCGTTGGAGGCTCTGCACACCCAGCAGTCCAGATAACCAGCAACACCGGTACCAATCGCAATAGATTTCGGTTTCTCAATGGCTCTCTCCGTAAATTGGTTCCAATTACTGCTTAGATTAGCCTGCTGCGTCAAACGGTTCAATGGGTCGATACAAATTCTCACACTTTTCACTGGGTCCGCTCCAACGACGTATCCCGTGTCCTGACCCCGGTGGGGATCCGCATGGCCCCAGGGCAAACCATCCCGCTGACTTCAATCTGAGATTTTTTAATACCGGCCAATACGTAACGTGGTAGCCTGATGCCACCTCTTTCCAAGGAATGTTTTTGCGATTGTTACTTTGTTTCGTTGCCGTACTTATCGCCACCCCTGTCAGTGCTCAATTCGACGAAGTTGGCTCGCTACAGTTTCCCACCTCCGCAAAGTCAGCCGAAGCCCAAGGGCACTTCTTAAGAGGCGTCGCTGTTCTACACAGTTTCGGTTGGAAACAAGCGATCGAACAGTTTCAAACTGCACAACAGCTCGAACCAGATTTCGCGATGGCCTATTGGGGAGAAACGCTAAGTTATAACCATCCCCTCTTTGGCATCGGCCGACTCGATGAGGACAATCCACGCGCAGTGTTAGCGCGCCTCGGGGCAACCCGTGAAGAACGCACTAACAAAACACCAACTGACCGTGAACAGGGGTTTTTGGAAGCCGTAGAAAGCTTGTGGGATACGGAGGGGAGCTACGACGAACGGCGTGTCCTCTATATGGAGGCCATGGAACGCCTCTACAACAAATATCCGCAGGACCATGAAGTCGCGACATTTTACGCACTGTCCATGCTGGCCGGCTCCCGCGCGCTCGGAGACCAATCTCTCAGGCTCGAAGTTAAGGCTGGCACAATAGCGTCGCGTGTGTTTAATGAGAATCCAGACCATCCGGGAGCACCGCATTACACCATTCACGCGTTTGACGACCCGATCCACGCTCCACTCGCGCTAGACGCAGCCTATCGGTACGCCGAAATCGCCCCAGCCGTTGCACACGCCATGCACATGCCGACGCATATCTTCATTCAGCATGGCATGTGGAAATTGGTGTCGGACCACAATCAGTCTGCCTACGACGCAGCACGAGCTTTGTGGACGAAGGGCGACAGCGTTGGTGACAGCGTCCACCCGCTTGATTGGGGCCAGTATGGCGATCTGCAGCGTGGAGACTACGCAAAGGCTCGAACCTGGATTGCCAGACTTGAGCAAGTCATCGACGAGAGTGACGGGCAACAACGTGCCGTCAATACACTCCCGCTACTGAACGCACGCTATGTGGTTGAAACAGAACACTGGAAAGCTGTCCCGATCACCGACAAATCCTCGGTCCAGGAACTGTTTGCGACTGGTCTGAGCGCTGTTCGAACGGGAGACCTAGACATGGCCAAACGTGCCCAAGAAGCACTCGATAACACGGAGACGCGAACGGCGTCCCAGACCCGCGTTGCACATCAATCTATTCTCGCCTCAATTCTGGCAGCTGAAGGTCGAACCGAGGCGGCTATCAGCGCTATGGATGAAGCCATCGCCATCGTCGAAACCCTGCGCCCTCCGAACGGGGCCGCCAGCCAGGTCAAGCCGCCATACGAGCTCTATGGAGAGATCCTGCTCCAACTTGGACGACCGGCGGATGCCTTAGAAATGTTTGAACGCTCACTCTTGCGTATGCCCAGTCGCATGCGGTCGGTTCTTGGTTCTGCACGTGCTGCGTCCGCGATTGACGACACGACGTTGGCTCTCGAACGCTACGAAACGTTAGCCAACTTTTGGGTCGGGGCCGAAGGGCATCGCGACTATGTTGAAGCTCAGCGCTTTATTCACGAGAACAGCAACTAAGGAAGCGGTCGCGCAACATTCATTGGTTCTCGCACAATCACGGTTTAGAATGCGCGAACATCCACTCCACAATTTGCTCGCTGAATGTTGGTGAAATCTGCGGAGTATGGGCACCGCCGACGATAGACCACACCTCGCTTGAACCGCCGTCTTTGCAATTCTTGGTATATCGCGTGACGGTCGTCTCATCGCCGTCCACACTACGGACGAGGTCCCGCTTCTCTCCCGCACTCGCGTCAACAGCACAGCCGTTGTACACGGCCCAGCGCTCGGCGCTCGCTAGCGCACCTGGATACGGTCGTCGTTCTCCACTACCCGACAAGTTTGACCGTATATCGCCTCCCGCATAGTCGATAACCGTATCTGCAGTGCCATGTATCTGTAATACATGCACCGGATTGGGAGGCGCCGGCCGCGCTTGAGTGGACGCGGCACCAGCCACACTCACAAACGCCGCGATGGTTTCCGAATGCTCATACGCCAAACGGTAGGACATAAACCCACCGTTTGAATGCCCAATCAAGTAGACGCGCTTTGGGTCGATGTTGTACTCGGACAACAGTCGGTCAATAATGGCACGCACGTAGGCTGAATCATCAACCGTGCTGCCTGAAAAATTGCAGCATGCGTCAGAGGCATTCCAAAATTGATTTTGGTCATCGCTGGCTTCCCGTGTGCCGTCGGGATACGCGAGGACAAACCCGTAGCGGTCAACGAGCGCCCCAAACTTCCATTCCGATTCCCGCAGCTGGCCCGTATGACTGTAGCCATGGAGCAACACGACCAGTCCCAGTGTCGTGTCACTTTCGGGATTACTGGGAACGCGTACTTGAACCTCTCCACGCCCAACATCAATAGTCTGTGCTCCCGTAACGGAACACATCAGCACAAAACACACGGCCGTTACCAAGAGCGCTATTCGTACCATGAAACCTGTCCTCCAGAAACGCGTATACGAACGAACTTAATAGCGGAATAGCCGTGTAAACTTCACAACGAACGCTCTATTCTCTAGGAACGGCATCCCCCCTCGGTACGAGGTGTCTCGCTGGTCGTTGTACACCACGAATAGCTCACTACCCGGTTGATACTCCCATCTCAGCCGGAGGTTCATGCTCAACGCGTTCTGACTGGAGTTGTATTGCACCAAACCGCCAAAGAACATTCGCGGCGTAAAGGTATACGTGACGCGACTTGTCACCAACTGCGCCGTGAACGTCCCTTCCGGCAGTTCGATGCGGTTCAACGATAGTCCGGGTTCGAAAGAGAATTGTGGCGTAATTTCGACTCTTGGCCGCGTAAAGCCCACCGCCGTCAGGTTGCCGTTAAAATACCCGCCACGTTGCACGGACCAGGTGCCAGAAATGAACCGCTGCGGCCCCATTAAATAGGTCGCATACACATCCTGAAACGAATAACCGCCAATCGGTATTGAATAGTCTTTGGAAATATCAAACGGCCGTGTCAATAGTTCATAACTTTGCTGCGCGTCGATACTAAATCGATCACTGTTTTCGAACTCTGTCTCGAACCGTGCGTTCGCCAGTCTGGTTTCAACCTGTCCGACTCCATTCTCTATATAGTCGAGACTGGCCTCCGTGGTGAATTGCCGAATAGCCTCAATGGAACTCGGTCGAGGACTGTAGCGCGCTGACGCAAACGTGCGACGAAAATCATCCCGCCGAATGTAGCCAATCTCCGGATTAAAATTATCGCCAACCAACAAGTGGTCAACCGTAACCCCGTATGCATCTCCTAAATAGTTAAACGCAGCCTGATAACTTGCATCATCGTTGGTCAGGCCGGCCGTCTTCGTTTGAGCGTAGTAACCATTAAAGTTCACGTTGTCGTAAAACGAGAACAACCCATCAACGCCATACACTTCATTTGACCCATTGCCATTTGTCGCGACCGACCGACCGGTAAAAATGGCGCCGATCCGACTCCGACGTAAAACGTCTCGGTTCACCCGAATGACGGAGAAATTTGTTCCGACGGCATTTGAAGCATCCGCATCATCAGTCTGAATGCTTAACGCACCGATACTATATTTCCCGACTTTCCCGGTTAAACGACCGCCGCCCAGAATAGGAACAGTCTGCCCCGCGTCGAGTCCGATCCGCCGGCTGAAAAACACCGTCGGCACATCGCCACCACCCATGAAACTCGCCGAACCGGGACGTAACGCCGGTATCGAACTGCCGGTCATTCGACGCACGCCTTTCCCGAAATCGAAAAGGCCCTTCCCTTCCAAAAAGAATTCGCGCTTCTCTGGGAAGAACAAACTAAATCTAGTCAGGTTGACCTGTTGTTCATCGACCTCAACCTGCGCAAAATCCGTGTTGTAGGTGAAATCCGCTGTCAGGTTTTGGGTAACGCCATATTTCACGTCCACACCAAAATCAGCTGCTCCTTGATTGGAAATGGGCGGTGTGGCCGTACGATCAGTCGCTAACGAACCGATTGCATAGGGCTTAATCTCTAGTGTGCGGTTGTCACCGGGCACCTCCAACCCAGCAAGCGTCCCGGCCGCTGACAGTCGGAACATGCCCGGACCTGCCGAAATCGCGACGGGCGTGATGTAACTCCACTCGTTCTTCCAGCGTACCGAACGGCCAAGCTGCATACCCCAAATCTGATCGTCATTCGCTTCAAATCGCAATGACTTAAAAGGAATCTCCATTTCGACAGTCCATCCGCCATCAAACCTGCCTGTTTGCACATCCCAAATAGGATTCCAGTCCAGATTCGGATTACCTTCATCTGTAATCTGGTAGTCAAAAAATCCACCAATTGGATTCACCAGAAAGGCAAACCCATTTCGCCGGTCATAATAGGTATCAAATGCCACACTAAATGAGTCGTTACTAATTAGTTGAAACGAATCCCGCTGCATTTCATTGGCAATCCAATTCGACTCCGGGGACGAATCAAACATACGAGCAGATATATAAACGTGCTCCTCATCAAAAAACACCCACGCCTCGGTTCGCTCCGTTGCAGGCGCACCCTCGTCAGGCATTTGTTGCACAAAGTCCGTAACAGGAATTACGGTCTCATACATTGTTTCGTCTAGTACGCCGTCCAACTCGAGTTGTTCTGGTAACGCAGTCGCGCGTACGGTTGCACGCCCGTCGGCATCGCGAGCAATCGTTTGAGGAGCGACTGGCGCTAGGGGGCCATCAATTACCGCAGGCGTATCTTCGTCAACGGAAACTCGAGTTTGAGCCGTCGCCACTGGTGCGGACTGCGAGGACACCTCTACATTCGCAACGGTCTCTGGCCGCCCTGGCACCGCATCGGCTCCAAGAGAACTCCGAAGTTGCGCAACTAACTGGTCCTGCAGAGTAAATAACTCGTCCACGGCGCCATCGACAACGGCCGTAGCCACCGCGCGCCCGGTCGCAACATCCGTTACCCGCGCCGTAATCCGCATCCGCGCAGTCAGACGTTGGAACGCACCGCGTACGACCAAACCCGACGTCACTGGTTCCGTCCGTATCACCCTAAAGCCTGCAAGACCGTCAAGTCCCGTGGCCACCACTTCTGCAATACCCAATCCCATCCAGTCATCGGCTGAATCACCTGTAATATTGGCAAACGATTCGACCGAGACGGGTCGCGTGTCTCCAAGTGCTTCACCGCCTTGCGTTGCCGCCTCCACGCCAATAGCAAGAACCGAAAACCACACCCCAATGATCACCGCGCAACATCGCGCTCCACTCAACACATTCCGCACCAACATCACCTCAACAGTTCTACCCTTGACCCTATAAAGCAGGATTTAGAAGTTTCAGACCAGACAAAAACTCTGCGGATTTTATACTAAAACGACTGTTTGAATCATACGTATGATTGCCAATCTGAGAAACTGGGCGCGGCACCCCCATTGGATTCACAATTTCGTGCGGCTATAGCTGCTGTAAACCCGAAAGATCAACGAAGAGGCTCGAACTGTACAGTAGAAGAACGAACCGCCTGTCACATACGGACAACTGCTAAAACACGGCGATTGGATTTATTGGCGAACCGGTACCTTGGGGAGTCCGAACCGGACCAGCCATGAAAAGGAATTCCCACCGTTGGAGTCGATCTGCGACCTCGGCAAGTTTCTCCAGATCTAAGTTGTCAAACAGATTCATCCCCAACGCTACAATCGTAAATTTGTGAATTACTGTCAGATCGAGACCAGGAATATTCTCGACTACCTCGTGAGCGGTATCACTACCGAACAAGGCTACATCTCGTTCACGAAGAAAGGGAAGAAACGAGGCATCCATACCAGCACCACCCACCGGCTGACCAGCATCCTCTCGGGCCGCCCATCGTCCAGTCCGGATCAACAGCACGTCACCGCTTTCGACCTCGATGCCCGTCTTCGTCTCCCACGCCTCTATATCGTCTCGATACACGCGGTCGCCAAATTCAAGGTACGGCACTCCTCTCAAGCGCGGGACATCAATCAGCACAGCCCGCGTGACAACTCCCTCCTTGAGTGCCGTTATGCCTAAGGTGTCACATCCATCTGCAGTTACCGTTTGGCGAAAATCATGGCCGTTATAAATTTTTCCGTCATAAACGACATGACACAGAGCATCCAAGTGCGTAAAAAATCCTCCGTGATAGTCGATGTCTAGCCTGTCCCGTATACGGTCCGGATCGAAGGAAATAACCATGTTGAGCGAAAACGGATTCGCGCGATCGCTACCGACTGCATCGGCAACATCATGCCCAAGCGAAATGCTTTCACCTGTCTGCACGAGTGCTGCAGCCTGCACACGTTTCTCTGGCGTAATCAGGTTTGCCGTACCAAGTTGGTCGTCCGCTCCCCAACGTCCCCAATTTGATAATTCAATCATCCACCTTTCAAATTGCTCAATCGTCGCACCAGGCGTGTTAGCCTCTGCTCCCGATTGACTACTGATGAGCGTCGTCCCGACCACACCGACCAAGACAATCGCGAGAGCGGCTTGCTTTCCCACTCAAGAGTTCCTCAACATCGGTCTCGCAAGTACCACATACCCCATTATTCAGGCAGGGCAAACACGAACAAGTTATTCCCAACACTTGGATGAAGCTCGGGGGTGAGATCAATAAAACGAGGTGGCCCCGTGCTCACCGCCACGTACTGCCGACCGTCCACGGCATACGTAATCGGAAAACCGGTCACAGCAGATCCTAAATTGATCTGCCATAACACCTGTCCCGTCTCATCATCGAAGGCATACACTCGACCATTGACATCGCCCCCAAACACCAATCCACCACCCGTCGCAACGAGTGACATGGTGGCCGCACGCTGCTCGTATTTCCATTCGATTACGCCGGTTTCAGCCGAGATAGCTTGCACAGTGCCAACCTGGTCTGTGCCTGGCGCGATTTGACCACGCCAGGCGATCGAATACAGCCGGTTCTGTTCCGAATTGTTAGGGTCCAGCGCCAACATCCTCGCACAAACATTCCGTAACGGCATATACATGATATTCGTACGAGGACTGTAGGCACCCGCCTCCCAATCTTTGCCACCCGTTGCATGCGGGCACGTCAAGACTTCCTGCCCGACCGACGTAAAGACCAGTTCTGGATTCTCAGACACCACGCCGGTCGCTCCATCGATATCGCTGATCACATTTTGTGTGATCGTCGGCG
>Ga0310121_10004553_pt1 | contig 12190 bp, 10 predicted proteins | sample CB27_Tmax_986_MG_FD_203504 | JGI IMG/M metagenome (GOLD analysis project Ga0310121, IMG submission 203504) | Marine microbial communities from Western Arctic Ocean, Canada - CB27_Tmax_986 | ecosystem: Environmental > Aquatic > Marine > Oceanic | place: Canada: Western Arctic Ocean | collected...
CGACGACCGCAACGTGACCTTCGCCGAAATTGCAGCGTTTGTGCACACGGCGAACATGGCCATCAAGAACAGCACCTATCGGATCAAACCTTACATCCGCCCACCGCTCTCGGCGCCCAATCTGCCCTTGATGACCATGGACGACGCCCGTTTTCCTGCCCAAGTCCGTATCGAGAAAGGATTCTCTGGGAAGGCTCATCTGGTGGACAGTGAGCTCATGCGCTACGCCGACTTTCACAAATCCAACAAGAACGCTTTTTGGCTGGGTGTACCCGGCGACGCGGGGTTTTCTGTGGTGCGTGGCGACACGGAATACGTGGTTCCCAAAGGGGCTACGGGCCGTTTGATGATCTCCGGTCTGGAGGCTCGGCCCCGATCCAAGATGGTCGCACGTGGGGTATCCGACTATTTCGAAGAGCGGCTTTTTTCGCGCCCCCATGTGGAACAAGAAGCGCAAGAGTGGTTGCAGCGCGACTACACCGAAAGCCTGGTTGTGGAGCGTTTGCAGACGCTCCCTTGGTACCACAACAAGGGCGCGTGGGGATTGCTTGGGGGTGGTTTGGCGACGCTCACTGGCGGCGTGGCCATGCACGTGTTTGCGCACCAGGCACACACCGATGCCGCCAACGCGTCGTGGTTCAACGAGCGCCAAGACTTCAACGGATTGGCCGCGCGGAATCAGACCATCGCGAGGGTGCTCTATGGTGTGGGTGGTGCGGCCACGCTGGGCAGCATCTTGTGGTTTGTGTTGGAAGAAGAGTTTAAGGTGGTGCGCTACAAACCTCCCTTTGACGTGGTGGTCACACCCGGGGGAGTGACACTGAAGGCGACGTTCTGATGAGACGAATGCCTCACATCTGGCTGCTCTCTGCCCTCGTCGTGACGACCACGGTGGGGTGCCTGGATGAGGTGACACTGATTGGTGCTCAATGCAGCAGTCAGGGGGTCTTCTGCGGCACGACCTCGCTTTTCTGCCAACAAGGAACTTGCCAGCAAATAACGGGCCCACTCGTGCCCATTCACGAATGCGATGACGGCGACGACTGCGACGAGTCGAGGCCTGTCTGTCATACCATCCCCTATATCGACGTGCGGCTGTGTTTGGAATGTGTGGGCGATCAGCACTGCGGGGGGTTAACACCCGTGTGTACCCCTGGGGGAGTGATCAGTCAGCTGCCCAAGTGTGTGGGATGCCTAACCGACGCGGATTGCGACACATTCCTGTGCAGTCCGGAATACCAATGCATCCCGTGCACGGCCAATTTGGCGTCGTGCAACGGTGGCCGGGTTTGTGAGGTGACGAGCGGTGTCTGTACGGAGATGGAGAGCGGCGGCGTTGAAGGAGATGAGGAGTAGTTCATGAAGCTGTCTTGGCGCACAATCAGTCCGTTATTCGCTTTTGTTTTGTTGGGGTTGTCGCTTGCATGCGGCCCCGTGGATCTGCCCACGAGCGATGCTGGGAGCCTTCCCGATGCCGTGAGCGCTCCGGACACGTCGAATTCGCCCTGCGTGGGGGACAAATGTGGCCAATGTGAGTCTGACCAGGACTGCACCTTCGGCAAAGACAGCGTCACCGTGTTCTCCTTCCGGTGTCATCCTGCGCAGTTTGTGTGCGTGGAATGTCTAATCGATGGGGATTGTGGAACGGCCGGGCGGTGCAATCCCTCAACGTCCGAGTGTGTGGCTTGCTTGGCGGACAAACACTGCACTACGGGTGTGTGTGCCATTGACGGGAATTTTTGTGTGGAGTGTTTGGCCGACTCCGATTGCAAAAGTGGACACTGTGATGGGAACACAAACACCTGCTTGGGATGCATTGCTGACAAGGAGTGCAACGACAACAACCCATGCACCGAAGACCTGTGCGGTGATTCGGGTTGTACGAAGGAAATCGTGCCCGATGGCCAGGCGTGCGATGCGGGGCCTTGCACGCTCAACGACCAGTGTGTGGGTGGAAAGTGTGTGGCCGGAGCGGACGACCCGGCCTGTGACGTCTGCGAGACAGATGAAGACTGCGTGGTCAGTGAATGGTGCGCACGCGACGTCGGTCAGTGCGGGGACTTCGATGGGTTGTGTTCCCCCAAGCCCACCGTATGTGACGAGCTCAAGGCGACCCAAGTGTGTGGTTGCGACAACAAGACCTACACGAGCGACTGCAAAGCGTATGGTTCCGGCGTGAACATCCTGCATAAGGGTCCCTGCTGCCCCGACTTCAAGTGCAAAGTCGGGAAGCCCCTGGATTCAGACAAAGACGGCTGTGTCGACACCTGTGGTTGCGCAAGCTCCGAAGATTGCGGGCCGGGTGATTTCTGTGAGGTGGCCCAGTGCTTGAATTTTGCGGATATGAGTAGCGTCTCCGACGTATTGGGCGTGTGCAAGTCCTGCAAACTGACGGGGTCGGTCTGCGGGTGTGACAAAACGTGGTACACCAACGGTTGTAAAGCGAGCGACGCCGGCATCGTGGTGGCGATCTTGAGCGATGAAGAGATGGCGGAGTGCTGCAAGCCGCTGAGCTGCCCCGCGGGTGGCATCCCCATGGACACGGTCAACGATGGCTGTGACGACACGTGTGGGTGTTCCACAACAAAAGATTGCGGTCCAAAGCAGGTCTGTTTGAAGTCATCGTGTGACGCTCCGGCGGGATCCTGTGTTTCCTGCAATACGTCATTTGATGACAAGGTCTGCGGTTGCAAGGACGGCGACACCTTCGACAGCTTGTGCGAAGCGGCTGACGACAACCAAGTGGTTCCCCAAGACGGCGTGTGTGGCAAGCCGGTTGCCGCTGAGTGTGAGGAGGCTGCGGACTGTTTTGATCCGGACCAGTATTGCGCCAAGGCCACGGGCTCGTGTGAGGGGATGGGCACCTGCGAACCCAAACCGGACAAGGCAACGTGTAAAGACACCAAGAAAAGTGACGTGTGCGGCTGCGATGGGGGTCTCTACAGCAGTGAGTGCGAAGCGAACAATGCAGGATTGTCCATAAAAAATGACGGCGCCTGCGCCCCGCCTACTCAGGACTCGCAGTGCAAGAACAATGACAAGTGCACGGAGGACACGACCTTCTGTCTGTTTCCGAACAATGATTGCGGGAAGAATGTCGCCGGGGTCTGCACCTCGACACTCATCGAGTGCAGCGACGTCGTCGATTTAGTCCCTGTGTGTGGGTGTGACAACAAGCCCTATCAGAGCGCCTGTCATGCTCAGCAAGCGGGGGTGAGCGTGCAGAGTGAGGGCAAATGTACATCCCTCAATGATGGCCCGGACGCCAAGAGTCCCTAACGCCCGTAGACGCCGTGCCCCTCCAAGTGCAGCAATGCACGTTTGATGACCAATCCTCCCGTGAATCCCCCTATCCCGTGGGCCGCCACAACCCGATGGCATGGAATGACGATGGGAATGGGATTTTTTCCCAACGCCGTGCCCACTGCTCTCGCTGCACCGGGGGCGCCCATCATCTGGGCAACGTCACCATAGGTCTTTAGGGACCCATAGGGAATGTCCTGGATAGTCTGCCACACGCGGCGTTGAAAGGGCGTGCCATGGGCCGACAGGGACAGGTCCAGTTGGCGGCGCTTTCCGGCCAAATAGTCTCGGATGGCCGTCGAGGCGCAGGTGACTCGCGATGGCCGATGCGTACCCATCGTGACGATCGGATCGCTGGGATCGACGAAGCGAATACGCACCAATTGCTCACGGCGGCATGCGACCGCCACATGGAGATCATCACGCCATTCAATGATGTCGTAGAAGAGTGTGTCAGCCTCTGCGGCCGACGTCACGGCATGGGCGTCATGGGCAAGACGCGTACATTGTCTACGATTTGATCCAGCAACTCGTAGGCTGGTTTGACTTCAAAGAGGTAATCCGGGGCACTGTATGTGGTCGTGAGCACGTCGTCGCCGACGTGGGTGACACGAATGACCGTCATCCGCTCATCGTCCACTCGAAGAACAGTTTCTGTGTGTTCCGCATCGGACTCGAGCTCGACGTCGTTTGGCGGTGCAATGGCGACCGTCTCGAAGTGAACATGCTGTACAAGCTCAGAGAGCCGCGCAATGGCGATGGTCAGGCTGACGCGATCTCCGTAGTCATCAATGGGTTCGAAAATGACCGTTTGAATGGGTACGGGCGTATCGTCCCATTGCTCATCGACCTGCCACGTCCAGTCCTTGGGAAAGGGGCCTTCCAAGACCGCAGGGATCACGCGATGGATGAGTTCCAGCTTGGGTCGCTGAAAGGAAACCACCGAAAGATCAATGACCAACGTGTCGCTTGTGTGCCGGACCATCCGCATCGCTTCCCTCTCGTTGAAGTGTTCGATATCGGCCGTGTATGTGACCACAACCACACGACTTTTTTGACGAAAAATGCGAAACATGGAACGCAGGCGGTTGTCGATGGTCACCGAGCGTTCTTCGCATTGATAGGGGAGCTCGACTTCGTCCGAGGCCAGGGACTGTGTGCGCAGTGTGCCGAATGTACGCAAGGCGCGAAAGCGGTGCTCCACCCACTCTGTCAGGGGTTTGCGCCAGAGTCGTGGATGACTCGGAGAGATGTCCACCGTGAGTACGCCCTTGGTGTCTGTGGTCGTATCGTACCTCGCTTGAATCACATTATGGAGTTGATTGCCGTAGCGGCTGGAGTATTCCATATGGGCGATAAGCCACTTGCGAGGAACGTCCAGAGTGGCCAAGCCCTCAATGGTGTGCGACGTCATGGCAATGCCCGAGAGAGGGCGCTCTTCGGCGTGGGCGGCTTTGGTTTCATTTCGACGACATGCGGACGCAAGCAATAGAGCGATTATCATCGCGAAGAGTCCCATTCGCTGTGACGGGATCCAGACAAGGCGGTGGGTGGAACAACTCATTCGCTTCCATGGATCGTACGGCTTGGGCGGAAAAGGGTCAATTCAAGTGTTCGACGGTGACCGGAAACGCGTGGTCTGTGGTAAAGTCCCCAACGTATGCGATCCCTACTGCTCGTGTCCGTGACGTGTGTGTTGGGTGGCGCCGTTGTCGGCGCCCTGGCAGCCCTCTTGACGGAGACGTATTATGTGCCTGTCCTTGTACCCATCGCCATGGGAGCTGGCTGTGGCATGGCTTTGGGCTTCGTGGTGCATTATGTGGGTTTGCGCCGACGCCCATGGGTTGTTTTGGCTGCCCTTGCCATCTGGATGGTGTGTGTCTTGACCTTCCATTGGGTGGAATACCGTGTTGTCTTCACCAACGGTGTTCGCATGGCCTATGATCAGATCCGTGCGGTCGATGGGGGACCGCCCCTGTCTGACGAGGAAGCATTGTCCATGACCCAAGACCTGTTGGTGGAGCGCACCGGGCACGGTGGGTTGAAAGGCTTCTTGTTGTATCGTGGCCGGGCCGGTCTGAAAATTCGTATTTTGCAAGAACGGACGTTGGGCATGGCATGGTCCATCGGTTTATGGTGTCTCGACTTGATGGTTTTGTTACTTGTAATCGTGCGCATCTCGTTGGGAGTTTTTGGTCGAATTTCCCCCTCCGGCACAAGCCTGTTGAATGGAGAGGAGCTGCACCGGTATACTATGTCCGCCAATGAGACCGCTCCACACGTTGTGGACGGTCCGTGCGCGGTTTCTGCCTTTGCGGAGGATGTGGATGTTGATTAAACGGATGTTGGTTTGCTTGGCGGCTCTACTGCTGATGGCCTGTAATGAATACACGGAGGGTAAGTTCCCCGTGGTGCAAGCGTTCTTGGGAGACAGCGCCATTCCTACGAACCAGTATGAGTTGTCACCCTTGGATCCATCGTTGCCGCTCAAAGAGACGGTGAAGATCCAAATACAGAACATTGGCAAAGCGGACTTGATCATTGAAGAGGTGGTTCTGATGGACACCAATCCAGACGGGTCGCCCAAGAACAAGTGGGTGACGCTCAAGCAGTTGAGCGCCTCTGCATTTCCCTTCACGATCCCATTCGATGATCCCTACGTGAGCCTCACGTATGAAGTAATCTATGCGCCGGATGACTTGGACAACAACGCGGCGACCTTGCTGATTCGCTCCAATGACAAAGACCATCCTGAGAAACACATCCGGTTTTTTCTGTCGGAGTGTGCGCCACGGGTCCGAGTCGATCCGAGCAAAGATACATTCTTCAACGCTACGGTGACCAAGCCGGAGGAAAAGATCTTCCAGATTCACAACGATGGCAACTGCGAGCTCGTGTTTGATCGTGTTCAAGAAGATCACGCCACCAGCGTGTTCACGCTCATTGATCAGCCAATCACGGGAACAGCCGTGGCTCCCAAGGGTGCTCCTGGGTATGCGCCGTTGACCTTCACGGTGCGCTACCAGCCCAACTCAACCTCAGCCGATGACAAAATAAAGTACTTTGTCTACACGAGTGACGAGGGAAATAGTCCCCTCCCGGTGACCTTGTCGACCAAGGCAGAAGGCGGCACATATGCGGTGTCCTACGGCACGCAAGCGTCTGGAGTCTTGGATTATACCGACGTATCGGCGGGCGAAAAGACGATCACTGTCAACATATACAATGATGGGCCAGCGGTCTTTACACTCACGAAGCTGACGATGGTTGGCGACGAAGAGGCCACGCACTACACGACCGCTATGGAGTGGCCAGCCACGGGCCCTGGGAAATTCCCCGAACCGATTGGGGGCCCTCCGGTGGCGTTGGCACAGGGCAAGACCGTGGACATCCATGTGACCTACAAGGCTTCCACGTTGGTGGGTTTGAACGCCAAGTTTTTGGTGAACTACAACCAACCTGGCGCCAGTACGTTCGCCATTCCCGCCTATGGCGGCGATCCGAAACCTTGTTTTGACGTGGCACCGGGCGAGGCGGTCAGTCCCGTAGGGGTGCAATTTGTGGGTGCTCAGGGAGAGGATATCACCGAGCATGTGGTGGTCTACAACTGCGGCAACGCGCCGCTTAGCATCACCAACATTCGGATCGAAGATGACTTTTACCCCGATCAACCCTCTAGTCTATGGACCCTTACAGACCCCGGTACAACCAGCTTTAACCTTCCAGTCGGTGGATTGCAGGTCTTGAGTTTGGCGTTGAACGTGTCGGACAACTCCCTCAAGGCAGGCGGGACACTCTACATCGACTACATCGATTCCGGTGGCAGTGGGGTGACCTTCACCGGTATTGACTTGCAGGGCATGTTAGACGCGGAAGAAACGACACTGCCCATTGCCGATCCCGGCGATGCAGCGGATTACGCAGGTGCTACGGCCGGTCAGGTCCTACAGCTGGACGGGACCGGTACCACGGCCGGTTCGGAGGGTCTCTACGAGAAGGGTTACCTGTGGTATTTGTTGGCCCGGCCGGCGGGGAGTCTAATGATTCTCAATGGTGCTCCCGGACTTCCTATTCGGACGATCATTCCTGATGTGCCTGGGCTTTATCGGATCGGTTTGCGCGTCCATGGCAACAGCGGTAATTTCTTGTATTCGGATGAAGCGACCGTGGATATTACGGTCCCCTGAGCGATTCGGGGCGCTCTCTCTCCGATCGTCACATCTTACGGTAGACACCAACGACGAGGCCGAGGATTGAGGTCTGTTTGAACTCGTCTCGACGCACATAAATGGGTTCCATGGCGCTGTTCGCGGGCTGAAGGCGGATGCGCTCCCCCTCGGGATAATAGCGTTTCACGGTGGCCTCATCCTCAATGAGCGCCACCACGATGTCGCCGCGGTTCGCCGTAACCTGCTTGCGGATAAAGATGTAATCTCCGTCGTGGATGCCATCCTCGATCATGGAATCTCCGACCACACGCAAGGCAAACACCTCTTTGTTGCTGCCGATGAAGAAGCTGTCCACCTCGACCGTGTCTTCGACGTTCTCCTGTGCCAGCAGGGGAAGACCGGCCGCGATCCGGCCCAAAATTGGGATAGAGCGTGTCTGACTCTTGGGCTGCCTTGCACGGGCATGAATGGGTGTGACCGGGCGAAGGGCGCGACTCTTCATGTCGTCACGCGTGATGTATCCCTTGCGTTCTAGCGCCTTGAGGTGGTCGTTGACGCCATTGGTCGAGCGGATTTCAAGGCGTACGCCAATCTCACGAATGGTGGGTGGGTAGCCCCGCTCGCGGATGGATTCTTGGATAAACTTGTACACCAACTCCTGGCGCGCTGTGAGTTGTTTTCGATGGTTCTGGGATCCAGTGCTGCGTCCAGTCATTCGCTTCTCCTACTCTACCTAGGGTTACTGGTTGAGTAAACGAGGAATGGAGGCGAGCGTCAAGAAAAAACGCAACGAATGTGCAGTGGTTCATTTGTACAGTGCTTTTGCGGTCGAAGAGAGGTTTGTGTCAGGTCCTTTTGCGTAGCCTGACGTCGAACGACTTTTGTGTATCCTTGCCGTTGTCCGTTCGATGCAACTCAAACATTCCCAAATGCAATTCCACGATTCGGCCGCTGTCCAGGCGTATCGTCACGCGATCCACGTCGTGGACGTCGATGATGGTGCAAGGGCCGAGCCGAGGATGTTGGAGGCAATCGTTGGGCTCCAACTCGTAATCCGGCATGTCATACCGGCTTCGTGTGGTCATCCGTCCGGGGAAGAATTCGGTTCGCTCGGTATCCTGGTCTTGCGCGCTGTCCACGTGTGGTTGGATTTGAACCCATTGGCCGAGTTCGTCCGAGTCTTCGGAGCGGAGCAGCGTGAAATCGTCGACACTCTGAATGGCGAACTCGATGTTGTTCACTATGCCACCGGACAGACGCCCGGCGCGCAGCGCTTGGGATTCCGTCTCCAGGAGCAGCGCCTGGATGTGCAAGATGGGGGCGTCGGCTTGCATGGAGATGTTCCCTGTCAAGTGGATGGCGTGGCATGCTCCCACCTTAATCGGTGCCGCCGGGTTGCTGTGATCTGGGATGCCCAGGGTCACGTCTGCGCTCTGCAAATAGCCAATAGCGTGCAACTGGCCCGTGTGTATGGCGTGTTTTTGGCAGATGTCCAACAGGCCTTCAAGGATGTTGGTATCGGCTTCGAGTCGTCCAACAACACGACGACCTTGTTTGCTTTCCATGTTGATCACGGTGGCCTCCGGAGCGTCGTCAGAATATGTCCGTGTTCCCGCGTGGTCAAGAAACTGGATCCATGGGTGGCGAGCCTAGAAGTCCTTATCCACGGCGGAGGGCTCGGAGGGGGGCACAGTTGGACCCGTGGGTTTTGGTGCGGGCGGGGGGGCGATCTTGGGGGCAGGCGTCGACAGCGTCGTATGTCCCGGAAGCAGCGCCCTTGGTGTGTGGGCAAGAATGGGAAGGTCTGAAAAGGACGAGTGATGCAGTGTCCATCGCTTCTTAGTGCGCTTGAGCCGGATGATTCGCTGCTCGTTGTTGCCATTGGTGACGCGGACGTCAGCCAGGCTACCATCCGCCTTGGTCCTCGTTGCGGGTGAAAACTTCGTCGGTTTCCGAACAAAGAAGAGGGCCTCTAGGTCGACGTGAATGGTCTGTTGTTGCGGTGCTTCGAGGGTGGGAAAGAGTGCCGTATGAAGCATCTCCAGCGCATTGGTGTTTCCGAGCTCGGCCCTCTTTTCCAAGGTGGCCTGTGTCTCTCTGCTCAATCGCTCCCAGAAATCAGGAATGTCCCCTTTCTTTAGCAAGCGATAGCACTCTTTCGCTGCGCGGGTGGTTTCGGATTCGGGGTCGACCCCAGACTCGGCACCGATCAACGCGACAATTTCAGGATCTTCCCCTTCAAGCGGGTGGATGTAGATTTGAGGTCCACAGCCCGCCTGAATCACCAGGCCTGTCAGTAGACCGGGGACGAACCACCGTCGCTGTTGTTTCCTCAGCACGGCGCCAATGTGGAGGGTCGACCGACCGGTGTCAAGGTCTGCGTTCGCAAATGGGTTGAATGACCGGGTTTTGTAGAGACCCCATTCGGCCGGTCCTTCGGATAGATTATGGCTGTGGTAGCGAAGCGGTGATATGGTTTGAGAGCAACGGTCTTTCAGGGGATGATCGACATGGGAGGACCAATGGCATCGAAAAAACAAATTCTTCAAGTGCTTGAGCAGCGGTACGATTATTATTCGGCCCGTGTCATCCTGGACGAGGTGCTTGAATCCACGTCCCTGACGGAAGTCAAAGACTTCGAAAAGAAAGAACTCGCGAAGGTGATCAAGTCCCTGAAGGGGGTGGGTGATCGGCTGGATGTGGTTCTGGAGTCGTTGAAGGAGTTGTCGAGCGGACCGTCGACAGGACCGCCTGCCTCATAGGGGACCCTCCTCGGTCTCGGTCTACCTCATCGTTTCTTGAGTGCGATCATTTCTTGTCGTTGGATTTTCTCTTATTGCCGGCGTTGACGAAGTGAGCGAGTTTTTTTGCCACTTCGTGATGGACGGTGCCCGGCGTGTATGTCCCGTTCTTGCGGCGCTTCCCCGCCCGCACACCCGTAAGGATCTCGATCCCCTCGCGAATGTGTTTGATGGGCCAGATGTGAAATTGACCGGCTTCTACGGCCTCACGCACGTGTTTGCGAAGCATCAGATTGCGTACGTTTTGGTGTGGGATGATGCAGCCTTGGTCTCCGGTTAATTTTCGCGCAGAGCAGACCCGGAAGAATCCCTCGATTTTCTCGTTGACCCCGCCAATGGGTTGGATATCGCCTTTTTGATTGACGGATCCCGTGACACCAATTCCTTGTTTTATGGGGATCCCGCTGAGGGAGGAGAGGATTGCGTAGAGTTCGGTGGAGCTGGCACTGTCTCCGTCTACGCCGCCATAACTTTGCTCGAAACAGATGGTCACGCAGAGGGCCAGCGGATGGTCTTGTGCGTGTGAATCGCCCAGGTAGCCCTGAATAATGTAGACCCCTTTGTCGTGAATCTTGCCGCTGAGTTTGGCCTCACGTTCGATGTTGATGATGGCACCTTTGCCGGCGAATGTGTTGGCTGTGATGCGGGTTGGTTTCGCGAATCGGTGTTCACCAATGGCGTACACGGCGAGACCGTTCACTTGACCGACCTTGGCGCCGCTGGTGTCGATGAGCTGGCGTCCTTGCATGATTTCCCGTTGGAGCTTGTCTGACACCAACGCACAGCGATACTCGCGTTCGCCCAACGCCTGTTCGACGTGCTCTTTTGTGATCATTTTGGTGCCGGACGTTCGTGTGGCCAGGTAATTTGCCTCGACAACCAGGTTAGCGATATCATTGAACTTCAGAGTCAGCCTCGTCTTCGAGTCGGCCAGGCGAGCGCCTTCCTCTACGATCGTTCCAACGGCCTTTCGGTGGACGGGCAACAGGTCGTTGTTTTCGCACGTTGTGGCGATGAATTGAGCATATTCACGAACGGTTCGGCGTGTGCGGTCAATTTCATCGTCAAAATCCGCCAACACCTGGAAAATCTTACGGAAATCCTCGTCACTTCGGTACAAATAGTAGTAGGCCCACGACGAACCATGCAAGATCAGCTTGGGGCGGGTCGGAATGGGCTCGGGCTTAATCCCGGCGGCCGGTAGGAATGGTGACAAGAACCCCGGATCTTCAATGGAGACTTCTTTGTTTCGTAGGCAACTCTTCAGGTGTTCCCAGACGCCGGGTTGGTTAAAGAGGTCGAGGACGTTGACGACCAGAAAGCCCCCGCTGGCTTTGAGCAATGAGCCAGCCCGAATCAGCGTGAAGTCGGTAAAATACACGCCATTCTCCAGGCGCCGCTCTAGCTTACCAAAGAGATTGGAGAATGTGGGATGGGTTTCAAAGACGACAGGAGCCCCGTTGACCTCACTGTTATCCACCACCACATTGACTTGATACTCTTTGATTGGGGGAAAGCCACCTTGAGCGTTGCGTTCGGACTCGGTGTCTTCGGGCAAGAATTTGCCAATGTTGTGGATGATATCTTTGTACACTTGCTCCAAATACGAGAGTACGCGTTCTTGACCACTGTAGAGATCCACCAATTCCGCAAAGAGCTGACCCGCTACCGATTCCCCAAGATCACGCTGCGCTGCGGTGATGTTCTCCTGTGTCTCCATCTCCACGATCCGGGTTTCCTGAAGAAATTCAGAAATGTGGGGATCCAGGCGTTTGCGGTTATTCTCGATCTTCTTTCGCTGTTTTTCATTCAGGGTGGCGTAGTCTTTGTTGGAGATGAGTTCGCCATTCAGCATGGGGATTGTGACGATTCCGGTCTTGGTGGACTTGATGGTAAAGCCGATCTTTTTCGCCCGTT
>Ga0310121_10004554_pt1 | contig 12188 bp, 7 predicted proteins | sample CB27_Tmax_986_MG_FD_203504 | JGI IMG/M metagenome (GOLD analysis project Ga0310121, IMG submission 203504) | Marine microbial communities from Western Arctic Ocean, Canada - CB27_Tmax_986 | ecosystem: Environmental > Aquatic > Marine > Oceanic | place: Canada: Western Arctic Ocean | collected...
TGAACCACCCCCTGGGCGTGCGTCGCCATCAGGGCCTGGCACAACTGGTCGATCAACTCGACGGCGACCGCCTGTTTCAGGGGACCCTCTCGCAACTTGTCCCCCAGGCTCCCACCGTCCACGTACTCCATCACGATGAACGGGCCGTCCGTGGCGCGGCCGTAGTCGTAGATCTGCACGATGTTGAAGTGGTTCAAGGCCGCTACCGACTGGGCCTCGGTCAGGAACCGTTGCACGGCCCGGCGACTGGCTCCCAACTCCTCCTTCAGCCGCTTGATCGCCACCTGGCGGTTCAGCCGCAGGTCCTGGGCCAGGACCACCTCGCCCATCCCACCCTGGCCGAGTGTCTCCTGCATCTCGTAGCGTGCCGCCAGGTCGACAACCTCGTACTGCTCGGCATCGAGGTCGACGACAAGCGTGTCCAGGTCAGAGACCGACGAGCCCATGTCGCCAGCGGTGGACTGGTCGCCGAGGCTCTGCGGAGACGACGGTTCGGACGATTCGACATCCGAACCGGTCACGGCCTCGCCCAGGCTACCTGGTGACGATTCCTCCTCTCGCTCCACGTCCGAACCGGTGGCTCCGTCACCCAGGCTCATCAGGGGGTCGTCGGGAGAAAGAGCCATCGTCGGTCTCAGGGAACCAAGGTCACTGGCCGCTGCAGGACCTATCGTGCCTCAACTCTGGTGGCTTTTCAATTACCATGGCTCGGACTGTCGTTCAGAGTGTCCTTCGGACTGCGACCGAGCGCCGTCGGGCTGATCACCGCACACGGCCTCAGGTTGGTGCGGGCAAAACTGCTCACACAACTTGAACTGACCCTTTGCGAATGGAACACCCGTCTGTGCGTGGAAAGAACAATCTAAACAAGTTATGACGGTTGCTTGCAAATGCGGTCGGATACGGTAGTCTGTTTATTCCTATCTCCTCCAAGCGGTCGTGTGGACATCAAGCCATGCAAGATCAGGACATTGCGGCGACTTCCGGTGAGGTGAACGCACAGGGACGCGGCCCGGATGCCGAACACTCACCCGTGGTTCCTGGTGGTCCTGCACTGAAATTGCCACCGCCGCCCCGCCGGGGCTGGTTGATGTTTCGACGCACCTTTGACGCGATTCTTGGCGACTACCTTTTTCAGAGTCTGCAGAAGATCCGGGTGGCATTCGACGGATACCGGGATTCGTTTCGCGAGTTGCCCGGCCGGGTCGAACTCATGAAGGTCGATGAGCACCTCGGGTTGTGTCTTGATCTGCTGTCAACATCGCCAACCCTCTCCCCGTCTCGCCGTGAGTTTCGGCCAAACCGCCAGAAGGTGATCGAATTGCTGGGGAGACTTCAAGAGGCCGCCGAACACCTCGGCGAGTTCGCCGGGACCTCAGATGAACTTCGGTCCCATGTTCCGGGTTCGCCCGACTGGATCCAGTCGGGCGGCCGCCTCGTCGCAATACTGGTTCAGATAGAAGAGTCCATTCGGAAACGTCGTGAATTGAGTTAGGCGGGTGGGTATCATCGCGGTTTCCTGATACTTCCCCCACAACTGATCCCCGTGAAACGCCAACGCTGGAGTTGATTGATGGCCAAAGTCGAGAACAACCGCTGGGCAGTCACCGACGACCAATTCGCCGTCTCGATCCGCATCGAGGACGTGTCGGCATTCTTCTCGCGGCAGCTCGTCATCGAACCGGGCACGCGGGCAGTGATCATCGACTCGGGACAGAGCCTCGGCGAATTGTCCCCGGGCACGTACACAATCGAGTCGTTTGCCGAGCGGCTGAAGTTCTGGTCCCGCAAGCAGTGCACGGCCATTCTGACTCGCGAGGAGGACGTTGTCCTGGAGCTGGACACCGATTACCTAGGCCGGGTACTCACCGCCGAGCAGTTGGCCATCAACGCGGAGCTTCGTCTCACGATCCAGCTCAATGACGTGTCGTTGTTTCTGAAGAACCTGATGGGCCCGCGCGACGGTTACTCGATTTCCGAGTTGGAACAGATGATCGTGCCGGTCGCCAAGCAGGCACTCTGGTCGGCGGCCGGACGGATGTCGATCACCGAGCTGACCGGCCCCGACGTGCGTGACGATCTCAACGCCAACATGGAACAGGGCCTGGGCGTCTCGTTGAGCCGTTACGGTTTGCGGTTCACGTCGGTGCAGTTGGCCGAACTCTATCACGAGGGCTACGACGAGAACCGCGAGGAGACCGGTCGGCTCTGGCTGCAGGCGGACAGTCTCAAGCACAATGAGCAGGAAATCGAAATCGCCTCACAGGAACGGTTGATCGAGCTGAAGCAGGTCGAACGCACCAACGAACTCGACACGCTGGCCGACAACCTCGGGGTCGACAAGGAAGAGGCCGACGTGGGGGTCCGCCTGCGGCGGGCCGAGGTACTGGCCCAGATGGGCAAGGCGGCCAACACCGAAAAATTCAATCAGTGCGAGAACAAGGCCGAGCGGCTGGAGATCATGCTGGGGTTCAACCGCGACCAGGTTGTCGGCCTCGAAGAACTCGACGTACTCTTGGAAGGATACGAAGAGCGGAAGGAGGATCGTGTTTCGGCTCGGGACCACCTGCTGGCCAAGCTCGAAATGGAACTGGAGATGGACCTGCAGGCGGTGGCTGCCGACCTCGATCACCACCAGTCAATCCAGACACTGGACCACGAGATTGCCCTGGCCGGCCGAGTGGAGGTCCAGGAAAACGAGGACTGGCGTCGCGAGTGCGAGAAACTGCGTCGCGAGTCCGAGCAGCGATTCGTCACGCAGCAGGAGGAGTTGCGCCGCGGCCACACGCTGGCCCGCGAACAGTCGACTGAACTGCGAGACGACGAGTTTACCGGGTTGCTGCACCAGCAACGCGTTGAACGCCAATCCGGTGAAATGCAACTTGCTGCTCTCGAACGCGAAACCCGCATCCAGCAGTACCAACTCGAACTGACCTCTCAGAGTGACGAGTCGCGGCACGTGATCGAGCGTCGCCAGAAGGAATGGGAACTGGAGATCGGTGACCGCGAATCTGACAGCCAACTCGCCAGGCTGCGGGGCGTCCAGGAGATGAATGCCGAGATCGCCGAGCGGGAACAGCGAAACCGGGTCGAACTCGAGACCCTGCGGGAAGACGCAAGCCACCGGCGGACACTGGATCGAATGCAAATGGCCGGCGGGATGAATGCCGAAGCACTCATTGCGACCGCCGACACGGACAATGCCGCGATGCTGGTGGACTTGAAGAAGACCGAGGCGACCGCACAGGTGGCAGGAACACAGAACGGGCAGCAACAGGAAATGCTGGAGCGGCTCAGTGACGTCGAACGAGAGAAAGCCGATGCGATCGCCAGTGCGTACAAGGAAGCCATGCAATCGCAACAGCAGAACGTCCAGCAGATGATCGGTGCGCTGGGCCAGATGGGCCAGGCCGCTTCGGGAGCGACTCCGCAGCAGCCGCAGGTCGCCGCCGTGCCGATCCCACCGCCACCTCAGGCCTCGGTGGGGGCTGCGTGGTTCGTTGCTGTGAATGGTCAGCGGACCGGACCATTCAACGACACCCAGGTCCAGCAGCAGATTTCCGCCGGCCAGATCAATGCCACAACCCAGGTGGTCCGCCTGGGAGAGCAGACGTGGCGGGACGCCGGGGGATGCCCCGAGCTTGCGTCGTTGCTGGCGACCTATGCGCCACCACCGCCGCCGCCACCGCCGCCGCCACCGGCCAACGCCTGACGGCACTCAAGAGCCAGTCGATCGACTGGTGAATCATGCCTTCGATCGAGTTCGGCATCTCTCGACACAGGATCTGCTCAATGTCAAGCGCCGCCCAGCCGCCGCCGTCCACCACGCAGGATCAGCCTGGCGGAGACGAGGAATTGCTGACCACTCGAGAGGTCATGGCGTTTCTGAATCTGTCTCGAACCAGGATCTGGGAATTGGTGAAACGGGAGCAGTTGCCCGCCTTCAAGGTGGGCGGAGATTACCGGTACCGCCGTTCCGAGATCGACGCGTGGCTCGAACGGTTTCGCGTCAACCATGCCCCCGCAGACCCCAAGACCGGGAAGTGACTAACACCTGGCCAGGCGTCATAATTTCACCATGGAACCTCTCGAAACTTTCTGCAACGTCATCCGGGAACAACTCAACGGGGATGAGACGGCTGACGAACTGGGCCCTTTGATCCAGACCGTTTGGGCCAAGGTCGGGAACGACGAACCGCTCAGCGATTCCGACGTCGCGGAACTCATTGACCGCTTGAGAGCCGACACATCTCCTGACGCTCCTCTCCCCGGCCTGCTGGTGGACTGGGGCCAGGAACTGCCCCGCATCGGCCACCAGGCCCGCCCGTTGTTCATGCTCCTCTGCCCGGACGGTTATTCAGAACGCCCCGACATCGACGTCGATGTCGATAATCTCCTCGACAGCGATCGTCCCTCGAGACGTTTGCCGGAAGCTGACAGCCAGGGGCTTTGGGAGTTCTTCGTCCCGTTCAGCTTGACGACCAATGGTGACGACTGCCGCCCGGGACCTTACCTGCTTGAGTTGAAGATCCGGTTCCCCGTTCTCGACGATCGAAGTTTACCTCGCTTCTTTCGCTGCACGATTCGGCTGCATATCCCGCGTGCCGATGAAAGCGGCGAGCGGGAACTGGTTATCGACGGAGACGGGCAGTCGATCGTCAACCTGTGTGGGCAAGACCTCAAGAGCTTCGGTCGCGTCGTGCTCAAGGGCGGAGACAAGGCACTGATCAACCTCCAGCAGGGGGCAACGCTCGATGAGGAGCCTGCCGAGGAGACCGAATCCACTTCGATTACGCACAGCTATCAGTTGAAGGTCGACCAGGGCCGTGCCCAACAGATCCCCTTCCGTTCAACCCGGTTTACCAACTGGCAACCGCTGAAATCGGCGGTGCTTGAATGGGGTTCGCAGATGCGATGGTTATTGCTTCCCAAGCGAAAGGCCCGCTGGACCTGGTCCCTGGGCCGCAATCGTGGCAACGACGTCATTACACGGTTCCTGCCGCGAAGCCAGGAAAACGATACCAGGACTGCGAAGCTCTCAAGACGTCATCTCGAACTCGAATTGACCGACGAGGGCCTCCAGTTCCATGACCACTCCAGTTCAGGCATCTGCCTGGATGATCGCCCCGTCGACGGCGATGTGCTCGGCAAGGGCGATGCCGGACCTGCTCACAATCTGGAACTGGGCGACCCACTGGGGGCCTATTTTGGCCTGGACCTGTACCTGTTTGCGCAGCCGGACGACCCGTTTCAGCGGCAGGAGCAGGAACTCCAGAACACGCTCCGCTACGAGGCTCTCGACGAGCCGCTCAGACAGTTGAGCCACGCTCACAAGAGCCAGATCGACACGGTACTGCTGAGACGTACCGACGAGCTGGAACACCAGGAGGCCTACGTCCTGCTCTGCCAGCACGTATCGATCGGAAGATCCGAGACCTTCAGTTCGATTGCAATCGACGAAGAGGACATTCAGAAGGACCACGCCCGGATCCTCTACGCCAGGAGAACGTTCTGGCTCGAAAACCGCACCAGCGATCCCTCGCTGGTCCTGATCGACGGTGACCCACTTCCGCCGCTGGAACTCGCCCCACTCAGTTGCGAAATGGAACTGACGTTTGGCTCGACGACCACGGTGTTCAACAGGGCAACCCAACTGCACCTGTAAAGCACGCATTCGTCCGGAGGCACGTGAATTGAGTCAAGCCAGGTCCATCCGGGACAAGCTCGAGCAGGCCCGGCAGGAATTGCTCGACCTCTCGATGCGGAACCGCCTGCTCAACACCGCCCGCAGCAGCAACCGCTCGACCCGGCTGGAGATTGACGACGAGATCGGTGAAGAGGTCTTTCGGATTCTCGTCCAAGAAAACGCGAGCATGACATTTCTGCCGCGCGCGGAACCTGAAGAGTCCGCGAACGGAATCGACACGAGTCCTGATCCCGCCACCCCGCTTCCCTCGCCGACGCACCGGGACATGTTGCCGCAGACTCGGAGCGGCCCCGCCCTGTTTGATGTCACCGATTCGCTTCTGCCACCGTCGGCACATTTGATGGCACAGCCCGAGGAAGCGGATGATCAGGGGGTCGCCGAACGACACACCGACCGCAAGCTCCAGACCGATCGCACCAGCGAACAGCTTCAGACCCGTCTGTTGTGGCTGTTCCGAGAATCACGCACCGCGATGGAGGAGCAGGGAGCCAATCTGCTTTACCTCGCCGTCGGTTTCCTGAAGTGGCAGGAATCGCCCAGTTCGAATGTCGACCGATTCGCTCCGCTGCTGCTGATTCCGGTCGAACTCGAGCGATCATCGGCCCGTTCGCGCTTTCGCGTCTCCTTCACCGGTGAAGACATCTCAACCAACCTGTCGCTGCAGTCGAAACTGCGCAACGACTTCCAGATCGATCTTCCGGATGTTCCGCCCGTCGACGAACTCGATCTCGCCGCCTACTTCGAAGCCGTCCGCGGTGCGGTGCGCGGTCAGCATCGATGGGATGTGCTCGAAAACGACATGTTGCTGTGGCTGTTCTCCTTCTCGAACTTCCTGATGTACCGCGATCTGGATCCCGACTCATGGCCCGCCGAGTCGGCTCCCACGTCACACCATTTGATCGAAGGCCTGTTGGGGAGCGGATTCACCGCCGAGCCACCCCTGGACTTCGAACGAGACGACCTCGACGACTTGCTGCCTGCCAAAGACTTGTCGCACGTGCTCGATGCCGACAGCTCGCAGGCCGCAGCAATCGAGATGGTTCGTTCGGGCCGCGATCTCGTGATCCAGGGACCACCAGGCACCGGAAAGTCCCAGACGATCGCCAACATGATTGCAACGGCCGTCAAGCACGGCCAGCGGGTGTTGTTCATCTCCGAGAAACTGGCTGCACTCGAAGTGGTCAAGCGACGCCTCGATGCCATCGGCCTGGGAGACATGTGCCTGGAATTACACAGCCGCAAGGCTCGCAAGAAGCAGGTGTTGGAAGAACTTCAACGCACTCATGCGCTCGGACCGCCGCAACAGGCCAGCACCGACTCCGTCTTCATGGCACTGGACGACACCCGCCGGGAACTCAATCACTTCGTCTCTCTGATGCATACACCCGACAGCGTCTCGGGATTGTCCCCTTTTCAGATCCAGGCTGAATTGGTCGTCCTTCAAGCGGACGGCTTCACCGGTCGCCCCTTCGAGGTGGCCGAGGCGGTGGGTTGGTCGCCGGATCAGTTCCACTCGCGAATCGCACATCTCGAGGACCTGGCCTCGCACCTGGCCACTCTCGGTTCCCACAAGGGTCACCCATGGCGTGGCGTGAACATCGAGACGTTTCTTCCGTCGGATCGAGCGTCACTTGTCGAGGAGATCGGCCGCGTCCTGGCCGACCTGGCCGACTTCAGCACCGCATCGCGACAACTTGCCGAGGAGGTCGGAAATGAGCCTCCCATATCCCTGGCCGAGGCCGGCCGACTGGTTCATCTTGCTCGCCACGTCGACACGGCACCTCCGCTGGACCGTGCAACGATCGACCAGCCCATCTGGAACGACGATTGGCCGGGACTGAAGGCCCTGGTTCAAACCGGGCGAACCCTGAGCGATTGCCGCAAGGCCCTGTCGGGACAGCTCGTTGAACGGGCATGGCAGACCGATGTCACCGCGACCCGACGTGACCTGGCGACTTACGGTCCGCGTTGGTGGAAGTGGCTCAACAGGTCATGGCGGGCCGCGTACTCCCAGTTGCGAGAATTGCTCGCCGACAGGCCGCCGGGTTCAGTCGACGGCCAGCTGCAGATCCTGGATCTATTGATTGACGGACGGCGGGCCGTCGAGGAACTCGCTCAACCACGCATCGCCCAGACACTGGGGCCGACCGCTTTCGGTTCCAACTGGCATGGCGACCGCTCCGATTGGACCGCACTGGAGGCGATCAGCGACTGGGTTGAAGAGGGGCGAGGGCGAGAATTCGACGAGTCCGCTCGACGGCTCCTCGCCATGGAAACCGACCTCTCCGACTTGCCGCAACTGGTCGAGCGGACGACCGACACCGAACAGAGACTGAGGAGGTCGGTTACCTCGCTGACCGAAGTGCTCAACTGGGACCTCAAGGTGGCCTTCGATGTCGACGAGGTGCGGGAGATTCCTCTGACGGACCTGCAAGAACGCCTGGCCACCGTGTTGGAAGATCAGGAGAGTCTTTTCGATTGGATCGCCTATCAACTGCGGTGGCGGCAACTGGCCTCCCTGGGCCTGGCCGACCTGGGCGACCTGATTGCAGCGAACCGGGTTGTCGCCGACTCGGTCATCGACACCTTTCGATATGTGTATTTTGACACGCTGTTTCGGGAGGTCTGCCGCCGCTTTCCCGAAGTCACGGTGTTTCGGGGAGAGTCTCACGAACAGACCAGGGCGGACTTCCAGGAGGCGGACGTCCGGAGAATTGAGTTGGCTCGACAGGAGGTCGCCACAGCTCACCACCGGCAACTCCCCGCCGCCGGAGACCCCGGTGAACTGCGAACTCTGGAACGCGAGTGGAGAAAACAGCGGCGTCACATGCCGTTGCGGCGACTGGTGGCCGAGACGGGCCGTGTGATCCAGCAGATCAAGCCGGTCTTCATGATGAGCCCCCAATCGGTGGCTCAGTTCCTGGGACCGGGCATTTTGGAATTCGATCTGCTGCTGATTGACGAGGCCAGCCAGGTCCGCCCCGTCGAGGCACTCGGTGCGGTGGCCAGGAGCCGTCAGTTGGCCGTTGTCGGCGACCATCGACAACTCCCGCCAACCTCCTTCTTTCGAACCACCACACGCGACGACGGCTTCGACTCCGATCAGCACGACCCGGACGAACCGGACATCGAAGACCTCGAGAGCATCCTGGATGTCTGTGCCACGCAGGGTATTACGCAGTCGATGCTCGAATGGCATTATCGCAGTCGCCATGAATCCCTGATCGCGGTTTCCAACGCCGAATTCTACGACTCACGACTGAAGATCATCCCCGGCTCAGTGGCCGAATCCGACGAACTGGGCCTCCGATTCCAACTCGTCGAAGACGGCATTTTTGATCGCGGCGGAACCGCAACCAATCATGCCGAGGCTGTGCGAGTCGCAGACGCCGTGATGGACTTTGCCAGGTCTTCTTCGGAACGGACCCTGGGCGTCGGGGCCTTCTCGGTCGGCCAGAGGGACGCGATTCTCGACCAACTGGAATTGCGTCGCCGGGAGGACTCGTCTTGTGAGGAGTTCTTTGCGACAAGCCGCCCCGAACCATTCTTCGTCAAGAACCTCGAGAACATCCAGGGGGATGAACGGGATGTCATCCTGATTTCCATCGGTTATGGTCCGGATCGAGACGGCCGGTTCACGAAGAATTTCGGGCCGCTGAACCGGGACGGAGGCGAACGCCGGCTCAATGTCCTGATCACCCGGGCCCGGGAACGATGCGAAGTCTACAGTTCATTCACCGCCCAACAACTCGACCTGGGGCAGTCACCTCCACGAGGCCTTGGAGCTTTGAAGACTTTTCTGCAGTTTGCAGAGACGGGGGTGCTGGACATCGCCACCGAGTCCGGACTGGACTTCGATTCACCTTTCGAGGAAGAGGTGTTTCGAGCGCTGACAGCGCGGGGCTACGACGTTCGTTCGCAGATTGGGAGCGCCGGTTTCTTCATCGACCTGGCGGTCGTCGATCCTGCCAATCCGGGCCGCTATGTCATCGGCATCGAATGCGATGGTGCGAGCTACCACTCCAGTGCGTGTGCTCGTGACCGAGATCGCCTGCGACAGGCCGTCCTCGAAGATCGGGGATGGGTGCTTCATCGGATCTGGAGCACCGACTGGTTCTATCGACCTGAAGACACGTTGCTTCGAGCCGTCGAGGCCATCGAACGCAGCAAGACGACCGATTCTTCTGCTCCCACCGCCTCGTCTCCCAACACCGCTCATTCCGAGGTCGCCCGGGACCTCACTGTCGAAGACCACCACAGGAGTCCGTTGTCGGTGCCTTACCAGGAGGCGGATTTTCGTGTCCGCTCCGGGAAGGACATTCACCAGATGCCACTCGCACAGGTGTGCAAGCACGTTGCCAGGATCATTGAAATCGAAGGGCCGATTCACTCAGAAGAAATCGCCCGGCGCCTGGCGGCCCTGGCAGGACGAAACCGGACCGGCCGTCGCATCACGGACACGGTCCTGGGCGCAATCGCCAGGCTGACAGATCAAGGGGCCGTCGTTTGTGATGGAGAATTCTACGAATCTTGCAATCAGGCCTCGATTCCTGTCCGTGATCGCTCGAACGTGGGCTCCAACCACCTGCGCAAACCAGCCCTGCTACCGCCTCGCGAGATCCGCATGGCCGTTCGCACAGTTGTTGTCAACCACACCGGCGTGACCCGCGATGAGACGATTACCGAGGTCGCTCGAATCCTCGGCTTTCAGACCACCAGTGCTCAGCTCCGTCAGCATATCGAGCCACTGGTGCTCGAGTTGATAGTGAGCGGTGAAATCACGGAGCGGAGCGGACGACTCTACTCCGCCGAATCAAGTTGAACCGAACACGCGCACCGCAGTCGTCCACATCTTGTGTCAGGTCACTGTACACATGCCGCCGCCGCACTGTTCGGGTGCACAGGGCATTTGACTCCGACGGGTTGAACACGCGGTCTGAACAACACTCTTGAGAACTCACCTCGCCTGAGGCACGATAGGCCCTGCAACGGCCCGCGACTTCCCCGCCTCGAGACCGCCGATGGTCCCTCCTTCCGACGAGACGCCCAGAAGCCTCGGCGATGGTGTGACCGGTTCTGACGTGGGCCCACCCGAGTCATCCTCTCCGCAGTGCATTGGCGAGGGGGTGACCAGCGGAGACTTCGGCAGCGAGCTTGAGGAACTTGGTGGATTAGATCGGTCGTTGATCTCTCAACCGATGCTCATCAGCACGATTGGGGTGCTCGAGGGGGATGAGGTCGCTCGAGCAATTGGGTCGCGGGATCCAGCCGGTTGATGTTGCTGAAGTCACGCGGGCCTACGGGTGAGCGTTCAATTTGTCTTGATCAGTGAGTCGGCCTGTTTGAGCAGTTCGGCTGCTTTCTGTTCGGCTTCATCCACCGGCAGTCCCTTGCGGACTCCCGGCCGCTTGTGTCCGATGTCCGACAGGTAGGCGTCGTGCAGGATGGCAGTCTTCTGCTGGATCAGGCCGAGCAGTTTCGGGTTCGGCTCGGTGACCGAAGGCTTGCCCCAGGCCAGCAGTACGGTGTCGCCGAGGATACGGTGGCCCAGTGGATTGGGGTGCACGCCGTCGGGCGAGAGCGTGTACTGCGGGTTCTTCTTCCGCTGTTGGGCCAGGTGCCTGGTGATCGGAGTGTGCAGGTCGACGACCATCTCGACTCGATCCTTCTGTTGCATGATCCACTTGGCGAACCGCGATATGACGTCGCGGTCGTAGTGTTCGTAGATGCCGAAGTAGGCGAACTGCCTGGACCCCGCCGGCCGCAGTGCTCCTTTTTTCTTTTTCAGCGGGACGGCATCAAACGGGGGAGGCGTCATCAGGACGAGCTTGGCTCCGGTGGCGTGGACCTTCTTGATCAGCCGGTTGACTCCGTCCTGGTAGATCTCGAACCGTTTTTTCGAGAACGGATGGTAGATGCCGTCGTTCATGCCATAGCAGGCCACGACCACGTCGGGCTGGATTCTCTTCAGCGCCCGGTCGAGTCGTTCATGGACATCGGGACGCGGGAAGGGGTGAGCCGGCTCGGTCTGGCCCGAGCAGGTCTCGCTGGAGAGGCCCACGTTGTAGAAGCTGGGCATGGGCTTTACGCCCTGCAGCCGGCAGTGGGTTTCGATCCAGGCGATGTAGCCACCGGCGTGGGTGATCGAATCGCCCAGGAAGAGGATCCGCTTGGCATCGAGCGGAAAGGCGAGCGGGGCTTCGGCCCGAGTCACCTCGGCTGTACAGGTCAGTACCAGCAGGCAGGCGGCCAGCAGCGTGACGGTGCGGGTGCGAGTGCGGCTGAGCATGGCGCGGCCTCCGGGTGGCGTGCTGGTGGTGAAGGCGAGGTGATAGTGTACCGGTGCGTGGCGGGCATGCGGAGCGTACCCCGCATCGGGTAAGGTGTCTGCGAGACGAATTGCTGTCATTCTTGGCCCATCGAGGAATCCCGTGATGCCATCCGTTGATCGACGCACGTTTCTGGCCGGCACCGCCGCGGC
>Ga0310121_10004555_pt1 | contig 12185 bp, 5 predicted proteins | sample CB27_Tmax_986_MG_FD_203504 | JGI IMG/M metagenome (GOLD analysis project Ga0310121, IMG submission 203504) | Marine microbial communities from Western Arctic Ocean, Canada - CB27_Tmax_986 | ecosystem: Environmental > Aquatic > Marine > Oceanic | place: Canada: Western Arctic Ocean | collected...
CTGGACCCAGCGTGAGATGGTAGCCATTGCCGCTGGCGTCGAGCGCGACTGGCAATCCAACGGGTTCATCAAATAACCAAAGTGCCACGGTATCCGCCGACGCGACTCTGGCCAATAGAACGGTGATGGTGACGACCCACCAGTAAGACGTCATCAGCTTAGACATGCTCGGTCTCCCTTTGGGGAAATTCGTCGGTCATTGTAAACAGAGATGACTGTCGTGTGCAGATACGGTAGGTCCCGCGAGCCGAGCGGGACACTAACACAACGCCGGTTTCAGTCATTCTACCGGCCTAAAACTCACCCTTAGCTCGCATCGGGCGGGAATTCGTGCTGTCAGGTTTGGGACCACTCGGGTGCCGCTCGGCTCGCGGCACCTACCGTAGGGCGCACCCTCCGTAATTGCATGGCCAGCACGATCTGGAACAACAACAGCGTGGCAGCAGGCTCTGGGACCGTGTGGGAATTCGAAGCGCTGCCCGCGCTGAATTGGGCCTTCCAAAATTCATAGTCCGCAAAGTCGATTACATCCATGCTGGTCTCCGTGTTGTCACCATTGGCTCGAAAATCAGTCGTCGAACCCAGCGTGTTGCGCCACACGACGTAATCATCCGCCCCAATCGTTCCGTTGCCGTCGTAGTCCCCTGGAACGACCAGGAACACATTGTCTTGGATTTTGGTAATGGACGTGTTGCTCTCGATAATGTCCGAAAGCCGCAATTGGTCCAGATCGACGATCTTGGCGATATCCTGGTTGGGAATACCATCCGTGTAGAGTCCCAGATCATTGCTGAGATAAAACAGCCGATCGCCGTCGCGCAGGCGGCGAAACTGATCGGCAATATTTGAATGGAAGAACTCGCCAAGACTCGACCCGGGCAAATGATCCTCGGCCAGGCCGCCGACCCAGGGGTCAATGTTTTCGATGGTCGAGTTGTAGATGTCCTCAAGGGCCTCGGCGAGAACGGCATCGGAGGTGATTTGATCGAACGAGGTGTGCCGGTTCAGGCCGTAGATGAAACGCAACGCATTGAAATCAGGCAAACCGTGATCGCGGGCGCGTTGGACGTTCAGGGAGGCGAGGTCAACTCCGCCAGCGCCGGATCCCGGCGCTCCGAAGAGAAAATTGCGGAGTTCGTCGACAATCAGGTTGTCCACTTCTTGGGAAAGTTGCGTCGCCGCACCCTTTAAAAGCAAGTCCAACTGGACCGGATCGCTGGCGAGTAGATTAGGGTTGGTGAATGCATGACGCAGTGACAGCGGTGTTTCAGACGAACCGTCATTACGTACGCGTAGCAGGTAGGGCGAAACCGTGCTATGGCCAAAGCGATACGCAGCGTGCGCGAAAGACTGGGTGACAGAGGCGGGAAGGCTTCCGTCGTACGCATAATCCGCGGCAGCGGGAGTCTCGGGCCGGTCTCCCAGCAGCGCAGGGAGAAACTCGTTGTAGGTAATGACCTGCAACTCGCTCCCGACGATTCGCCGGGCAAGTTGATACTGTCCTTCCTCGTCACCGTCCAGATGGTTGAACTCGGGCAGCGAGGTGATCTTGTCAACCAGCCGGTTATGTTCGCGAACAAATAGCGTGTGCAGTGAGGTCAGCAGGACGTTTTCGTTTGCACGGATATCGCCAGCGAGAAACAATTGTCCGTCCGGCAGGGGGCTATTGTTTTTGTTGGGCAACCCGGCCGTGTTGAAACGAAGGAGATTGCCGGGGCTGGTGCTGAGTTTAGCGCCCGTGCCGGATCCCAGGGCCCCAGCGGTCCGCAGCGCTAGCGCACGCCCGGCATCCGAACCATAGATGACGGACCCATCAATGTAACTGGTATTCTCATTGATCTGCCTTCGAACGTTGTCCTCGGTGTCAATCACGAAGTTATTTCGTGTAAACGGGATTGGGTTCGGACCGAGCGGGTCCAGCGGATCGAGGATGGCGATCGGTTTTGAGCCGTTCACCGCGGCGCCGTCGCTACTGGTCGACAAACTGATGTCATGATCGACAAACTGTCCCCAGGCCCAAAGGTAATCGCTGAGCATGCGACTGTTTGGCACACTGCCAACCTGCGCGGACACCCGATTGCTGATCGTCCGCGGATTCTCGCGCAGCGGCTCAACGACCATGACCGTGCCCGTGCCGTCGCCGGGATATTCTGTTTCGTAAGCGAACGGGGCAACACCGCGAATCAAGAGCGTGTTCGCGGATCCAAGCGTGGGATCGGTCAAATTGTTGCCAATGCCGTCGATCGGGCGGTTTTCCGCACAAACAGCCATGGGATAGACGGCTGCGACGACAGCGATCGCAATTCCCCCGCAGGCGGTAAATTTTCTATTCGAGATCGCCGAAACGCGGAACATTACTTTCGCCGCCGCAGGATGGGTGCCCCGGCTGCAGTCATGGCGATGAGCAGCGTGGTGATCGTTGGTTCCGGCACGCTTTCGTGCTGCGAACCCGCATTGTGGGCAACTCCCACCGCCACATTTCCAAAGCGGGATTTCCAGAACGCAAAGTCGGCCGGATCGACGATTCCGCTTCTGTCCCCGTCGGCCCTCAGGTCGTTCAGCGAACCGAGTGTGTTCCGCCAAAGTACATAGTCGCCCGCGGCGACCACACCGTCGCCGTCATAGTCACCTGGCAAGATTCGTGAGAGGACAAGTTGATTGCCGAGTACGCTTAAACTAAATAGCGTGGCATCGGGACCAACCAACGCGATGCCTCCGTCATTGAGCTGTCCTGCCGTAAGTACTATGAAGGATTCGTTGTGCGAAGGAGTGAAGTCACCGACGAGATCGACATCAAGCGTGCCGAAGAGGTTTGCCGTGCCTGCGACTTGAATCGCGTCAAACTCCGCCGCACCGCCGCCACCGATGTCGATGTCGAGAGCGCCCCCGCTATTCAGGTCCCCGTTGACGGCGCTGATGCCCTCGGCACCGAGCGTCCCCAAATTCACAATCGACCCGTTGGCAACGCTCGTCTCCGCATGGCTGAGATTCACACGGCTGCCGGACGAGATCGTCATCTCGCTGCCATTCAATTCGAGCTGGTTCCGAAACGTGAGTTCCGAGCCCGGTTGCACATCGACAATCATATCGTCCTGAAGCGTGATGACTGACTGGAATTCGTGCGATCCCTGGGCAACCTCCAGCAAGGCGCTGCCTGTCGCGGCGTCCAGCTGGACGTTTCCCAACCCAGCGATGGCGTAGGTATGGGCACTGTCAAACCGGACACTGTTAACCGTGACGGTGGAGTTTGTCACGACCGTTTGCGGCGCCGTGATGACATCGCCGAAGACGACGGATGTCAATTCCGAATTGGGAACCACGTTCACATCCCAATGAAACGGTGATTGCCAGGATCCTGAGTCATTGAGATTCCAGACGGCGAATTCCGGCGGCGCCGGTCCCGGGATCGGTGTCAAATCGCCTGACTCAACGCGAAAGTGCGTCAGCGCCCACTCCACGTTCTGTGTGAGATGACAGCAGTCTCCAAATCTCGCTCCATTCGTGTCGGGACCCGTGCTGTCGACGGCGATCGGCCCAATGGCCTGGAAGCCGTCGACGTAAATCGTGGTCAGGTCGGTGTTGGGCTGAACAATCATCTCGTAAGTATGGAACTGGCCTGATCCACCTTCGACCTTGAACATGAAGTTGGACGGATTAGCGTCAAAAGTGCTCGAAGCCATGGACAAGGAGACGATTGGATCGCCGTCACCTGCCGTATTGAAGGACATGCTGTAGACGCGGTTTCCAAAGCTCGCGTTGGTGAACACTTCGAGTCCGGCACCGTTAAGCTTGTACGGACCGAATGGGTTGCTTGACGGAAAATCGGACAACGGAAATCCCAGGTTCGACTCGTTGGGCAGCCAAAGCCGAAGCGAGGCGTTGAAGCCTTCCTGCTCGAGCGTGGCCGTGTCGGCGGCCGGTCCACCGACGCGGCGAATCCCCCCTTCATTGCCAATTCCGACGACCTGATGCAGGACCGCCTCACCAGCCACTGTGTCTGGGAACATCTTATTTGCTCCTGGGCTGCCAAAATTTCCATTCATATTTTCCCAGAGTTGATTGCCGGGCGTGTCGGGCCGGGCATCGACAGTCGCTGGTTCGAGCGCCGGACCGCCCGGCGGCACGACGTATTCGAACAGGACAGCGTGGCCGGGAGTCGCTGTCAAGAATATGAGCAGGAAAACTTTGCAGGCAGTTTCAGTAAATATCCGCCAAACCTGTCGTTGCCCGTCGCGGTCGCCGCCAGGCGAGCCGCGGGTGTTAGCCCCCGTGAGCGAAGAACGAATGGCGGACGAGCGTGTTGGGGATAGCGAACTGGACATCTCTTGTAAAAAAATCGTGCGTTCGCATGCCCACCCTCGCTCACGGGGGCTAATGCCCCCGGCGCGCCATTGCTTCCCCATCGGGGCCAACCTCCAATCGAATATTTGTGTCGTACAACGAGGCCTTGCGGTCCCCATTCGCCTACGCGATCGCCGTGCCAAACGGCAAGAGCGTTTGCGTCGCCAGCCAATCAGGATTGCACCAGACAAAAGCACCAGCGTTGCTGCGGCTGGCTCGGGAACGGCCAACAGCTGAAGGGCCTGACCGCCGCTGGCGACGTCGACGATCTGAACCGTTAAGGAAGCCCCGATGGAATCGGACAGCGCCAGTACCAAACCGTCGTCGACAATACTCTCCGCGGTGAGCAGATCAAAAGTGTCTCCCAATTGGGGTTGAAAACCGTCGAGCAAGTCCACCACGATTGCCCCCGCCAATTCGGCCGCGCCACTGACGGCCAACTGGTCGTACTGCGATCCGACAACCGTTCCCGCCAACTCGATCGCCAATGTGCTTTGCGCGGACTGCTGGTAGTCGCCGTACACCGACAGTTGGCCGGGGCTGTTACCTGGGGCCACGGTCGCCCCATCAACGATCAAGTCGGAAGTGATCGAACCGTTGCCAGAAATCGTGCCCGAGACAACCGTGATGCTGCCACCGCCAGCGATGACCTGGCCGTTGATCACCATTTCGCCGGCACCCGTTTTTGCAATCCGGTTGCCGCCCAAGACCATGGTGTTATTGAACGTCAGTCCGGCACCGCCGGCCACGTGAACATCTGTGTCATTGATGAGCTGGACTGCTAACTGTAACTGATGGGACCCTCGATCGACGTCAATGCGGGCGTCGCCAGAGTCGGCGTTGAGGATGATTTTGCCAAGTCCTGAAATGGCATAGCCGAACGAGCTATCCAGGCGGAGTTCTTTGACAGTGACCAGATCGTTCGTGATGACCGTGGTGGGAGCTAGTATCAAATCACCGAATAGGGCCAAGTGTCCTTCTGAGTTTGGCGGGCCGCCTTCCAGCCAGTTACTTTCGTTCAACCATTGACCGACACCGGTGTGATTCCAAGTTCGGGTGGGACCGGTCACTGGAACAACGGTAAACTGCTGCCCCGCATTGTTCGTCCAAACCGTTGGTCCGCTGGTAATGATGTAATCGGCGTCATTGGTCGTGCTCATGGCCGTATGCGGCCCCTGAAACTGGACTGCATTCACGCCCGATGTGGGCAGCGCCGTGGGAAATACGCCAAAGATTTCGTCCTCGTCGTTCTCATCAGCACCCGTTGTCGGGCCGAGGTAGTCATCGCCACCGTAGGCGAAGCCCCAAAAGACAAGCGTGGCCAGAAAGTTTTCGAACGTAACCCGCCCCGCATCAAGGAACGATTCGGGGACCGAATTCATGACGAAATCGGAGATGAGTGGCGTCTGTGTAAAGTTGGCAAAGCTGGGGGTCGTGATCAGGACTCGACTCCCCGCACCGTCGTTGGCTACCACGCTGGGAAAAGTGTCGACCAGCGCGGTCTTGTTAAAGCCAAACGCGTCGTATGCCCACAGAGAAGCATCCATCATCCGTCCCTGGTTGTCCTCGCGCAAACGGAGCTGAATGGCTTGGGCACTGGTGTCGCCATTGACGCCAAGGATGATCTGCTCGATCTGCATCGCGTGGAACGTGGCGCTGGCGGGAGCGGAAAACAGGCCAATCAAGGCAACGGAAGCAACGAGGTTTAAGGTGCAGTGACGAATCATGTGTTTAAAGCTGGCCATTTAGGCCATTTCCGAATTGGTCGATGGATGATTTCAGTATAACGCCATTGGCCAAACCGTTTACAAATTGTTATACTACAGCCGGCCGGTCGTAGCCGAAGTCGTGAGAGTTTGGAAATTGACGCCTCCATGTCCAAAGTCTCTCGACTTCGGCTACGATTTAAACTTACCTAGGGTGGAAGCGTTAATCGCCATAAAGGTCAGATTGATGAACCGCATCTCGATCATCCTCGCCATGATGGTGGTCCTGCTCGTTGGGCCTTTACCCCAGGCACCAGCGACAAAGCTCTTGTCCTACGATGGGAGCGTCTTCCCGCACAACCAGTTGAGCGAGGGCCAGCCCGAAAGCGTCGGGTCTCTGGCGGTTGTCGGCGGCGTTCCCGGTACCGAACTGGATGACTGGGACGGCTTCAACCTCAACAACACAACGGTGTCCAATGGCGTGATGTCGATCAAGGGCTCCCAAGAGTCCCGCTTTTGGTACGATCTAGCGCAGCATAACTTCGCCGATTCGATCTGGACCAACGGCTGGCAGATCCGGGCCCGGTTGAGATTGCCGAATGCCCCTAACATCAACTACATCAATGGCGAAGGGTCGTCCAACCCCATCGACCACCCGTATCGTTGGCAGGGAGGTCCTCATTACTCTGGCTACGGCGGTGGCCACGAGTACGCCACACACATTTACATCGCGCAATCGGGCCGAGAGGACCTGGGCCGACTCTATCGATTTCAACTCTTTACCGACAACACGGGCGACCATGACCCGATTCTCAACCTGTCGCAGTACTTCTTCGAGCCGCAGGTAAACCACGAGATCCAAGGCAAGGCGGGCCAGTTCGTCACGATCGACATGATCAACACCCAGGGCCGTGGCGGTGCGGTGGACCTCTACGTGGATGGCACGTTGGCGATCGAGAACAACCGTCCCACCGCCGGGCTAGGTGAGCCGCTTGGAACCAATGCGGACATCTTCTTCGTCGGTGACTGCTGCGGCATTTCCGGACCAGGCACACTCGACATCGATTACGTCGAGCTCTACGACGGCATTGGCGGCCTACCCGGACCGTTTTCCAACCCCGAACCTTCATCCGGTCTGCTGCTGTTTATGGGTACAGCGTATTTGGCATCGCGGCGCCGATAACGGCCGGAATTGATATCACTATCTAGGATCGCAAGAATGCCGCGATTGGGCCGATGGTTTGAGCTTCCGCTGATCATTTCGCTGGCGATGACTGCGGGATGCGGACAGCAAAAGGACGAACGGCATTCGCCAAGACAGCCGATCCAGACTGGCTCTACACCACCTTCGACCGACCCTATATCGACGCGAGAGTCAAGCGAAACTCAAGCGATGGATACGTATCCCGTGGATCGGCATGCGATTTTCCGCGAATGTACGGTTGAAAGAGGAATCACCTCCAATGCCGATCATTGGCCTCGGGGAACCTATCTTGCCCCTGAGACCGGCCCCAGCGGCATTGCGTTGCTGGATTTTGACAATGACGGTGATCTCGACATTTACCAACTATGTCATCCGCCGCCTGAGCCGCCGCCCTCCACGTTTGCTCGTCCCGCTCCCAATCGGTTATATCGACAAGAGGCGGACGGACGTTTCGTCGAGGTTGCCAAGGCAGTCGGTTTGGATGATCCCGGTTATGGGTACGGCGTGGCGGTCGGCGACGTCGACAACGACGGTGATCTCGACGTTTTTGTCACGAATTATGGCCTGGATACGTTGTATCTCAACCGCGGAGATGGGACGTACGGAAGATCGAACGGCCACTTTGGCGATGACTCGTGGAGCACCGGAGCCAGTTTTGTTGACTATGACCGAGACGGCGACTTAGATTTGTTTGTGGCACAATACGCTCAATTCGATCCAAACGAACGATGCCGGTCTCAGGACGGCTACGACGAGTTCGATTACTGCGGACCGCATACTTTTCCCGGAATGGTCGACCGCCTGTTTGAGAACGATGGCCAGGGTCAGTTCAAGGAAATTAGTCAGCAGGCGGGAATCACGGCAGCCGCGAGGGGTTGGGGAGCGATCTGCATTGATTTGACAGGTGACGGCTGGCCCGACATCTATGTAGCGAATGACTTGGAACCAAACCAATTGTGGGTAAATCAACATGATGGGACCTTCGTCGATCAAGCCACCCTGCGAGGCGTAGCCTTTAATGCCTACGGAAAGGTCGAGGCAAGCATGGGACTGGCCGCCGGAGACGTGGATCAAGACGGTCTGCTGGATCTGTTCATGACCCATCTCTCCATCGAAACGAACACGCTTTACACGACGCTCGGCGCCGGAGACGAGGCTTACCTGGACCGATCAAACGCCTCGGGAATGGCCGCGGTTGATCTGCCGTACACGGGTTGGGGATGCGCACTGTTTGATATGGATCATGATCAGGATTTAGACGTGGTTGTCGTCAATGGACGCGTGGCCCGCGGGGCTATCTACGCTGGCGCCAATGTAGGCGAGTTCTGGAGCTATTACGCGGAACCAAATCTCCTGTTCCGCAATGATGGAGCGGGCCGTTTTGAGAATGTTAGCAGTGAGGCGGGTCGCCTTTGTGACTCCGTCGAAGTGACTCGTGCGCTGGCTGTGGGAGACTTGGACGCCGACGGTGACATAGATCTGGTAATCTCCAACATCGACAACACTTTGCGGATCTATGAAAACCACGCGCCGTCACCCGAATCGCACTGGCTGATTATTCGGGCGATCTCGCAGGGGCGTGATGCGATTGGGGCTCAGGTCAATCTTGAAATCCAGCAGAAGTCGCTGGTAGGGCTCATTCTTCCGGGTTCCAGTTACCTTTCCAGCCATGATCCCAGGGCTCACTTCGGATTGGGCAGCGTGGATCATGTTGAATCGATTGACGTTCTTTGGCCGACGGGACACCGCGAACGATTCTCAATTGGCGATGTTGACAGAGTGGTCGTGGTACGGCAAGGCGAAGGAACTTCCGAGTAGGTCCCGCGAGTCGAGCGGGACCCGTGCGCGCCAAAAACCCCGACGCCACTCTCGACCATCCACCGGCCTTAAACCTCACTTTTAGCTCGCATCTGGCGTGAATCCGAGCTGGCACGATTGCGAACGCAAGGGTGCCGCTCGGCTCGCGGCACCTACTTCGGCTCGACGATTTCCAGCAAGGAATTTATCTCCGGCAACTCCTGCACCGTTTGTTCGGCGCCCGAGGGCCACTCGACTCTAATTTCCTCAATCGATTCAGCCACCGCCAAACCAAAATAAAGCGGCATACTGCTCTGGGATAGATAACCTGATTGGCCGTCATGGACTTTGGTGTAGGACCGACCAGCCGCCTTGACCGTGACGCGGGCCCCCAATCCGTCTTTGTTCGAGCGCGTCCCTACCAACCGAATCTTGGTGAAGTGAATTGCCGTTTTGTCGTTCAGGTTGCTCACCAAAACCATCGGTTCCGAATTGAAATCATTTGTGACGATATCGAGATCACCGTCGTCATCCAGATCAAAGATCACACTGGATCGAGTCCCCAGCGCCCCCCACACCGTCGTCTTTCCGCTCTTGTCGTTGCATTCTCGGTGGCCGTTATCACCTCCATCACAATCCAAATCAAACCAAGGTATGTGCGTGCGCCCCGCGCGGCGCGGCTCCACGCCGAGGACGAATTCAGCATCCACGAACGTTCGGCCGGCATCGTTCAACAGCACCGAATTCACCCCGTAGCGGAACGGATAATTCATGCTCGACGCAACAAAAACGTCTTCGAAACCATCGGCATTGAGATCGCCTACGCTGAGCCCCCATGGCCAATAGTTTTCGGCAGCGATGTCGTCGGAAATCTCGACAAAGCCACCTTGGCCATCATTCTTGAAGAAAGCGTTTCCGAAAATGCTGTTGCTGCCGCTTTGCAAAAGGCTCTCTGGTTGGTACATCATTGCCGCCGATTTTAGTTTTTCGTCTGCTGGCCCTATATCTTCGGCCATGTCCGAATGCATGTCGGTGATGTAAATGTCCAGATGTCCGTCATTGTCAAAGTCGAAAACTTTGATCCCCATGGCTCCCCATGGCGTTTTCGGAAAAAGTTGCCGACTTTTCTTGATGAATCGCTGGCCGCCGTCGTTTTCAAAATACTCGTCGTGGCCTTGCATGTCCAATACGTACAGATCCGGCCAACCGTCGCGGTTCGCGTCCAACGGGCTGGCGTCCCCAGTCCAACTGTCATCAGACAATCCCATCGCTTCGGTCACATCACCAAATCGGTTTTCACCAAGGTTCTTGTACAAGCGACTCGTCTCGTCGCGCTCCGGCTTAAGGTGCCCGGCAAAGGCATCTTTGAAGCCCACGTATCTCTGGGAGGGGACATCGGGCAGCTGGCTGTTCGCCGGGGCCAACTCGTCGGACGTGTACTTGCCCAGGTTGCAGAGAAATAGATCGAGCAGCCCGTCGCGGTCAAAGTCAAAGAAAACGGCAGCCGACGAGTGACCCACGTAGTCCAAACCTGAATCAGCCGAAACATCTTGAAAAATCCCGTTGCCATCATTCTCGAACAATACGTTGCCGCCGCGAACGGTGGTCACGTACAAGTCCGCGTCTCCGTCGTTGTCTGTATCAGCAAAGGATGCGGAGACTCCGATGCGATCCCCCACGGCCACGCCCGCCTGGCTGGTCATGTCCGCGAACCGCCCGTCGCCCAGATTACGCCACAATTGGTTTTCACCCGTTTGTGTCGTGAAATAAATGTCCAACTTTCCATCTCCATCCACATCCGCGACCGCCATGCCATTGCCGTGGTCGTAATGGACCGCCTTGTAGTCCTTGCCGGCGTCGTCGACGATCCAGTGGCGAAATCGAATCCCGCTTTCGGCGATCCTGTCCGCAAATTTGAAGTTGTGAAAAACGTTGTGCTGTCCAATGGCCTCTCGTTGTGCCTCGCCACGCTGGGCCAACCAATTAGGCTTCTCGTAATCGGACTCTCCAGCTTCAGATTTCGCGGTGAAGTCACCGCCGAGAAAGTCTTGCGGTGCTTCAATCGCTCCGGAGTGGTTCGTCGACAACTCGGCCAATTCCACTTTCTGCTGGGCTTGGGTCGCGGCATCCTGATCCGCTGCAGCGAGGCTGGCGGGGGACTCATCCGCTTTCGACGGCGGAGGTGACGATTGCGTTTGTGATTGGTCAGATCGGCTGCAACCCGACATGCCGCTTAACAACATCGCTAACGCAGTAAGGACGTGTGTGTTGAAATTCGAATTTCGAACAAGGAATTTCGAATGATGAAGTAACTGATGGACGGTCTTTCGTGACTTTGTCATTTGAGATTCCTTGTTCGAAATTCGGAGCTAAGCGAAATGATAGCAGTTCCTGCATTGGCCGGAGTTATGATCAAGGCCCCGGTTGATCATCCATCTAGTTTAAACTTTGTGCGCAAAACCACAGGTTGCCGATTCCACCGGCCGAACCAAATGGATAGGTTGCTGGCACTTTATTGCGGGGCAAGTCCCCCAAACTCCCCGCTTTGTTTTTCCAATCGGCATGCAACAATCGCGCCGAACAGTATTGGGCCCCCCCAACAGATCGCCAAGTGGCCAACCATTCTCTTAACGTTTGCATCTTTCCACTTCCTAACGACTTCATGGTCTGGATTGGCTCATCGACGGTACGGCTTCTCCGCCTCATACAACTCCAGCCGGTCAGTCATATCTCGAATCAGTTCTTCGTTCCCTGTTTCGCCTGCCCATTCCAACGCCTGACGCTGGTGCTCGACCGCCTCCGAGAATTGCCCGTTCTCTGCATTCGCGCTTGCCAGCGCACCAAGTATATCCGCCATCCGCTCTCGAGTTCGATCGAGACAGTTAGTGGCCAGCCGAAGCGCCTTAGCGCCGTCCCGCTGTAAATGGTCCTCGTGAGTGGCCAATAGCAGGGCCAAGGCGGCCTTTGGTTGGTCCCAATCCGACCTCAACCAACTGGCTTCGCGATAGTATGAAATAGCTTGAGCGGCATTGCCGAGCTTCTCTTGCACATGCCCCATAAGAAAATGGGCATCTGCGTTGCCTGGGTCGATTCGCAGGGCGTTGGAAAGATGGGTAGCCGCTTGGGCGGGGCGATCC
>Ga0310121_10004556_pt1 | contig 12179 bp, 10 predicted proteins | sample CB27_Tmax_986_MG_FD_203504 | JGI IMG/M metagenome (GOLD analysis project Ga0310121, IMG submission 203504) | Marine microbial communities from Western Arctic Ocean, Canada - CB27_Tmax_986 | ecosystem: Environmental > Aquatic > Marine > Oceanic | place: Canada: Western Arctic Ocean | collected...
ATGGTATTAAAGATCGTTCAAAAGTTTATTCAAAAGAAGTTTCAAGATTTGAAAAAGAATTAGAATATATTGCAACACGTTATGAAGGGAAAATTCTCACTTTAGCTGATCTGAATTTTGGAATGTACAATCAAGACATTGAGATTTCAAATGCAATTGCTAGAGTAAAAGAAAAATTCAATTATCCATATTATATTCAGGTATCAACAGGAAAGAATAACAAACCTAGGGTTTTACAGTGTGCTGATATTCTAAAAGGAAGTATGAGTTTAGCTGCATCAGTACAATCATTGGATAAAGATGTATTATTAAATATTAAGCGTAATAATATTTCTGAAGATCAACTACTTGAAATGACTAAAGCGGGAAATAAAATAAGTGCTAATACATATTCAGAAGTAATTTTGGCGTTGCCTGGAGATTCTAAAGAAAAGCATATGAAAACAGTTCTAAAATTAGCTGACGCAGATATGAATTTGATTTCTATGTATCAATGTATGATTCTTGAGGGATCAGAACTTGGTTCAAAATATTCTAGGAAAAAATGGGGTATGGGTACAAAGTTTAGAGTTCTTCCAAGGTGTTATGGAGTTTATGATTTTGATGGTAAAGAAATCTTATGTGCAGAGATCGAAGAAATATGTGTAACAACGGAAAGCCTTTCATTAGAAGATTATTATGAGTGCAGAGCGTTTGCTTTAACTGAAGGACTTTTCTATCAAGACAGGATTTTAGTTGAATTATACAGATTCCTTGAAAATTTTGAGATAAAATCTTCAGATCTACTCCCAATCTTGCATAATAATAGGCATAAATTCACTGAAAAATTAACTGGTCTTTATTCATCTTTTGATGATGACACTAAAACAGAACTTTGGGATTCAAGAGAAAAATTGAGAGAATTCATAAAATCAGACAGAACTGTTATTGATAAATACTATAAAGGCGAACTAGGTAAGAATGTTCTTTTTAGACACAGAGCTATTGCAGCACTGGATCTAGTGGATGAAATTCATGATGAAGCCTTTAAAATTGCTGAACAATTATTAAAAAAGAAAAATCCAGACATACTTTCAGAGTATCATAATTATCTTTTAGAATTAAAGGAGTTTAGTAAGCTAAGAAAAAGAAATGTTTTTGATTATGAACAAAAATATAAATTTGAATTTAATTATGATTTTAAAAAATTAATTGAAAGAGATTTTGAAGGGTTTCCAGAAAAATCAAATGAATCAATCAAAGTTGTATTTTTTACGAGTAATAGTAAAAAAGTAATGATTAAAGAACAAATTGCTGAAAGAGGTTCTGACGTAGATGGAATTGGAAAAATATTATCAAGGACATTAGGTTCTATGCTCTTGAGAGATGTGGAATTCGATAATATACAGTATAAAGAAACACAAAAAGAGAAATTGGTTAAAGAGATACAAATTTTAGAAAAGGATGTTGGAGTAAATCAATCACCCGGAGAATTTGTTTAGAGTTTATTCTGAAAGGGATTTTTCTACAAAATTACATATTATATGATAAATAACTCGATGGACCTCTTGAATGTGAGCAGTAACATCTGAATCAACTATTATTGTGAGGTCAGAATAATTTTTAATTACACCACCAGAATTTCCTAATAGCGAAATTATTTTTGCTCCTCTTTCTTTAGCTGATTCAAGTCCCTTTACTATATTTTTTGAATTTCCACTTGTTGAAATTGCAATTACAACATCATTCACATTTACCAAACTTTCGCACTGTCTGCTAAAAATCGAATCAAATGAATAATCATTTGATAATGAAGTGATAACGGAGCTATCAGAAGTTAATGAAATAGCAGGATAACTTTTTCTTTCTTTTTGAAATCTGCCTATGAATTCAGATGCTATGTGTTGGGCGTCTGCCGCACTTCCACCATTACCAAATAAAATAATTTTATTACCATTTTTTAGACAATTTACAATTATTGTAACTGCTTTTTCTATATCAGAAGACAGCGAAATTGACTCTTTTATTATAGAAGAACTTCTAAGAATATTTTCCTCAATTTCTTTTTTCATGATCAGAAACTAGTGTATTTTTAATATTATTTTAGTTATCGATGATAGAGTCCAAAAAGATAAGTAGCTGCCATTTTTATTCAATGTTTGAGAGGATTAAAAGAGTTATACAAAAAAAATTGTAAAAATATTAGATTAATTATAACTGACGTAGATGGTGTCTTAACTGACGGTGGACGATATTATTCAAAATCAGGTGAAAAATTAAAAAAATTTCATGTTCGTGATGGCATGGCAGTTAATTTACTTTTAAGAAATGGCATCAAAACTATAATCTTAACTAAAGAACGATCAGAAATTGTAAAAAAATGGTCAAAAGATATGAACGTATCAAAAATCTTTATGGGTATTAACAACAAAGAATCCTTGTTACCAAAAATTTGTAGAATATTTGATTTACAGAAAGAAGAAATAGCATTTATCGGAGATGATGTAAATGATATTGAATTAATGAAAAAAGTTGGATTTTCTGCAACTCCAAAGGATGGAATAAAACTAGCTCAACAAACTGCAAAATATATTTGTAAACAAGACGGAGGTAAAGGTGCATTTAGAGAATTTGCAGATTTAATACTTTTCATAAAATTTCCAAACCAAAAAAATTTTTATCCGTAGCTTATTTTAAAATGAAAAATTTTTTATTAATTTGTTCTAGAAAATGTGCACCGCTATTTGTAGGAACTGGAATTTCAAATTCTAAATTTGCACATGAACTGTTAAAAATTATTAAAAGAATGATTAAACCAAAAATAATTGAAATTGAAAACTGTAAAATTTTGTTGGATAAAAATGATACATATGGATTCACTTTTTCTTCGAATTTTGATACCAAAGAAATTGAAATGATTAAAAAAATAATAAAAAAAGGGGATGTTGTAGTTGACGTTGGTGCAAATATTGGAATTTATACATGTATTTTGGCAAAATTGGTATATCCTAATGGTCATGTATACTCATTTGAACCAATTCCTGAAAATGCCCACTTGATTAGAGAATCTATCAAATTAAACAATTTCAAAAATGTAACAGTTATTCCTAAAGGAGTATCTGCAAAATCTTCTAAACTTACAATGTATCTTGCAAAAGATGTTGCAGGTCATAGTTTTGCCGAATTTGAAGGATGTGTAGGGAAAAAAATCATTGATGTAACTACTATTGATGATGAAATTCAAGAAGAAATCAAGTTTATAAAAATTGATGCAGAAGGATATGATTTTCAAGTATTGAAAGGAATGGAGAAAACAATAAAAAATTCTCATGATTTGAATATTCTTATTGAATTTTATCCTTCTCAATTAAGGTCTGCTGGAGATTCTCCTAAAACCTTTCTAGAATATCTTTTACAAAATAATTTTAAATGCATTGATCTTACTACAAACGAATATTTGAATTATCAAAATATTGATAAAATAATTCAAAAATACAATCATAGACCAAATCATTTAACAAATTTTCTTTGTTCTAAACAGTGATTTTAACGGAATACAAAAATAATAACAATATTTTTTCTATGAATTATTTTCACTTGGATTTCAGATATTATTAGAATTCAATTTTTGTTTTATAAAATCAATTGATTTTACAGGCGTTGGATCAATACCCATAAGTATAGCTTTATAGATCGATGCATAATCTAACGTAAAAATTAAACACATAAGCTTTGAAATTATATTACCATCAACTGAAAAAATCTCTTTATACCCAATATTTTGTTCTTTAAAATATTCCTCTAGAATCTTCCAACGTTCTTTTGTTTTTATATGATCATTTATTCCTCTAATAAAAATTGGATTTGCAGTAAGTGAATTCTCCCAACCTACAATTCCATTATGTGACGCTTCTATTACTTCCTCTGCTATAACATGCATCTTTGAATTTTCTTGTAACGAATTTTTTAATCTGATCGCTGCAGTTTGTAAACCAATCGGATAGTAAATTATCGGAATAGTATTTATCCATTCAGCTAAATCTAATGCAACATTTGTTTCAGATAAATTATTTGAAGTGATATTTGTACCTGTTTTCTTTAACAGCTTTAGTGATTCTTCAACATCTGATTTGTTTACTGGAAGAATTTCTGAAAGTGCATTCAACATTGAGTATGAATAAGAGATAAAAGATGCCCTAGGAGAATGGTATTTTGGAATATTTGAGTGCTGTATATTATTTCTATGACAATATTCTTCCATTAATCCACCTGAAGAAAATGCTACAACTTTACATCCCAATTTACTAGAATTTTTCAAAATTGATAATGTTTCATCTGTATTTCCTGAAACGCTTGTTGCCACAATAAGTGAATTAGAATCCACAGTTTTTGGTAAAGTATAACCTTTTACAACGGATACATGAACATTTGTTTTTGATAATATTGATGAGAAAAAATTAGAAATTGTACCGGATCCTCCCATACCCACAAACACAATATGTTCGATTTCTGAAAATTCTATCAAGTCATAATTTTTTTTATAACATTCTTTTGCAATTTCAGGCCATTTATCATATGTTTCAAATATTCTTTTTTTATCAATTTTTTCTAAATCGCTTAATTGCATATGTAATCTGAATTTTTACCTTGTAAAACCTTAACTACAAAATTCCTAATCTTAAAAAATAATATACGACTGTTATATCAAATCATTATTGACTCTAAAAACTGTGGAATGGAAAGATAATTCCGTTATTATGATTGATCAAACTAAATTGCCTAACTCTCTAGAGTTTGTAACTTTTACTGATTTTAACCAAATTGCTGATGCAATTAGAACTTTAGTAGTTAGAGGTGCTCCTGCAATTGGTGTTTCTGGTGCATTTGGTCTTGCATTAGCTGCATTACAAAGTGATGCTACTGAAAAAGATGAATTAATTTCATATTTAGAAAATGCCAAAAAAATTCTTTTTGAGACACGACCAACTGCGATAAATCTTGCGTGGGGATTAGAAAAAATCATGCAAGTTGCAAATCAAGCAGATACTATTGGTGAATTAAAAACTAGTGTTGTTGAAGCGGCAAAAAAGATGGCAGATGAAGATATACAAATTAACATGGCTATGGGGAAAAATGGTTCTGAATTATTCAATGACAATGATACCATAATGACTCATTGTAATGCTGGCGCATTAGCTACTGTAGGTTATGGTACAGCATTGGGGGTGATTCGTGCTACAAAAGACAGTGGAAAAAATGTCAAAGTTATTGCTACAGAGACAAGACCAATACAACAAGGTTCTAGATTAACTGCATTTGAACTAAAACATGATGGAATAGATGTTAGTCTGATTCCTGATACAGCAGTTGGTTATGTTATGGCAAATGGTCTTGTAAATAGAGTTGTAGTTGGTGCCGATAGGATTCTGCGAACAGGTCATGTATTCAACAAAATCGGAACATATCAAGTAGCTACTATGGCGAAGCAACATAATATTCCATTTTATGTGGCAGCTCCATTGTCAACATTTGACCTTATGAGCAATCCTGAGGATGTCATAATAGAGCAAAGAGAAGCAAGTGAAGTCACTGGAATTGGAGATAAAAAGACTGCACCTGATGGAATTGATGTGATTAATCCTGCATTTGATATGACTCAGCCTGAACTAATTTCTGGAATTATAACTGAAAATGGTATAGCAAAACCACCATATGAGGAATCCATCAAAAAATTATTCGAAGCTAAAAAGTAAAAAGTTTTTATTGATTTAACGTTTGGGAAAAAAATGAGCAAAGTTTCTGAGGAACAAGTGAGGACCTCTTTAAAACAATGCATGGATCCTGAAGTACCTCTAAGTATTGTAGATATGGGTCTGATTTATGGGATAGATGTATCTGAAAATAATGATGTCAACATCAAGATGACAATGACTACCAAAGGATGTCCGCTACATGATACTATGATTGACGATGTTACTAGATATACAAAAAAAGTTCCTGGCGTAAATAACGTTCAAGTTGACATAGTTTGGGATCCTCCATGGTCTATGGATAAGATGTCTGATGAGGCTAAAGCCAAAATGAAAGGTTTTGGTAACCAATCTACACCTGCACCAATCAACTATGAAACTGCATTACCACAAGGAGTAGGCAAAATAGTGGAACAAGAAGATGGTTCTATGATGTTAGCTAACGAACATGATCAGGGATTTATGGTAAATCAGGCAATTATCGACTTTTGGAGATCATGTAATGGAAAGAAAAAGGTTACAGAACTAGTAGAACTTTTTGCACAACAGACAGGACTACAACGTTCTCAAGTTGAAAAAGAAGTTATGCAATTACTTAAACAATTACATGAGGGCGGTCTGCTTGTTATCCCAAATCAAAACGATTCTCCAAATGTTCAGTTTAAAAAATAAATTCTAAATAGAATCTATAATTTTATTCCAGGCCTTTATGAATTTTATACACAATTAAATCGATTTTATCTGAAACAAATATCGGTTCAAAATTTGAGGGAATGTTGGGATTTTTACTATCTGATAAAACCTCTATAAATCCATGCCGAATCGCTGTTGCATGTGACATCCAAATAAAATAATCTGGAATTGGATGATTTTGGTCAGTGATATCACTTGGTCTGCTGTTTATATTTGACCACCTAATTTCCCAATTAGACCATGTTTCTCTTGTAACAAAATTTTCTATTGTGTCATCAGGCGATCCTTCATTATAGGTAGCTATCACTATGTTACTATTAACATAAGGTGCAATTAGATAATTAGAAGTCATAACATATTTGTTTTCAATCCCTGGTTCATTTGAAAGAATAATTCCAGCATGTTTAATTTCTGAACCTAACAATTCAAAATCGTTATTATTAAATAAATTTAAAAATTCTTCATTAATACTTTCAAATGGTATTCCTGAACTGTTACTACGTAGAAGAACAAATGAATATCCTAAATCAGAAGCAAATATTATTGCTATTATTGCAATTGTTATAATTTTTAATCCACGTGATGATTTTTTTGTAGAAGTCACTTTCTTTATTTTAAAATAGATTGCGGGTATCATCTTCACCCAAAAAATAGCTGAAAGTGATGCTGTCCAGATCAACATAATAAAAAACTGTTCACCGGAGAATAACCGTATGACTGACATTGGTAAAATAAAGCATATAGGTATAAGTAAAATCGGGAGAAAATTTTCTTTGATATTTCTAAAATGTAATATTCCTAATGAAATTATAGGTATTATAAATAATGCAGAAAAATGTAATGAAATATCCCCAATAAATAAAATACCAATTAGTGTTATTATTGTTATACACGCTAAAATCTTCAAATTCTTTTTTGTAATACTTTCTTTGAAAATGTATAACAGTCCACCTAAGATTGGAATCAATCCCAAGTAAGGGATGGGTGGAATTACTGAGATGTTTCCTATATTATTAAAATTAAATAACCATGATGGATTGTTATAAAGTAAATTATAGAAATAATTTTGAATAAAAAGTTTTAAATCAGATCCAACAAACTCAGATAACCCTTCTGATATAGCAGTTCCTTGAAAACTTTCTGTTGTGACGAATCTAGCACTTTGAGATATGTAATATGCATTATGTTCTCCTAAAATTGATTCGTAAGTTTGATAATTATAAATAAATAATATACTCATAAAAACAAGAAATATTCCACTAAAAATTGCTATTTGACAGATTTTCTTTTTCACGTCAATCTTATGTAATAATAAAAATATTACAAAAGAAAGAAAAACCGTAATGAATTGATATCTAATTATACTAGCAATACCAAGTAATGCACCACTTAACAAAACATCTTGAAATCCAAATTTTGGTTTAGTTAATAGATATAACGAAACTATCATGAGAAAAAATGGTAATAATTCATTTTCAGCTTGAATCGAAAAATATAAAAAATATGGATTAAAGATAAAAAATAACTGACTAATAATTGCAATTTTCTTATCAAAAATATTTTTCATAATAAAATAAGAGAAATAAATAATCCCTGTTGATGACAAGATTGCAATTATTTTCATCAAATTAAATCCATCATTGAAAAAACTATCTAGAAATGCATAGATTATTGGACCAACAACAGGCGCATTTATTAAAATAACATTCTTTCCATCACCATTTAGAATTTCTATTCCTTTATCCAAGTAAAATTTACCATCTATATCATAAACCCAATAGTTATGATGAACAAACGCTACATATGATGAAATAAGAAAAAAACTTACAGTTATTAAAATTGGAAATTTCTGTAATTTTATTGAATCTATTATCAAATTATTCTTCTGCATTTTGAATCACGCTGCTTTGTATCCTTATTACGATGTTTTCCTTGCAATTATCCGAAGGTTGCCTAAGTATAAAGTAACCATTCTTTGCGAAAATATTCCGAGGCATATTAGTCCCATACGATTAGAATGTATTATTAGATATATTTAATTGGTAAATAGAATTGATCACTACATCTTATATGAAAACTGTAATTTTAGCGGGAGGTTATGGAACTAGAATATCTGAAGAAACAACACTCAAACCAAAACCAATGGTCGAAATAGGAGGAAAACCTATTTTATGGCATATAATGAAAACTTATTCAACATATGGAATTAATGATTTTATAATTTGTTTGGGATATAAAGGAGAAGTAATTAAAGAATATTTTACCAAAAAAGATTCGACGTTTAAAAATATTCAATTGATAGATACTGGTTTGGATACAATGACTGGCGGAAGGCTAAAAAGAATTCAAGATCGTATAGATGATACTTTTTGTGTAACATATGGTGATGGCCTTAGTAATATAGATATCAGTAATTTGATATCATTTCATAATGAAAAAAAATCTTCAGCTACATTAACAGCTGTTCATCCTATAGAAAGATTTGGTGTACTAAATCTATCAGGAGATCATGTTATAGAATTCCATGAAAAACATAGCGATGAATCTTCTTGGATAAATGGAGGATTCTTTGTTTTTGAACCAGAAATTTTTGATTATATACAGGATGATAGTACTATTTTGGAGAGAACACCATTAGAAACTTTGGCAAAAGAACACAAATTAACTGCGTTTAAACATTATGGATTTTGGCATCCAATGGATACTCTAAGAGATAAAACACATTTAGAAAAATTATGGAGTTCAGAAAAAGTTCCTTGGAAAAATTGGTAAAATGTTATTAGAAAATCTATTTAAGGGAATTTTTAAAAACAAAAATGTTCTTGTTACTGGACATACTGGATTTCAGGGATCATGGTTATCACTTTGGTTGAAATTACTTGGCTCAAATGTAGTTGGATATGCTTTAGAACCACCCACACAGCCATCATTATTTGAAATACTTTCATTAGAACATGATACTAGGCACATAATAGGAGATTTACGTGATAAAGAAAAACTATCTGATGTTATAAATCAAAATAAACCTGAAATTATTTTTCATCTTGGAGCACAGGCACTTGTAAGAAGATCATACAAAGAACCTTTAGAAACATTGGAAACTAACATCATAGGAACTGCAAATCTTTTAGAAACAATTCGTCATTGTCCGAGTGTTAGAGTTGTAGTTATAATGACTAGTGACAAATGTTATGATAACACACACAATGAACATCCACACACAGAAACTGATCCGATGGGTGGATTTGACATATATAGCGCAAGTAAAGGTGCAGCTGAATTAATTACATCTTCATACAGAAATTCATTTTTTAAACATGGAAATTTGACTCGAATTGCTACAGTAAGAGCTGGTAATGTAATAGGCGGAGGAGATTGGGCTGAGGATCGTTTGATATCAGATTCTATAAGGGCTCTAATGAAAAATCAAAGTATTGAAATTAGAAATCCAAATGCAAAAAGACCGTGGCAGTATGTTCTAGAGTCTGTTTCAGGCATGTTATGGTTAGCAGCAAAAATGTTTGAGGGGGATAAATTTAACGAGGCATGGAATTTTGGTCCGGATGTAAGTTCTGATTCTTTACAAGTAGAGGATATTGTAAAAAGAACTATAAAAAATTGGGATTCAAAAAGTACTATCAAAATACAAAACAATTCTGATGTGTTATATGAATCAGAATCTTTACTGTTAGACTCCTCAAAAGCAAATCAACATTTAGGTTGGAAAAATATTTATTCAATAGATCAAGCATTGACTGAAACAGTTGAATGGTACAAAACATATTATGAGAATAACAAAGACATGAAACAATTTACGATCAACCAGATAAAAAATTACGTATCTTATGGACAACAAAATAATTTAGTGTGGGCAAAACAGGAAAATTAGAATGGATACAAATTCAGATAATTTACGTGTGCCATATGGATTAGCTGTTCATGATCATGAGGAGGAAAATGCTGTACTCGAAGTAATAAAAAATCATAAGACAATCATGGGAGAAAAAGTAAGAAAATTTGAAAATGAAATTGCCATATTATTTGGAAAACAATTTGGCACAATGGTTAATTCAGGTTCATCAGCTAACCTACTTGTATTTGAAGCACTTAACTTCCCAGAAAATTCAGAAATAATTACTCCTGTTCTAACTTTTTCAACTACATTATCTCCAATCATAAAAAAAGGATTAATTCCAGTTTTTGTTGATGTTGAACCTGAAACATATGTTGTAGATATTGATCAGGTAGAACAGTCAGTCACTAGTAAAACAAAAGCGTTAATGATTCCATCTCTTCTAGGAAATGTTCCGGATCTTAAAAGATTAAGAAAAATTGCAGATGATAATAATTTGATTTTTGTGGAAGACTCGGCAGATACATTAGGCGCTACTTTTGATGGAATTCCTACAGGAAAATTTTCAGATATTTCAACTACAAGCTTCTATGGTTCACATATTATTACTGCAGCAGGAGAGGGAGGAATGATTTCGTGTAACAATAAACAATGGGATGAAAAATTTAAAATTTTACGTGGGTGGGGAAGGTCATCAGCATTAAACGAATCTGAAAAACTTGAAGATCGATTTAGTATAAAATTGGATGATATTCCATATGATTCAAAATTTATTTTTGAAGAGATGGGATATAATTTCTTACCAACTGAAATTAGTGCTGCGTTTGGATTGGTTCAACTAAAGAAGTTAAAGAAATTTTCTGAAATAAGAAAAAGAAATTTTGAAAAATTATACTCATTTTTTTCATCTATAAAATTTTTTAAACTTCCAAGAAAACTCCCTCAAGTAGAAACATCTTGGTTAGCTTTTCCTTTAACAATTAATTCAGATGCACCTTTCACAAGATTAGAACTTGTAAAATATTTAGAATCAAATGATATTCAAACCAGACCAGTATTTACGGGTAATGTATTACGACAACCAGCATTTAAAAAAATTAATTACAGTAAGCATATAACAATAGATAACTTTCATATTGCAAATAATATTATGAGGAATTCATTGTTAATAGGCTGTAATCATGGATTAAATGATCATCATATCAACAAAATACAACAAACTTTCTTATCATTTCTTAATAAAATTTAACTTTATCATAGGTTTGATTATATTATGGAAAAGAAAACTGCTTTAGTTACTGGTGTGTCAGGCGGAATTGGCAAGTCAATTAAACAATCATTAATGAATGAACAAATTGAAGTGATCTCACCATCTAGAAGTGAGCTAGATTTATCATCGTCTGAATCTATAAATAATTTTTTAACAAATCTTTCCAAATCTATTGATATTCTTGTAAACAATGCTGGTATTCTAAAAGTTGGAAAACACAATGATCTATCTTCTTCTGACTTTCAAGAAATTTTGCAAGTGAATGTGATTGCACCATTTGTTCTAATGTCAAAATTATCTGATTCCATGAAAGAAAACAAATTTGGAAGAATAGTTAACATCAGTTCAATCTGGAGTCAAGTTTCACGAGAGGGTAGAAGCATATATTCCGCTAGTAAAGCTGCTGTTGATAGTTTAACTAGATCATTTGCTTTAGAATTAAGTTCTTATAATATACTAGTAAATTCAGTTGCACCAGGATACGTAAACACGGAATTGATTAAAAAAAATAATAGTCAAACTGAATTAGATTATATTAAAAAAAATATTCCTCTTGGAAGATTTGCTGAAACATCAGAGATTGCTAATTTAGTTACATTTCTTTGTTCTGAAAAAAATTCTTACATAACGGGTC
>Ga0310121_10004557_pt1 | contig 12175 bp, 9 predicted proteins | sample CB27_Tmax_986_MG_FD_203504 | JGI IMG/M metagenome (GOLD analysis project Ga0310121, IMG submission 203504) | Marine microbial communities from Western Arctic Ocean, Canada - CB27_Tmax_986 | ecosystem: Environmental > Aquatic > Marine > Oceanic | place: Canada: Western Arctic Ocean | collected...
TTAAAGTATTTGATTGATAATGATGTTTCTTATGAATTTATTGATTTCAGAAAGAGTCCGCTTTCAAGTAAAGAATTTCAAGCAATGATTGACTCAGTTGGCTCGGAGTTGTTAATTAATAAACGCTCAACAACATACCGGTCATTGACAGAAAATCAAAAAAATAAGATTGATTATGAGCTTGTAATGAAGTTTCCTACTCTTATAAAGAGGCCTGTTTTAGTGTATGGCGATAATATTATGGTTGGCTATAGTGAGAAGGAGTATTTAAATTTTTTTACTAAGTGATATTGATTAGCTATTGAGCTTCAAGCTCTTTTCTAACCTCATCCATATTAATAGTTTTGGCTTTTTCTAGGAGATCCTCTAAGTCCTTTCCTGAGATTGATCCAGGCTGAGAAAAAATACCTATACCTTCACGAAAAATCATTAATGTCGGGATTGAGCGAATTCTAAAATGAGCACCCAGCGCTTGCTCATCTTCTGTATTTATTTTAGCAAAGGCGACACCATCAACTTTTTCTGAAGTTTCTTTAAAGGTTGGGGCAAATTGTAAGCATGGTCCACACCATGGGGCCCAAAAATCTATAATTACAATTTCGTTGTTTGCAATAGTTTCATCAAAATTTGATTGTGTAAGATCTAAAACAGCCATAAAAATCCTTTTGTAAAAATTGAAAAAGTATTATAACTTTTTTACTAAAATATTGGCTTGTTTTTCTGTAACTGTTAGAATACTCTAATGAATATATTAGGCATAGATCCCGGTTCAAGAATCACTGGTTTTGGACTTATAAAAGCTGACAAACTTAAATTTAGTTATGTTAATAGTGGGTGCATTCGAACCCAAGGTGATTTAAATGAACGCATTGTTACAATATACTCAGGGATTAAAGAAATTCTTTCAAAGCATGAAGTTGATATAGTGGTTATTGAGAGGGTGTTTATGCGCCCAGATAGGCCAAATCCTGATGCCGCAATAAAACTTGGTCATGCACGAGGAGCAATTATTTCAGCTGCTGGAGGTCAGGGAATTCCAATGGTAGATTACACAGCAAACCAAATCAAGAAGGCAGTTGTTGGAAGAGGCCATGCTAGTAAAGAGCAGGTTTCTTTTATGGTTCAGCAACTATTAAAATTGAATAAAGCACCACAAGCTGATGCAGGAGATGCCTTGGCTGGAGCTATTTGTCATGCCTATCACGCTCTATAGAGGGTTAGCTAAAGTAAACTTTAACTTCCCCAAAACCTGGTAATTTTTTAATGATTTCAGAAAGTTCTGAATTAATTTCTAGGACGTCCTTATTTTTTAAATAACTAGCTGAGAGATAAAAGTCCACCAAGATTTCACCATCTAGATAATGAAGTTGAGTTCTATCAATTTTATAATGACAATTTTCAAGTTTTAGAGACTGGTTAATAATTTTTAATGCCTGAGCTCTCTCAGGGAGGTTTTTATATGGTGCATTATCTTTTTCTTCATCATTTTCGGGATCAATATGAACAGTCACATCATCCAGATCTTCAAAGCACTCTTTAGCGACACGCTCAACACTTACACTAATGATATGACCTTCACTTACTGATAAAAAAGGGTTTACTTGAACATGAACATCGGCTGATTTTTTATGACCAACCTTTCTCGTTCTCAACGTATGAACGCTTTTAACTCCTTTGATTCCAGATAGTGCCGAGTGAAGAATTTTTATATCTTCTGGGTCAATTGATGTGTCCACTAACTCTTTGGTAGCTTCGAAACCAAGTTTCCAACCAATATAAATAATCATTACGCCAACTATAATTGCTGCAAGACTGTCCAAGAAGAAATAACCATTTGATGCGCCAATAATACCAACAATAACTACAATTGAAGAAAACGCATCAGTACGGTGATGCCAAGCATTAGCTTTTAGAAGATCCGACTTAATGTTTTTAGCAACTTTAACTGTATACCAATATAAAGCTTCTTTGCTAATAATTGATAATGCCGCAGTAGCAATCAGCCAACCTTCATACTTTAAAGCAGTGGCATCAGTAAAACGACCAATTCCATCGAAAATAATAATGGTGCCAACAATTGCCAAAAAAATGCTTAATCCAAGAGTAGCTACTGTTTCAAATCGCTCATGACCATAAGGGTGGTCGTCATCAGGAGCCTCACCCGAAAGCTTCGCTGCATACCAAGTGACCCAATCAGTTAGTAAGTCTGAGAATGAGTGAATACCATCTGCTATTAATGCACCTGACTGACCAATAACGCCAACAATGATTTTAATAGTTGAAAGTAAAAAATCTACTACGGCGCCAATAACTGTGGCTTTTTGACTTTTTTTTGTGCGAACTTGAGAGTGCATTTTCTAAATAGTTAATATTTTTTTGTATTTATTTTATTCTAATGTGGCATTAGTACTTATTAATAAAATCTAATAGCACTATGTAATTAGAGTCATTCTATAATAATATTATATTCTGGAAGTGAATTGAGCAGATGTTTTCCATAAAACTTAGTAACTAATCTGTTATCAAAAATTGTAATCTTGCCAGTATCTGTTTCTGTCCTAATAAGTCTTCCACTTGCTTGAATTAATCTTAATGAAGCATCTGGTAATGAGATCTCCATAAAGGAGTTTCGGTTTAAAGATTCAAGATAAGACTGTGTGGTTTTTTCTATTGGAGAACTTGGAACACTAAAACGTAATTTAGCAATTATCACGTGGTTTAAATTATCCCCTTTGAGGTCAACACCCTCTGCAAAGCTATCCAGTCCAAAGATAATGCTGCCTTTTCCTTTTCTGCGTTTTTCTATATGCCTTTGTAAAATATTTTTTTTACTATATTCGCCTTGAATTAAAATTTTACAATCGATTGATTTTTCTAATAAATCTGCGACCATTTGCATTTGGTTATTTGATGCAAAAAGTACTAATGTAGCTTCATTTTGATCTATACGGTTTTTAAGTTCTATTGCAATTTCTTGGGTATGCTCAAAAACTTCAGAAGGGCTTGCAGTAATTTTTGCAACTATAAAGTCTACTTCTTTATGATTAAAAGGTGAAGCCAGACGAAGGTATTGATTTTCATTTGATTTCAAACCCAGCTGCTGATTTAATCGTTCGAAGCTTCCTAGCGCGGTTAAGGTGGCGGAAGTTAATATAACGCCTGCAGATTTAGACCATATAAGATTATCTAAAAAACTTGAAACATCAATCTTTGCAGTGTTGAGATGATAATTAGTTTTTTTATTAGCTAGTTTTGATTTTTCTATCCAATTACTAACTGGTGGCTGTTCTGCATTATAACCCTGCGAGAATGTATTTAGAAGAGACAAAATAGAGGATAAATTTTGATTATTCTGACCTATTATATTATTTAAATTATCAGTTGTAGATTGTTCAATATTATTGCTCTTAGAATAATCCTCCCAATGTTCTTTATGACCAGAAAAATTACTAAATGCCAAGTTAAAAATGTTTAATAAGTTTTTAGTTAGATTAATTACCTCGCTTGAAACTCCGGCTATTGAAAATAAATGCACCTCATCTAAATATTCAAAATTTGAGATGACTTCAATTAAGTCATCAATCGCTTCATCTGTTTTTTCAATAAAGCTTTCAGAGATCTTTTGTTTTGTTATTTTTGCAATTTGATCAATCGAGCTATGGCATTGACGTATTGAAGTTTTCATGAATTCAGTACTACTGCTTATTGAAAAATGAGATAGTGCTTTTTGAGAGAAGTGGTGAGCTTCATCAAAAACAAAAATACAATCCTCAACATCTGGAAGGATGTTGTTCCCATTAATAATGTCAGCTAATACGAGATCATGATTAGCAATAATAACTTCTGATTGTGATGCTTTCTTCCTGGCCTTGAAAAAGGCGCAGTCATCATAAAATTCACAACTTTTAGCATTACAGGTGAATCGGTTGCATGCAACTTTTTGCCAAAGAGATTTATCTGGAGGACTCTCAAGGTCATCAATTTCGCCACTCCACCTTGTTGCTGAATAATCATCACTCATCATGTTAAGTGTATCAAGATCATTTTGGCTTGGCTTTTCATCCCAAAGAAGTGCCTCCTCAAAAAGTGCTTGAGAGGAAGAGTTTGCCTCAGTCAGATTAATTAAGTTTCGAATACAGACATAACGAGATCTTCCTTTAGCTAAAGCATATTCGAAATCAACCGAAGAGTATTTTTTTGCTTCAACTATATCTTTATTAAGAATTTGTTCTTGTAGGGCTATATTTGCAGAGGCTATGACAAGTTTTTTGTTTTTTGCTTTTGCAATTGGCAAGCAACTTACTAAATATGCCATTGTTTTGCCTGTTCCCGTAGGAGCTTCTACACAAAGAATTGGGTTTGATTCAGGGAATTCACCCGTTAATGTTTTTGCTATCTCAGCAATCATTTTGTTTTGTGATGAACGATTGGTGAAATTAGGAATTTGGGTCTTTGCAGCTTCAAACGAAGAGCGTATCTGCTTTTTTATTGTTGGGCTGAGCATTAAATATATTTAAGATTGTCTTTCTAGGGACAATTCACATAAAAGCTTTAGAGCGGATCGATAATTTGATTCTGGGATAACTTTTAATGAATTTAGAGCCTTTATAGATTCATCTTTTGCAACATTTCGGCTAAACTCAAATGCATTGACATTGACAAGGATATCAACAATATTATCAATATTTGATGCATCTGCTTCAGTTATAGCATTGGTAAGAATTTTATTTTCTTTACCAGTTGTTTGCTCAAGAGCATAAATCATAGGTAGGGTAACTTTTCCTTCAGATAGGTCATCACCAATTTCTTTTCCAATCATTGATGAATCCGACTCATAGTCTAGATTGTCATCAATGATCTGAAAGGCATTACCTAGGTGCATACCAAAACTACCAAGTGCGGTAATTAGTTCTTCAGAGGATTCAGATAAAATTCCTGCTATTTGGCATGCTGCTTTAAAAAGACAGGCAGTTTTTTGTTCAATAACTTCGAAATACTCAGATCGAGAAACTTTAGCATTTCTAATGTTTAGGAGCTGCAACACTTCTCCCTCTGATATTTGGTTTGTTGCCTTTGATAGCACCCTCATGATTTCCATAGAGTTTGGTTCAACCATAATTTCAAATGCTCTGGAATATAGAAAGTCACCTACAAGAACACTTGGTGCGTTTCCCCATAATTCATTAGCTGTATTCTGTCCACGACGAGTTGCTGACTCATCAACCACATCATCATGAAGCAAAGTTGCAGTATGGATAAGTTCTATCACTACAGCCATTGCGTGATGATCTTTTCCACTATAGCTTGTAGCTCTTGCGCACAATAATAAAAGAAGAGGTCTAATACGCTTTCCACCAGAATTTATAATGTAGTGACTCATTTGATTAATAAGTTCGACATTTGAATTTAACCGGTTGATGAGAATGTCATCCGTCATCTCAAGATCACTCTTCATAAGAGCTTGAATTTCACTAAAATTTTGCATAAGGATTTATTTTAACTGACTTGCAAGTAGATAAACTTCTTTAGATCTAGGGCGTGATGCCTTTGGCTTTATTATTGAAACTTTTTTAAAAGTTTGGCGTGCATTTTTAACATAAGCATCAAAACCATCACCTTGGAAAACCTTTACAATAAAGTGTCCATTTATTGTTAAGGTTTTAACTGCAATATCTATAGCTAATTCAGCTAGATACATTGATTTTGGAAGGTCAACGGATAGTTGGCCACTCATATTAGGAGCCATATCAGAAAGAACAATATCAATTGAATTTTCATTAGTTAATTTTAATAATTCGTCGTAAACTGTTTGTTCAGTAAAATCTCCCTGTATAAAATTAACCCCATCTATTTTTTCAATTGATAATATATCACTAGCTATTACTTGGCCAGAGTCTCCCACTATTTTTGCAGCGACTTGAGACCATCCGCCCGGGGCTGCACCAAGATCAAGAACTTTATTACCTTTTTTGATAATTTTATTTTTTTCAATGATTTCAAGTAACTTATAGACAGCTCTGCATCTATAACCCTCTTTTTGAGCTTTTTTTACGTATTCATCATTTAAATGCTCATGCATCCAACGACGTGAGCTTCCTTTTTTTGCCACAACTAAAAATTATTAATAATAAAGTATTGCAGTTATTTTATAAGAGTAAAGCTTCTAGCAAGCTTAAATTGATTTTGAATTAGATTGAGCTTTACATAGTTTTTACGGGATAATATGCCATCAATTTTTAATGAGTACAGCATTTAATGACTAACAACCTCAGAAACATCGCAATCATTGCTCACGTAGACCATGGAAAGACGACGCTTGTAGATAAACTACTTTCCCAGTCTCAGACCTTTGACGATCGATTCCAAGCAACGGAACGTATGATGGATTCTAATGACCTAGAAAAGGAAAGAGGAATTACAATTAGCTCAAAGAACACTGCAATAAAGTGGGGGGATTATAGAATTAATATTGTTGATACTCCTGGCCATGCTGACTTTGGTGGTGAAGTTGAAAGGGTTCTTTCGATGGTGGATAGTGTTTTACTTTTAGTTGATGCCGTTGATGGACCAATGCCTCAAACCCGATTTGTCACAAAAAAAGCATTTGAGCAAGGTCTTAATCCTATAGTAGTAATCAATAAGATTGACAGGCCCAGTGCACGTCCAGACTGGGTAATTGACCAAGTCTTTGACTTGTTTGATCAGCTCGGAGCCACTGAAGAGCAATTAGATTTCCCTGTTATATATGCCTCAGCACTGGGCGGCTACGCTTCTGAAGATGATGGTGTTAGAGAGGGCGATATGACACCAATGTTTGAAGTAATTGTTAATAAAGTTCAGGCACCCAATGTTGATCTTGATGGCCCGTTCCAAATGCAAATTACTTCTTTGGATTACTCTTCATTTGTAGGTGCTATAGGTATTGGACGAATTGAAAGAGGCATCGCTAAGAAAAATATGCAGAATGTTTTAGTTTCTCCTGATGGCTCAAAGCGTAACATCAAAATTGTTCAGCTATTAGGCTTTAATGGCCTTGAAAGGCATGAAGTAAGTACTGCAAATGCAGGAGATATCGTGGGCATAGTTGGTATCGAAAACATATCAATTTCAGATACAATTTGTGACTCTTCAAAAGTAGAGCCATTGCCCCCTTTAAGTATAGATGAACCGACAGTAAGCATGGCATTTCGAGTTAATGATTCACCATTTGCAGGGCTTGATGGTAAATACATAACATCTAGAAATATAAGAGAGCGCCTTGATAAGGAACTTATCTATAATGTTGCCCTAAGGGTTGAGAATACACAAGACTCTTCAGAGTTCGTGGTATCTGGCAGAGGTGAGTTACACCTTTCAATCTTAATCGAAACGATGCGCAGAGAAGGCTTTGAATTATCTGTCGGAAGACCGCAAGTTATTCTAAAAGAAATTGATGGTGTTACATGTGAGCCTTTTGAAGATTTAACGGTTGATGTTGAATCTGTCCACCAGGGCTATGTGATGGAGAAATTAGGAGAGAGAAAGGCAGAACTTACTAATATGACACCAGATGGCAAAGGTCGAGTGAAACTCGATTTTATGATTCCAGCTAGAGGCTTAATAGGTTTTCGAACTGAGTTTTTAACGGCAACCACTGGAACTGGACTTATGTATTCAACATTTGACTCTTATAGGCCTCAAAAACAGGGCAAGATTGGACAAAGAACTAATGGCTCTCTAATTTCTATGAATCAAGGAAAATCAGTTGCTTATGCAATATTTAACCTGCAAAAAAGTGGCAAATTCTTTATTGGGCATGGAGAGGATATATATGAAGGAATGGTTGTGGGAATTAATACGAGAGATAAAGATCTTGTAATTAATGTGATGAAGGGAAAGCAGTTAACTAATGTCAGAGCATCAGGTACTGATGAGGCGGTGGCTTTGACTCCACCAATAGCTCTAGATTTAGAGCAAGCCCTAGAGTTTATTGATGATGACGAACTGGTAGAAGTCACTCCTAACAATATCAGAATACGTAAAAGATTACTCACGGAGAACCAAAGGAAACGTTCAAGGAATTCATAGAATCTTCATTGTTTCTTCATTTTTTGCCTATATAATCAGCCCTTTCGCATTAAAAAATAGTTTTTATGGATTCTATTTTAGATTTTTTAGTTAGGCAAAAAAAGTTTGCGCTGGTTTTTTCTCTTGCTTTTATCGCAATTGGTGTTTTGTCAGTGCTTGGGATGCAGCGAGATCAGTTCCCAGCCGTTGACTTTGAAATTCTGGCTATAACAACTGCATATCCCGGTGCTTCCCCTGAAGATGTTGAGAAGAGTGTAACCAACGTAATTGAAAACGAGTTATTAAGTGTTGGAGGGATAAAAGAAATTACTTCTACTTCACGTGAGGGAATTTCAAGCATCATTGTCACACTTGAGGCTGATTTAAAAGATGTTTTAACTGTCAAAAATGATGTTCGAAATGCCGTCAATCGCGTTAAAAGTTACCCAGAAGAGGTTACAGACTTACCTCAAGTGGTTGACTTTAACGTAACTGAATTTCCCATAATTACTATTAATATCGACGGTGCAAATGGTGATTATGCCCTAGCCAGACAAATTACAGATGATCTTGAAACTGCACTTCTAAAGATAAAAGGTGTCGCTTCTATAGATAAAAATGGCTATTTACAGAGTGAAATTCAGATTAAAGTTGATCCAGTTAAGCTTGACAAGTACAACATGTCAATTAACGAGGTTATATCAGCAATTTCGACTCGAAATTCTCGCTTCACTGTTGGTGGTAACAATCAAGAAAATTTAGAGAAAAATATCGTCATTCTTTCAGAATTTAAAAGTATTGATGATATAAAAAATGTTGTAATTAAGTCTAGCTTTGATGGCCCAGTAATAAGGCTTAGGGACATCTCTGAGGTATTTAGGGGTGAAGAAGAAGAAACCTCAATCACTCGAATTAATGGAACTAAGGGCTTTATCCTTCAGGTCAAAAAAAATGATCAGGCAGATATCATTAGAACAGTCAAAAGGGTTAGAAAGCGTGTTTCTGAATTGCAAGAGAATTATCCTGATGATATAAATATTTTTTATACTGATGACTCTTCAGAAGCAGTTGAAAATAGACTCGATATCATTATCAAAAATGGCTACATTGGGCTTGCTTTAGTTTTAATTGTTTTGGGTATTTTTCTATCTATAAAGACTGCTTTTTGGGTTGCTGTAAGTATTCCAGTGACACTCCTTGGAACTGTATTTGGACTTGGTCTAACAGGAAATACCATTAATCTAATTTCACTTTCTGGATTTATTCTTGTGTTGGGTATTGTTGTCGATGATAGTATCGTTATTGCTGAAAGTATTCACTACTATAAATCCAAGGAAGGTAATCTATATAAAAATGTTGTAATGGGGTTAAAACGTGTCATTATGCCTGTTGTAACAACAATAATATCAACCATGCTTGTTATGTCTTCGTTTTTTCTCATGTCAGGCATTTTGGGTAAGTTTATCTACGTTTTACCAGTCGTTGTTATTTTTGCTCTTGGTATATCTTTTTTAGAAATTACTTTCGCTCTACCAGCCCACTTGGCAACAAAAAAAGTCGATAAACAAAGGACTTGGTTTATACCTGTAGAAAATTTTTACAATAGATGCATGCACTATGTCTTGAGGTGGAGATATTTAATTGTTCCTCTATTTATCGCTTTGCTTGTGTATTCATCATTTTTTGCATTAAAAAATATTCCTTTTAATTTATTTCCATCTAGAGGGGCAACAGTTATTTTTGCAAATGTTGAGGCGCCTAATGGAAGCTCAGCTGCCTATACTGAAAATATAGTTATTGAGGTTGAAAATATAATTGCTAATGAAATTGGTGAAGATCTCGATTCATTTACAAGTAATATTGGCAGCTACTTCACAAATGTTGCAAACATAGAAATTGCTTTAATTCCCACAAATGACAGAGAGAGAACAGCTGAAGATATGGAAGAAAAGCTTACAGCTTTAGTAGCAAATGTCGAAGGCGCTGAAAAAATTGATATATCTTTGCTTAGACCTGGACCACCGCAGGGATCAGACATTGAAGTTACTCTTGTTGCTGAAAATGATGCTCAGCGAAATTTGGCAGCAAATAGATTTGAAGAAATACTAAACGCTATAGATGGTGTCAATGATATAGATCGTAATGACGAGATTGGTAAGCCTCGAATCGAGACGGTGCTTGATTTTGATGAGATGGCTCGCTTAGGAGTTGATTACCAGTCAGTATACCGCCATCTTAGAACTGCATTTTCTGGATCCTATGTAACAGATGTTACTATTGCTGGTCAGGAGGAAGATGTTAGAATTTATATAGGAAGTAATGACTATACTGAGAACTTTATTAAGAACGCAACCGTTAAAAATCTTCAAGGTAACTCAATACCAATGAGCAAATTCTCAACTCTTAGAGAGATTGAAGGTGAACCTGATTACAACCATTTTGACGGGGATCGATCAATCAAATTAACAGCAAGTATTGATGACAAGGTAACAACTAAAACTAAAACTTTGAGCTTCGCTTTAGAGGAGTTAAATCTTGCAGTTGATTTTCCTCAAGTATCCATTATTACTGCTGGTGGTGCACAAGAATCATTAGATTCCTTACAAGATTTTCTTAGGGCTTTTGTTGTAGCCATTATTGGCATTTTCCTTTTACTCGCAATACTCTTTAATTCATACTCACAACCTATGCTTGTATTGGCTGCTGTTCCATTCTCTTTGATTGGTGTAGTTTGGGCTTTTTATTTTCATGGTGAGCCACTTAGCTTTTTTGCTTTAACAGGCTCATTAGCGTTGATGGGTGTAATCGTAAATGATTCCTTGGTGATGGTGAGCCACCTTAATTATATTAAAGAAAAGAGTGCCGCTTTAGAAGACAAGATTATTTGGATTGCTAGAGGCTCCAGAGACCGTCTAAGAGCTGTCGTACTAACAACTCTAACGACAATGGCCGGTGTTTTGCCACTTGCTTATGGTGTCGGCGGTACAGATTTATTCCTTCAGCCAATGGTTCTTGCTCTTGGTTATGGATTAATATTTGGAACAGTACTAACCCTAATACTTCTACCTTGCATGTATCTGATGAACTATGACTTTATTAATATGCTCGGAAGAATTAAAACAAAGTACTCTAGAAAGAAAGCAGTTGTATAGTTATTTATTTTGAAGAGCTAAACGGATCAGTTGCTCTGTTGTGAGATCTTTGTCTTCAATTTTTGAAACCATCTTGTTGGCTTCTTTTGTTTTAAAGCCAAGAGACTGAAGCGCTTCAATAGCTTGTTTGGCATTTGGATTACTGCTCTGTCGAAATCCATTGATTCTGCTATGACTACTGACTAGTTCTACTTTGCTAAGTCTATCTTGTAATTCAACTATGAGCTTTAGTGCAGTCTTTTTACCAATCCCAGGGGTTTTTGCTAAAAGATCTGAGTCTTCAGTGGCAATGCACTCAACAAGAGAGGTTACAGAAAGGTGCGACAATATTGCAAGTGCAACTTTTGGCCCTACACCGTTAACTCTTATTAATTCTCTAAAAATATTTTTTTCATCTTTTGATATAAATCCAAATAGCGTATGAGCATCCTCTTTGATGCTGAGGTGTGTGAAAAGTAAAAGCTCATCATTCGAATTACCCAGCTCATAGAATGTTGACATTGGACAGAGTAATTCATAGCCAATACCACCAACCTCCATAAGGATTTCAGGTGGATTCTTACTAATTATTTGACCTTTAAGATGACCAATCATAGCCAAGGGAACTTGTTAAAGTGTTCTGTCTCAAATGAACGTATTTGATTTTCATATTGCAATGTTAAACCAATATCATCAAGACCATTAAGAAGTCTACGTTTTCTCTCAGCGTCAACATCAAAATTAAATATCTGGTTCTGTGTTTTAACAGTTTGATCCTCAAGATTGATAGCTATATTACCGCTATATTTAAATAAATCATCAACAATTTCATGACTTAAAACAATCGGAAGAATACCATTTTTAAAGCAATTGTTATAGAATATATCTGCAAAGCTAGGTGCAATAATAGCACGAAATCCAAAATCCTCTAGAGCCCAAGGGGCATGCTCTCTAGAAGAGCCACAACCAAAGTTTCTTCTTGTTAAAAGAATTTGAGC
>Ga0310121_10004558_pt1 | contig 12175 bp, 9 predicted proteins | sample CB27_Tmax_986_MG_FD_203504 | JGI IMG/M metagenome (GOLD analysis project Ga0310121, IMG submission 203504) | Marine microbial communities from Western Arctic Ocean, Canada - CB27_Tmax_986 | ecosystem: Environmental > Aquatic > Marine > Oceanic | place: Canada: Western Arctic Ocean | collected...
GTTTATGTTTTCAATACGGTTATGCACAAAAAACACTTGTCCATTTCGTGACATTTCATAACTAATTGCATCCCGGATTAGTTCTTGGCTTAGTCCGATAATTTGAGTTTCTATCGACTGTCTGTTGGGAGGCGGGGTATTAATTACAGATAAGTCTCTTGCTCCTAATAAAGAAAATTGTAAAGTCCTGGGGATAGGTGTAGCGCTTAGTGTTAAAGTGTCAATATTTTCTTTGAACAATTTTAGTTTATCCTTAATGTTGACTCCAAATTTTTGTTCTTCATCAATTATCATCAATCCTAAATCTAAGAATTTCACATCTTTTCCTACTATTCTGTGGGTGCCAATTAAGATGTCAACTTTACCTTGAGCTACTTTTTCTAAAGTTTCCTTTTGTTGTTTTGGCGTTTTAAATCTGTTGATATAATCAACAGTACAAGGTAGATGTTTTAATCTTTTCTTAAAGGTTTTAAAATGTTGTAGTGCTAAAATAGTGGTTGGTACTAAAATAGCAACTTGCTTGCTGTCGGCTACTGCTTTAAATGCTGCCCTGATGGCTATCTCGGTTTTACCAAAGCCAACATCTCCACAAATCAAACGGTCCATAGGCATTTCTTTTTCCATATCCTCCTTTATATCTATGGTTGCCTTACTTTGGTCGGGCGTGTCTTCATACATGAAAGAGGCTTCTAATTCATGTTGTAAATAAGTGTCAGGGCTGTACTGAAATCCTTTTTGAGATTTCCGTTTGGCATACAATTGGATTAGGTTAAAAGCAACCTGTTTTATTTTTACTTTTGTTTTTTGTTTAGTTGTTTTCCAAACAGGAGAGCCCAATTGATTGATCTTTGGCTGCATTCCTTCTTTGCCTGAAAATTTTGCAATTTTATGTAGGGAATGTATGCTGATGTAGAGGATATCACCTCCCTTATAGGTCAGTTTTATTACCTCTTGATACTTGCCATTGTTCTCTATTCTATGCAAACCTTCAAAGCGCCCAACACCATGGTCAATATGGGTAACAAAATCTCCAACTTGTAAAGTGGTAAGTTGTTTGATTGTTATTGCTTGCTTGTCAGTAAACTTAGTTTTTGATTTGAATTTATGGTGCCTGTCAAATATCTGATGATCAGTATAAATGGCCTGTTTGTTGGTGTAGTCAATATATCCTTCATGTAAGGAAAAGAGCACGCATTTATAATTTAATTCCCGTTTACTATGTTCAAAAATTGCATTGAATCTTTCCTCTTGTTCGTCAGATGAACAGAGAATAATATTTTCTAATCCTTCTTTTGTGTTTTTGAGTAAATCTTCTTTCAATAAATCAAACTGTTTGTTTATTTTAGTGAGTGAAGTGGTATTTACTTCAATCTTTTCTTCTGCTAAAAAATAAGGACTGTTATTGTTTTCAATTATTGAATATTTTCCCAATTCGGAAATAAATTTTTCAGCATTGGTAAATAAATATTCTGGGCTTAGGTGTTGAGTTACATTTTCAACAACTTTAGCATATTGTTCTTCTGCTCGGGAAAAATAATCAGATAAAATTCCTTTGGTGTATTTTATATCTTTTGTCCAGATTACTGAATTTTTGGGTAAGTATTCCAATAAACTTACTTGCGTATTACTGCCTTTTTTTGCCTCAGTATTTGGAATAATGGCTATGTTGCTTTGTTTGTCAATTGATAGTTGACTATTGATGTCAAAGGTTCTGATGCTTTCAATTTCCGTGTCAAAAAATTCTATCCGAAATGGATGTTCATCTGCATAGGAATAGACATCTAGAATTCCTCCTCTTATGGAATATTGTCCGACCTCAATTACAAAATCTACTGACTCAAAATGTAAATTTTGAAGAGTTTCTTCTAGGTCATCTATCGCTACTTCATCACCAACTTTTAGGCTAATGGTGTATTTTTTAAGTTCTTTTCGACTTACTACTTTTTCCGATAAAGCCTCAGAATAAGTTATAATAATTGGGTTGCGCTTATTGTTTAGTTTGTTGAGTACTTCAGCTCTTAACAAGATATTTGCATTATCCGTTTCCTCTAATTGGTACGATCTTCTATAGGATGCTGGGAAAAAGAAAACCTCATTTTTCAGCAGATTTTCTACATCATTTACAAAATAGGAGGCAGATTCTTTATCTCTGAAAATAAAAAGATGTGGAGTATTGCTATTGCGTACCACTGCACTTGCTGTAATGGCAAATGAAGAGCCAATTAGTCCTGTAAGTTGAATTTTTGTTTGCCCTTTTTCTAATGCTGATTGTATGACATCAGTTTGTTTGGGCTCGCCAAAATAGCTTAATAATGGAGCTTGTTTCCCCAATTAGATAGCATTAATTTCTTGAATCATATTTGTGTACCAAGTTAGTGTAGTATCAAATGGTTTTCCTCCTTTTATTCTGTTAAAATCAATGCAACTTAAGGTGTTGTTGTTATCCTCATCCCAACCCACTACTCCATTGATTCCAGCTACTGCACTTTTCATTGCATGGTCAGCAACTTCAAAAATTAAGTTCAAATCAGTTTGGTTGGCTTTTGATGAACGTCCGAAATAACCACTTTTTTGCACGAGCACTTTATTGGCATTTAGGCGTTTTCCTAATTGTTTAGCAAACCATTCTCCTGGTTTCAAATCATCTAAGCGAACATGACCAAAAGCATCTCGTAAAACTGTTTCTCCAGTTTCCCCTGTCTCTGCAATAATTACATCCATACCTGCTCCTTCACTTAAAAATACATTCACACAATCGTATTTGTCCATTACTTTGTTCAGGCGTTCACATTCTTTTTCAAAATCTATTTCATCTTCAGGTAATAATACTGAATGTACTTCCCACTTGGCTTTACTAAGTCCAATTTCTGGCATGAAATGAAGACTGTTTAATCTTTTTCGATATTCCAATGCAGTAGCTGCAGTTAGCCAGCCACAATGCCTTCCCATTACTTCATGTATGATGAGTTGCCTATCGCTAGTTGTGTTCTCATTGGCTATATTTTCAAAGAAGATAGCGCCTTGTTCGGCTGCTGTCCAAGCGCCTAAGGTTTGTGCAATTGGATAAACATCATTGTCAACTGTTTTGGGTAACCCTACTACTGTCAAATTATAGTTGTTTTCTTTCAAATAGTTAGAAAGGTCAGCGGCAGTGATATTGGTATCATCTCCTCCAATAGTGTGTAAAATAGTAATTCCATCTTTTATTAATTGATTGGCAGCAACTTCTAATGGATTTTCACCATTTTTAACATATCCTTTTTTTATACAATCGTTAATATTGGTGAGTTTTACTCTGCTATTTCCTATTGGAGACCCTCCAAATTGATAGAATTTATCAGTATCCCCTAATAATGATTTTGGGAAAGAAATTGAATCCCCAAGCAGTAAGCCTTTGTATCCGTTCAGATATCCTATAATTTCAGCATCAGGATAGGCGGTTAAATAATTCTCAGTTAATCGGCCAATTGAAGCGGATAAACAAGGTGCAATACCTCCAGAAGTTAGGAATGCTATTTTCATATAATTTATTTTTTTGGCTCTGCAAATATCTAAAATTTAAAGGGATTTGCTCAGAAAATAATCTTTACTTTCGCCTTAGAATATTTAAGATAAATGATAAAAGTATTTAAGTTTGGTGGCGCATCAATAAAGGATGTTCAAAGTATAAAAAATGTAGGAGAAATTCTTCAGCAATATGATGCGGATAACCTTATAATTGTTTTTTCTGCCATGGGTAAAGTTACCAATATGTTGGAGGAAGTAGTGGAGGGTTATGTTTTGCAAAATGAAAACTCGACTGTTGCCTTGCAAAAAGTTAAAGATTTTCATTCTGCTATTTTGAATGAATTATTTGCTAAAACGCACCCGATATATAATGTGGTAAATAATCTATTTGTTGAAATTGAGTGGGTGTTGGAAGAAGAACCTAATCAGGATTATGCTTACGATTATGACCAAATTGTTTCGATAGGAGAATTTTTATCTACTCAAATAATGAGTGCGTATTTACAGCAAATTGGTTTTAAACATTCATGGCAGGATGCAAGGAATTTAATTAGAACAGATAATACTTATCGGAATGCAAAAATTGACTGGGAAATAACAACTGATCTTATTAGTACTAGCATAAAAGAAAAGCACACAATTACCCAAGGTTTTATTGGCTGTACTTCCGAAAATTTTACCACTACTCTAGGTAGGGAAGGAAGTGATTTTACAGCTGCTATTTTTGCATATTGTTTGGATGCAAAAGAAGTAGTTATCTGGAAAGATGTTCCTGGAATGATGAATGCTGATCCAAAGTATTTTGAACAGGCTCAATTATTGAATCAGGTTTCATTTGATGAGGCAATTGAGTTGGCGTTTTTTGGTGCAAAAGTGATGCATCCTAAAACCATTCAGCCTTTAAAAAAGAAAAATATTCCTTTACGAATTAAATCTTTTTTCTATCCATCAAATGAAGGAACGGTTATTAAAGAAGGTGTTGCAAATGCTAATATTCCTTCCTTTATTGTAAAAGAAAATCAGGTACTGATTTCTATTTCGGAGGTGAATTTAGCTTTTATAGTTGAGAATCATATGAGTCAGATTTTTTCAATTTTAGCCAAAAACAGAGTAGGGGTTAATTTGATGCAAAATTCAGCTATTTATTTTTCCATTTGTGTGGATAATGACAAGCATAAAATTCCGCAATTAATTGAAGATTTAAGGGTGTTTTTTGAAGTGCTATGTGATGAGAGCTTAAGTCTTTTTACATTAAGACACTATACCAAACAATCTGTTGAGCAATTTTTAAAGGATAAGAATGTGGTTTTGGAGCAAAGATCTTCCAACACCTTACAGCTTATTGCTCGTTAAATTTTAGCTTGTTTTACACTGCTTATTATTCTGTATCTTTGCATCTTGAAAATATTACATTTATGACTACATCTCATACTTTTCATATTCCAGTAATGGGTACGGCTTTTACAGCTGATTCACCGTTAAAAGTTGCGCATTATGGAATTAATACGGTAATTGCTTTGGCTGATGATGTGTTATTGGAACGCTTACGAAAATATTATAGCGATTTAAATAATTTATTTTATCAGGAGATAAAAAATGATACGAAAGATTATCGTGCGGATAGAATTACAGCTTACCTAAATATGGTAAAAAAAATTACCTCAGAAAAATTTGAAGAATTGACTACTGCTACTCAAGATAAATTTTCGGAAGTGAAAAAGTATTTTGCAATGCTACCTGATACTAATGAAATAAAAAAGGAGTTTAATAATTTAATTTCAAACTCATTTAGTTTTGAGGATTTATCTGCTTGGTTGAAAGAAAATTTATCAATGGGAAGTATTGACGTAAACATCATGACGAAAATTGATAAAACTAACTACTTCAAAAAAGAAGAATTGCCTTCAGAATATAATGATGCTCATGCTGGATTAAGAGGGTATGCAAATTCTAATTTAGCATCTTCAGTAATTTTTTCGGCAGGAATGAATCCAAGGTTATATGGTTACATTGCTCAGTTTGATGATTTTTTCCCAGATGCAAATGGCTACATTAAAAAGAAAATTATTTTAAAAGTTTCTGACTATAGATCTGCAGTTATTCAGGGTAAGTTTTTAGCTAAAAAAGGACTTTGGGTATCTGAATATCGTATTGAATCAGGATTAAATTGCGGAGGACACGCCTTTGCAACTGACGGCTATTTAATGGGGCCTATCCTTGCTGAGTTCAGAGATAAAAGACAAGAGTTGATTGAGGATACTTATGCGGTTTGTAAAGCAGCTTTGCAAGCAAATGAACGAACTATTCCTGAAGAAACTTTGCCTATAAAAATTACAGCACAAGGTGGTGTGGCTACTGCTGAAGAACATAATTTTCTAATTCAGCATTACAAGTTGGATTCTGTAGGCTGGGGGACTCCTTTTTTATTGGTGCCAGAAGCCACTACTGTTGATGCTACAACTAGGCAGCAATTGCAAGATGCAAAAGAAAAAGATTTATATTTGAGTACTGTTTCTCCACTTGGAGTTCCGTTTAATAATTTACGTAACTCTTCAAAAGATGTAGAGAAATTTCAAAAAATTGAGGAAGGAAAACCAGGGAGTCCTTGCCCAAGAAAATTTTTGGCCTTAGGCAATGAATATGGTAAGGAAGGGGTATGTACTGCCTCTCGTTTATTCCAGAAAAATAAAATTGAAGAACAAGGGATTTCGGATGAAATTACTGATAAGGTTTGCTTATGTATGGGCTTAGCCGCTACTGCCGTGATAAATTATGGTATTGAAACGCGTGAGAGTAAAGGCGTATCTATTTGCCCTGGGCCAAACATGGCTTATTTTGATAAAAAATTAACTTTATCAGATATGACAAATCATATTTATAATGGAATGGATGGTGTTGTTCGTGTCGATAGACCAAATATGTTTGTGAATGAGCTAGGCATGTATTTAAAATATCTGACAGAAAAAGTGGAAGAGCATAAAAAAGATTGGGGAAAAAGATCGGCTCAATACTTAAATGGATTTACGGATAATATGAATACAGGAATTACTTATTACAATGAGATGTTTGCTTCAGTTGAGGATACTTTTAGTAGTGTAAAAGAATCTGCTATTAACTCCTTAAAGGAGGCTATGAATAACATGCAAAAAACGGGAGAGGAGATTAGATTACTTATTGAGCAGAAGAAGTAATTTTTCTAGTAACACTTTAGCAATTTTCACATTACTTTCCTGTGTCCAGCCAGCAATATGTGGGCTCAATATTGTTTTCGGGCTATCCATTATGTATTGCATTTCTGCCGTGAATCCCTCCTGGCTCAAATTTTCAAATGATGTTTTTTCGTCTTCCAATACATCTAAACAAGCGCCTTTAATTTTTCCTTTTTCTAAAGCTGAAACCAAATCCTTAGTGTTTACACATTTCCCCCTAGCAGTATTGATAAGATAAAAATCTTTTTCAAATTTATGAATGAAATCATCATTTACTAAATAAACAGTTTCAGCCGTTAAGGGCACATGCAAACTCACTATGTTTGCTTGGTTATAAATGCTTTCCATAGTGCTTTGATAAGGGTATTTTGTTAAATATTTGTCGTAAGCTAAAATTGTAACGTCAAATCCTTTTAGTACTTCCGCAAAAGCAGAGCCATTATTTCCATAGCCAATAATTCCTATGGTTTTATGAGCAAGTTCTCTCCCCCTATTTTCTTCCCTTTTCCAAATTCCACTTCTTACTTCTTGATCAGCCTTATTTAAGTTGTTGAAAAGAGAAAGAAGCATCCCAAGCGCATGTTCAGCTACTGCTTGTTGATTGCCTTCTGCAGCATTGTAGCAATTAATATTTTTGCTTTTAGCATAGTTTACATCAATGTTTTCTAATCCGCTACCAGCTCTGGCAATAAATTTTAGTCCAGAGGTATAATCAATAAATTCCTTGTCGATTATAAATCCGCTTCTGATGATTATTCCTTGATAATTATTAATGATTTTCCGAATTTCATCTTTACTTTTGTCGTAAGCCGTATCGCAAATATAATTCTGTGTTTCTAATTCTTGTTTTAAAAAAGGATGAACGGTATCAATAAATAAGATTTTCATTTTAAAGGATTGCGCGTCCGATCATAAAGTAAATAACCAAGCCTAATACATCATTTATAGTAGTAATAAAAGGCCCTGTTGCAAGGGCTGGATCAATCTTGTATTTTTCCAAAGTTAAAGGAACAAGGGTGCCAAAAAGTGCAGCAAATACGATAACAACTAATAAAGAGATGCTTACCGTAAGACTAAGTTCCTTGCCATGGCCTAGGCCAAATGCTGCTCCTAAAATAATAATAGAACAAATGATTCCGTTCAACAAACCTACACCAAGTTCTTTTACTAATTTTTGAAAGATGTTTTCCATTTTCAAGGAATCATTTGCCAAACCTTGCACTACAATTGCAGCTGATTGCACCCCAACATTTCCTCCCATTGCAGCAATTAATGGAATGAAAAATGCCAATTTAATATTATTTTCTAATTCAAAAATACCAATTACTTCTGCTCCTAGCAACCCTCCAGTCATACCAATAAGTAGCCATGGTAATCGTGCCCTTGTAAGTTCCCAAACACTATCGCTACTCTCTACATCCTCTGATATGCCTGAAGCCATTTGGTAATCTTTTTCAGCTTCTTCCTTTACTACATCCATTACATCATCAAATGTAATTCTCCCTATCAGTCTGTTCAAATCATCAACTACTGGTAAGGCAATTAAGTCGTACTTATTCATAAGATTAGCAACATCCTCATCATCTTCATTTACATTAACCGATACAATATCGGTGTTTACTATATTTTTGATTGCCGCATCTTTTTCGGCCAATAATAATTGCTTTAGCGATAGCGATCCTAGCAGTTTTTCATTATCATCCACAACATAAATAGTGTGCACCTGCTTTACATTCTCGGCTTGTTTTCGCATTTCTCTAAGGCATTGTAAAGTGTTCCAATTTTCATTCACTTTTATCAATTCCTTTGCCATCAATCCGCCAGCCGTATCTTCAGGATAGCTTAATAAATCACTAATGTCACTTGCGTGTTCAATATCTTCAATATGGGAAAGAACTTCCTCTTTTTTATCTTCTGACAATTCCCCAATAAGATCTGCTGCGTCATCCGATTCTAAGTTGTCAATTACTCCTTCAGCAATTTCCTTAGCAGTTAAATCAGATAACAGTTTTTCTCTTGTATCATCTTCAAGCTCTACAAGCACAGTAGCTGATTTTTCTTCTTCAATTAAATCGAATAAAATATGCGCATCATTATCAGATAAATGTTCGATAATTTCTGCAATATCAGCAAAGTGTAAATCAGCAATAATGCTACTTAATTCTTGCGAATTATTACTTTCAATTAAAGCGACTACCCGCTCAATAAAGGCACTATTTATTTCTATTCTATCCGACATGATTTGTTAATTTTATAAAATCATCAACTGATAATTGTTCAGCTCTTAAATTTAGTAAATCTTGCAATTTACTTTCATTTTCCAAAGTAAAGAGTTTTAATGCATTCCGCAAAGTTTTTCTTCTTTGATTAAAACTAGCCTTTACTACTCGCTTAAATTTCTTTTCATCACAAAGTAATTCTTTACGGTTATTGCGCACTAATTTTATTACCCCCGATTTTACTTTTGGCGGAGGGGTAAATACATCTTCATTTACTGTAAAACAATATTCTATATCATAAAACGTTTGTAAAAATACAGATAGTACTCCTCTTTTTTTCCCTTTTTTACAAGCTACTCTTTCAGCTACTTCTTTTTGAAACATGCCGATAACTTCTGGAATTTGATCTTTGTTTTCAAAGGCCTTAAAAAGAATTTGGGATGATATGTTATATGGAAAATTACCAATTAATGAAAAGCGGTAAGGATATTTTTCTTTTAAATTGAGTCGCAGAAAATCGCCTTCAGTAATTTTATCGGCTAATTGAGGGTAATTTAATCTAAGGTAAAACACACTTTCAGCATCAATTTCAACTACCTCTGTTGTAAAATTCTTTTTAACCAAAAACTGAGTGAGCATCCCCATTCCAGGACCTATCTCTACTACATTTTGTGTTCCATCACTCAATAAATCTGTAATGTTGAATGCAATTTTCTCATCATTTAAGAAATGTTGTCCTAAATGTTTTTTTGCTCTAACATTTGCCATTCCTACTGTTTCAATCGTTTAAATAGTTCAGAGGCAAAAACAAAATTATTTAATTCTTTATTATCTGAATTAAGAAGTTCGTTTTTGTTTCCGGTCCACCATATTTCACCATGATTAATAAAAGCGATATTTTCTCCTATCTCCATTACTGAGTTCATGTCGTGTGTATTCACAATTGTAGTAATGTTGGATTCTTTGGTAATTTCCTGGATAAGGTTGTCAATGATGATGGCCGTTTTAGGATCGAGCCCTGAGTTAGGTTCGTCACATAATAAGTATTTTGGCTGCATAACTATTGCTCGGGCAATGGCAACTCTTTTTGTCATTCCCCCACTTAGTTCAGCAGGCAATAAATTATTTTTCCCTTCAAGATTCACTCTTTTTAGACAAAAATTTACGCGTTCTAATTTCTCTTTTTCTGTTTTATCAGTAAACATGGACAGAGGAAACATAATATTTTCCTCAACTGTCATGTAATCGTAAAGCGCACCTGCTTGAAAAAGCATGCCGATCTCTTGCCGAAGCCTTCTCTGTTCTTTTATTTTTATGGCATTAAAATCTACGCCATCAAATAGTACAGTTCCGTTATCCATTTCGTGCAAGCCAATCAGTATTTTTATTAGTATTGTTTTCCCTGAACCACTCTCTCCAATTATTAGGTTTGTTTTTCCTTTTTCAAAAGTAAAGCTTACATTTTTTAGTACATGATTGTCTCCAAAATGTTTTTCAATATTCTGTATTTCTATCATGATAACATTATGTCGGTTAATAAATAGTTAAATAGTAGTATTAAAATACTACTTGCTACCACAGCTGTAGTACTCGATTTTCCAACTGCTATTGCACCACCTTTGGTATGATAGCCATAATAAGCCGAAACAGAAGATATGATAAATGCAAAACAGACAGTTTTGATTACGGCATAGGTGATGTAAAAAGAGTTGAAATCATATTTTAATCCTTCCATAAAATCTGCAGTAGTTATACCTGCAGATAATCCTCCAGCCCATGCACCTATCATCCCAATGCCCATGCTCATTATTATTAAGAATGGAAAAAAGAAAATAGCAGCAATTATTTTAGGTAAGATAAGAAAGGAAGCCGAATTAATTCCCATGATTTCAAGGGCATCAATTTGTTCAGTTACACGCATACTCCCTATTTCTGATGCGATACTTGATCCTACTTTTCCCGCTAAGATTAATGAAATCATAGTAGGAGAAAATTCTAAAATTAAAGAATCTCTGCTAGCAAATCCTATAAGATAAGAGGGGAGCAATGGACTAGTCATGTTGATTGATGTCTGTATACTAACTACTGCTCCCACAAAAAATGAAAGTATAATTACTAGACCTACTGAATTGAGTCCAACTTTTTCCATCTCTAAGACGAGCTGTTTTCTGAAAACACTCCATTTTTCAGGAGTACTTATGACTTTCTTCATCATAATGAAGTATAGTCCTAGGTGGTGAAGTAGTTTTGTCATTTTGGCGGAAATTAAGTAATTTATTTAAATTTGCACATAATTATGAAAATACAAAAATATCATCTTTTTTTCATTCTCCTTTTATTTCTGCTTACTTCTTGTGGAGTGACTAAAAAAAACGGTTGTAATACTTGTCCAAACTTTTCCTCTACTCAAAGTTACACCCCTTAATATTTCGCTTCAGTTTTACTTTAGATTGAGTCTAAATAACTATATTTGCCCGCATGCAAAAACTAGCTAATTTAGCAATAGGTACTAAGGGAGAAATACGATCAATCTCTGATAGTGATTTGGAACAGAAATTATTAGAGATGGGATGCACGCCTGGAGAGCAAATTGAAGTTGTCAGAAAAGCTCCTTTTGGAGGTCCTATTGCGATATTAGTTTCTTCCTATGTGCTGAGTGTCAGAAAAGAAGATGCTTTAAAAATTGATGTAAAATTATTGAAGGATGAGTAAAAAGCAGATTAAAATTGCTTTGGCCGGAAACCCAAATTCGGGTAAAACCACTTTGTTTAATGCTTTTACAGGTTTAAAACAAAAAGTAGGTAATTACCCAGGAATTACGGTTGAGAAGAAAAGTGGTAAAGCTAAATTGTCAGATAAGATAAATGCTGAGATAATTGATTTGCCGGGTACTTATTCTTTGTTTCCAAAATCAATGGATGAGCAGGTATCACAACAAGTGCTGTGTAATAATACAGATGAGGATTATCCGGATGTAACTATTGTAATTGCTGACGCGACAAATTTAAGGCGTTCCATTTTTTTACTTACTCAAGTTATTGATTTAAACATGAATGTTGTGTTAGCCTTAAACATGGTGGATATTGCTACCAAAAAAGGAATACTTGTTGATGTAAATTTATTGTCGGAAGAATTAGGAATACAAGTTGTTGCCATCAATGCCCGCAAAGGAAAAGGAATTGAAAGCTTGAAAGAAGCAATTATAAAAACTATTGATGAAAAACCAAAAAAACGGTTTTT